>Ga0207701_10000196_pt1 | contig 60098 bp, 58 predicted proteins | sample KBSSwiSSwithPhiX_FD_184294 | JGI IMG/M metagenome (GOLD analysis project Ga0207701, IMG submission 184294) | Switchgrass rhizosphere bulk soil microbial communities from Kellogg Biological Station, Michigan, USA, with PhiX - S5 (SPAdes) (version 2) | ecosystem: Environmental > Terrestrial >... | reverse complement strand
GTCTGGCAGGAAGCGCAGGCGAGGCCCGACTGGGGGCGTGAGACGACGGTGCAGTTCGCGCAGGCGCTGGAGCAGAACAAGCCGCTGAAGTTCAGAAATCTCAACGAGGGATTCCAGGATCCCGAGCTGATTGTTCTCTCCTATTACCAGGCCTCACAGGTCGTCGATTACCTCGTGAAGACCTACGGGGAACCGAAGCTGCAGGCGTTCGTCAAAGCATTCAGCCGCGGTATCGACACGGAAACCGCACTCAAGGAGGTGTACGGCGTCGGCATCGATCAGGTGCAGACCGGGCTGGATGCCGCCTTCGAACGAGACTTCGGGCCGCTGCGCAAGGCGCTGAAGAAGATCGACCTCCCACAGAACGCCACGGCCGACCAGTTGGCGGCGATGGCGCAGGCGAACCCGGATAGCTTCGCGGTGCACATGCGTCTGGCGGCTGAGCGGAAAAAAGCCGGCGACGCAGCCGGGGCGATTCGCGCGCTCGAACAGGCCGCGAAACTGCTGCCCGCCATTCAGGGCAAGCAGAATCCCCACGTCGCCATCGCCGAGATTGCTCTCGAGCAGAAGAACACCGCCCGCGCCATCGAGGCGCTCGACGCGTTCCTCAAGGTGGATGGCAACGACGTCGACGCCGCGCGGCAACGTGCGCAGCTGCTCGAGCCGCTTGGCGATGTGGCGCGAACGGCAGCGGCATACGCGCGGGTTATCGACGCCGACCCGTTCGATTCACATGCCCAGACGATGGTCGGTCGTGCGGCGCTGCAGCGGAAGGATGCACCGGGTGCCATACGCGCGTTTCGCGCGGCCCTCGCCGCCAAACCAGCCGACGGGGCTGTCGCGCACTACGACCTCGCGCAGGCCTACCTGGCCGCCGGTCAGAATGCCGAGGCGAAAACGGAAACGCTTGCCGCGCTCGAGATCGCGCCGTCGTTTGAACCCGCTCAGAGTCTGCTGCTGAAAATCGTCGGCGGTGGATAGTCCGCCGGGTCGAAAAGGACCCGGCCTTCACCTTCCATTTACGTCGTGCCACCACTCGACGCGCTGGCGCTCCGGCCGTCGAAAGAGAGCCACTCCGGTAATCCCTGCGACAAACCCGGCGATATGCGCCCAGAACGCAATGCCGCCGCTGCTGCGGCCGATCGTGGCGCCGATGGATCCGATACCGCTGACAAACTGCATCAGGAACCAGATGCCTAGGAATGCGATCGCCGGCACCTCGATCACCTGAAAGAAAAAGAACAGCGGGAGCAGCGTGACGATCCGCGATCGCGGATAGAGCACGAAGTATGCGCCCATGACTCCGGCGATCGCGCCGCTGGCGCCGACCATCGGCACGGTCGAATCGGGTGCCGTAATCGTCTGGGCCAACGCCGCCGCAATGCCGCAGAGCAGATAGAACACCAGAAAGCGGCCGTGACCCATCCGGTCCTCGACGTTGTCGCCGAATATCCAGAGGTACAGCATGTTGCCCGCGACATGCAGGAAGCCGCCGTGCAGAAACATGGAGGTGATTACGTTCATCCATGAGAACGCCGCCGGGACGAGTCCGTAGTAGAGCATGAAGGCATCGACCGCGCGTCCGAGCGACAACTCGTACACGAAAACGATGATGTTCAGTGCGATCAGGCCGATTGTGACGACCGGCGTCGTCCGCGAAGGAATGACGTCTCGAAGAGGAATCATGGTGGTGGCTCAGGACGCAGGGGTCTCGGTTCAGGGGTCATGGCTTAAGGTACTTTAGACTCTTAAACCGTACGCCTGAAGCCCCGGAAGCCCGAAGCCTTGAGCCCCGAGCCCGATGATCTGCAAATACTGCGGAACCGAAATCGCCGATAAGGCGCTGATTTGTTATCGCTGCGGTCACGCGACGACCGAGCCGCGCATCAAGCCACCGGCGGAAGGACCGCTCTTCGAGCGGCCCCGTCGCCGGTCACCGGTTCCGATTCTGATCGCTGTCCTGATCGTGCTTGCCCTGTTGCTGGCGTGGTGGTTCGGGCTTGTCGCTTCGCCCGTCTAACTGTGTTCCTTCACGCCTTCCGAGATGTGTTCGAGGGTGTCGCCGATGCGTCTGTCCTTCGCTTCTTTGACGGCGAGGTCGCCAAGGGACACGATGCCGACAAGACGGTTGTTTTCCACGACAGGTAACCGACGGATCTGATGTTCGCTCATCAGATCGGCCGCCTCATGCGTCGACATGTCGGGGCTTACACAAACCACGTTGCCGCTGACGATGTCACGTACCGGACGGTTGAGTTGACCATCCTCGGCGACCGCACGAATCACGATGTCGCGATCCGTCACGATGCCCACCGGTCGGCCGTTGTCCACTACAGGCACCGCTCCCGTATCGCAGTCGCGCATGATGCGCGCCGCGTTCTGAATGCTGTCGGCCGGCGATACGTACTTCGGGTTCCGTGTCATCACTTCGCGAATATTCATGAGTTGCTCCTTTGCGGGTCGGTCACGCGTCTCCCTGGGGCGAGGTCACTTCGGCGCGTCCACTCCGGACGGGGGATTTCGCTTAGTGGAGCCGCCCCACACACTTCCGGGCCGGAAGTACCCCAAGCAAACCGTCCGCCGACCTGCCAAGGCCCAACCGTATAATCGAGTCAATGCCCGTTGGCCCCCGCGGAATCCTGATCGCGACAGCGCTTGCGGCGCTTGTCGCGTTCGCGATCGTCCAGGATCGCGTGACCGCCGCAGGTGCGCGCCGGTACGTGATGCTGCAGCGCGCCGCGCTGGCCGGACATGGGCCTGCCGTGACGGTGGATGCCATCATGCGCCCCGCAATTGCGCAGTCGGTCCATGACGGACTGGTGTGGGGTGGCGTCGTGCTCGCCAGCGGAGTCGGAATCGCCGCGGCGGTTGCAGCGCGTGCTGCCACTCAGCGCGTTTCCGATCCCGGATCTCCGATTCCGGATCCCGGCAGCGGACGCCGATGAACAAGGCGCTCATCTACGACTGGAACCGCAACGCCTCGTCGCAGCAACCGCCTGTGGTGATGCTGGATGACGAGACGCTGCGGGACGGATTGCAGTCGCCCTCGGTCCGCGCCCCCTCCATCGACCAGAAGCTGCGCATCCTTCGACTTCTCGACGAGATCGGCGTCGACACCGCCGACATCGGTTTGCCGGGCGCCGGCCCGCACGTGGTCCGCGACGTGGAACGTCTCGCGCGGGAAATTGTCGATGGCAAGCTGAAGATTCGTGCAAACTGCGCCGCGCGCACCGTCGTCAGCGATGTCCAACCGATTGTCGATGTGTCGCAGCGCGTCGGGCTGCGGATTGAATGCTGCTGCTTCATCGGATCGAGCCCAATCCGGCGGTACGCGGAGGACTGGACGGTTGACTACCTCCAGCGATGTACGGAGGAAGCTGTCGCCTTCGGCGTGAATCACGGTCTCGACGTGATGTACGTGACCGAAGACACGACCCGTTCCGATCCGGACACGCTCCGACGGCTATTCACGACCGCGATTCGGGCAGGCGCATCACGCATCTGCATCGCCGACACAGTCGGCCATGCCACGCCGGCCGGTGCACGTGCGGTCGTTGCATTCACAAAGCAACTCATCGACGAGCTGGGCGGAGGCGTCGGCATCGATTGGCATGGGCACCGCGATCGCGACATGGGGACGATTAACAGCCTCGCGGCGCTGGAAGCGGGCGCAACGCGCATTCACGGAACCATCCTGGGAATTGGCGAACGGGTTGGCAACACGCCGATGGACATGCTGCTCGTCAATCTCGTGCTCATGGGGTGGATCAATCGCGACCTGACGAAGCTCGACGAGCTGGTGCATGCCGTCTCCGAAGCGACCGGTGAACCGATTCCTGACAATTACCCCGTGTTCGGTCGCGACGCGTTCCGCACGGCAACCGGCGTCCATGCCGCGGCCGTCGTGAAGGCGTTCCGTAAGAACGATCCGGAATTGATGGACGCCGTATACTCGGGCGTCCCCGCGCAGATGGTGGGACGGCGGCAGCAAATCGAAGTCGGTCCGCTCTCCGGCAAGTCGAACGTCGTCTTCTGGCTCGAGCAACACGGCTTTCCGACCGAGGAAGAGATCGTCGACCGGGTGTTCCGCCGCGCCAAGTCCTCACAACGCGTGCTCACCGAGCAGGAAATCCTCGACGAAATCCACGTCGCGCAGACCTACGCGTCGACCAGGCTAGACGCATAGGACAGCGCCGAATACCTAGACCACCCCTGATACCTAATACCTGATACCTGATACCTGTTTGGATCTAAGATCCGCCCGTCCAGGAGGATCCCATGCATGTCCTGCGGTATACGGCGATGCTGTTCATCGCGAGCGCGCTCGTTCTGTCTGCGCAGACCTCGCCGCTGACGACGGAGCAGCGCGCGCAGTTCCACGGTCCGTACAGCCAGCCGGAGGAGCCATTCCGGTTGATTGGCAACATCTACTACGTGGGCGCGAAGAACATCGCGTCCTATCTGGTCGTCACGCCGCAGGGCAGCATCCTGATCGATACAGGGACCATTGAGATGACGCCGGTGATCACTGCCAACGTCGAGAAGCTCGGGTTCAAGATGCGCGACATCAAGATCATGCTCTCGAGCCACGCGCACTTCGATCACATCGGCGGCCACGCGGCGATGAAGAAGCTGACCGGCGCGCGCGTCATGGCGATCAAGCAGGACGCGGACGCGCTCGGGGCGGGCAAGGATCTGTCGCCGCTCGGCGACGAGGGATGGCCGGCCGTGAAAGTCGATCGGGTGCTGAAAGATGGCGACGTGGTGGCACTCGGTGGAACGACGCTGCGTGCCGTCTGGGCGCCTGGACACACGCCGGGCTGCACCGTCTGGACGACGACCGTTCCCGATGCCGGAAAGACCTACTCGGTTGCGATTTTCGGATGCGGCGGACCGAACGGCGGCGTGAAGCTGGTGGGCAACCAGCGGTTCCCGACCCTCGTCGACGATACGCTCGCGACCTTTCGCAAGCTGAAGATGCTCAAGCCGGACATCTACGTTACCGGCCATCCCCAGATGCTCTTCGCCGGCAAGGTCGAACGGATGAAGGCGAACGAGCGCCCGCATCCGCTGCTCGATTCCGGATCGGCCGGGTGGGCGAAGATGCTCGACGATGCGCAGGCGGCCTTTGAAAAGCGTGTCGCCGGCGAACGCGCGCAATCCTCCAGTCGTTAACACAAAGGAGCTTGTAATGGCATCAATCAACCTCGGCAGAGTCGTGGCAGGCGGACTTGTGGCGGGAGTGGTGGCCAATGCAATTGATTTCGTGACGAACACCTATCTGCTGGCGGCCGACTGGGCGGCATTCGCGCCCACGCGCAATCTCGATCCCGCAGCGCTCGAGAGCGGTCCTGTTGCCGCCACATGGATCATGGTCGACTTCCTTTACGGCATGCTGCTCGTCTGGGCGTACGCCGCGATGCGGCCGCGGTTCGGTCCAGGGCCAAAGACCGCGATTGCCGCGGGCCTGGTCGTTTACGTGGCCCCCACGATCGTCCTGTTCGGCTTCACCCAGATGGGCCTGATGACACCGGCGATGTTCTGGAAGGGTTCGGCGTGCGCACTCGTGTCGACGCTGGCGGCGAGCATCGCCGGCGCGGCGGTTTACAAGGAAGGGGTCCCCGCGACCGGGCCCGCATACGCGCGGTAACGGCCACCGATGGGCCGCCGGAAGGCGGCCCCTACTTAGACAGCTGTTGTTCGACCTGCGGCCAGGCGTCGAGAACGACGTCGCCGACGATCTGGAGGCTCCGCGCGCTGACGTGATCGAGATCGTCCTGCGCCGTGTGCCACTGCGGGTAGTCGAGATCGATGATGTCGATCGAAGCAACGCCGGCCTGCACGAAGGGCAGGTGATCGTCTTCGACCGTGAAACCCTCCGGCACGAACGTTGAGCTGTAGCCCAGGCGCGCGGCGGAACTCCAGACGATGGCGTTCAGCCAGCGCGCCGAGTTCGAGTCGGGGCGGATGTCCAGGTCTCGATCGCCGACCATGTCGAGCAGAATCAGCGCTTTTAGCCCGGAGAGCGTTCCCGCCTGCTTCGCTGCCTGCACGTAGTACTTGCTTCCGTACGTGTTGTCCGGGTCGCGCCACTCGACGTTGACGGCTTCTTCGCCGTCGAGAAACAGCAGCTCGATCGTGAATTCGTTCTGACGGTTCTTGAGCACCCGCGCGAGCTCGAGGACCGCGGCCGTCGAAGAGGCGCCGTCGCTGGCGCCGACGAACTTGAACTGCTGAAATCGCTTGGTGTCGTAGTGGGTGGCGAGCGCGATCCGCTCAGGTCTCCGACCAGGAATCGTCCCGATGACATTGACCATCTTGATGACGCCTGCCGGCGTCATCGCGTCAAACGCCTGCTCGCGGTAGGTGATACCCGCTGCCTTGAGCTGCGCTTCGATGTATTGACGGCATTGGGCGAGCGCAGCGGATCCCGCCGGTCGCGGCCCGAAGGCAACCTGTCGTTCCAGATCGGTCCATGCCCGATTGCTGTCGAAGCCGGCACGGGGTGCAGTCGCCGCGGACCGATTCTGCGCATCGGCGCCGCACGCGACGAGCACGATCACCGTCGTCGCCAGAAGCAGCAGCTTTTGCACCGTCTGAACCCCTTGAACCTAATGACCCCTATGAACCCTATCCACGCTTGTTCAACGGCACGTAGTCGCGCCGCTTCGATCCGATGTACAGCTGGCGCGGACGCGTGATCTTCTGGTCGGCATCGAGCAGCATCTCCTCCCACTGGGCGATCCACCCGGACGTGCGCGGAATGGCGAACAGCACCGGGAACATCGTCACCGGGAAGCCCATCGCCTGGTAAATCAGTCCCGAATAGAAGTCGACGTTCGGGTAGAGCTTCCGCGTGATGAAGTAATCGTCTTCGAGCGCGATGCGTTCGAGCTCCAGCGCGATGTCGAGGAGCGGATTCTTGCCGGTGACGTCGAACACCTGGTCGGCAGTTCTCTTGATGATCTTGGCGCGCGGATCGTACGACTTGTAGACGCGATGGCCGAAGCCCATCAGACGGCCTTCGCCGGCCTTGACCTTCTTGATGAACGCCGGGATGTTGTTCGTCGAACCGATCTCCTGCAGCATCCGCAGCACCGCTTCGTTCGCGCCGCCATGCAACGGGCCGTAGAGCGCGGCCGCCGCGCCCGCCATCGCGGAATATGGATCGACGTGCGAGCTGCCGATGCCGCGCATGGCGCTCGTGCTGCAGTTCTGCTCGTGATCGGCGTGCAGGATGAACAGAATATCGAGCGCACGCTCGAGCACCGGGCTCACTTTGTATTTGAGCTCGGTCCGCTTGAACAACATGTTGAGGAAGTTGCCGGTGAAGCTCAGCTCGTCATCGGGGTACACGTACGGGCGCCCGATGCTGTGGCGGTACGCATGTGCCGCAATCGTCGGAACCTTGGCGATCAGCCGGTGCACCTGCTTGCGGCGTGATTTCTCGTCGAAAATCTGCTTGGCGTCGGGATAGAAGGTGGAGAAGGCGCCGACGGTGCTGAGGAAGACGCCCATCGGATGCGCGTCGTACTGGAAGCCTTCCATCAGCTTCTTGATGTTCTCGTGCAGCAGCCAGTGGGTTTTGATGTCCTCTGTCCACGTCTCGATCTGTGTCTTGGTCGGCAGCTCGCCGAAGATGATCAGGTACGCCGTTTCGAGGTAATTCGAGCTTTCCGCCAGCTGCTCGATGGGGTAGCCGCGATACTCGAGGATCCCTTTATCGCCGTCGATAAAGGTAATGGTGCTGCGGCACGACGCCGTGTTCATGAACGCCGGGTCGTAGGTGACCAGGCCGAAATCGTCAGCGCTGGTCTTTATCTGTTTCAGGTCCATGGCGCGAATCGCGCCATCCTTGATCGGCAGTTCGTACTGCTTGCCGGTGCGGTTGTCGATGACGGTGAGCGTGTCGCCCATAGTTTTGGCCGGCGTAGACGAACCCGCCGCGTTTCTGTCGGTTGTGACGCTATTCGCCATGATGTTGGTCCTGATCCTGATCCGGGTCGTCGGGCGACGGTACCGGTTCACTGGGCACGCGATAGCGCCCATCGGCCCATCGCGCCAGGTCCTCGTTACGGCATCGTTCGCCGCAGAAAGGACGCCACCGCGAGTCCACCGGACGCGTGCGGCATAGCACGCAGAGCGGCGCGTCGCCCATCCGGTCAATGATAGTGCAGCCTTTAGGCTTCGGGCTACGGGCTCCGGAAGCCCGATGCTCACACCGGAGTATTCGGCGTGTGATGGCGGACGTCGAGCGCCGACACCATGAAGATGACGTCTTCGGCGATGTTGGTCGCATGGTCGCCGATGCGCTCGAGATGCCGGGAGACCAGGATCAGGTCGAGCGCCGGTTCAACCGTCGTCGGATCCTTCAGCATGTAGTCCAGAAGCTCACGGAAAATCTGCGTCTTGAGGCCGTCCAGCCGGTCGTCTTCATTCAGGACCGCCTGCGCGAGCACCGTATCGCGTCGGACGAACGCGTCGAGCGCATCGTGCAGCATCTCCTGGGCGATGTCGCCCATCTGCGGGATGTCGATCAGTTTCTTGACGGGGGGGTGCGTCGCGTAGCGCTTGGCGGCCTCGGCGATGTTCACCGCGAGGTCGCCGACGCGTTCCAGATCCGTGTTGATCTTGACAGCGGACACGATCGCCCGGAGGTCGGTGGCCATTGGCTGGTGCAGCGCGAACAGCTTGAAGCAGCGATTGTCGATCTCGACATGCAGCGCGTTGATCGGCTCGTCGCCGTAGAGCACGCGCTCGATCGCGGCGATGTCACGGCTGACGAGGCTTTGAACCGCGGCCGAGACGCGTTCCTCGGCGAGACCGCCCATTTCGAGCAGCCGCCCCTGCAGCGCCTCGAGCTCCTCCTGAAAATGTCTGACTACGCGTTCCATCAGCCGAATCGTCCAGTCAGATAGTCCTCCGTCAACTTTTCGGACGGGGCGGTGAACATCTTGTCGGTGCGCTCGTACTCCACCAGACGCCCAAGCCAGAAGAACGCCGTGAAGTCGGACACGCGCGCCGCCTGCTGCATATTGTGCGTCACGATCACGATAGTGAATTTCGCCTTGAGCTGATAAATCAATTCCTCGATGCGCTGCGTGGCGATCGGGTCGAGTGCCGATGCCGGCTCGTCCATCAAGAGGATATCGGGTTTCACTGCCAGCGCGCGGGCGATGCACAGTCGCTGCTGCTGACCGCCTGACAGGGCGAGCGCGGACTCGTGCAGCCGATCCTTCACTTCCTCCCAGAGCGCCGCCTGCTGCAGGCTTTCCTCGACGCGCCCGGCGAGCTCGGATCGATTTGACGTCAGTCTGTTGATGCGCAGTCCATAGGCGACGTTTTCGAAGATTGACTTTGGAAAGGGATTTGATTTCTGAAACACCATGCCGACTTTGCGTCGAACGGCGACCACATCCACACCGGCGCGGTAAATGTCCTGCCCATCGATGCAGACGCGCCCCTCGACGCGTGCGCCCGGAATGATGTCGTTCATCCGGTTCAGCGTCCGCAGGAAGGTGCTCTTGCCGCAGCCGGAGGGGCCGATGAAGGCGGTCACCACGTTGGGCTGAATCTTGATCGAAATGTCTTCCAGCGCCCGCTTCTCGCCATAGAAAAAGATCAGGTGTTCGACGTCGATCTTGAGCGTCTCGGCCTGGGCGGCAGGCAAGGGATTGCGTCCGGCGTCCGGCTCGCGGACGGCGCGCACTTTGACGAGCGGTGGATTCATCGTTTGCGGCACGTTACCGTCCACGGATGTTTGCGACTCGCGCGGCTGCGACACGCGCGGCCATCGAACACACGAGCACGATGGTCACCAGTACCAGCGCGCCGGCCCAGGCCTGACGATGCCAGTCTTCGTACGGCGAAATCGCGTAGGTGAAGACCTGCACGGTGATAGACGAAATCGGCTGCACCAGCGATGTCGAAAAGAAGCGGTTGTTGAACGACGTGAACAGCAGTGGGGCCGTCTCGCCCGCGATGCGAGCCAGCGCGAGGACGACCCCCGTGATGATGCCCGGGAGCGCAGCGGGCACGATAACCGTGAACACCGCCCGCGCGCGCGTGGCGCCGAGTGCGAGCGCCCCTTCCCGCAGCGCGTTTGGCACCAGCAGCAGCAGCTCTTCGGTCGTTCTCGTGATGATCGGAATCATCATCACCCCGAGGGCGAACCCTCCGGCCAGCGTGCTGAAATGCCGGAGTGGCAGCACGACGACCGCATATGCGAAGACGCCGATGACGATCGAGGGAACGCCGTTCAACGTATCCGCCGCAAATCTCACGGCAGACGCAAAGCGGCTTCCAGGATACTCTGCCAGATAAACGCCGCTGAGGACACCAATGGGAACCGCCATCGCTGCCGCCAACGCGGTCAGGATCAATGTGCCGACGATGGCGTTGGCCATCCCGCCGCCTGGCTCGCCAACGGGCCTCGGGTTGTGCGTGAAGAACTCGACAGTGAGCGATTGGATACCCTGACTGACAACGAAGAACAGCACGAAGGCGAGCGGGACAAGCGCAAGGGCGACGCAAAGCGCACAAGCCGCGACGAAGAGCGCTGACAGCACCTTTCGCGGAGTCGCCGTGCGCGCGCTGATCACGCTTCGGCTCCTCTCGGTACGAGTACCGAACGTCGGGGCGACGCCTGCCGTGCCATGGACCAGATCAATCCGCGCGACAGCATGTTGACAAACAGGGTGATGACAAACAGGACCAGTCCGATTTCGATCAGTGCCGCCAGATACAGCGCATCAGCCGCCTCGGTGAACTCATTCGCAAGCACCGCGGCCATCGTGTATTGCGGCGCGAAGAGCGAGAGTGACACCTGCGGATTGTTGCCGATGACCATCGTCACCGCCATCGTTTCGCCCAGCGCGCGCCCGAAGCCAAGCATCACGGCGCCAATGATGCCGGTGCGGGCGTAAAACATGGCAGCGCGAATGGCCTCGAAGCGGGTCGCGCCGAGCGCAAATGCCCCCTCGCGCTGGCTGGGTGGAACGGTTCGGAGAACTTCGCGCGCAATCGCCGAAGTGAATGGCACGACCATAACGGCGAGGATCAGCGCCGCCGCAAACATGCCGACGCCGAGCGGCGGGCCCGAGAACAGCGGCAGCGCGCGCAGCGACTCCGGCATCGCAGTTTCGACGGTGCGAACCGCCGGCACGAGGACGAAAATCCCCCACAACCCGTACACGATCGACGGGATCGCCGCGAGCAGTTCCGTGAGAAAGATCAGCGGGGCGCGCAACGCATTGGGGCAGAGTTCGGAGATGAAGACCGCGATGCCGAGCGCGACAGGCGTTGCGATCAACAACGCCAGCACCGAAGAGTAGAGCGTTCCCCAGATGAAGGGGAGCGCGCCGAACTCGCCCGCCACAGGATCCCAGTTGCTCGTGCCCCAGAAACGCAGTCCGAATTTCTGAATCGACAGTGTCGAGTCATTCACCAGCGTCACCGCGATCGCGACGACGATCAGCAGCAACGCGGCGGCGAATGCGCCGACAGCTACGCGGAAGCCAAAATCGGACGAGCGCACGGGCTTAGGACACCTTGATTTGATCGAGCGCCGCCTGTTCGAGCATCACCACGCTGGCCGGCAGCGGCGCGTAGCCAAGATCGGACGCGTACTTCTGGCCATCAGTGAGCGCCCAACGCATGAAGTCCACCATCGCTTTGCCGGCTGCCTTGTCTTTCGGGTCCTCGTACAGCAGCAGCCACGTAAAGGACGAAATCGGATATGCACCCGCGCCCTGGGCGTTTGTGATCGACACGCGGAAGTCGGCAGGCATATTTGGCGCGGCTGCTGCCGCCGCCTTCGTGACCGCGTCGACGGATCCCTTGACGAATTCACCGGCGGCGTTCTGAACGGAGCCGAAGCTGATCGTGTTCTGCAGGGCGTAAATCAGCTCGACGTAGCCAATCGAACCGGGTGTCTGCGTTACCAGACCGGAGACACCCTCGTTGCCCTTGCCGCCGACGCCCGTGGGCCACTTCACTGACGTGCTGACGCCTACCTGCGATTTGAACTGCGGTGAGACCTTCGAGAGGTAGTCCACAAAGATGTACGTGGTGCCGGAACCGTCAGAACGATGGACGACGGTCACATCCGTCGCCGGCAGCGTCACGCCTGGATTCAACTTCGCGATCGCCGGGTCGTCCCATTTCTTAATCTTGCCGAGGAAGATGTCAGCCAGAACCGGTCCGGTGAATTTCAATTCGCCGGTCACGCCAGCAATGTTGTAGACCGGTACGACAGCGCCGAGCACCGTGGGGAAGTGGAGGATGCGTCCGCCTGCTGCCTTCAGCTGATCCTCGGTCATCGGTCCATCTGTGGCGCCAAAGAACACCGTCTGGTTGACGACCTGCTGAATACCGCCGCCTGATCCGATTGACTGGTAGTTGACGCGGATGTTGGGATGCAGCGTGTTGTACTCGCTGAACCACTTCGAATAAATCGGATAGGGGAAGGTGGCACCGGCGCCGTTGATCTGCAGCGCCTGAGATGTGCCGGCCCCGGATGAGCTATTTGCGGTAACCGGCTCGCTGCTGCCGCCGCACCCTGCGGCGATTGCCGCGGTCAGCGCCACCGCGAGGTAACACATCACGATCTTGTTCATACGACCGCAAACCTATCGAACGGGAATTTCGCAGCCGTTTCGCGACGGTTAAATCTGGGTTAACCGGGCTTTGATTGTCGTGACTATTTCGTCGCTTCCGCGTGACAGCCGCCGGATCGGTGTGCGCAATCTCGAGACGCACCGGCTTGCCGACGACCTGCTCGAACGCCTCGAGATGCCGGGCCGTTGCCCAGACCTCCAGTTCCGCATCGCCGCCGCTATGGAGCTGGATGACGATGTCTTCACCCCGATCGTGGACTTCCAGGCCCGAAACTGGCTGCGCGTGGCTGCGGTCGAGGCTCTCCGCGACGCGGAGAATTGATGCGAGGGTGCGCACGGTCCGGCGCAGCGTCGCCGAGAGCTGCGCGTATTGCGGATGCGAACGTTTCGGGGTGCCGCGGCGATGATAGCGCGCCACCAAGGCCATGACTTCGATCTCATCCGGATGAAAGCCGCGCAGGTCGCCGTTCTTGATCAGGTAGTAGGAATGCTTGTGATGTCCCGAGAAGCTGATGTGACCGCCGATGTCGTGCATCAGCGACGCATATTCCAGCCATTCGCGTTCGCGATCCGTAAGGCCATGGATCGCACGCGTTTGATCGAACAGGGCAAGGGCCAGCCGTACGACTTGATTCGAGTGATCGGCGTAATAGCTGCAGCGCTCCGCGAGTTCGAGCGTGCTCCTGCGCCGCACGTCTGGAATGCTGTCGATCTGCGCGATTTGCCGCCGGTTGCGCCGGACGTAGTCGAGCACCAGCCCTTCGCGCAGCGCGAGGTCACACAGCGTCAATTCTTCGGCTCCGAGACGGCGAAGAATCGTGTCGAGCAGTACCGTGCCCGCGACGACGAGGTCAGCACGCCGCGGGTCGAGCCCGGGAATCGCCAGCCGGTTCTCAAGGTCGAGCTCGGTAACGTGCTTTCGGACCCTGCGGATCTGCTTGGCGGAGACATGAAGATTGCGCAGCTCCGACGGAGGCCCGCCTCGCGCGGCGGTTGCGGCCACAGCGCCAATGCTCAGGATGGTGCCCGAAGTCCCAATCACACGATCGAAACCTGACGCGAGGATTTGTTCGCAGTGGCGGTCGATCTCGCCGAGGACGTGCTTGACGATTCTCCGCTCGTCGCGGTCCGCGAGCGGATCGCTGCGCACGAACCGCTCCGTGAGGCGAATCGAGCCAATCTTGAAGCTGCGCGCAAGCTGCAGGGTGGTCGCCGTTCCGAGCGTAATTTCGACGCTGCCACCGCCGATGTCGATAACCACGGCGCGTCCTCCGCCGACATCGACGCCATACACGGCGGCCTGATGAATCAGCCGTGCCTCTTCAACGCCTGAAATGACCCGCGGACGGATGCCGGTTTCGTGTTCGAGCCGCGCGAGGAATTCGCCGCCATTTCGCGCCTCTCGGGTGGCGCTGGTCGCGGCGGCGAGGATTTCATCCACCTGATGGGATTCGGCGATTCGCTTGAACTTCGACAACGCCTGCAGTGCCGCGCTCATCGCTTCCGGAGTGAGCGCTCGGCCGTCGAGCCCACCCGCGCCGAGTCGCACCATGGCCTTTTCGCGGTCAACAACCTCGAATGACAGGTCGGGGCGCACGCGCACCACGATCATGTGAACCGAATTCGTGCCGATATCGACAGCTGCTAGCCGCATAGAGCTCCGTCGAAGCCCGATCTATAGTGATGGGACCGGCTCGGGAAGTCGCCCCGGTAATTATGCGTACTCCGGCTGCCGAAAACCTCATCCGTCAGCGCGTCGCGGCGCTCAGACGTGCGTTGCCGGCCGCCAAGGATGGCGACGCGAAGTCGCTCCACCAGGCACGGGTTGCGACCCGTCGTCTGCGGGCGGCTCTCCCCTTGTTCGGCACTGGACGCAAGGCGGAGAAGGTGGCGCGCTGTGTCCGACGCCTCACGCGATTGCTCGGTCCGGCTCGCGAACTCGACGTCTCGCTCCTCATTCTCGATGAGCTCGAAAAGAGCCACGATGTTCCGCGCACGGCCGTCGACAGGCTGCGGGCATCCATTGCCGACGAACGACGTCGTCTCCAGGAACACGTACGGGAGCGGCTCGACGACTTCGACATTCAGAAGGTACGGAAGCGCGCGATTGCGGTGGCGCGCAAAGGCATTGAGCAAAAGACCCCTCGCGATGTCGAGGCTGTCGCATGGGCGCATGAGAGGACGGCGCGGCGTGCACGTCGTCTCGCCGCCGCCATTGACCATGCGGCGGGGCTGTACCTTCCCGATCGTCTTCACGACGTGCGGATTGCCATCAAGAAGCTGCGGTACACGCTCGAGCTCGGGTCCGTGATGCGTGACGGCCGAACGCGCTACGCGGCGGCGCTCCGGACATTGAGGAGCATGCAGGACCTGCTGGGACGCATGCACGATCTGGAGGTGCTCATTGCCCGCACGCGCAGCATCCAAAGCTCTCCTGGCGCGTCGACGCTGAAGATGTCCGCCGATCTCGACCGGCTCGTTCGGCGGCTCGAGACCGAATGTCGCCAGCTCCACGGCCACTACATGGCCGCTCGCGCGAAACTGATCGCGGTCTGCGAACGCTTGCTGAAGGCAGGCGAGCGCGCGGAGCGCGCCCGTACCTCCGCCGCCTGACGCATGGAGCCCTGCGACCTGTATCTCGTTCGTCATGCGATAGCTGCGGAACGCGGCGACGAGTGGCCTGACGATTCGAAGAGGCCGCTGACCGAGACCGGGATCAATCGTTTCAAGGAAGCCGTCGAAGGTCTCGCCTGGCTGGACGTCGACATCGACGAGATCTTCACCAGCCCGCTCGTGCGCGCGAAACAGACGGCGACGCTGCTCGCGCACGGGCTCGGCAACAAGACATCGGTCAAGACGCTCGACGCGCTGGCCCCGGGCCACTCACCGAGACAGGTGATGAACGAACTGAGTCGGACGGCAAAACATCATCGCATCGCGCTCGTCGGACATGAGCCGGGACTTGGCGAACTGGCCGCACATCTGATCGGATCCTCTCGCGCGCTTCCTTTCAAGAAGGGCGGTGTGTGTCAAATCGCGATACAGGGTCTGACCTCCCGTCGCCCCGGTGAGCTTGTCTGGTTTCTTCCGCCCAAGGTGCTCCGACGCCTGCATCGGTAGCCGTCGTCATTAATCCCATCTCGGGCACTGGCGGCCATATCGAGGTGGCCCGCGCGCGTGCCGCCCAGGCTGCAGCGCTGCTGACGACCCACGGCGCCGATCCGTCGAACGTCTTCATCACCGAACGTCCTGGCCACGCACGCGAGCTTGCGCTTGCCGCGACCGCTCGCGGCATTTCGACGATTGTCGCGTGGGGCGGCGACGGCACGATGAACGAGATCGCATCCGCGATAGCGTTTACCGATACGGTGCTCGCGCTGGTGCCAAGCGGATCGGGCAATGGCCTGGCGCGCGAACTTCGCATCCCGTTCGACGCAGCGGCGGCGCTCGCGCTCGCATTCAACGGCCGCGAGCGGCAGATCGATGCAGGCCAGATAGACGAGCGACTCTTCTTCAACGTTGCGGGGGTTGGCCTGGACGCCCGCGTCGCGCACCGCTTCGCGGTTGGCGGTCTCGAGAAGCGCGGCTTCTCGCGGTACATCGGCATTACGATGCGCGAGCTCGCCGCGTATCAACCTGACCGTTTAGCCATCAGCACTGGCGGGTCAACCGTGGAGACAACTTCGCTGCTCGTCGCGATCGCCAATGGCCGGGAGTATGGCAACGGCGCGGTCATTGCGCCCCACGCTCGTCTCGACGACGGCCTGCTCGACCTCGTCGTCGTGGCGGCGCGATCACTCCTCCGCGCCTGTGTCGAGCTGCCCTTTGTGTTCATGGGCGCCATTGATCGGCTGGGCGGCGTCAGGATTGAGCAAACCGATTCGATAAAGATCGCCTCGCCGTATCCGCTCGTGTACCACCTGGATGGAGAACCAATTGCGGGAACGCTGACCATTTCGGCAAAGGCGCGTCCGCATGCCCTGCGGGTGAAAGTGCCGGCGAGTTAGGGCACCCGCCATGTTTACAGAACGTTTACATCGCCCGGCGCGCGGTCAGAGTAACGATCGTGCCTTCCTAACCATGTATACGCGTTGCCTCCAGAAGGCCGCCCACATTCGACGATTCAGCATTACATCCACCCCCGGCTCGGGCTGGGAAGTCCGCTACGAGCAGGACAGCCACGTCGTCAGATCCGTTCGTTATCGCGATTGGCATCGCGTCGAACGCGCGCGGATGTCGTTTGCGCGCGAAGCGGCACTGCTCGAAGAAAGTGGCTGGAAGGAAGGATAGCTGAGGTAGCGCTGAAGGCCTGAGCTACTCGACGAAGCGGTACCCGAGCCCTACGACGGTTTCAATCTGTTGTCCGGCGGTCCGAAGCTTCCCCCGCAGCCGGCCGACGTGCACATCCACCGACCGCGTTTCGATGGTGTGGTCGTACCCCCACACGCGTTCCAGCAGACGATCTCTCGATAGCACGCGGTTTCTGTTGGCGACCAGGTATCGCAGCAGCTCGAATTCGCGCCGCGTGAGACGCACCGGCTCGCCGTCCACCTGCACGGCCACCGCGTCGAAGTCGGCGACGATGTGCTTACCGCGATAGACCGGTGTCGCAGCGTCTTGCCCGTCTTCTGCGCGGCGTCGGAGCACGGCTCGAACCCGTGCGGCCAGCTCGCGCAGACTGAAGGGCTTGGTGATGTAGTCGTCGGCGCCGATGTCGAGGCCGGTAATGCGGTCACTCTCGGTCGACCGCGCCGTCAGCATGATGATCGGAACTTTCGCGGTCTCGGTACGGCCGCGCATGATCCGGCAGACTTCGACACCGTTCAACACTGGCAGGTTCAAATCGAGCAGGACCAGATCCGGAAGTTCTTCGGCGACGCTTTTCAGCGCCGCATCCCCGCTTCCCGCAATATCGATGACAAAGCCGCCTTCACGTTCGAGCGCGTGTTTGATCAGTCCGGCGATGTCCTGTTCGTCCTCGACGACGAGGACGCGTGTACGTCCTGAGTTGATGGGCATCCCAAGGTCAACCTAGACAACGGGCGTTTCCGTGCGGTGACGAAGACGTTAAATGTGGGTTACACGGGCCGTGCTAACGAGCCACGACGCTAACGAGCAAGGACGCGAAGGATCTCGGTGACCAGGGCGTCGGGCGGGCAGGGCTTGGGCACGAACCAGTCGCAGCCGACGCTTGTCGCGCGCTGCAACTCGCCGGATTCATCATGAGCAGTCAACGCGACGACGGGAATATGAGCCGTGCGCGCATCATTCTTGAGTCGGCGGGTCGCTTCCCATCCATCGAGAATGGGAAGACTCAGATCCATCAGTACGACGTCTGGACAGTGAGCCGCCGTGTGGGTGAGTGCGTCGGCGCCGTTGCCGGCCTGTATCACGTCGAAGCCTGAGAGTTCAAGCTGTTGGACGTACATCTCGCGCAGCTCGGACTGATCTTCGACGAGGAGAACGAGCGGCTTGAGACGTTCCATGTCTCGATTATCACACCCCTCGCCTCGCTTTGCTCGGTGAGGACGAATGCTTCAACTCGCTTTCTTCGCTCAGGATAGGCCGCTCGACTCGCTCTCCTCGCTCGCACACGCGCCGCGTACCGCTGTGCTCGCATTGACCTGTGTCATCGAGGTAAACAGAACAATACAGATGATAGTATCCGGCGTCACATGACCACCTTGGAGACCCAGTTCCCTGAAACCCATCGTGGGGCTGCGGCCGCATGGCTGCCTGCCCTGCTTCTGCTCTTCATCGGCTCCGGATCCGCCGCGCTGATTTACGAAGTTGTCTGGTTCCAGCTGCTCCAGCTCTCGATCGGTTCGTCTGCCGTGTCGCTTGGCGTGCTGCTCGGGATCTACATGGGCGGCATGTGCCTCGGCAGCCTGCTGCTGCCGCGATACGTTCGCCCGGACAAGCATCCGCTACGCGTCTACGCGTACCTCGAGCTCGGGATAGGCGCCTTCGGCATCGTCGTGCTGTATGCGGTGCCCTTTCTGGGCGGTCTCTACACGGAATGGGCCGGCTCCGGACCGACGAGTCTGATTCTTCGGGCGCTTGTCGCAAGCGTCTGCCTGCTGCCGCCGACGCTGTTGATGGGTGGAACGCTTCCGGTCGTCGCGCGTGGGGTCGATTCGACGCCGAATGGCGTGTCATGGCTCGGCTACTTCTACGGCGGGAATCTGCTCGGCGCGGTGACCGGGAGCCTCCTTGCCGGGTTCTATCTGCTGCGCGTATACGACATGCCGACGGCGACGCTCGTCGCAGTCGCATTGAACGTCATTGTGGCGGTGATCGCGTTGTTGGTCGCCGGTCGGATCGAGCATCGGCCGTCACCGATCGCGACGCACCCCGTCTCTGTGGTCCGTGGCAACCGCCTCGTGTACGTCGCGATCGCTCTTTCCGGGTTCACGGCGCTCGGCGCCGAGGTCGTATGGACGCGCTTGCTGTCGTTGCTGTTCGGCGCGACCACGTACACGTTCTCGTTGATTCTCGCCGTCTTCCTGATGGGCCTCGGCATCGGGAGCTCGATCGGAGCGGCCATCGCACGGCAGTTCCCGAACTCGCGGGTCCCCCTCGCGTTCTGCCAGCTCCTGTTGTGCGGCGCGATTGCGTGGGCCGCCCACACCACCGGCACATCGATGCCGTTCTGGCCGATCAACCCGTCGATCGGCAAGACTCCTGACGCTCCCGTTTTCCAGTTCGAGCTCGATCTGCTCAGAGCATTCTGGGTCGTGTTGCCCGGCGCGATTCTGTGGGGCGCCAGTTTCCCGCTCGCCATTGGCGCCGCGGCACGCGAAGGCGAGGACACTGGTCGCCTCGTGGGCGGCGTGTACGCGGCAAACACCGTCGGCGCTATTTTCGGCGCGCTCATAACCAGCTTGATTCTGGTCGCTGCGGTCGGCAGCCAGAAGGCACAGCAGGTGCTGATTGCGATCTCCGCCATCTCCGGCCTGCTGATGCTCGTCACGGCATCGGGTGACAAGGCTCAAGGTGTTGAGTCGCGTCGCAACCTGGGTATGACCCCCATCCTCGGCATGATTGCGGCCGGCGCGATCGCCGGCCTGTTGATGCGTGCCGTCCCGCCCCTGCCAGGAATTCTCATCGCCTACGGTCGCTACGCCGCGACGTGGATCGGCATCAACGAAATCATCTACTCGGGCGAAGGGGTGACTGCGGCGGTCGCCGTCTCGCGCACGCCCTCGGGCGTGCTCAACTATCACAACGCGGGCAAGGTGCAGGCGTCGAGCGAGCCGCAGGACATGCGCCTGCAGCGGATGCTCGGCCACCTGACGACACTCGTTCCCGAAAATCCGCAACGCGTGCTCGTCATCGGTTGCGGTGCCGGCGTCACCGCTGGAGCGGTGTCCGTCGATCCCCTCGTGAAGAGCGAAACCATTGCCGAAATCGAGCCGCTCGTTCCGCAAGTGGTGTCGAAATATTTCTCCGAGTACAACTTCAACGTCGTCTCGAACCCAAAGGTCACCGTGCACCTCGATGATGCGCGGCACTACCTGCTGACGACGAGGGAGAAGTTCGATGCCATCACGTCGGACCCGCTCGATCCATGGGTGCGAGGTGCGGCCACGCTCTACACGCGCGAGTTCTTCGAAGTGGCCAAAGCCCACTTAAACCCTGGCGGCGTCGTCACACTGTTCGTCCAGTTGTATGAAAGCAACGACGCCGCGGTGAAGAGCGAGGTCGCGACGTTCCTCGACGCCTTCCCGGGCGGGATGGTGTTCGCGAATACGTCTAACGGTCTCGGATACGACCTCGTGCTGCTCGGTCAGGTGGAACCGAAGCCGATTGATGTCGATCGCGTCGAAGCGAGGCTTCGCAATCCGACGAATGCCGCGATCGCGAATTCACTCGCGCAAATCGGCATCCACTCGGCCGTTGAGTTGTTCGGCACTTACGCCGGGCACAAGACCGATATGGCAGGATGGCTCAGCGGCGCCGCGCTCAATCGCGATCGCAACCTGCGTCTGCAGTACCTCGCAGGGCTCGGTCTCAACCTGTATCAGAGCGACGCCATTTACCGGAACATGATCAAGGAGAGCCAGTATCCCGACGGCCTTTTCACCGGCTCGGCACAGACGCTGGCTGCACTGCGCTCCGCCGTCAATCAGGCCTTGGGACGGTAGCGTCGACTCTCACACAACCGTGCCGGGAGGAATGACGGCGCCCTTCGGGACGACGATGGTTCCTCCGCGGATGAACCAGTTATCTCCATCCGCGTGTTCGGCGTTCGCTTCATTCACGAGCCGTGTGCCGTCGCCGATACGCGCGTTCTTGTCGATGATCGTCCGACTCAGGATGACATCGCGGCCTATGCCGAGCGCTGGCCTGCCGTTCGGCGGTTTCCCTTCTTCATAGAAGTCGGCGCCAAGCAGCACCGACCGGCTGATTTTTGCACCCGCGGCAACATGCGAGCGGAGTCCGACGACGCTCTCATCGACATCGCAGCGATCGAGGAAGCAGCCCTCGGCGACGATCGAGTCACGGATGTAGCAGTCGGTCAGCCGCGAACCGGGCAGATGGCGGAGGTGCGTGTAGATCGGACGCGCCGGATCCCAGAAGCGGAACGGCGCAGCGACGCGCCCCAACATGACATTGGTTTGATAGAAGCTTTCGATAGTCCCGACGTCCGCCCAGTACCCCCGGAACAGATACGGCCTCACCTTGTACTTGTTGAGTGCCGCGGGAATCAGCTCTCGGCCGAAATCGAGTCCCGCTTCGCGCTGAAGCATCTCGAGCAGGATGTCGCGTGAGAAGACGTAGATGCCCATCGACGCCATAAAGGGGTGTTCCTCGGAGTGCTGAGCGAACGCGGCATCCGGTGGAATGCTGCGGCCAATCTCGCGGAGTCGATTTGCATTCGGTTTTTCCTCGAAGGCGACGATGTTCCCGCTGGCATCGAAGCGGAAGATGCCCATCTGCGTCGCGGTCTCGGGGTCCACAGGCTGGGCCGCGATCGTGATATCGGCGCGCTGTGTCTCGTGCGCGACGACGAGCTCCTCGTAGTCCATCCGGTAGAGATGGTCTCCCGCGAGGATGAGGTAATGGCGCGCGTCGTGTCCGGCGAAGTGGCGTGCCGCCTGGCGAACGGCATCAGCGGTCCCTTGGAACCAGTTTGGATTGTCAGGGGTCTGCTCGGCCGCCTGGATCTCAACGAAACCTTGCGAGAAGCCGTCGAGCCGGTACGTCATCGAGACGTGGCGGTTGAGCGAGGCGGAATTGAACTGCGTCAGGACATAGATGCGCCGGATGTCGGCGTGCAGGCAATTGCTCACGGGGACGTCGATGAGCCGGTACTTCCCGCCGATGGGCACAGCAGGCTTCGACCGCGTGGCGGTCAATGGAAACAGACGAGACCCCTGGCCGCCGCCAAGGATGATCGCGAGCGTATCGGCCGACATCAGCATCGTCGTTTGTGCAAAGGAGCCGCCGCCGCGTGAAGAAACGGGCACGGGCGGGAATCGGCAATGTTAACGCTGCTGTTGCACGCCCGAGATGCGATCGTCATGCGCCCCCATTACGCTGTGGCCTATGCGCGTGGGTATACCACGGCGTTCGGTCACGATCGCGCAGCGATGGCGCGGGATCTAGTGGTACGTCGCTCCCAAATCGAACCTGGCCGCTCCGTTGTCGCGGACGGCAGACCCTCTGGCCGAGGGCTGTGATGGGAGGCAGTACAGCAGTTGGAACGTGCCACTGAGAATCTCCGTCATTGTCTGCGCGCATAACGAAGCGCGCTACCTCCCGGCTTGTCTTCATTCCGTCCTGGCCCAGTCGCGTCAGCCTGACGAACTCCTGGTCATCAACAACGCGAGCACCGACGACACGGCCGCGGTCGCGGCGCACATTCCGTTCGTCCGTCTGATCGACGAGCCGCGCAAAGGGCTGGTCGTTGCCCGGGAAACAGGCCGGCGCCACGCGACCGGCGACATCCTGGTCTATCTGGATGCCGATTGCCGCGCGCCACTGACATGGATTGCGCGGATCGAGCGCCGATTTCAGCACGATGCCGATCTGATTGCGTTGTCCGGCCCGTATCGGTATTACGACTGGGACTGGTCGGGGCGCGCGTTGATCCGCGCGTACGACTTCACGGTCGCGCCGGCAACGCAGCTTCTCGTCAAGCACATTCTTCGTATCGGCACCATCTTCTACGGCGGCAATTTCGCGGTGCGCCGTGAAGCGCTGGACGAGATCGGCGGCTTCGATACGTCAATCGAGTTTCATGGCGAGGACACCAACGTCGGCCGTCGTCTGAGTGCGATCGGCAGGGTTGGCCTGTTTCACGACTGCTACCTGCACACATCCGCGCGCCGCTACATTGCGATGGGGAAGCGCGAAGTGTTTCGTCTCTATATCCGGAACTTTGTTTCCGAGCTGCTGCACCATCGACCCAAAGACACCGCGCACATGGATATCCGCATCTGATGCCTGGGTACGAGCCATTTCTCCTCTGCGACTTTCACGTGCACACCAGATGGAGCGACGGTCGCCTGTTCGGTCCGCGAGGTGGTGGACTTATACGGGTCCACCGGCAAGTTCGACGTCATCGCCATCACCGATCACATTCTGATGAAGAAAGATCTGCTCGCGCGCGTTGGACGCATGGCGACGCTGGGCCTGCACCGGTTCGGGCTGAGCGAGCAGGATTTCGAGGAATACCTTGGCGAGATCCAGAGCGAGGGTGAGCGCAGCCTGAAACGGTACGGGATGCTCGTGATCGCGGGCGCGGAAGTGACGCAGAACCGGTTGCGCGGCCGCAAGAACTCACACATCATCGCGCTCGACATCAAGAAGTACATCAGCGCCGATCAATCGGCGGATGCCATTCTTCGGGAGATTCGTCGTCAGGGCGCGCTGAGCATCGCCTGTCATCCCCATCACCGCGCACCACGGCGCTTCGAGATCAGCACGTGTTACCTGTGGGACCACCGCGAGGAGCTGGCCGACCTCGTCGATGTGTGGGAGGCTGCCAATCGCGACGATCTATTTACGGTCACGAGCCTCAAACACTATCCATACGTGGCCAACAGTGACTTCCACAAGCCCAAGCATCTCTACTCGTGGAAAACGCTGGTGCGCAGCGAGAAGAACTGGCCGGCGATCAGGAGTGCACTACGCCGCAATGTTGACGTGGCGCTGACGCTCTTCCGGAACGGCTCATGGGCCGCGTAAATGCGCGCAAATAGGGAAAAAATTGATGCCGCGGATACGTTGCAGTCACCTGACCGACACGCAGCGCCGATAACCTGACGAACATGTCATACACCGTCAGCCTCGGATGCGGATGCCAGGTGTACGTGTCCTGCCACCCTCGAAGCGGCGTCGCTCACACGCGTGTCATTGAGTTCCGGTCACAACGGTGCGCAATTCGTTCGCACGATGTCGGCGTTCGCCTTCCCGCGTGGGAGCTGCTGCGCTACGAACCCGACCGCCCACGCGACGCAGGTGTGCCCGTTGTGAGCGGCACGCTGCAGCACGCACGCCGATGAGTGACGCGACGCAACCCGTTCCGATCGACGTCCTTCAACGGGTGCGCGCCGAGTTTCTCGAGATGCCCGGGCTGCGGCTGACTCGCGCGCAGGCGCGCCGGCTGTGGGCACTCGACGAGGCGTCGTGCGACGCGATCCTGGCGACGCTGGTCGAGACACGATTCCTGGTGCACTCGGGAAACGTCGCGTTCATGCGCGCCGAGTAAACACCGCGCCGAGCGCTCTTACGACGCCGTCGCCGATTCGGGGACCCTGCCGTTCTCGGCGCCGTCTTCGCCGACTTCCCAGACTCGCCGGCGCGTGCGGTCGGCTCGTCGCGGCGGTGCGTGATTCCGCGACGGCGATCGTCGCTTCGGCGTCACGATCTTCTCCTCTTTTCTTCCCGCCTTCGCCGCTTTCGCGCGCACCTTCCCCAGATGTGCGACCGCTTTCTTGTATCCGCGGCGGGCTTCCTGGGCCGCCTTTCGAGCCGCGCGCGCGGCCTTCGAGGCCTGTTTGGCCGCCCTTTTCGCCACCTTCACGCGCCGCTTCGCCTCGCGTGACTTCGTCTTCAATTGCTTCGCTGTCGCGAGAGCATCGTTAAGCGTTCGTTGGGCTGCGCGGGCGACGTCCATTGCCTCGGCGGGCCTCGCCGTCTTTCGGTCAGTCATAGGCGCAAGAGCCTACCTCATCGATGTGACAACTGTGTCCAGCTAAGTAATTCGCCGCAGAAACCGTTACAACTGTAACGGTTAAGTGGTGTCCGGGTTGCATCTCTAATGACCCGATGTTTGCCGGCACCCCCCTCCAATTCGCTGCCGAGAACGTTCACCTCATCCGTCAACAGTGGCGCGGCGTCCGTGACGGCGACCCCGAAAGCATTCACCAGGCACGCATTGCGACGCGTCGCGTCCGAGCCGCCCTGAAGATCGTCGACAGGAAACAAACCGAACGGGTCGAGCTCTGCCGCGTCCTCGGTCGGATGCTGGGTAACGTTCGAGACCTCGATATTACCCATGAGGTCTTCCGCACGTTATCGATGCGGGTGCCAGCGGCGAGCTGCGCGATTGCCGCCGCACGCCGGACCGTCGAGCGCGATCAACAACGCGCACGCCGGCGGTTCGCAAAGGCGCTTGATGATCTGGAGCTGAAGCCGCTGGTCGCGTTGCGCGAGCGGCCCTCGATCACCGCTGTCTCGTTCTGGAAAGACTGGCGCCCGAGCATCGTCACCGAAATGCTCGCGCGGAGGCAGGCGCTGTGCGATGCGATTGACCGCGCGCCGGCCGTCTACATGCCGAACCGTGTCCATCGGGTGCGCATTGCCACCAAGAAGCTTCGCTACACGCTCGAAGTAGGCGAAGCGACCGGCATTCGAGTGAATACGGATGTCGTGCGCGACCTGCGGAAGGCGCAAGATCTGCTCGGACGCCTTCACGACATCGATGTGGCACGGGACGTTGTGCACCACCTGAACGGAGACGCCTCGATCGCTGATGAAGTCGCGATCCTCGATGCCGTGATGGCTGCCGACTGTGCGGCACGCTATGAGAAGTATCTCGCTCGACGCGAGCGGCTGCAGGCAGCTTGCGATTACTGTTCTCAACTGGCGGTAGCGGCGCGGCGACGATGGTCCGTCGAACTCGCCAGGCGCACGTTGCCTGCCGCAGGTGCGGTGGCGCTGCCAATTGCCATGTGGCGCCTGGCCGCAGGAAGGGAAGGATCGCACGCATGACGCCGACAGATGCGATTGATCACGATGAAATTCTCAGTATCGACGCGGTCACGGAGTTGAGCCGCGATGTCGCGGCAGAGTACGACTCACGGCTCGAGGTCATCGGCGTCGCGTCAACGGCAGGTGAGAGCAGTCGTGTTGAAGTCTTTGTGACGGTTCGCGGCTGTCATCAGGAGCCGTGCGTCCTGATGGTGAATCTCACGCGCCAGGGGCACCGGGCGTTCGAACGCGACCTGCGGGAGACGCTCCGTCGCGCACTGGTCGCGCATTCGCCGCCGAGCTGAATTCCGGGTTGCCCCCGCCTGCAGACACGCCGTCGTCACACGGCGTTCATCAGTTTCCGCTCGCATGGCTGGGACGGGCAGTTCGAGGTGCCAACCTTCGACGAAGTGATCGAGCTGGCGCTGGAGCTCGGCAACCAGCTCGGTCGCCCGATCGGCGTCTATCCCGAGAGCAAACATCCCACCTACTTCCGCAGCATCAGCTTGCCACTCGAGGATCGAATACTCGCGTCGTTCGATCGCCACGGATGGAGCAAACCGACTGCGCCGGTGTTCATCCAGTCGTTCGAGACCAATCTCCGCGAACTTCGTCCGAAGACGCCGCTCAAGTTGATTCAGCTGATCGAAGGAAAAGTACCGACGGATGCCGATCTGCGGACGATCAAGTCGTACGCGGACGGAATTGGCCCGAACACGCGTCTCGTGATTTCGGCGGTCACCGATGGCACGCTGTTTCCGCCCACCGACCTCGTTGCGCGCGCCCACGCCGCTGGACTGCTCGTGCGTCCTCTCGCCTTCGTACCACGGGGACATCGCTGCGGAGTTTCAGCAGTTCGCCTCGCTCGGTGTGGACGGGATCTTCACGGACTTCCCAGACGCCGGGTCGCGGGCGCTCAAGCAAAGCCCGGCATCTTCAGGTCGCTGACGCGATCGCGATTAGGCCGGCCGATCAATGTCCGGTTGCTGCCTCCTCGAACGTCATATAGGTGAAGCCACCCGAAATTGCGGGGAAATCAGAAGGAGACCGACGATGAGCCAGTTTCTTTATCTCTACCGGATGACCGAGGCCGCACGGCAGGACAACATGGGTACGCCTGAGCGCGCGCAGCAGAGCATGCAGCGCTGGATGGCGTGGATGAACGACCTCGACAAGAAGGGCCACCTGAAGGATCGCGGTCAACCGCTCGAACGGACAGGCAAAGTCGTCCGCGGCCAGCAGAAGACCGTGACCGACGGGCCGTTTACCGAAGCGAAGGATCTCGTCGGCGGCTTCACGCTCGTCGAAGCGCGTGACATTGATCAGGCGGTGGAACTGTCACGCGGCTGCCCGATTCTCGAGGGCGGCGGTTCGGTTGAAGTCCGGCCCGTCATGAAGATGGATATGTAGCGCCCGATGGAGTTGAGCGAGCATCTGTTCCGGCGCGAGTCAGGACGCCTTGTCGCGGCGCTGGTACGGATCTTCGGCGTGCACAACCTCGCGCTGGCAGAAGACGTCGTCCAGGATGCCTTCTGCCGCGCGTTGGAAGTGTGGAAGGTTCGCGGCATCCCCGAGAACCCGGCCGCGTGGCTCATGTCCGTCGCCAAACATCGCGCGGTGGACATCGTGCGCAGGGAGAAGACTGCGCAGATGTTCGCCGCCGAATTAGGCCGCGTGCTCGAGTCGGAATGGACGCTCGTCCCGGCCGTCGAGGAAGCCTTTGCAGGTTCGACGATCCGCGACGAGCAGCTGCGGATGATGTTTTCGTGCTGCGATCCGCGGCTGCCGGAAGAGGTGCAGGTCGCACTCGTCCTGAACATTCTCTGCGGCTTTGGGGCGAGCGAGATCGCGAACGCATTCCTGACAAGCCGCGCGGCGATGGAGAAGCGGATTTCGCGCGGCAAGAAATCGCTGGCTTCGTCGCGGCGACTGTTCGATCTCGCCGACGTCGAGTTCGGACCGCGGCTGTCCTCAGTCAGGCGCGCGTTGTATCTGCTCTTCAATGAGGGTTACCACGGCGCGTCGGCGGAGGCGGCGGTCCGCACGGATCTTTGCCGCGAAGCGATGCGCCTGACCATGCTCCTCCTCGAGTCGCCGCAGACGGCACTGCCGGAAACACAGGCGCTGGCCGCGCTCATGCACCTGCAGGCCGCGAAACTGCCTGCTCGAGTCGATGCCGAAGGCGATCTCAATCCGCTGGTCGAGCAGGATCGATCGCGGTGGGATGCACAACTGGTCGAGCAAGGCCTCGATCTGCTCGATCACTCTGCTGCCGGGGACGTGATATCGCCATATCACGTCGAAGCTGCGATCGCGGCGGTTCATGCGACGGCGCACAGCGTGGATACGACGAATTGGAACGAGATTGTCAGTCTGTACGACCGCCTCATGGCGATTGCACCTTCGCCAATCATCGCGCTCAACCGTGCGATTGCCATCGCGCAGCGAGACGGCCCGGAACGGGGGCTCGAAACGCTCCGCGCTATTTCCGACCCCGAGCGGATGCGCAGCTATCCGTTCTATCCCGCCGCATTCGGGGAGCTCGAATTACGACGCGGGAATCTCGACGCTGCTCGCGGATACTTCGCGTCCGCGCTCCGTCTGGCGCGTAACGACGCCGAACGCCGGTTCCTCGAGCGACGCATCCGCCATTGTGACGAGGTTGAAACTTAACCACATCCGTCGCGTATTCACTCGAGGAAAGAAGGAGGCAGTGCCGTCCTGTACACAATGTCTACACAATCGTGGAGTACTTAGTCCTCGGGAAGGAAACGATGGTGGTATTGCAGATTACGCCGTCCGAGCGGGCGATGCTGGAGCGTCTTGCCACCGGTGTCGCCCTCGACGAAATTGCCCATCAACTTGGCACCAGTGAACATCAGATCGACATCTCCCTGCAGGCGCTCTTCATGAGGCTTGGCGTAAGAACCCGCGCTGAAGCCGTGGCCTCTGCGTTGCGCCGCGGCCTGCTCGCCGTGTGACAAACGGCCAGGCCGCCCATTCATCAGAATGCGGCGGCCGAGCCCTGGCGGAACAACCCTTGCGGCGCAGGTGTCGGCAGCGGCACGACGTTGGCCGGGCCGATGCCAAGTGTGTCCCCGCTCGTACCCGCCGGCGCCTGCTGGACCGCTTCGAAGTTCACCAGCGCCGACTCGTAATCCAGCGTCGTCTGCAGCAGGTTGACCTGCGCCTGCAGGAGATCCCGCTGCGCCTGCGTGACCAGAAAGGTGGTTGACAGGCCGGCGTCATAGCGGCGCTGTTCCGCGTCGAGCCGCTGCTGGGCGAGCGTAGCGCCGGCACGCGCGGCATCGATGCGCTCCGCGGTGCTCCGGATCTGACGTCCGGCCTGTCGAATGGTTTCCGCAGCCTGCAGCTGCAGGCTCGAGATCCGCTGTGCGGCCTGTCGGCGTTCGACGTCGGCACGCGCCCGGCTCGCGTCCTCGTAAGTGCGTCCGAACGATTTCGAGACGGTCAGGCCCACGCTCCACCTCGGGTAATCAGGCCCGAATGCCTGACCGAGTGCGTCGCCGAAGCTGCGCGTCCGCGAGCCAGTGATGGTCCCTGGGAAGCCGCCGCTGCGAACGAACTGACTGCCGCCCAGTCCGGCGCCGCCGTAAGAAGTCTCGAGACGCACGTCCGGAAGGCGTTGATTATCCAGAAACTCGGTCGTTGCCTTTGCGTTCTCAAGTTCCAGGCTCGCTCGGGCGACATCGAGGCGCGCGCCGCTCGCTTGCGCGACCGCCGCGTCAACGTCCGGTAACGCGTCGCGTTGCGTCGGCTCCTCAATCGGATCGAGGCGCACGGCCCAAAACGATGCGTCGGCTGGATCCATGATCAGGCGCCGCAGCCGATCCTCCGCATCGTCGTCGCCGGTGCGTGCGCGAATCAGGTTCTCGCGCCGTTGGGCGACTTCCGCTTCGGCCTGCACGAGATCCAGCGGCGGAATCTGGCCGGCATCCACACGGATCTTCGTCTGACGGGCGAGCTCCGACGCGAGCTCCAGCGAGCGCTCCTGCACGGTGACGTTGGCGCGCGTTGCCTTCAGCGTCCAGTACGCCTGCTTCACGGCAGCGGTGGTCTGCACCGCGGATTCGCGGAAGCGCAGATCGGAACTCCGCTCGTTGCGTCTCGCGATTGAGTACTGATAGCGAGCCGCGTCAACGACGCGATCTTTCAGCAGCGGCTGCGAGACCGCGATCTGAAAACCTGCCTGCAGGCTGGGATCGAAGCTGCTGATCGGGTTGTTGGTCGTCGTTCGCGCGCTGTCCCATGAGGCGCTCCACGTCCCGCCGCCGAAGGGGAGCCGCTGCCGGACACCGGTCGACCAGAACGCGTCGTCGACGTTCACACCCTGATCCCCGAGCAGGAAATTCGACGGAGGCGTCACATTGCTCGAACGGCCGACGGTCGTCGAGAACATCGGTGCGAACGCGCCGCGGCTTTCGCCGACGCGCGCCGCTTCGACTTCGGTCCCGAGTCGGACGATAGCGAGGTCCGGATTGTTCTCGACTGCACGGCGGACGGCTTGGTCGAGCGTCAGCCGCATCGTTCGGGAGGGGACGGCGGCCCCTGCAGGTGGCGCGACGGTCTGCGCCGACGCTCCGCTGGAGAAGAACACGATCCCGAGAGCAACCGAAACGGCGGCTGCCAGTTCTGGCAGGCGGTTGGTTCGCCGTGGTTCGGCGACAACGACTCGCCTGCGGGCCACCAGGACGTAGATGGACGGCACGACAAACAGCGTAAATAGTGTCCCGACCATCATTCCGCTGACGAGCACGATGCCGATGCTGTTTCGAGCGCCCGCACCGGGTCCCGTTGCGAAAACGAGCGGCAGATGGCCGACGACCGTTGCGGCCGTCGTCATCAGGATCGGCCGCAGCCGCGTTCCCGCCGCTTCAATCACTGCCGCGAGCTTGTCTTTGCCAGTCTCCTGAAGGTGATTGGCAAACTGCACGATCAGGATTCCGTTTTTCGCCACCAGTCCGACGAGGGTGATCAATCCGACCTGGCTGTAGATGTTCAGCGACGTGAAGCCCAGGAAGGAAAACATCAACGCGCCCGACAACGCGAGCGGCACCGAGCCGGCAAGGACGATGAATGGATCGCGGAAGCTTTCGAACTGCGCCGCGAGCACCAGGTAAATCAGAATCGCAGAGAGCAGGAACGTCGTAAGGAACTTCGTGCCTTCCGTGCGAAGCTGACGCGATTCGCCGGCGTAGTCAATCGTAAAGCCCTGAGGCAGAAGCGCTTTGGCCTCGTTCTCGAGCAGGCTGAGCGCCTTGTCGAGCGGAACGGGCGGCGGGATCACGCCCTGAATCCGCACGGCGTTGAGTTGCTGGAATTTCTTCAACTCTCTCGGCTCGGCGGTCGTCCGGAGGCTCGCGAACGTGGACAGCGGCACCAGCTTGTCGTCCGATCCAGTGATGTAAATCTGTGAGAGTTGATCGGGCGTCAGCCGCTCGGCGCGCTGCACCTGCGGAATCACTTTGTAGCTTCGGCCCTGGATGCTGAACCGATTCACGTAATTGCCACCGAGCAGCACCGAGAGATCACGGCCGGCCTGACTCAGGTCGACGCCCTGCGACCGCAGCTTGTCGCGATCGAACACGACTTCTGCCTGTGGCTGATCAAATTTCAGGTCCGCATCGGCATACATGAACATGCCGGACAACATCGCTTTCTGAACGAGCTGCGTTGCGATCTCGTTCAGTTGTTGCGGTTCTCCCGCCGAGCCGATCACGAGATCGACCGGGAAGTCGCCGCCTCCGGGAAGCGCCGGTGGGGTCAACGGAATCGCGCGAATGCCCGGAATCTTCGAGAGCGGTCCGTACGACTCCATCAGCAACTGCTGTGCGGTCTTCTGCCGTTCACTCCACGGCTTGGTGACCATGCCGCCGAACCCGCCATTCGGAGAAATGAGCTGGAACGTCGCTGCGCTTTCAGGAATGGAGCGGTAGACGTCGAGAATCTGCGACGTGAACAGCTTGGTCTGCTCGATGGTCGCGTTTGGCGCGGCCTGCACGACTGAGAAGACAACACCCTGATCCTCGGCTGGCGCCAGTTCGCGCTGCGAGAACATGTAAAAGGGCACGATCAGCGAGGCGACGATGACCCACAGGGTCAACACGACGGGTCGGTACTGCAGCGTCGAGGCAAGCGCCCGTGTATATCCGCTGCGCACGTTTTCGAACCGCCGGTTGATCCATGCGGCGAATCCGCGCTCGGTGACCGCCGGCTTCAGCAGCTTTGCGCCCATCATCGGCGACAACGTGAGCGCGACGACGCCCGATACGATGACGGCGCCGGCGAGTGTGAAGGCAAACTCGCGGAAGAGGGTCCCGGTCAGGCCGCCCTGAATCCCGATGGGTGCATACACCGCGGCGAGCGTGATCGTCATCGCGATGATCGGTCCCACCAGCTCCCGTGCGGCTTCGAGCGCCGCCTGGTGCGGCCGTTTGCCGCTGTGGATATGCCGCTCGATGTTCTCGACCATGACGATGGCGTCGTCGACGACGAGGCCAACCGAAAGTACGATGGCGAGCAACGTCAGCAGGTTGATCGTGAACCCGGCAAGCAGCATCAGGAACACCGCGCCCACCAGCGACACCGGAATGGCGACCACAGGGATCACTACGGATCGGAACGACCCGAGGAACAGGAAGATGACGAGGATGACGATCAGCAGCGTCTCCGTGAGCGTCGTCAGCACTTCGTGGATCGCGTCCTTGATGTACTCGGTCGCGTCGTAGGGAATGCCGGCCTTCATTCCTACGGGCAATTGCGCCTGAATGCCCGGGAGGGCATCGCGCACCTTTCCAATGACATCGAGGGAGTTCGCGGTCGGCAGCACCCAGATGCCCACGAACACGGCGGTCTCGCCGTTGAACTTGACGTCAGTGTCGTAGTTCTCCGATCCGAGCACCACGTCTGCGATGTCGCCGAGGCGGACGACGACACCACGCTGTTCCTTGACGACCAGCTGACGGAATTCCTCCGCCGTACGGAGGTCCGTATTGGCCACCAGGTTCACCGAAACCATCGAGCCTTTCGTGCGGCCGAGCGCCGACAGGTAGTTGTTCCGTGCGAGGGCATCACGGACGGCGGCGGGTGAAATTCCGTGCGCGGCCATCTGATCCGGCTTCAGCCAGATTCGCATCGCGAAGGTCCGATTGCCCAGGATGTCGGCGCGCTGCACGCCATTGATGGCGCTCAGCTTCGGCTGGACGACGCGTGTGAGGTAGTCGGTGATCTGAGTCTGATCGAGGTCGGAGGAAGAGAAGCCGAGATACATCGACGCGAATTGGTTCTCAGCGGTCTCGAGCTCGATGATGGGCGCTTCTGCCTCGGGCGGCAGGTCATTTCGAACCTGCGCGACCTTCGCCTGGATCTGCGTCAGCGCGGCATTGGTGTCGTAATTGAGCTTCAGGTGCACGGTGATCGTGCTGACCGCCTGAGCGCTGGACGACTCCATGTAGTCGATGCCGTCCGCGCTCGCGATGACGCGTTCGAGCGGGGTCGTAATGAACCCACGCACGAGATCGGCGTTCGCCCCGACGTACGCGGTTGTGACCTTGACAACCGCGATGTCGCTGCGCGGGTACTGGCGCACGCTGAGCGCTCGGATCGACTGCAGTCCCGCAATCAGAATGACGAGATTGACGACGACGGCCAGCACCGGCCGCTTGACGAAGAGATCCGTGAACTTCATTAGCTGTTCTCCGGTTTCGGGGCGGAGTTGTTCCCCGGCTTCACCTTGTTGTTCACCTGGACCGCGGCGCCATTCCGAAGCTTGAACAGCCCGGACGTCACGATCTCGTCGCCAGCCTTGATTCCCGACAGCACGGCAATCTGATCGCCGCGCGCGGGCCCGAGCTTGACGATTTGTTGACGTACCCCGCGATACGTGCGGCCCTTGTCATCCTTCAGGTCCGAGACGACAAACACCGAATCGCCATAGGGCGCGTAACTGATGGCCGATGCGGGCAGCGCGATCACCGACTGATTCGCGCCGAGACCCATCTCCGTCTGCACGAACATGCCGGGCCGGAGCTTGGCGTCTGGATTGGCGAGCGTCGCCTGCACCTGAATATTGCGAGTTGTCTCATCGACCACCGAGTCGATCGCCGTCACACGCCCGTCGAAGGTGACATGGCCGAGACTCTCGGTGGTGATTCGCACGCTGCGGCCGACGCGAACCTGGCCGATGGCCTGCTGGGGGACGCCGACATTCACGTAGATCGGATTGAGCGACTGCAACGTGACGAGGGGATCGCCGCCGGCGAGATACTGGCCCTTGTTCACCTGCCGAATGCCGAGAATCCCCGAGAACGGAGCGCGGATCGTCTTGCGTTCGATGGTCGCGCGGATTTCGCCAACGCGTGCTTCGGTCTCGCGCGACTGCGCCGTCGCGCTGTCGTATTCAGCCTTCGAGATGACCTTCTGATCGAGCAGTTCCTGCATTCGGTTGAAATTGAGCCGCGCCAGCACGCGCTGTGCCTCGGCGGCCGCCATCTGCGCCTGCTCCTGCCGGGTATCGAGGATCGCGAGCGTCTGGCCCTCGCGGACCGCATCGCCCGATTCGAACAGGATCTGGTCGACGATCCCCGGCAGATCCGCGCTGACCGTGACCCCACGCACGGCCGCCAGCGTGCCGATCGCATTGATCGTCGATGGCCATTGCTCCTGTGCGGCGACCGTCGTCGTCACTGCTTCAGGGGGCGGCTGATACGCCGCCCCCTGGGCGATGGCTGTCTGGATCTGCTTGAACTTCACGAAGCCCAGGGCCCCGACGAAGAGAAGCGTCAGGGTGAGCATCACCAACATCCGTTTAGCCATGAATTTCTCGTCCTCCACTTTCACAGTCGAACGGGGAGCACCGCGATCGACTTACCGTCCAACGTTCAACAGCACCCCGCCGTAAACTCGATGGCCGTACCGCGTCTCCTGCCCGAAGAACGCCGGTGCGTCCTCTTTAGACTTCAACGCGATAAATCGGTAATCACCCCGCAATCCCCATCGTCCGGCGTACCAGCTCACGCCGCCACCGACGTTGCTCGTGAGGAACGTCTGTGTGTTGTCGATGCCGAGCAACTGCTTCTCGAACAGACTCAGTCCGCCAATGCCACCAGTGACGTACGGAACGACGGACGTCTTGTTTGGTGCGGAGACAACGAGGTTGCCGCTGTAGTTCACGAAGTTCGGCGTCTTGAGGTTCGAGGTGCCGTTGGCGAACTCGAGATCCTGCGTGATGCCAAGCGCGCCGCTGACCTCACCTTCGACGCCGACGAATCGATTGAAGTTGACGGCGACCGCACCGCCGAGGTCGTAGTTGCCGAAGCTCGGACCGTTGGTGTCCTTTCCCTCGGTGAAGAACGTCGCACCACCCGGAATGATCGTGACGACGACGGGACCCGGTCCCGCTGCATTGGACTCCTGCGCATACGCCTGGTTCGCGCCGAACACGCTCGCCACGGCAACCAGAATGGCTATCGCTCGTTTCATGACTTATCTCCTTCTCTCAGGTTGGTGGTTGGTAACCACGAACCACCACTAAGACCCCGCAACTATCCGCTTCGGTGCATGCGATTCCAATCAGGCAGGAGGGCGATCGCGTGCTGCGTCGTGTGCGCGACGCGATCACGTGTCAAATGAACGATCGTGATCTACGACTTTTGGACGATGTGGATGTGGGCTCGATCTGCCGGATAATTGCAAGCTGCAGGAAGAGGTATGACGAACAACGGCTCAGAATGCTCTGAACAGTGGCCGCCGCGTCCCGCCGAGATCGACTCGACTGATCCCGAGGTGCTGCGTTCGGCGTTGCAGCGTGAGGCGACCGCTCGCGGCCGTGCGGAGTGCAACGCGAAGATGCAGGCGGACGTCGTCAAGCACGCGCTCGATCTGCTCGTGCGCGAACCGGACGTCGACGGGTTCTTCGGGGCGTTGACGAAGACCGTCGTCGAGGAAACGGAGAGTCGCGCGTGCGGCGTCTGGTTGATCGAAGACGATGGCCAGCAGTGCGATCTGTGGATGGCGTACGTGAAGGATCGCCTCTTTACGCCGCGTGTCCCGGGATGGGAAACAGACGCAGCGGGCGAGCGGTTGGATGGCGACTATCCGTGCCAGACCATGGCGGCGCATCTGTTCGCGTACGCACCGGGTTGGACGCAGACAGTCGAATATGCTCCTGACGACAGCCGCCTGCCTGAAGCGATTCTCGGGTTCTCGACGCGGAAGGGGTGCGGTTCCACCATTGCAACGCCGCTGGTAATCGGCGGACGAACGTTGGGATGGTTGACGCTGACCAACGCTGCGGCAGAAGAGCGGCCAGAGGATCATTGGTGGCGGATCGAGCTGTTTGAGGCCATCGCGCGTCAGGCAGCACTTGCCCTTCACCACGGTCGTGTCGTCGATGGCAGCCGGGTGGAAGAGCGGCGCAAGGCAATCCTCGAAGAACGAAATCGGCTCGCCCGTGATATTCATGACAATCTCGCGCAGGGGTTCGCCGCAATCCTGATGCAACTGCAGGGAGTCCGTCGCGAGGCCGTGTTCATGCCGCCCGGGCTGGCGGCGAAGCTCGACACGGTTGTCGATCTCGCGCGCACGCACCTGAGCGAGGCCCGGCGCTCCGTCGGAACACTTCGGCCCAACGTGAGCGACGGGGAAGAAGTCGCGGCGGCGCTGAAGCGGCTGGCTGGCGTGGCGCAGCGGACCACCGACGTTCCGATTGATGTCAAGGTGGATGAACTTCCGCGCTTCGGCGACCTGGTGGAGCGCGAAATCATTGGCATCGCGCAGGAGGCGTTGAGCAACGCCGTCCGGCATTCGCGCGCACAGCGGATCACGTTCAGCGCGGCCACCGTCAGATCGATTGGTGTCCGACTGTCAGTTGCAGACGATGGTCGCGGGATCGCGCACGGTCAGGCATCCGGCGGCTTTGGCATGACGAGCATGCAGGAGCGTGCGGAACGCATCGGCGCCTCGTTGACCATCGTCACGGCACCGCGCAGCGGAACCGAAGTCGTGCTCGCCTGGGAGCCATCGAACCTTCCGACGCAGGTGCACGTTGCCGGCTGAAGCGCTCGTCATGACCCGGAAGGCGACCGTGCTGCTCGTCGACGACCACGCGCTGCTGCGAACCGGTGTCGCCAACATCATCAATCAGGAGGCCGATCTCGAGGTGATTGCCGAGGCCGGCGACGGCCTCGAGGCGATCGACGCGTATGAGCGGCACCATCCTGACGTCATCCTGCTCGACTTGCGGATGCCGCGGATGGAAGGCGTCGAGGTCGTCCGTCACATCCGCGAACGCGATCCGCGGGCCCTCGTCATTATCCTGACCACGTATGACACTGATGACGAGATCGAACGTGCCCTGAAGGCGGGCGCGAAGGCGTACGTGCTGAAGGATATTTCCGCCGACGATCTCGTCGGCTGCATTCGGACGGTGCTCGCTGGCCGCACCTACATTGCGCCCGCCGCAGCCGCGAAGCTCGCCGAGGGCGTCACGCGCGTGCAGCTCACACCACGTGAGATGGCGACACTCAGGCTGATGGCAGACGGCAAAGCGAACAAGGAGATCGCCACCGCACTCGACATCAGCGAACGGACGGTCAAGACGCATCTTGGCCATCTGTTCGAAAAGCTGGGCGTCACCAGCCGTACGGAAGCCATCAAGGTCGCCACCCGCCGCGGCTTGGTACGACTCGAATAGTCACGTCGCTCGGAGCGTTCGACTCGTTCGAGTCGTTCCTATCGTTCGAGTCGTTCTTCTTCGCGAACGACCCGACCGTTCCGAACGACTGGATCCGTTAGAGCCGCCTCGTCTCGCCGTGCGCGAGCGTCCAGTTGGCTGACGCAGGCAATCCGGCTTCACGCCAGCGCTGCGCAAAGCGTGCCGGTGGTTCTTCCAGCGGTTCGTCGGTCAGTCGGAATGTCCCCCAGTGCATCGCGAAACATGGAGGAGCAGCGCCAGTTCCATTGACCACCGCTTGATACGCGGCGACCGCATCTTCCGGATTCATATGGACTGGTCGCATGAACCAACGAGGCTCGTAGGCGCCGATCGGCAGCATCACGAGATCGAACGGGCCGAGACGTTCACCGATTTCTTCGAATGTTGGATGCAGGCCAGTGTCGCCGGCGAACAGGACCCGCACGCCATCCGCCTGAATGACCCAACCGCACCACAGCGTTTCGTTGCGATCACGGATCCAGCGCGCACTGAAATGCTGCGCGGGCACGCAGGTGGCGTTGAACGTCGCGGTATCGACCGTCTGCCACCAGTCGCGCTCGACCACCGTCCGAACGCCATACGAGTGCAACAATTCGCGCAGTCCCAACGGACAGAGCCACAGCGTCTCCGGGGATCGGCTCGCAATCCGGCGAACCGTACCGGCATCGAGATGGTCGTAGTGATTGTGAGAGAGCAGGACCACATCGACTGGAGGGAGCGCGTCGAAGTCGAGAGCGGGCGACATCAGTCGGCGCGGACCGAGCCATTGAAAGGGCGACGCGCGTTCGCTCCAGACAGGATCGGTGAGGACGTTCACTGGCCCGAGCTGCAGCAGCGTGGTCGCGTGGCCGACCCACGTGATGGATCGATGCCCATGAGGCGCGCGCGGGGTGGCGATCGATGGTTGCCGCCGCGGCAATGAATCGCGGGGAGGATTCGGTGCGATTGGGTGAGTTCTCCGCTGGACCAGTCGCCAACGCAGAAAATCGCCGAATCGGGAAAGCGCTGTATCAGGCCACGGATTCCGATACCCGCCTTCCGGTCGATGATGCGACGTAGGATTGACCGCGAGAGGGAGTTCAGCCATGCACCCGCCGCCGCTTTTTGTCATGGACTTCGTTGGCCCGGCCATCGGCGCACTTGCGTTTGTCGTCATCATGTCGCTGGTGAGCGAGCCGGCTCGCAGGACCATCAACGCGATGATTGTGGCCGGCGCGAGTGCCGCCTATCTGAGTGGAGGCGGTTTCGGGATGTGGGAAGTGGTGTTTCCCGTCATCGCTATGCCGATGGCGTATCGCGGGCTTCACTCGTACGCCTTCATCGGTCTTGCATGGCTGATGCACTCCGGGTGGGACATCCTTCATCACCTCTGGGGAAATCCGATCTGGCCGTTCATGACGACCTCGTCGTTCGGTTGCATGATCTTCGACGCGCTCATCGCCGCGTGGTTTCTGGCAGGCGCGCCGTCGCTCGTCGGCCAGCCTCGAGCGCGAGCGGCCGCGCTCGAATGAGCGCGCCAGCGGCCGCCGCGGCGAGCGCGAGCAGAGCAGTCTGGATCATCACAAGTCGGAACGCCGACACGAACGCCTCGTCGATGGCTCGACGAATGCCGACGCGCTGCGCCGGTTCGACCGCCGTGTCGATCTCCGCTCCTGCCAGTTTGGGCAATTCACGGTCGACGGCCGCCCGTACGGGTATCGAAAGGTTCAGTTGATCGAGCGCCGGACTGACACGCGCGTCAAAGGCACGCACGAGCACGATTCCGAACACCGCTATCGCAATCAGCCCCGCCACACGCGCGACCGCGTTGTTGACTCCCGACGCGACACCCGCGTGCTGGGTCTCGACAGCGGTCATGGCGGTGGTGGTCAGCGGCGCCACGACAATCGCCATTCCGAACCCGCCCACCACCACTGCGGGAAAGAACGTCGTCCAGTATGAGCCACCGATGTCCGGTCGTGCGTAAAGAGCGAGCGCCACCGCGGCAACGATCGGTCCGATGGTCAACGGAAGTCGGCTGCCAACCCGGGCGACGAGACTGCCGGACCACCGCGACAGCAGGAACATCAGCATCGGAAACGGCAGGAATGCCGCGCCGGCGGCGGTAGCCGTGTAATGCTGCACCTGAATGAGGTTCAACGGAACGAGCCACAACATCGTTCCGAGCGCTCCATACAGCAACAGCGTGAGCACGTTGGCCAGGGTAAACGTTCGCGACCGGAACAGCCCCAGCGGCAGCATCGGGGCGGGTACCCTGCGTTCGACGATCAGGAACGCCACGAGCGCGGCGATGCCGGCGGCGATCGCTGCGAGCACGAGCGGTCGGCTTGCGCCGGGCCGCGGCCCCTCGAGAAGGCCGTAGATGATCCCGCCGAGACCGATGACTGCCAGCGCAGCTCCGGTCCAGTCCACACGGTCCCCGCGTGTGTCGTCGCGACTTTCGCTCATGAATCGGAGCGATAGGACAACCACGACCGCTGCCAGCGGCACATTCAGGAAAAAAATTGCGCGCCAGCTGATGTGCTCAATCAGCCAGCCACCGACGACGGGCCCGATTGCTGATGTGATGGCGCTGAATCCGGACCAGGTGCCGATCGCGCGGCCGCGCTCAGCGTCACCGAATGTCGCGCTGATGATGGCCAGGCTTCCCGGTACCAGGAACGCCGCACCGGCCCCCTGGATCGCGCGCGCCACGATGAGCGCGCGCGTCGAGGTGGCGAAGCCGCACGCAATCGACGCCAGGGTAAATAGCAGGACGCCGGCAAGAAAGATGCGCCTGCGTCCGAATTGGTCGCCCATTGACCCGCCCACCAGAATCAGACTGCCGAGAAACAACGCGTACGCCTCGATCACCCACTGGACGTCGGTGATCGTCGCGTGGAGGTCCGCCTGAAGCGCGGGCAGTGCGACGTTGACAACCGTCGCATCGATGAACGTCAGGCTCGACCCGATGATCGTCGCAACGAGCGTCCATTGACGTACGGATGGCATGTCGAGTCCCCTCAGAAAGAGTTTGTAACGCCGCGGCCGGTTCCGACGTCATATATGACCACGCGACGCCAATCTCATCCTCAGACGCCATTGCCACCGGCCGCACGAGCGATGGAGACTAGCCTCAGCGACCGGATGGATCAGGAGAAACTCTTCCCGCAATTGACCGATGCGCAGATCGCTCGCATCGCGTCGCTCGGCCGCCGCCGCCCAATCGCACGCGGAGACGTGTTGATGGACGCCGGGGACAGAAGCCTCGCGTTCTTCGTGGTGCTCAGCGGCGAGATTCAGGCACTGCGCCAATCGGGCGACGGCGAGACGCCGATCGTCGCGCTCCGCGCACATCAGTTTTCGGGCGAAGCGAACGTACTCACTGGCCGCAGGGCGATTGCCAGGCTGCGTGTGAGCGAATCCGGCGAGGTCCTCGAGTTGAATCGCGATCAACTCCTCGGCCTGATCCAGACCGATGCGGAGTTGAGCGACATCCTGATGAAGGCCTTCATCCTTCGGCGAGCCGAGCTGATCAATCAGCACTTCGGCGATGTCGTCTTGATCGGGTCGATGCATAGCCCCGGAACCCTTCGCGTAAAGGAATTTCTGGCGCGCAACGGTCATCCGAATACCTACATCGATCTCGATCGCGACGCCGATGCGCAGGAACTGCTCGATCGTTTTCAGGTCTCTGTGGCCGACGTGCCGGTCCTGATTTGCCGCGGCCAGACGGCGCTGAAAAATCCGACGAATCAGCAGATCGCGAACTGCCTCGGCTTCAACGATGCGATCGATCGAACACACGTCCGCGACATCGTCATCGTGGGCGCCGGTCCCGCGGGCCTCGCTGCCGCGGTGTATGGCGCCTCCGAAGGACTCGATGTTCTGGTACTCGAAGCGAACGTCGCCGGCGGACAGGCAGGTTCGAGCTCCCGTATCGAAAACTATCTTGGATTTCCCACTGGCATCTCGGGCGAGATGTTGACGGCGCGAGCCTACGCGCAGGCGCAGAAGTTCGGCGCCGAGGTGGCGGTCGCAAAGGGCGCCACGGCCATTGCCTGCGGCCGCCAACCGTACGCCGTCACAATGGACGACGGTGCGCAGGTGCCTGCGCGGACGGTGATCATCGCGACCGGCGCGCAATACCGGAAACCGGCGATCGAGAACCTCGCGCGGTTCGAGGGATCGGGGGTCTACTACGCGGCCACCGAGATGGAGCGTCAGGTGTGCGGCGGCGAGGAGGTCGCTGTTGTCGGCGGTGGCAATTCCGCCGGTCAGGCGGCCGTGTTCCTGGCAGACAAATGCCGACGCGTCCATGTGCTCGTCCGCGGCAAGGGATTGGCAGAGTCGATGTCGCGGTACCTGATTCGACGCATCGAAGACAACCCCGTGATCGCGCTGCGGACGCAGACGGAAATCGTGGCGCTCGAGGGCAACGGGCATCTCGAACAGATACGGTGGACCTCCAGGCAGGGCGGCGGCGTCGAAACCAGGAGCATCCGACACGTGTTCATGATGACCGGCGCAGTGCCCAACACCGCGTGGCTGAGCGGCTGTCTCACGCTCGATGACAAAGGATTCATCAAGACTGGTCCCGCTGTGTCACCTGAAGAACTGACGGCCGCGAGCTGGCCCCTGTCACGCCCGCCGTTTCTGCTCGAAACGAGCCGCCCAGGTGTATTTGCGGTGGGCGATGTGCGCGGGGGTAACGTCAAGCGCGTCGCCTCGGCCGTTGGGGAAGGGTCGATTGCGGTCGCGTTTGTGCATCAGGTATTGCAGACCCATTAACAACCGGAGGGAGGAATGGCGAAGAGGACCAGCGACGCTGACGCGCTCACGAGCACAGCCATTGCCGTGTACCGTAGTAATCGTGAGCGGTCACGCGCGCTCTTCGATCTCGTCACCGAGGATGCCTACTACAGCCGACCGATCAGTCTCCGGCAGCCGCTCGTGTTTTACGAGGGGCATCTACCTGCGTTCAGTTTCAACACGCTGATCAAGCGCGCGCTGGGCCGTCCGAGCATCGATGCACGGCTCGAGCAGTTGTTCGCGCGTGGCATCGATCCAGCGGAGGAGGGCTACTCGCCTGATGCCGCAGCTGTGTGGCCGAGCCGGTCTGTTGTCCAGGAATTCGCGGAGGAAGCAGACAAGCAGGTGTTGCACGCGCTGGCACATGAGGATCTTGATCGTCCGGGCGATCCACTGCTGGACCGCGCCGAAGCGGTCTTCACGATCCTGGAACATGAGGCGATGCATCAGGAAACGCTCCTCTACATGTGGCACCAGCTTCCGCACGATCAGAAACGCCGCCCGCACGGTTATACGCCGGTGACACGGGGCGTAGTGCCGACGACGCAGTGGGTTGGTCTGCCGGCAGGACGCGCAACCCTCGGCGTCGACCGTGGATCGATTCCTTTTGGATGGGACAACGAGCATCCGACGTATTCAACGGACGTCGCGGCTTTCTCCATTGAGACGCAGAACGTCACGAATGCGCGCTATCAAGAGTTTGTCAAAGCCGGTGGCTATCGTGATCCACAGTGGTGGCGACCCGAGGATTGGGAGTGGGTCGAGCGTGCTGAGCTGTCGCATCCGCTGTTCTGGGCGCAGATCGATGGCCAGTGGTGGTGGCGCGGAATGTTCGACTGGATTCCGCTTCCGTCCTCGTGGCCCGTGTACGTGAGCCACGCCGAGGCGTCGGCATTCGCACGCTGGGCTGGCGCACGGCTGCCAAGTGAAGCCGAATTCCAGAGGGCCGCATACGGCACCCTCGATGGCATCGAGCGCTCACATCCCTGGGGAGAGGCCGAACCGAACGCGTCGCACGGCGTGTTCGACTTCTCCAGCTGGGATCCGGAACCGGCGGGCACGCACCCTGCAGGCCGAAGCGCATGGGGCATCGACGATCTCGTTGGCAACGGATGGGAGTGGACGCGGACGCCGTTCGAACCATTCCCCGGATTTCAGGCGATGCCGTCGTACCCGGAATACTCGGCTGATTTCTTCGACGGCGAGCACTACGTGATGAAGGGTGCATCGCCCGCAACGGCGCGCGAGCTGCTGCGGCCGTCGTTCCGCAACTGGTTTCGTGCGCAGTATCCGTATGTCTATGCCACCTTCAGGCTGGCGAAGGACAGGCGCTGATGGATTCGCGAGCGGCGAAGCCCGTCGTATCCGCCGACCGCACGTCAGTCGAGCAGTTTGCGGCCGACGTGCGCTATTACCTGTCGCTGACGCCGCGCCAGCTTCCGTCCCGTTACCTGTACGACGATCTCGGTTCCGCGCTGTTCGAGTCGATATGCCGGCTGCCGTGGTACACGATCACCCGGGCAGAGCTGCGTCTGCTTACCGCGCATGGTGACAGCGTATTCCGCCGCCTGCCATCGTTGAGCCGCGTCGTCGAACTGGGTCCGGGCAATGGCGAAAAGCTGCGGACGCTCCTCGAGGCGGCATCGCGTCGGCAGAGGCCAATCGACGTACACCTGATTGACGTATCAGCAAGTGCTCTCGCGATCGCTGCGCAGACCATCGGAAGCGTCGGTGACGTGCGCGTTATCACGCACCAGGCAACCTATGATTCGGGGCTGCGCGAGGCGCAACGGCAGAGAACCGGGCGGACGCTCGTGGCATTTCTCGGCTCCAACGTCGGGAACTTCGATCCGCCTGGTGCCTCCGCGTTTCTGCAAAATATCCGCGCGAGCCTCAAGAACGGTGATGCCGTCCTGCTTGGCGTCGATCTCGTCAAGCCACGGGAGCGGTTGCTCGTCGCCTACGACGATCCTCTCGGTATCACGGCGGCGTTCAATCGAAATCTGTTGCTTCGAATCAATCGCGAGCTCGATGCCTCGATCGATCTCGATGGATTCGTGCACCGCGCCGTCTGGAACGCGGAACACGGCCGCGTGGAAATGCATCTGGTGGCGCGCAGCGATCAGACGCTTCACATCCCGCGCGCGCAGGTCGACGAGCGCCTGCACGCAGGCGAGACCATCTGGACGGAAAGCTCTTACAAGTACGTTCCGGAGCAGGTTGACGATCTGCTGGAGTCATGCGGGTTCAATCCGATCGCACAGTGGATCGATCGCGATGATGGGTTTGCACTGACCATGGCTGAGGCGTTCTGAACGGAGCGCACGTGATGAATGTTGACAACCGCGTAGATGACAGCAAGGTGGACGAGGCGTCCGAAGAGTCGTTTCCGGCGAGCGACGCGCCTGCCAACACCGTAGAAACGGGGATTCGGATCGCCAATCCGTATACCACTGATATCGGCGACGTCTCGGACAACGCGGCGCAGAGCCGGTTCGAGTTGAACATCGACGGCCACGTCGCCTATCTCACGTACGAGCGTCGTCCCGATACCCTGACGCTGGTTCATACCGAAGTGCCCGTCGAGATTCGTGGGCGTCATATCGGCGATCGGTTGGTCGAGGCGGCACTCGCCATTGGACGTTCCGAAGGGCGTCGGCTGGTCGTCGTTTGTCCGTTCGCGCGCGCGTATCTGCGGCGACATCGACAAGCACCTTAGACGCGCGGACGCCGCAGCCTGGCGCGCGCCCTCTCGACGACATCGCGGCTCATGCAGCCGTCGATGTGATCGTTGACGAGGCCGACCGCCTGCATGAACGCATAGATCGTCGTCGGACCGACGAACGTCCATCCACGTCGCTTCAAATCTTTGCTCAGCGCTGTCGATTCAGGTGACACCGCCATCCGCATCAGCGCGGCTTTCGTCAGACGGCGCGGGCGCGAGGCCGCGGCTGGTTCCCACTGCCACACATAGGACGCCAGCGAGCCGTACTCATCCGCGAGCGCTTCGGCGTGCCGGGCGTTGTTGATCGCCGATTCAATCTTGCCCCGATGACGGACGATGCCGCTGTCGCCAAGAAGGCGGGTGACATCGCGCGCCCCGAACCGTGCCACGCGTGAGACGTCGAAATCAGCAAACGCCCGGCGGAACGCTTCACGCTTGCGCAGAATCGTCAGCCAGCTCAAACCTGCCTGAAATCCTTCCAGGCAGATCTTTTCAAACAAGCGCCGGTCGTCGATGACGGGCCGCCCCCACTCCTCATCGTGATAGCGGATATAAAGCGGATCGGTGCCCGCCCACCAGCAGCGTGACACACCATCATGGTGACGGACCAGGCCATCGGCGCTCATCGTCTTGGATACTAGTCCGACGCCGCTTAGAGGCGCAGTACACCTGCCAGAAAAAGAACGAGCTCGATGACGAGAATCACGACGACGGTGATCTCGAGAACCTCGCCGCGCGCCATCGACGTCTGCTCGACCGCGAAGCGATAAATGTCCGCGAGCGTGCGCAGCTTGTCCTGCACGCTCGCTTTCCACTGATTCAGGCCGACGCGGGCAGCCGCGAGGGCGAAGAGCCGGGCCGCGTAGACATCGCCGACGATTTTCAGCGCGTTCTCAGTACGGTCGGTTAACTCGTTCACGTCGATGAACAAAGAGTGGACCTGGCGTGCGGCGCGCACATACCGCCGCGCAACCCAGTTGTACAGCCACCCGTCCCGCTGCAGCTGCGGATAAATCCGTTCGAGCTCGGCGTCAAGCAACTCGTCGTAATAGCGAAATTCGAGCAGCTGCGAGTTCGCAAATTCGAGAATCTCGATGGCGGCTCGGGCGCCCGACTCCGTGTCGCGGATGAACGCGCTGTTCCAGGTCGGAATAACCAGGTCGTCGGCGAAGTATGAAATGCGATGCCGCAGGATTTCGTCCCGCTCTTCAGCGCTCAGGGGGCTTTGCTCACCGCGGAGCAATTGCGCAATGTCTCCGCCGTGTGACGCGATCAACGATTCCGATGACACCGCTTGATCGAGTTCGGTGACCGTGAACACCATGTAATCTTCGGCAAGGAACTCCGGCCGTATGCGCGTGATTGCCGTCGCAATCCGGTTCACGAGCGTCCGCGCAAGTTGCTCGGCGGCGCGCGGCAGGCCGGCGTCCTCGTAGCAGGCACGCCCCCACGCAACCCATTCATCCCACGACCCCGAAGCGGGGCGAGTCAGCGCGACAGAGACAACCCCGTAATCAAAGGCCTTGAACCGGACGCTGAAGCCGTCCCTTTCGGCCACGTCGATGATGTGACCGTCGATGGTGATCGGCGGCTGGCGGTACTGCACGTAGGGCGGGGTCGTTGGCTTCAGGACGAGTCGAGCCTTGACGCCTCCGAGCTCGCGCTGCACGCCGGCGAGGTCGATCGCCTCAGCCACGTCGAACAGGAAAAACGCGGTGATATGGCCCGAAATGACACCGTTCACAGGGTCATGCTATCGCGCCATCGGAGGTTTTACCCGACAGGATCCGACCCGTTACAAGGTCGTTACACACGACGCCTACGCTCGATTTCGACATGCGTAAGAAAGCTCAGCGACAACTGTCTGCTTTCAGGAGCTGTATGCCTACACGATCGTTTGCAAAAGTCTTTATCGCGGCGGGACTGGCGGCGATGCTGCTGACACTGCCCGGGACGTCGTACGCTCAGGGCGACGCCCGCTTCTCGGGGACGGTCCTCGATCAGACCGGCGCATTCGTGCCGGGCGCGATGGTCACCGTCAAGAACCAGAAGACCGGCGAAGTGCGCACGGTGGCCACCACCGCGGAGGGGCGCTACGTGGTGCCCAATCTGAAGCCGTCGGTCTACACGATCTCGGTTACCTTCGGCAGCTTTCAGCCGCTTGAATATACCGACATGACGCTCGCGGCGGGTCAGGAGTTCAGCCTCGATCTGGAGCTCCGTCCCGCCGGCGTGACCGAGACCGTGACCGTGGAAGCGCATGCGACCGCGATCGATCTGAGTTCGGCACGCATCGGTGCGAACGTAAGCGAGCGCGAAGTTTCAGCGTTGCCGGTGAACGGGCGCCAGATGTCGCAACTGCTGCTGCAGGCTCCAGGCTCCCAGAATGCCGGCACCGGCACGTGGCAGGACATCCGCTTCAGCGGCCGCGCGGTTGAGCAGAACGTGATCAAGTACGACGGCATCGAAGGCTCCGCGATCATCGACGCCTCGCCGGGCAACGTGAACGGCGAGAACAACACCCCGTTCAAGCTGCAGGCAAGTCTCGAGAACGTGCAGGAGTTCCGCGTCGAGTCCAGCAGCTATCCGGCCGAATACGGAACGGGCACGGGCGGCCAGGTGAGCGTCATCACGAAATCAGGCGGCAATGTTTTCCACGGCGGGCTCTTCGGCTACTGGAGGCGTGACCAATTCGACTCGCGCAACCACTTCGACTCCACGCGCAACGTCGATGACAGCATCATCACGAAGCTGCCGAAATCGGCGCTGAAACAGAACCAGTTCGGCGGGTCGATTGGCGGGCCGGTGGCGCGCGATCGCGCGTTCTTCTTCGGCAGCTACGAGGGCTATCGTCTCGACGCAGGGCTCAACTTCATCGAAGCAATTCCGAGCTCGCTGGCGTGGGCGAGGGCGGCGTCGGCGATTGCGCCGCTGCGCGCGGGCTTCCTCGCGCCTGGTGGCGTCGTGCTGTCCGGAGCATCCGCAAATCCTGACTTCGACATCGCGCAGCTACAGACGGTTCAGAAGGTGAAGGAGGATGCGTTCAGCGCGCGCGTCGACTTCAAGGCAAACGACAGCTGGAGCAGCTATGTGCGTCTGTTCCGCGACAACGGGACCAACACCGAGCCGCAAGGCGTGACGGGTCGCGTGTTCAGGACGACGTCGAAGCCGACCAACGCCGTGTTCAACCTGCAGGGCATCCTCAACAACAGCGTCACCAACGAGTTGAAGTTCGGCTACAACGCGGCGAAGTCAACCGAGGATGGCGTAGCCCCGGCCGGGTTCGGCCACATCATCCTCAACCTGAGTGGATCGGTCGCCAACACGGGCATTGCCGGCCAGGGTGCTACTTCGGGCCTTGCGGTTCCTGGCGGCCTCGTTCGCGTGAACAGCGCAGGCAACGGACGTTCCGCTCCTTATGACCCGTACTCGCTGACATTTGCCGATACGGTGAACCTGGTGAAGGGGACGCACTTCGTGAAGGCAGGCGGCGACGTCCGTCTCATCCGCATGGCGACCGACCAGCAGGGCGGCATCACCTACAGTTTCGCGAACCTGGACGCGTTCCTCGCCAACACGCCGGCGACGATTCAGTATTTCGGCGATCTGAGCGAGCCGACCCCATTTCATCCGAACGCCTCGGGAATGAAGCACATCGTGCAGAACTACTACGTCGGGTTCGCACAGGACGAGTGGCACCTGAAGCAGAACTTCACGCTCAATTACGGCTTGCGCTACGACTACTACACGCCGCTGCGCGAGCGCGACAATCGGATCGCGAAGTTCAACATCGACAATGGCGCGATCGATCCTGATACAACGCCGCTCTACGAGTCGGTGAAAACGAACTGGCAGCCGCGCGTGTCGGCGACCTACAGCATCCGGGAGACGGTGCTTCGCGGTGGTTTCGGCATCTTCGTCGGCCCGGGCCAGACGGAAGACCAGATTCAGCCGGTTGAGGCCGAGCGCATCAGCACGACGCTGTCAGCGGGTGCCCCTGGCGCGCTGTATCCAGTCGATCCGAACCTCCTTCGTGCAAACTTCATCAACAACCCGAACAATCGGTCGTACCAGCCACGCGCGTACGCGAACGACTACTCGATCCCGGAACGCGTCTACCAGTACACCGTGTCGGTCCAGCGCGATCTCGGGAAAAGCTTGATCGCGACCGCCGCGTATGTCGGCAGCCAGGGGCGCAATCAGTTCCTGCGCAGCGTCTCGAACCGGACGGTCGGCGTGCTGCAGACAACCCCCACGGCGGCCGCCACCAACGTCCGGGAATTCGATATCGTTACCTGTTCCGATGGCCGTGTTCTCAACGGTCTCCAGACCCCACTCACAACGGCGGTCTGCGGCAGCGGTGCGACGGCCGTCAGCAAACAGTCGCCCTTTGCGGAAGTCGACTACAAGACGAGCGGCGGCCACAACAGCTACAACTCGATGCAGCTTTCGTTGACGCGGCGCTCGAACACCGGGTTGACGATGAACGGGCAGTACACGCTCGGCTACAGCAAAGGGAACACGGGCGGGTCGAATGAAGCGGTGACCGCAGGGAACAATGCCCGCGAGCTGTCGGCGTTCGACTACGACGACGGCTACAACAACTTCGACGTTCGTCACACGTTCAATCTCAGTGCGCTCTACGACCTGCCGGGGACCGGCCCCATCTTGGGCGGGTGGAGCCTGGCCGGCATCCTCAACGCACGCAGTGGCATTCCCGTGCCCGTGCTGATTCAGCGCAACGACATCGTCTACGTGGACGGTGGCGGTAACGTGTTCAACAACCCGGCGGCAGATCGGACGGCGGTCCTCAACACGCCGGGCGGCGGCGCATCCCGCAACACGCGCCGTCCCGATCTGGTGCCCGGCGTGGACTCGTTCATCAAGGACGGCGGGCTGCTGTTCATCAACCCGGCTGCATTTGCGACGCCCAAACCGGGCACGTTCGGCAATCTCACGCGCAACCAGATTCATGGACCGTGGATGCGGCAGGTGGACGTGATGATCGCCAAGCGTGTCGGGATTGGCGGCGGACCGAACGTCGAACTGCGCGCGGAGATCTTCAACATGTTCAACCTCACGAACTTCGCCAACCCGGTCGGGACGCTGCCCAATGCGCTGCCGGGGGCGTCGTTGACGGAGGCCAACCGTGTGCAGCCAGGACAGCCGTACACGAACGCGGCGGCGGGGACCTTCGGCCGTCTGACGAGTACGGTCGGCCGGACGGTTGGTCTCGGCACGCCGCGGCAGGTGCAGTTCGCGCTGCGGTTCAACTTCTAGCAGACGTGAAGCCTCCGCAGTGTGCCGTCAGCGGCTGGCCGGGCCACACGGGGCAGACTTCCTTTGCTGCGTTATCGGAGACGGTAAACACGAAATCGAGTTGCGGCGCATCGGGCGCCGCGAACTCGTCCCAGCTCTTGCTGCGGAGACCTTCTACCGGCAGATGGTTCTGCGTCAACGTCGCGATTGCCAGCCGATGAACACTCCTACGCGGGTGGCTGCCTGCGCTGAACGCACGAAAACGCCCCCTGCCCATCTGGTTCAACAGCACTTCCGCGAGAATGCTTCGTGCCGAGTTCCCGGTGCACAGGAACAACACGTTGAATTGGCGGCCGGGTTCCACCTCCTTACGGCTCCTTACGCGCAGCACGCCGGGCCGCAGCACGCCTGCGCCGGCTTGTCTGCCCGAATAAATGCGCTGGCAAACGTCCCGTCTGCGTGCTCGCGCCACGGCTCGATCGAGACATCAGCGAAGCCGGCATTGCGCAATTTCTCCGCATAGTCTTTCTGATCGAGCGCTCCGGCAATACAGCCGACCCAGCTCTCGACGGTGCGGCGAATGTCGTCGGATACGGGACCGCGGCTCACGACATCAGACACGGCGAAACGACCACCCGGGCGCAGTACGCGGAACGCTTCGCGCAGCACCGTATCCTTGTCAGATGACAGATTGATGACGCAGTTGGAAATGATCACGTCCACTGAGTCGTCGGGCAGCGGGATCGCCTCAATCGTACCTTTGAGAAACTCCACGTTGGTCACACCGGCCTTCCGCTGGTTTTCACGTGCGAGTGCCAGCATCTCGTCGGTCATATCGAGCCCGTAGACCTTACCCCGTGGTCCGACGCGACGGGCGGACAGCAGCACGTCGATACCGCCACCGGACCCAAGGTCCAGCACCGTGTGCCCCGGCGCAAGGTCGATGAGGGCGGTGGGGTTGCCGCACCCGAGTGACGCCGCCACCGCTGTGGCGGGGAGCGCGGCTTTCTGGTCATCGCTGTAGAGGTGTCCACTGATTGCGTCGTCGCACCCACATGCATCGCCACAGCATCCCGTCTCACCCAGCGACCTGGCGATGGCTCCATACCGCTCCTGTACCGCACGCTGCACGTCGTTCGTCTTCGTCATGACCTCCTCCTATATTCGCCTTGGCGAATATTGACAGCGTACGCGTGTCACGGTATATTTGTCAAGGCGAATATATGGAGCAGCGCGCACGACCGATTGCCGCGAAAGCGGACGCCCTCTCGCGACGCACCAAAGCGAACGCGGATCAGGTGCGCCAACTCGAAGCGTTGTTCAAGGCGCTTGCCGACTCGACGCGCCTCCGTATCTTGCGTCTGCTGATGGCGGGAGAAGTCTGCGTCTGCGACATCCATGACACCCTGAAGATTCCCCAGGCGAAGGCGTCGCGCCACCTGGCGTATCTCCGTCGCGCGGGACTCGTCGCCACACGGCGTGAAGGGCTGTGGGTTCATTACCGGCTCGCGATACCCGGTGATCCGATCATTGCTGCCATTCAGGACGCCACAATCCATGTGCTCGGGCACGTGGATTCATTGAAGAGGGATGCCGAACGCCTCGAGAAACGTACTGGCTGCTGTCTGCCGTCACACGGGAGTACGAATCTCGCGTGCTGTGTCGGGTCGACTACGCAGCGATGACTGATTTCACGATCAGCCACGCCACAGCTGGCGACATCGACGTCGTGGAGGCGTTGCTCGCACGCGAGCACCTGCCGTTGGATGGGCTGCGACGCGCTGATGCCGTGCTTGTCGCCCGCGCCGGGAATCGCATCGTCGGCAGCGCCGCGTTGGAGTTCTACGAGGGAGGCGCACTACTACGGTCCGTCGCCGTCGATGCCGAACATCGCCGCGCAGGTATGGGCGGCGAGCTCATACGCATGGCCATCGCCCTGGCCCGTCGACGCGGCGCGCCAGCCGTGTATCTCCTGACGACGACCGCCGAACGGTTCTTTCCGCGGTTCGGTTTCGAAATTGTCGATCGAGCGGATGTTCCTGCGGCCCTGACTGCGTCAGAGGAGTTCGCGCACGCATGCCCCTCGACGGCGATCGTGATGCGACGGTTTGTGATCTCGATGGCATAACCGCGTCGTCCCGTTACGGCGGCAGTTTCGTGTGGCGCCCGAATGTCCCGCACGTCCTGCACGTTTCGCACGAGGGTCTCGCCTTCGACGAGAACAACACGCTCTATTTCGTCGACGAGCTGAACGGCGGCTCCATCTACAAGTTGATCGCGGGACCGTTGGTGGCTTCGTTCTGGCCACCCGCACCGACGACGTGAACATCCAGCACCCGGACAGCGGCGTCGATCGCACGATTGAGATCATGGCGTCGCCGAATCTCGAGAGGGGTAACAAGTAACCGCGAAGGCGGACCTGAAGGTCCGCCTCTACGTGTAATCGCTTCTACGTGTGAGGTTGCTGGTTGGGGAGCGTGATGACGAAGCGCGCGCCCCCTTCCGGCCGGTTCTCCGCTACGGCCTGGCCGCCGTGCAGCTCCACGAGATGCTTCACGATGGCCAGGCCGAGACCTGTCCCGCCCGGGCGTGCGCGCGACTTGTCCACGCGATAAAACCGTTCGAATACGCGCAAAAGATCTTCGGGCGGAATTCCCGGCCCGGAATCGGAAACCGAGATGCGCACCACGCCATTCTGATGCATCGCTTCCAGACGGATGGCGGCGTGGTCAGGAGAGTAGTGGACGGCATTCTCGACGAGATTCCGCAACACGTCGTGCAACTTCGCGGGGTCTGCGGTGACGCGGCTTCCCCCGCTGTCAACCGCTGTCGTGATCTGCTGATCCTTGGCTTCGGCGGTCTGCGCGACATCAGCGATCACCGTGTTGAACAGCTGCTGCAGATCGCACGACGCCAGATCGAGCGCTTCCTGCCGCGCATCGAGCCGCGCCAGCCGCAGCAGGTCGCTGACCAGCCGCTCCATGCGCTCGCTGTGCCGCGCGATGATCTCGAGGAACTTCCTGGCATCCTCTGAATCCGAACGATCGTCCAGGAGCGCCTCGACGTAGCCTCGAATGGCCGTCAGCGGTGTACGCAGTTCATGAGAAACGTTGGCGACGAAGTCGCGGCGAATTTGATCGGCGCGCCTCAGGTCCGTGATTTCGTGCAGGACGAGGACCGCGCCACCGCCGCCGCCGCGCGACACGGGCGCCGCGCGGGCCACGAACGTGCGGCCCGGGTCGCGCGTCAACGCAATCTCACGGCTGTCGACCTCCTGACCGCGAAGCGCGGTTCCAAGCTGTGCCGCGATGTCAGGATGACGAATCACCTCGACGTACGGTCGTCCGATCGACGAGGTGTCCATTCGCAGCATGCTCTGAGCGGCACGGTTGGCCAATTGGACGCGGCCGGCCGCGTCGAGTACCAGCACACCCTCAACCATGCCGAACAAAATCGCGTCGAGGCGCGCGCGATCGCGCGACAGTTCGTTGAGCCGGCGCCCCAGCTCCTGAACCGAACCATCGAGCACGCGCGCGACTTCGCCCAATTCGTCGGGACCATAGTCGTAGGTTGGTCGCGTGAGGTCACCTTTCCGATACCGTTGCGCGACCGCGGCAATTGCGCGCACGCGCTTGCTGAGGAGTGCTGAGGCGAGCCAAGCCAGCGCGAGGGCAAACGGTATCGCCAGCGCGAAGGCGAGCACCGCCTGGCGGCCGACGCGCCGAATCTGGTCCGACACCGTCGTCAACGGCAACGCCACGCGGACGTACTGAACCTGCGGGTGATGGGCCGTCACGGCGGCGTAGAGCATCTCGATGCGGACCGTCGTGCTGTATCTGGCGACAACCCCAACGCCTTGAGCTCTGGCCTGTTGAACTTCAGGTCGCTGCAGGTGATTCTCGACGTCGGCGAGCGCCTGCCCTTCGAGGTCGGAATCGCCGACGACGTGACCGTCACCGGCGATCAGGGTCACACGCGTCTGCATCAGTTCCGCGAGGCGATCCGACTCGTCGTCGAGGTCCTGGCTCGAGGAGATGTTGGGATTCTGTGAGAGGAGTTCAGCGATGAGTTGCGCCTGCGTAATGAGGCGCATCTCGATGCTGGATCGTTCATCCTGGCGTCGTTCGTAGGCCACGATGACCGTGACGAATACGAGCGCCGCGGCAGCCACACCGAGCGACGCGAGGAAGATCTTCGCGCGGAAGCCGAGGGTCACGTCACCTCATTGTCCGCAAGCTTGTAACCAAACTGTTTCACAGTGATGAGCGCGTCAACCAGCGCGGGCAGCTTCTCGCGCAGACGCCGGACGTGCACATCGACCGTGCGCGTGCCGCCTGTGTACCGGTAGCCCCAGACGTCGCCGAGGAGCACATCGCGCGACAGCACGCGACCGCGATGCTCCAGCAGGTACTGAAGCAGGAGAAATTCCTTCGCCGTCAGCTTCACCTCCTGGCCGGCATCGGCGACGGTGTGGCGCGCCAGGTCCATCACAATCGGTCCGAACGTCAGCACTGCGGGCGGCGTCTCGCCACGTTTGGAACGGCGAAGCAGTGCGCGTACGCGTGCCACGAGCTCGTTGGGGCTGAAGGGCTTCGCCAAATAGTCGTCCGCGCCGATGTCGAGGCCGACGATACGGTCGGTCTCCTCGGCTCGAGCGGTCACCATGATGATTGGGAGAGCCTCGGTGGTCTTGTCCCCCCGCAGCAGGCGGCACACCTCGAGGCCGCTCAGCCCAGGAAGCATCAAATCCAGAACGACGAGATCGATCGACTGACGCCTGGCGTAGGCGACCGCTTCGTCGCCCGCCGCGACGACGTGCGGCTCCCATCCCTGCTTCCGCAGGTAATGCGCGATCAGATCGGCAATGTCGCGGTCGTCCTCGGCAACGAGGATCCTCACGGGGCTATCTTATGCGGCGGTTTACCGGAAGCCGAAGAGCGATAGCGTTCGATAGGTCAATGCAGCGATTATCGCTGACGCCGGAATCGTCAGGATCCAGGCCCAGAGAATCTGTTGTGCGACGCCCCATCGCACCGCCGACAGGCGCTTGATTGCCCCCACACCGATGATCGCACCGGTGATCGTGTGCGTGGTGCTGACGGGAATGCCGAAAGAGCTCGCGCCGAAGAGCGTCATTGCACCGGCAGTTTCGGCAGCAAACCCGCCGAACGGCTGCAGCTTGGTGATCTTGGAACCCATCGTGTGAACGATGCGCCACCCACCGGTAAGGGTGCCGAGCGCGATCGCCGCGTGCGCTGCGAGGATCACCCACAGTGGGATGGCGAACTCGCGGAGGTATCCGGCAGCCACCAGCAGGCCAGCGATGATGCCCATCGTCTTCTGCGCGTCGTTGGTGCCATGCCCGAGGCTGTACGCCGCAGCGGATAGCAGCTGCAGGCGCCGGAACCATTTGTCGACGCGCGCCGGCCTGAAGCCGCGGAATATCCACAGCGTGATGATCGAGATGACGAGCGCCAGGCCCATGCCGATGATCGGCGACATGACGATGAACACGAGCGTCTTCGTCCACCCCGACGGGATAAGCGATTGCCAGCCGGCCTTGGCGATGGCGGCACCCGCATACCCCCCGACGAGCGCATGCGACGAGCTGGTCGGCAGGCCCACATACCAGGTGATCAGATCCCACACGATTGCCCCGGCGAGACCGCCGAAGATCACCGTCGAGGTCACGACGTCCAGGTTGATCATCCCTTTGCCAATCGTGCTCGCGACAGCGGTGCCGAAGGTGAACGCCGCGAGGAAATTGAACAGCGCGGCCCACACCACGGCCTGCCCGGGTGTCAACACCCGCGTAGAGACGACGGTCGCGATCGAATTGGCCGCGTCGTGAAAGCCGTTGATGTAATCAAAGATCAACGCGACGCCGATCAGCGCCACAACGGAGACGAGGGTCGGATCCATGTCAGGCGTGTTTGACGACGACGCCTTCGAGCAGATTGGCGACGTCTTCGCAGCGGTCGGTGGCAGCCTCGAGGAAGTCGAAGATCTCCTTCCACTTGATTACCGAGATCGGGTCGCGCTCCTGATCGAAAAGCTCGACGATGGCGTCCTGATGGACGCGGTCTGCCTCGTGTTCGAGTTGCTTGATGCGCGCGGCCATCTCGAGGACGCCGTCACGCCGTTCCAACGCATGCAATGCCTCGGTGATGCCGTCCAGCGAGTCACAGACGATTTCAACCAGCCTTTTCGCACCGGCGCGTACACGCGTGATCTTATAAAGACGAATCACCGCCGCCGCCGCATCGATGGCGTCCATGACGTCGTCGAGGGAGCCGGCAAGCGCGTGGATATCCTCCCGGTCGAGCGGTGTCACAAACGTGCGGTTGAGGCGGTCGATGATCGCCCGAGTGCAACGGTCGCAGCTATGCTCGATTTCCTTGATCGCCTCGACCTTGCTGATGTCGGGGGGGTCGGTGGCGATCATCTGTTTGAGCACGCGAGCCCCAGAGCGGACCTCTTCCGCCAGGCTGATGAATTCTTTGAAGAAATGTTTGTCTCGGGGAACCAGGCTGAATGCGGTCATCGCACCTCGGGCAGAGCGCAAATCGTAGCACGCGGAGGACAGCCGAACTGTCCACGTCTCTGGCTCGTCGATAAAAACATCAGCAATTCAATGGTTTATATGCCTGGGATCGCTGGCATTCCACTTGGAACCTGACCGATCGGAGATTGGAAAGGAGGGTTCGACGTGAGACCCATGGCAGCAGCACTGACCGGAGCGCTGATTTCGGGCGTCGCGATGTACGCAATCGGCGCGCACGCGCAGGACCGGTTTGCGATGAATCCAGCGATGGTCGGCAATCCGGCAATGGTCGGAAATCCAGCGATGGCCTATTACGCGGCGCAGGGATATACGCAGCCGCTTGGCCAGCCGGTTGCGTACCTGACCACCACACCGCAGCCGTACGCGCAGCCGGTTTACTACACGCCGGCGCCGCAGGTGGCCGCGCCCGCGCCGCAGGTGGTTCAGCGGAGGGCTGCTGCGCCACGGCAGACGGTGTATCGAACCGTCGAGCCCGCGCCAACCTACCGCACGGTAGAGGAGACAGCACCGCACCGCTCTCTGGCTAAGACGGCGCTCATTATTGGTGGGTCGGCGGCCTCGGGCGCAGGCGTCGGCGGCATCGTCGGTGGCAAGAAAGGTGCACTGCTTGGTGCAGCTATCGGCGGCGGCGCAGCTTCGATATACGAAGCCACTCGCCGCTAACCGGGAAGGAGCGAGGCCACACACCTCGCTCCTTTTTCTTCGCGCCGAGGCAGTACCTGACGCCCTGAGCCCCAAGCCTAAAATGACGGCGTCAATTTCAGGAACACGCGAGTGCCGCCGTCGCCGTACGCGACGTCGAATCTGAAATACGTTTTCTGGTCCGTCCCGGCCCGCAGCCCAATTCCGTACGCGTTCTTCAAGTCCGTCGGCGTGATGTCTTCCCAGTTATGGGCGACCTTTCCGAAGTCCACGAAGCCGGCCACGTACGCCATCGAATGAACCTTGTGGCGGAGCTCCACGTTGAACACGCCCGCGTTCTCGTCGCGGAAGCGGAACTCACGGAACGATCGCACCGTGTCGCCGCCACCGACATACGGCAGCAGGTAAAACGGAACGCGGTCGCCGGGTTCGTTGTTCGTATAGCTGAGCGCAAGACGGAGCGCAAGGACGCTCCTTGTGGGCAACGAGAAGAACTGCGCGCCCGTCATGTCGAAGCGGCCGAAGTTGTACTCGCCAAACGACTGATCGTTCCAGATCGCATATGCCGCTCGATACAGACCGCCGCGGCGCGGGAATCCCTCTGCATCACGTGAGTCGCTGACCGCGAAGACGCTGTGGTGCTCGAAGTCGGGTTGGCGCGCGAGACCCGGCGCGGTCGCGTCGCTGAAAAGTTGTGCGATCGACTGCAGGTTGCCATCCCGTCCGTGACGGACGGTTGGAATGAAGTAGCCGACGTCGGCACCGAGCCGCAGCCCACGAATGATACGGACCGATCCGCGGGCGCCGATGTCTGTCCAGCGAATCCCATAGTCCACCCGCGTCGCATTCGTCGTATCGTTGCCGAGGCCGTAGAAGTCGTCCTGCGTGTTGTTGCGGAACGTGAGCAGGTTTGCGAGTTGGAAACGCGGGGTGTCAATCCACCGTACCTGCGCGTCGATGCCGCGATAGGCCTTCGTCGAGATCGCCGCCGACACATCAACGTACGCCCAGTCGAGATGCCGCCGATATCCTGCGCCCCCAGCGAGCCCGCTGCCTTGTGACAGGCCGCCAATGCGGGGATAAACCCCATCACCTTTGAACCTCTGGATAATCGGATTTCTTTCGATGAAGTTGCGAACCTTTCTAACGGCGGCGGGGGGCGGCTGGTCGCTTGCCTGCCGATTTGATGCGTCCGCCGGTGGATCGGCCTTGGAGTCCGCCGTCTCCGGCGATGGGTCGGGCGATGGCTCGCCGGCCGCGTTCTGAGCCCGCGCCGCTGACCCGAACACCAACACACTCACGACGACCGCCCCAAGGGTGGGGAGCAGCTTCAACATCTTCGGCAGTCCCGAGCTATAGCTCGCGGACGCCGCGCTTATTCAGCAGGAACCATGCCGCGACCATGCTCAGCAGCACGCCATTGACGATGAGCACGGTCGGAGCGGACGTGACGGTGGCCAGCCATCCGGAGACGAGGCTGCCAACCGGCATCCCGCCGCGGAACGCCAGCATGTAGATGCTCATCACCCGGCCGCGCATTTCGTTTGGCGCAATCAGCTGCACGAGCGACGTCACCGTCGAGAAGACGATCATCAACGCGAACCCGGTGAGAAACAGGAGCGCCTCGCTGAGCGGCAGGCTGCGCGACATCGCGAAGGCGATGATGAGACCTCCGTAGACGATCTGCATCAGCAACGCCGTCAGTCCCATCCGCTTGAACTTCCCGAGCCAGGCGACCGTCAACGCGCCGGCAATCGAACCCGCTCCCGAGAACGCCATCAGATGGCTGTAGGTGCTCGCGCCCTGCTGAAAGACCTGCTGCGCGAACAGCGGGAGGAACGTCAGGACGGCGAAGCCGAGGAACGTCGTCGCCGCTGCAAGAACCGTCAGACCGACGAGCGTCCCGTGATGCCACACGTACGAGAGACCGTTGCGGAGCTCGTCGCGCATGCCTCCTACGTTGGCAGGTGGAATGTGTTTCACACGCAGCGCCATCAGCGTGTTGATGACGACGAGAAACGAGAGGGAGTTGAGCAGGAAGCAGGCGTTCATCGCTTGCGGCTCGTCATAGCCCCATTTGGTGAACGCAGCGAGCGTCGCCGCAAACAACAGCGGACCGAGGACGCGCGCGAGGTTGAACTGAATGGAATTGAGCGCCACCGCGTTCGGCAGATCTTTCTTGTCCACCAGCGATGGAATGAGCGACTGATACGCGGGTCCGCCAAACGACTGCGCGACACCGGTGACGAACGACAGTGTCAGGATGTGCCAGATCTGGACGACCTGGAAATACATCAGGGCGGCGAGCACTGCCGATGTGGCCATCTGGACGTACTGCGACGCGAGCAGCGTACGCCGGCGATCGCGACGGTCGGCGAGCACGCCGCCCGCAAGCGAGAAGAGGATGATCGGCAGCTGCTGCAGGAACGCATCGAGACCGAGGAAGAACGCCGAGTGGGTCAGCGACAGCACCAGCCAGTTCTGCGCGACGATCTGCATCCAGGTGCCGATGCTCGAGGTGCAGGCGCCGAACCACTGGACACGGAAATCGCGGTAAGTGAA
>Ga0207701_10000195_pt1 | contig 60145 bp, 40 predicted proteins | sample KBSSwiSSwithPhiX_FD_184294 | JGI IMG/M metagenome (GOLD analysis project Ga0207701, IMG submission 184294) | Switchgrass rhizosphere bulk soil microbial communities from Kellogg Biological Station, Michigan, USA, with PhiX - S5 (SPAdes) (version 2) | ecosystem: Environmental > Terrestrial >... | reverse complement strand
CGATCACGCGCGTGGCGCCGGAACTCGAGAATCTCCAGGTCCTTCAGGATCCGGAAGGGCCGCTCGACAACACTTTGGCAGCGAGGCGTGCGATCACGTTTCGTGATCTGCTCACGCATCGCTCCGGCCTGACCTACGGTGAGTTCCATCGAGGGCCGATCCGCGCGGCGTGCGCTACAACGCTCGGAAGCCAGATCGATAACGTGCTCTCACCCGACGAGTGGATCGCGAAGCTCGCGACGCTGCCGCTGATCGATCAGCCCGGCGCGGCGTTCCACTACGGCATCTCCGATGACGTGCTCGGTTTCCTGATCGCGCGGATCGAGGAGACGACGCTCGGTGCCGTCATGCGTCGGCGGGTGTTCGATCCGCTGGGCATGCACGATACGCACTTCGTCGTGCCGCACGACAAGCGTCGTCGGCAAGCCGCGCTGACCGGCTTTGACCATGCCGGGCGACTGACGACGCTGGCAGTGGCGCCGGGCGGCCACGCGTTGGCGGAGCGGCCCGACTCGATGACGTTCGAGGCTGGTGGCGGGGGTCTCTGGTCGACGGCCGACGACTACCTTGCCTTCGCGCGTTTGTTCGTCGGCGGCGGAGCCGTGGATGGCGTTCGCATCCTGAGGCCCGAAACGTGCGCATTGATGATGTCGAACCAGCTCACTTCGACGCAGCGAGCCGACGCGCGGATGTTTGGACGCCCGCTGTTTGCCAAAGGACACGGCTACGGCATGGGCGTGGCGGTGGTGATGGAACCCGAGCACGCGGATGTGCTTCGCTGCCGAGGAGGCGTGGGGACGGTCGGATGGCCAGGCGCCTACGGGAGCTGGTGGCAGGCCGATCCGAACGACGGGTCGGTGCTCGTGTTTCTGTCGCACAACATGCTCGAGATGTCGCAGCTGGCGCAGGGCATCGGCCTCGCCACGTGGAGCGCGATCGCGAGCTTCCACGCGCTGGCATGACGGCAGCGGTACCGTCATGCTGAGCGCGTCCTGACGGCGCTCAGCCCGACGCCTGCAGATCGAGCATCCAGATGTCGCCGCGATAATTGCCGAGCACGAACACGATCTGATCGCCGGCGATGATTGGCGAGACGAATGTGATCATCGCCGGCACGATTGCTTCCGACAGCGTGAGCACGTCGATCGGCTCCGCGCCCACGCGCCCCTCATTCGGATCGAAGGGTCGCGCCACCACTCTGTTCCGGATATCCATTGTCGGCGTCGTCGGCAGGTAATAGAGCAGACGCCCATCTTGCGACCAGAAAGGGTGACTCGCCGCCGATTCGACGTGCACCCACGACGTCTCGTCAGTCGCATGAGCATCGTCGAGCCGTGCGACGAGCACGGAGGGAGATCCGCCGGGCCGCGTGGCATCGAACGCCAGCCACCGGGCGTCCGGTGAGAGGCGCGGATTCGACAAGCGCCTATCACGCGACGACAACAGCGCGTGCTGCGCTCGATGACCCGTGTCGAGGACGACAAACGAATTCAGCCCCGAACCAAAGGTCTCGGCCAGCAGCCGATCCTCGTCGAGCCACAGCCGCGGACGCCCGCCGCAATCGTCGACAATCTGTCGCGACGTTCCATCCTCGAGGTTCCCCACAAAGAGGGGACGTCGAACTGGCGGTCCCGGAACCAGTGTGCTGAACGCGACGCGTTTGCCGTCAAGCGAGATCACGGGAAACCCGCGATCGACGACGCTCTCCCCCTCGAGGACCGTTTCGGTGCCGCGCTGCAGATTCTTGATGCGCACCTCGACGCCGCTCGATCCTGCGGCGAAATACGCGAGCGTACTCCCGTCGCGAGACACGGATAGATGACTGACGAATCCGGTGCCGCGGGTCAGGCGTCGCGGGAGGCCGTCTGCCATTCCCGTTCGCGGGTCGATTTGGACCGACCACAAGTTCGTATCGGTGTGGACACTGACGAACGCCAATCGATTACGAGAGACGGTCGGGAAGAATGCAGACTCTCCAGCGGTAGTCATGAGTTCCGGCGAACCGGCCGCCTGGAACGTCGTCGGTGAGATGCGCTGCCGCCACACGTGGATGCCTTGTCGCCCCGCTGCTGTGAAGAAGATCGAATCTCCTGTCCAGGCCGCAGCCATCGCGATGACGACAAGATGTCGCAGTCGCGCTTCCCGCAGCACGCCCGTCTCGATCGGCACGCCGTCCTCAACCGGTACGATCCAGCAATCGCGATCAGTCGACGGATCCGGATGACCAATCACGAGCAGATGGCGTCCGTCGTCCGACCATGTCGCAAACGAAACGTCAACGAGGCCAGTCGGGAGGATGCGTTCTTCGCCGTTTGGTGATACGAGTCGAACCGCGTCACGCCCATCGAGCGCGAGATACACGAACCACCTGCCGTCAGGTGAGAAACGTCCGCTTCGTGCCGCGCGTCGCAAGACGCGCGGCTGTCCACCGAGCGCCGGCATCTCATACAGGTGCTGGGTGGACTCGGCCGCGGCGGTGAAGATCACGCGTGTGTCATCTGCCGAAAACGTGGGCTCGGCGCATTCGCGCATGCCGGTCGTGAGCTGCACGGCCGAACCGCCCACCTGCTTCAGCCACACCTGCGGCGTGGCGCCATCCTGCCCGGCATCCGACACGTACACGACCATTCGCGCGTCCGAGGACAAAGCCGGCCAGAACGTCGCGGCGGTCGTATCTGTGACGCGTTGCAGACGCGGCTCAACGGTCGAGGCTCCGGCAATTGTCGGCTTCGGCGCGGGCGCGATCTGACGGCTGTCCCACCATTCGCTCAGCTCTTTCGGATCGGCGAAGACACTGCCGCGCTCTGCGTGAGGAAGGCGATGGACTGGCAAGCCCTCTTCCCGTTCCCAGCGCTGGACCGTGCGAATCCCCCGGCCGAGATACGCGGCGATTTCCTTCCATGAATCGAGCCTGCGTTGCTCACCTGCGGGGCTTGGCGGCAGGCGGTCCGGGATGTCGCTCATGGTAGCGACAGGATAGCGCAGCCCTCGTCGCCGCGACGCTCGCTCAGCGGGCAAAGGCCGAGTGCGCCATTAGACGCCATCGGCGACGCGACGCCTGATGACGCTTGAGCACTCGCGAGCGGCATCGGACACTCGAGTCGCGAGTGGACTTCGAGAAACCCCACCGCACATACGAAGGAGACTGCCATGACGAAGTATTCAAAGATTCCGGCGTCCTTGCTGGTCGTTGGCGCGATGCTGCTTGTCGCCACCATCGCGGTGTTGTCGGCAGACGGCTCGCGACCCGACTTCGAAGGCGTGTGGCGAACGGCAGAGGTCATCGTCCCCGGCCCGAGCCCTCAAACGTTCAAACCCGTGGCGACGCTCGCGATCTTCCACGGCCGTCACTACAGCCGGGTCGAGGTTCATTCGGAAGGCGCGCGGGCAGCACTGAAGGATCCGGCGTCTGCGTCCGCTGACGAACTGCGCGCGGTGTGGGGACCCTTCGTCGCCGAGGCCGGAACGTTCGATCTGAGTGGGAACGTCCTCACGATGCAGGCACTCGTGGCGAAGAATCCCGCCGCGATGACTCGCGGCGCGACCAGCGTTTACACCTATCAGCGAAGCGGCGACACGCTGACCCTGACACAGACTCGGACACCTTCTGGTTCGAGCGCCATGCCGATAACGGTCAAGCTGGTGCGCGTAGAATGATCTTCGATACGCGGCCACTCACTCCGAGGGGCCTCGCCCCTCGGACTCCCTTACTTTCGACGATTCGTCGGGGTCTGCCGCGAGACAAGGGTACGGTAGGAATGCGATCTACTCTGTGACGGTGGGCCGACTGCGATTTCTCCTCGTGATCCTCGCCTTCCTCGTCGGATGCGCGACTTCCCAGCCGGCACCGGCCGACATCCTTCTGTTCACCGGGCGCGGCACATCGTCGGGTGACGTCACGGCCCTCGAAGACATCTTGCGCGAGAGTGGCTGGCGTTATTCGACCGTCAGTTCGGCGCAGCTGGACGCGATGACCGAATCGAAGTTGAAGTCCTACCGTCTTCTGATCCTTCCTGGCGGGAACTTCGAAGTCATTGGCCACGGACTCGCGACGAGCACGACGACGAAGCTCCGCCGCGCGATCGGCAGTGGCATGAACTATCTGGGCATCTGCGCTGGTGCTTTTCTAGCGAGCGCGGCGCCGTACAACGGGCTGAATCTCACAGAGGGCGTCCGGTTTTCCTTCTACGCGCTCGAGGATCGCGGCATACGAAAGGCTCCGGTCACAATCGCTCGAGCAGGTGGCGCCCCCCTTGAAGTCTACTGGGAGGATGGCCCGCAGCTCACGGGTTGGGGGCAGGCGATCGCGAGATACCCTGACGGAACGGCCGCCGTCGTGCAAGGCCAGTTCGGTGGCGGATGGGTTGTGCTCGCGGGAGTTCACCCTGAAGCGCCGGAGCGCTGGCGCCGCGGCATGAACTTCACGACATCGGCTGATCAGAGTCGAGCGTATGCGGCGACGCTAATCGACGCGGCACTGAATCGCAAGACTCTGCCGCGCTGATAGCAGCGTCGCGAGCGAGCGCGCGCGCGAGCCACGCGGCCGGAGCGAGCCATGGAAGCGGCGAACGAGGGCGCGTGTCGGGGAGTCCGAGCGGCGAAACCCCTCGGCTAAGACTTAGAGACGCCGCTGATGAAATCGGCGACGTAACGTTGGATCTGATCGGGTGGCAAATCGTATCGGGCCTTGGAGTCCGGTTGGCCGAGATTGCCGCTGATGACGAACGCACGCAGGCCCGCCTGCGCAAGGCCCTTCGCCTGCGCGACGCTGAGCCCGCCGACCACCTGCACCGGCGCGGAGCTGCCGATCTTCTCGAAAAGGGCGCGGGCCACATCACCGAGATAGTTTTTCTCGATGAGTGTCGGGTCGGCGCGACGCGCGTCGGACTGCAGGTGGACGCCGACCGCGTCCACGCCGGCGTCGAGCATGCGATGCGCAACCTCGATCGCCTGTGCGGCCGGACCCTGATGCGGCACCATGATGTCGGAGAAGACGAGCCGCGGCAGCGCCGGATCGGTGCGCCTGAACTCGTCGCGCACGGCGCAGATCGCCTTGGCCGTGTCCACACCGGCGAGCGCAAGAAAATCAACGATGTTGCCGCCGCCTGCATAGACGGCGCGCGCTTCGAAGCCTCCACCATCCATCGTCTTCAAGTCAGCCAGCAGAAGCGCGTCGGGAAACTTCTTCCGGAACGCTGGCGCGACGTGCGAGATGCCTTCGTTCTTGAGCAGCGGCGTTCCCATTTCGACGATGTTGGCGCCGCCCGCCAGGGCCGCGCTGGCGACCGTCAGCCCTTGCTCGATGGTGGGGACGTCGACTGAGATCTGAAACGTGAAGCGGGTTCTGAGCTGATCGACCACGCGCGCGGAGGCCGCGTGCGTCTGCTTCGTGGCCTGCTGGGCCCGGACATCGGTGGGACGCATCATCTCGAAGATCGCACCCGTCGTCAGCGCACCTGCGGCGAACGTGCGGGCGCCGCTGAGGAACGATCGCCGGTCGATGTGCCCGTGCCGATATGCGCGGGAAAGGTCGAGCGGGGCCGTCGAACGGTTGAACGCGTTCCTTCGCTCCATGAGCAGCTCCTTCAACGACGAAGTGTAACCGAAGCTCGGCTGCGCTGCGCGAATTCAGCCGGTTCCACCGCTTTGTTGGAGTCATACTTCTAATGACAGGAGGCCTCGTGACGTCGAAAGATTGGGCGGTCACATTGATGGCCATCGCGGCAGTGTTCGGCGATGGCAGCGCGGTCCGGCCTCAGAATAGAGCCGGCTCCTGGCTGGATGAAGCAAAGCCGGCGTCATGGAACAAACCTGGCGCGGCCATTCCCGCTGCGCCCACGCTTCAGGGATCCGTCGATCCGCGCTGTCGAGAAACGGCGCGCCCACCGCAACTGGAAGAAGACATGCGTCTCCACGAGCAAGGATGGGATCTGGTCGGCACCTATCAGGGCGGTTGGCAGATGCTCGTGATCGGCGGGACGGCGGGCTACGACGGGATGTGCCGGCCACGGCAGTACCAGAATTTCGTTTTCGTCGATGGTGTGTACGCGGGCACGCTGTCACCGAGGCTGATGGACAGCCGCATGGATGGTGCGCTCGAACGCGTCTTCCTTCAGGGCGCGGGACGGCTGACTGCTGACTACGCGCGGTACGGAGAGAAGGACGCGTTGTGCTGTCCGTCGAGGACGACACACGTCGTGTTCAGCATTGCGACCGATCACGTGCTGCAACCCGTGTCCACCTCGACGTCCACACGGTGACACCGCGGATGCGTCAAGAAGAGCGTATGCGCCGCGACCGTTTTCTGGCAGCGATCATCAGCCTGGCGATCGGCCGCGAACGAGCGCGCGAGTGAGCCCACGCGAGCGGAGTGGGGCGTGCGGGGCCCCGCGAGCGAGCGTGTCGGGGAGTCCGAGGGGCGAAGCCCCTCGGAGTGATTGGGGACTTGTTATGCCGGACATCAGTCTGACCAGACGCGTGTCATGCGCCGCGCTCGTGACCCTCCTGATCTCGATCGCGAGTTCCACGCTGGCCCAAACGCCTCCGCCGACCGCTGGAAGCAACAAGCCGCTCGAAGGAACGTATTGGAAGGCGAGTGAGCTGGCCAAAAAGCCTGTACCCACGCAGGATCCGAAACGCGAGGCGCATCTGCAATTCGCAAAGGGTCGCGTCGCCGGCTCAGACGGCTGCAATCGGGTTGCGGGCGGCTATCAACTGAAGGGTGATCGCGTCACGTTCTTGCAGATGGCTGCGACGCAGATGGCGTGTCTGAAACCCAGCGGGACGGAGGAACCGTTTCACGCGGCACTGAAGAACGCGACGCGATTGACCATCACCGGCGACCGGCTCGAACTGTTCGATGCCGCCGGAACGCAACTGGCCGCATTTCTGGCCGGACGCCCGCCGTCAGATTCGACGCCTTCGTCTCCGCTCGCCGGAACGTCGTGGCAGCTCGTGAAGTTCCAAAGCATGGACGACACGACCCTGACGCCGAAGGATGGCGCGAACTACACCATCGAATTCGCCGACGGTGGACAGCTCATCGCGCGTGTCGACTGCAATCGCGGAAAGGGAACCTGGAGATCCGCCGGACCGAGCGAGCTGGAGTTTGGCCCACTGGCATTGACACGCGCACAGTGCCCGGAAGGTTCGATGCACGATCAGATCGTGAGGCAGTGGGGCAATATTCGATCGTACGTCATCAGAGACGGTCATCTCTTCCTGGCGCTGAAGATGGATAGCGGAATCTACGAGCTCGAGCCAATCCCGAAGCCGAAGTGAACTGAACGTCCACGGTCCCTCGGGTAACACGCCTCAGCCACGCGCCGCGACCAGGCGTTCCCATTCGATCGGATCGCGTGTCTCGGCATCTGCGATTCCGAGCTCCCGCAGCACGCCGATCACCGTCTGGCGGCGGGTCACTGAGACGGTCAGAATGTGCGCAACCACGCTGCCGAAAGTGAAGCTGACCGGTGGCGTGCACAGCGCGTCGATGAAGGCATCGTCCCACTCGTTGCGATCGCGAATGCGTCGGACCAGCGCAGAGAATTGCGGCTGGACCGCAGCCAGCCGCGCCCGCAGCGCGGCGATGCTGACGCCATCGCGCGGAGGAATGTCTCGTCCTCCGATCGCGGCGGTCCACACCTCTTTAGTGAAAACGATGCGCTCGAGCATGGTCCTGACGTCTGGTTCGGGACCCTCGAAGTCGTGAACGACGAGGCCTGGCCGCACGTGGCGGTCGAGGGCATCGTCGGAGAGCGTGGCGGCCTGCTCCAGCAGTCGCGCGGTGTGCCAATAGTCATGCTCGACGAGGCGGTCAGAGAGATCCATGGTCGAGGTCCTCGGGTGGCCGGGTAGCAATAGGCCGCCCGGCGGGTGAAAGTGGATGCCGTTGGGCGCGGACAGCCGGAAGTCACGTGGTTCGTCGGCGAACCGGCTCGGCGGCACGCCGTGAGCCCGGGTGAATGCGCGCGAGAAGGCTTCAACCGCGTCGTAGCCAGCGTCGAGGCCGGCGTTCGTGACGCTGAAGCCGCGGCCAAGTTGCCACGCGGCACGCTCGAGCAGGAGGCGGCGCCTCAACGCAGCTGGTGGCTCGCCTACTCCGGCACGCACCAGACGATTGAAGTGAAACGGGCTGAGCATCGCCCGCGCCGCCAATGCCCGCCCGTCGAGGCCCTCGTCGAGAGCCTCGATCACGGCGTCCACAACATCTCGCAGACGATCCGCGCCCGGCTTCATGCCGTCGAGTATGTCTCGCGGCGCGCCGGAGCGCATGACCGCAATTGCTGCCCATGCGCCTTCTGCACGTTCGGCGGGACATCCTGTTGTCGACCAGGTCGACCTCAGCTCTGAAAGGTCTGAAGAGCGTAGCGCCCAGCCGGCCGTAATTGGCAGTTGCAATGGACTTGCGTCACACGGGAGAATCCCCGTTTCGGCGCCCTATAGACTCGCACTGCGCGGCATTGGGCGGACGAGGAGAAACAAATATGACACCCTCGGACGGTGCGTCTTCGAAGACACTGCTCGGTTTGATCCAGGCGATTCCTGCTGACGAGACGGCAGTAATCGCGCCGGATCAGAGCATTCGAATCACCTACGGCCAGTTGCGCACGCAGATCCAGGATGTGGCGGAAGCATTGGCAGCAGCGGGAGTGAACCGGGGCGACCGCATCGGCATGGCGCTCCCCAACGGCCTGCCGAACATCGTGACATTTCTCGCCGCGTCGATGATCGGAACCGCGGCGCCGCTCAATCCCGGATACAAAGCAGACGAGTTCCGCTTCTACCTTGAAGACACCAACGCCAGGGTGCTGTTGCTGCCGCCTGAAGGACTTGAAGAGGCACGCGCGGCCGCCGGTAACATTCCAATTCTGACCGTGGACGTCGACACCGCCGGCACCGTGAGCCTCCGCGGCGTCACCGCACGAAAACCCGTCGCCCCGCCGAATCCAGACGACGTCGCGCTGATTCTGCACACGAGCGGCAGCACCGGTCGGCCGAAGCGCGTGCCGTTGAGCCATGCAAACCTGGCGATCTCAGCCGGCAACGTCGCGCGCAGCTATACCTTGTCGTCGAGCGATGTGTCGCTCTGCGTGATGCCGCTCTTCCACGTGCACGGGCTCGTGGCCTCAACCCTGGCAACGCTGTCGACAGGCGGAACCGTCGTCGTGCCGACGAAGTTCAGCCCGCTCTCGTTCTGGCAAATCGCGAAGGAACACGGCGCCACGTGGTACTCCGCGGTGCCGACGATTCATCAACTGCTCCTTGCGCGAGTGAAAAAGGATGCGCCGCGGCCGGCGGGCGCCGACAAACTTCGTTTCATTCGCTCGTGCAGCGCTGCGCTTCCCTCCCAGGTGATGCACGACCTGGAGGCGGCATTCGGCGCGCCGGTGCTGCAGGCTTATGGGATGACTGAGGCCGCGCATCAAATGGCGTCGAACCCCTTGCCACCAGCCGCACGCGTTCCCGGTTCGGTCGGACGCGGAACGGACGTTCAGATCAGCATCATGGATGCCGAGGGCAAACATCTGCCGACCGGCGCGGCGGGCGAAGTCGTCATCAAGGGACCCAACGTCGTGCGCGGATATGAGAACAACCCCGAAGCCAACAAGTCGTCGTTCGTCGATGGGTGGTTCCGGACCGGCGATCAGGGAGTGCTCGACGAAAACGGCTACCTCACGCTGACCGGGCGACTGAAGGAAATGATCAATCGAGGCGGCGAGAAGATCGCGCCGCTCGAGATCGACGAAGTGTTGCTCGGGCACCCCAAAGTGGCCGAGGCCGTCACGTTCGGCGTGCCGCACACGGCCTGGGGTGAAGAGGTCGCGGCGGCAGTGACCCTGAAGAGCGATGCCACCGAGGCCGAGCTGCTGGCTTACTGCAAGGAGCGGCTGGCCGACTTCAAGCGTCCCAAACAGATCCACATCACCACGGCCATCCCGCGCACCGCGACCGGAAAGATTCAGCGCCGCGTCGTCGCGCAGGCGTTCGCACCGCAGACGAAATGAAGCTGCCTCAGACGCCGACCGTCGCCGTCACGCGAGCGAGCGCCGCGATCCGCCTTCGCACTAGCGTGCTACGGCGGACAGGGCGGAGCGACGAGGGCGCGGCCGGAACGGAGCTGGTGGCGGAGCGACAGCATAGTGGAGGCCGCCAGGCGGGGTGCAGGGGTCCCCGCCGATTCAAGAGAAGTGCAGGGGAGTCCGAGGGGCAGAGCCCCTCGGATGAGAAATGAGAATCGTCGTCGCGGGCGCGGGCGCGGTCGGCGGGTACATCGGGGCTCGCCTCGCGAAAGCGGGTGCCGACGTCGTGCTGTTCGCGCGTGGTCCGCACCTGCAGGCGATGCAGACACGCGGGCTCCGCGTCACGAGCGACGAGGGCGACGACTTCGAGGTACGCCCTCAGGTCACCGGCGATCTGACGACGATCGGGACGGCCGATGTCGTGTTCCTCGGTGTCAAGGCGCATGGTCTCACGGCGCTCGCGCCGACACTGCGTCCTCTCTTTGGTCCCGACACGTTCGTCGTCAGCACCCAGAACGGAATCCCCTGGTGGTACTTCCAGAACTATGGCGGCGAGCTGGAAGGGCTGCGTCTCGAGCGAGTCGATCCAGGCGGCGTCATTGCCCAGTCAATCGAGCCGCGACGGGTGGTCGGATCGCTCGCCTACTTTGCAACCGACGTCGCCGAGCCGGGCGTGATCCATCACACCGAAGGCAATCGCATCAGTTTCGGCGAGCCCGACGGCAGCAAGTCGGCTCGAGCGAAGGCGATCGCCGAGGCGATGATCGCTGCCGGGTTTCGCTGCCCGGTCACCGCGCGGTTCCGGCACGAGATCTGGGTGAAGCTGCTCGGCAACGTCGCGTTCAATCCGATCAGCGCATTGACCGGCGGCACGCTCGAGGAGCTGGTCCGCCACCCTGATACGTCGAAGGTCGTGCGCGAGATCATGACGGAAACCGAGGCGGTCGCCGGAAAGCTGGGCATCGAAATGCCGATCTCGATCGATCAGCGGATGGCCGGGGCGGAAAAGGTCGGCGCGCACAAGACGTCGATGCTGCAGGATCTCGAGGCCGGCCGCCCGCTGGAGCTCGAAGCGGTCGTCGGCGCCGTCGTCGAGCTGGGAGATCGGCTCGGCGTGCCAATGCCGGCGACGCGTGCCGTCTATGCGTGCGCAAAGCTGTCGGATGGGAAAAGGCAACGTGCAAGCCAGGACGCCACAATCAAGACTGAAGCAGTGCGAACATGAATATTCACAATCGGTGGTTCCAGCTCGGTGCGTCGCTCATCGCGATGATCATGATCGCGAACCTGCAATACGCATGGACGCTCTTCGTCGGTCCCCTGCAGAAAAGCACGGGCTGGAAGCTCTCCGACATCCAGTTCGCGTTCACGCTGTTCATCATCTTTCAGACCTGGGTGCAGCCGTTCGACGGCTGGCTGATCGATCGTCTCGGGCCGCGCGGCTTCGTCACCGCGGCTGGCGTCATGTGCGGGCTTGGCTGGGCCGGAATGGGCTATGCGAACTCCCTTCCGATGCTCTACGCCCTCTACTGCCTGGCCGGCGCAGGTGCGGCGTTCGTCTATAGCGGCTCGGTCGGATCGGCGTTGAAGTGGTTCAAGGAGCGGCGCGGGCTCGCCGCCGGCATCATGACGGCGGGGTTCGGCGGCGGTACGGCGTTGTTCATTCCATTCATCCAGTCGTCGATCATCGGCAACGGCTACCGGGCGACGTTCGTTTCGACCGGCATTCTGCAGGGCGTCGTGATCGCTGTCGTCGCGCAGTTTTTGAGGCACCCGCCCGCGACGACGGCTCCCGGCAAGACCGAGAACAAAGCCGCGGCGACCGGTGAGAAGAAGCAATTCACGACGATGGAGGTGCTGCGGACGACGCAGTTCTACGTGATGTACGTCGCGTTTGTGTTGATGGCAACGGGTGGACTGCTGGTGACGGCCAACGCCGGTCCGATGGCCAGGTCGTGGGGCTTTTCGATCACGCTCGCCGCAACGCTCAGCCCGCTGGCTAACGGCGCGTCGCGCGTCTTCTGGGGCTGGATTTCAGACCGCCTTGGACGTGAGAGCACGATGATCGTCACGTTCATCCTGCAGGCGTTCTGTCTTGTCGCGGTGTCCACGCTTGGACAGATTTCCACCGCGTGGTTCGTGGCAACGCTGATCGCCGTCTACTTCACCTGGGGTCAGATCTATTCGCTGTTCCCGTCTGCATCCGCCGACTACTTCGGCACCAGGCACGCAACCTCGAACTACGCGGTGCTGTACACGGCAAAGGGCGTCGCCTCGATCATCGGCGCGTACGTCGCTGCGCTGCTTTACGAGCAGTCAGGCACCTGGACGATGGGCTTCTACGGAAGCGCCATGATGGCTCTGATCGCGGCCGCGCTCGCGTACGGGCTTCGCAACTCGCTGGCGACGGCGAATGCCAAGGCCAAGATTCCGGTAACGGCGTGATCAATATCCACGCGCTCGCGGCGGAGTTGACGTCCGCGTACGCCGAGTGTCGAACGCTCTCCACGCCACCCTCCTCTCGCGACGGTCTCGATTTGCCCACGGCGTATGCCGTTGAACGCGAACTCATGCGGAAGCGGAGATCGGACGGCCACAAGACGGCCGGGATCAAGGTTGGTTACGCCAATAAGGCGATATGGCGTGTCCTCAAACTCGAGACGCTGGTGTGGGCGCACATGTACGACGACACGGTGCGCTACGCGGAGGCAAACGCGGCCACACTCTCAATCGCGAAGATGATCTCGCCAAAGATCGAACCTGAGATCGTGTTCAAGATGAAAGCGCCTCTCAGCGCGGGCGTCACGGACGCAGGCGCTGCGCTCCAAGCCGTCGAGTGGCTCGCGCTCGGATTCGAGATCATCGACTGTCCGTACGCCGACTGGAAGTTTCAGCCTGCCGACTTCGTCGCGGCCTACGGTCTGCATGCTGCGCTGGTCGTCGGCGAACCACGTCCGGTCACGCAATCGAACATCTCCGAACTGGTTGAGCAACTGGCGAAATTCACAGTTCGTCTCTCGAACAATGGACAGGTGATCGAAGAGGGATCGGGCCGCAACTCTTTACGCAGTCCAGCGCTGTGTCTCGCCGAGCTCGCGTCTGCCATGGCGAAGCTGGATGGTGCTGATCCGTTGGCCGCGGGCGATCTCGTCAGCTCCGGCACGCTGACCGAATCGACGCCGATCCAGTCAGGCGCCACGTGGACCGCATCGGTCGAGGGTATCGATCTGTCGACATTGACAGTGACGCTGCTGTAACGCCGACCCACATAATCTCGTGGGTCCTCCACCAGCCGGGAGGGGATTCAAGCCCTCTCAGTCGGCCCTTTCAGCTGGGCCAGTCAAAGTCGGCTGTAAACGTGCGGCACACACCTTGCCAAGACGTCATCGCCAGCTCGTGCCTTCGTAGGCCTGGCGTGCAATCAGAGAGGCGGTCGTCGCATGCAACAACCCAGTCGGGCTGACGAACGCCCGCGTGTCCGGGCTCCGTGGCTCTTCGCGGAACGTGCGGCGTGGGGATTGGGCCTGGGCGTCCTGGCGATTTGGGGCGCCGTTCATGTCGCCAGCACAATCGGCGCTCGGCAGGACCTGAAACGCTTCGAGGCCCTCCGGGCCTCAAACGCGGAACAACCGGCTCCCGCGGCGTCCGCGGTGTTGCCGCGGCTGCCCGCGCCGGACCTGGCGTTGTGGGACGTGAAGCGAGTGAATGCCTGGCAAGCATCGCTATCGCGACCGGCTCCGCTTCCGCTCGCCGTTCTGCGTATCCCGAAGATTCGGCTCGAGGTGGCCGTGTTGCCCGGCACTGATGACTTCGTGCTCGACCGCGCCGTCGGTCACATCGACGACACGGCGCTGCCGGGAACCGACGGCAATTCTGGCATCGCCGGGCACCGCGATGGCTTTTTCCGAGGGCTGAAGGACATTGTCGAGGGCGACGCGATCGAGCTGCAGACACTCCAAGGGCGCGAGACGTATCACGTCGAACGGATATGGATCGTCAAGCCGGAGGATGTGTCGGTGCTGGACCCGACGCCGATTCGTTCTCTCACGTTCGTCACCTGCTATCCGTTCTATTTCATCGGCTCGGCGCCCGAGCGATACATCGTGCGGGCAGTACGCGATGGAGGTGGAGTTGTCGTGTCGAAGCGCTGAACGCGCGATCGTTCGGGGCACGGTCGGCATTCGAGGGCGAGCCACGCGCTTGGTGACTCCGTGGCGATCACAAACTGGAATGGAGGATGTTATGGCTCGCTTGGTGAATCGGGTAGTTCTGGCCGTCGGCACCGTCGTGTGCCTCTCGGCCGTCGCCGCGTCGGCACAGACGACGACGTCCTCGACGCAGACGAAGAAGTTCGAAGTGATCACGGTCAGTGGCAACGAGCTCGTCGTGAAATTGCCGGAGGGCACGAAACAGCTCACCGTTCCCGACGACTACCGCTTCGAGGTCGACGGCAAACAGGTGTCCGTCCACGACCTGAAGCCAGGCATGAAGGGCACGGCGAACATCACGACGAAGACGACCGTGACGCCGGTGACGGTCACGGAGATCAAGAACGGAACGGTGATGCAGGCGTCCGGCTCGAGCCTCATCGTGAAGACCGACGACGGTATCAAGATGTTCTCGCCGGGCGACGTCGAGAAGCGCAACGTGAAGCTCACGCAGGGTGGGCAGCCGATCGATTTCTCGAGTCTCCATTCAGGCGACAAGCTGACGGCGACGGTCGTGACCACGCACCCGCCGAAGGTCGTCACTGAAAAGCAGGTGCAGGCCTCCCTCGCGCACGAAGCCGGAGCACCTGCGGGAGCCGGAAATGCCGCGGCGAAGGCGGCGACCGGAGGCACCGCGCCGGCGGCCGGCGCGGGAGCTGCGGCGCCTGTAGCGAAAAAGCTGCCCAAGACGGCCAGTCAGCAGCCGCTCCTCGGACTGATCGGACTGATGTCGCTGCTGTCGGCGGTCGCGCTGACCGCGCGACGGCGCTGGCAGGTGCGGTAGTCAGCTCAACCGGACGAGGCCGCGCCCAGCCGCAGGGCGCGGCCTACCCTGGCGCTGCACGGCTCGCGAATTCGTGTCAATGGCGCCATGCATCACCACTCGGTGCATAACAGGGTGCGAACGCGATTCTTTGGAGCCGACGGATGGGCTCCCACGGGATTCCGGAGTCGGTCCGGTACGCCGGAGTAACCAGCGAGGGAACCATCGCGTTTCCATAGGGATACGCCCGCTGCTGTCAAAAATTTCGTGGCATCGGAGTTGCGCTACCCGCCCCGCCTTCTGCGATAGGCCAGGCTCAAGGAGGAGATATGTTTCAGAGACTGCTATGCAGCGCTGCCGCTTTGCTCGCCGTGACCGCAACGTCAGCTGCGGCACAGACCAAAACACTCACGGGCGAGATGAAGACAGTGACAGCGACAGTGGAAGCCGTCGAGCAGTCCACGCGTCAAGTGACTGTGAAGAAACCTGATGGAACCGATGTGACGTTCTATGCTCCCACGGCGATGAAGGGTTTCGACAAGCTCAAGATCGGTGACAAGATCACCGCCAAGTATTACGACAACGTGGTGCTGCAGTTGAAGCAGCCGGGTTCTGCCCCCGTTGACACCGAAGCCGGCAAGCTCGTGCCGGTCGAGGGAGCGCCTGCAGGCACGATGTCCTACCAGCGCGTGATTACGGCAACGATCACCGCCATCGATCCAAAAGCTCCGTCCATTACATTCAGTGGTCCGAACGGCTGGAAGTACAGCAGCCGTGTGCACGATCGGGCAGCGTTGGCGAAAGTGAAAGTTGGAGATAAGGTGGACATCACCTGGACCATGGCCCTGTTGATGTCGGTTGAAGGCTCCTAAGTAGCGCCGTCTGGATAGAGCGTGGTGGGGTCCGTTGCCTTTCGATTCGCGTCGGTGAAGGTGCACCGAATGCGGCGCGACCGAGTTGTTCGATTCATCGCCACCGCTCTTTTGTTCTCGGTGCCGGGGGCCATGGCGCAGACCCCGGCACAGACATTTCAACCACCGCCGGACTCAACCGTCTGCTGCTGGTCAAGCCTGATTCGGGACGGTACACCCATCACTTCTTGACCGGTCTCTCATTTGATTCGATCGGTCCCTTGGACTTCGACATCTCGTTCGTGTGGGACCGTGTGCAGGAGCCGCGGCCGGAGTCATCAGGAGCCATCCCGAAAAAGGACGACTACCGGCTGATCCTGGGACTGAAATTCGATTTCTAGAACCGGCGATGGTGTCGCTTTCACGGTCGGAATCGGCGACCGCGAGCATTATCTCTTGGGAAGGACGCTCCATGAATGGCCTCGCGGACCCGCGAATGCTGGTCAGCGCCGTGGCGATCGCGACGATGCTGGCAACGTCAATCTCCGGGCAGCAGTCGCCGCCGCAGTTTGGCGGGTCGTACGCCTCACTGGACTCGCGGCGGCAGCACTACGTTGATGATTGGGTGTCCCGATTCACCGCCGTGACCGGCAAGAAGATCGCGCCGGCCGAGTTCTACGACGGCATCATCCGCTTCTCCGCAAAAACGACGTTCGAGGCCATCACGAATGCGCTGATGACAACGGCGCTGACCGATGCATCAGGGAAGGACCTCGGCGATGCGCTTGCGCTGGTCGAGCAAGTGGATGGGGTGAGAGGGAAAGTCCTCGGCGCATCAGGGGACCGTCAGTTCCGCATGTACGTGCGGTTGAAGCCCGGCGCACTCGACACGCTCGGCCGTTCGCAGCAGTTCAAGCGACGCGCGGACAACACGGTCTATCACAAGGGCTATCCGATCAACTTTCGCGGACAGGGCGGTCCGCCGTCGATCCAGGTGTCGGCCGCTCTCGACAGCCTTCACGCGGACATCGATGTGGACTATCGCTCATCCAGCTTCCCTGTGGCGCTCTTCAACGGCCATTTGTCATCATCCAACTCGGATGTCCGCGCTGGTAACAATTACGACCGCCACACCAATCGCTGGACGGGGCTGCAGAACTGGTGGCGGAGCTTCTTCGGGATCAATCTGCCCGGCGGCAACGAGAATGAGCAGCAGAGCGACTCGAGCGAGGGTGTTGTGCCACGTATCGGCAAGCAGCCCATTGAGGCCATGACGGCGGACTTCCTCAAAGCGTGGCTGGTCGAAGCGGACATCAAGAGTGCGATGAGCTATATCTCTCCGCGGGCGCTGGCATGCCTGACAGACGACAGCGACGATCGATCGTCATTCGATCGAGGGATGGCCCCATTCATTTTGGCGCATCGGCTCAAGGCTGCTCACGATGCACTGGGATCACATCAATCGCTCGAAGGCCTCGTCGTTGCAGTGCCGCTCAAGACTCCCGGGCTGAAGGCGGTCGCTCAGCCCAAACAGACGCAGTTTGCCGTCTACTCGGTTCCCGATGATGTGGCTGAGACTTTTGACTGTGAAAGCCGGCGTGCGGTGGGTTTAGCGAAAGCGGTCAAGCGAACGTACGGGAACCACATGGGCACCACGTTCTACATCAAGGGGCCTGAGGCGCCGACGACCGTCGCGCTATTGTGGAAGCGAGAAGAGGGATACTGGCGAATCGTTTCGTGGCAGACCGAACCTGACGAGGACAGTACCCCGGCTCCCGACGCCCCGGCTACGGCCGCGCCGTCGCACGTGGCGGCGGACCTGACCCTGGTTGACGCCGCGCGCCGTTTTCTCGAGAGCTGGCTGGTCCGGAAAGACTATGAGACGGCCTTCAGGTATATCTCTCCGAAGGCGTACGCATGTTATGACCTCGGTCGGCCGCCGGATCAACCGGCGTCGACGTCCCCGGAGGATGCCGCAAGAAAGATTCTCGCTGCGCTTGCCCAGTCAGGCGGCGAGGTGGGAAAGGTCTCTTCGCTCGACGCGGTGATCGCCGCCGAAGCACCGACACATCCGGCGGTGCGCGTGATGGATCATCGGTACTCAGACACGTTTACCGTGTTGAGCGTGCCGAACGGGCTGGCTGATGCCGTCGACTGCACGGCCCGGCTGCGTGGCGAATCATTCAGCGGTCAGGTTTCGCCCGACTACGGGAAAGCATTCGCCGTGATTATGCGGTTCCGAACCGCCGGTGAGCCGGCCGTCTTCCGTACTCTGTGGGCCAGGGAAAACAACGCGTGGCGGATCACTGCCTACGACGTCGAAGTCCCCTGAGCACGGCATGGAATCGGGTGCTCGCGAGCGCTGCATGATTTGTGACATCATCCGCTGTTATGCCATCGCGAACACTCGAAATCAGAGGAAACCTCCAGACCAGCTATCCTGACGTCTTTACGCCTGAGGTGCTCTCCGCGCTCGCGGCACTTGCGCCGCTCGACGCCGACCGCAAGGCGGTGATGAAAGCGCGGATCGCCCGGCGCGCCGCGCGCGCGCGTGATCGACGACGACTGGCGTTCCTCGATCCGCAGTCGGTCATCCCGCGCACGCAAATTACGGTGCAGGACGCGAGAGACGGCAGGTTCGTCGGCAGCGAGATTCCCAGCGACCTTCGCCGGCAGTGGATCCAGGGCACCGGTCCGGCAGCCCGCCCCGGCGCGCCGGTCGAAACGGCCCTGCGCAACATCGCCTATGCGTTGCTCTCAGGCGCCGACGGCTGGATGTTCGACGGCGAGGATGCGCTCGGCCAGGTGTCGACGATGTCGCTCGACAACCAGCGCAACCTGAAGCTGGCGATCCATCGCGATCCGGTCTTCCTCAAAGTCGCCGAGCAGGTCGCCGGAGAGATGAACACCTGGGCGACAGGATTCTTCGGCCACGACACGATCGCCGACTGGCGGAAGCAGCTCGACTTCACGACGAAGATCTTCCGCGCGCGCGGACTGCATCTCGACGACCGGCACGTCCGCCACGGCAACGGCGAGAGTTTCTCCGCGTCCATCGTCGATCTCGCACTGTACGTGGTCAACAACCATCAACAACTGCAACGGGCAGGATCGTCGGTCGTACTCTACCTGCCGAAGATTCAGACGGCGGAAGAAGCCGCGCTCTGGAACGACCTGCTTTCGGCGCTCGAGCACCACCTCGGCCTGGCGCTCGGCACGATCAAGGTCTACGTGCTCGTGGAACAGATCGAAGCCTGTTTTCAGTTGATGGAGATTCGCGCCGCACTCGGCTTGCACTTCGTCGGCTTCAACACCGGCCGCTGGGACTACATCAACAGCGTGTCGGATGCGATGGCCTGGGACCCGACGTTCGTCAATCCGAACATCGACGCGATCACGATGACCTACGGCTACATGCGAATCTACGAGGACCGCGTCCGCCGCGCCGTGAACACGCCAGACGCGAAGGGGCAATACGCACTATGGCAGGGCGGGATGGAGCCGAACATCCCGGTCGGCTCGGAAGCCGGCGTCACGGCGGCGATGAAGCGCGCCGTCGCCGGCGGCGAGCGCGAACAGCGCGAAGGCGCGAGCGGCAAGTGGGTCGCCCACTGGAAAATGGTCCACATCGTCAGGCCCGTGTGGGAGAAGGTTGGCGAGGCGAATCAGCTCGGTCGGACGTTCCCGCCGCTGGCCTACGACCGCGCCGATGCTGACGCTCTGATCCTGCTCGAGAATGCGCCGCGCACGATCCGCGGCGCACGCGATCTGCTGAGCGTCGGACTTCAGTACGGCAACGCGTTCCTGCAGGGGCTGCAGGCTGCCGCGCTGAAGCCGGCCGACTTCTTCGGCAACGACGATGTGCTGTATCTGATGGAAGACATGGCCACCGGGGAAATCCGCTTGAGCATTCTGTGGGAGTGGCTGCACAAGGGGGCGTCACTGACCGCGGATGATGAAATCGGGGTGAAAGCGGGCGACACATTCACGCGCCATTTGTTCGAACAGCTGCTCACACAGGAGTACGACAAGCTGCAGCGCGCCAGCAACCGCGACGTGCACGACAACTCGAAGCGCACGACGCTGCCGATCGCCCGCGAGATCGTACAGGCCTATGTCATGGACGAAGTGAAGCTGCCCTGGTACATCGACCTGCTGAACATCAATCTGAACAACACTGATCTGAACGAGTCGAGGCGGCGGATCAAAATGCTCGCAGATGCGTTCCGTAAGGACGGTACGCGCATCACCGAGAACCTGGATTTCAGCGAGGTATCAGCGTAGACGCCGCGTCAAGTGCGCCCGCGATCAGCCGCTCCCGCTCAACCAGACTGACGGGGCGAGCTCTAGACTTGCAGGCGGACGTCCTGAAGGCTGAGTAGAGTCCACCACTCGCGAGATTCGATCGCCATCAGAGCAGTTGCGTCGTCGATCAGCCGCTCGAGGTCTTTCACGCAAAAACCGCCGACGAGACCGAGGGGCGCGTGCGCCGACGAATCCGGAAGAACGCTGCGTGGCTGGCGCGATGAACACTGGACGGGAGAAGGTGCAGCGCCTTCTCCCGCCCAGTTGGCGTCACTGCTGGCCGAGCACTCCGCTTGGCGCTCCGTTGATGATGTTACCTACGACACGGTTCGTGCCGTACGAGAGGATGCTCGATCCCGCCCCCGCGGACAGGCCCGTGCTGTTGGCCGTGACCGACGTATTGGAGAACCGAATCGTACCACCCGTGAGGGTCATGAGTCCGTTACCGACGTTGCCGGAAGCCACGCTGTCGTGCAGATCGAGAGCTGCATTGGTGTCAGCGTAGAAGCCGTGGGCGTTTGACGTGGACGACGACTGGACCACGGACGCGCGCACGCTCCCGGAGATCGCGAACCCGGCATTGCCGTTGCTGTGCATCTGAACGTTCTTGAGAGTGACTAACAACGTGCTGGCGCCGGCAGCACCCGCCAGGATTCCGGTCTGATCGTTGTTGCTCACGACGGTGTTCAAGACGGCCAGGGCTCCAGCCGTGCGATGATCGTCGATCCCGCGATTCATAAAGCCATAGATTTTGCAGTTCTCGATCCGTACGTCCCCTCCTCCGAGAACCAGGATGCCAGTCAGTCCGGATCCGACTCCGTTGATATCGAGGTTTCGCAAGATCACCACGTCAGTGCTGGCGGCATTCACGACAATTCCGTTGGTCCCCGAAACGAGGACTCCCGCGAGAGTGCTGTTCCCATCGAGGACGATCGACTTGGTGATGGTGACGGCGCCGAACCCACCGGAGTCCAATGCGTCGATTTCCCCGTTCGCGGCGGTTTTGGAAATGGCTCCAGCGAAAGTCTTGCACGGAGCGGTGCGGCTGCACGGGTTGGCATCGTCGCCAACGCCAGAGACCCAGGTCCGCGTGGCCTGGGCGCGCGCTACTGACGGAAACACGCAGAGGGCAGTAATCATCGAGGCGAACGCTGCAATCCGGGCCCTACGCATCATCTACTCCTTTTTGTTGTCCACCGTGACATCTGCTGTGCCGCCGATTCGGGTGGCGGCGATCCCAATTCCGTGGGTGGTGAACACCCACCTACGGTCCCGAAACACATTTGTAGCGGCGCCAACGATTCCGTGATGGCCAGCCGGCCAACCTTGGCTCGCCGCCACGCCGGATCGATGAGCTGTGGTATCGGCTTTCCTTACAGCTCAACGACTTGCGACATGAACCAGATCAGCTGATGACTGGAATATGGGCGTGGGCGATGGTTGCTCGTGTCGGAATCCCGACCTTCGAGCAAGAGTCAGTCCTGACGGGCAGATGGCGAGTGCGAGGACTCGCGGGATTCGGGATTCTCGAGCATCACATGGCGATCCGCTGCCGTGGTATACCGATCGTTATGACAATCACGCGCAGTCAACGACTGGCAATTCATTTCTTCGCTCTGGCAGCGGTCTGCGCGATCGTCTTGACACCATCGCTCGCCGGCTCCCAAAGATCACCCGCCACCGCACCGCCCGAACATGTAGACGAAACACTGCAGAACCAGATGAACACCTATGCCCGTCATCATCGGGGAAAGGTGTCGCTGTTCGCGAAGCAGCTGCGAACGGGCAAGACGGTGGCGCTGAACCCGGATGTGCCGGTGACTACCGCGTCGGTGATCAAGCTTCCGATCATGCTCGAAGCGATGCACCAGGTGAAAGAAGGGCGCGTCTCATTCAACGACATGCTGCCGCTTCGCAAAGAAGATCAGGTGTCGGGGTCTGGCGTGCTGCTTCTATTTCATACGCCGGCAGAGATCAATTTCGAGACCGCGATCGTGTTGATGATCACGCAGAGCGACAACACCGCCGCCAATCTCGTTCTTGCCCACGTCGGGCGAGAGAACGTCAATCGGCGATTGCAGACGATGGGGCTCCAATCGACGATGAGTATCCGACCGATCAGCCGGCCAAAGGAAGGCGATCAATCTCCGGAGCTGAAACCGTTCGGCATCGGACGCACGACGGCGCGCGAGATGGCCGCGGTCCTGGAATCAATCGAGCGCTGCGATCTGGCCGATCAGAAGCTCTGTGCGAGGATGGTCGACATCCTGCAGCACCAGTTCTGGCGCAACTGCATTCCGCATTATCTGGAGGACGCGGACACGACCGAAGTGGCAAGCCACGTCGCGAACAAGACCGGCAGCCTCGATCATGTCCGGAACGATGTCGGAATCGTCTACACGAAGAACGGACCAATCGTGATTTCTGCGTTCACCTACGAGAACGTCGACACGAGCTGGACCCCAGAAAACGAGGGCGAATTGCTGATTGCGAGAATGGCAAAGGCGATCGTCGACGGGTGGGCGCCCGATGGGCTCGGCTCAGAGAAATAGATCGTCGGCGAGCACGGTGGACGCCACGGGAGAACACAGCCGACGAGCCACGGAAGAACACAGAACAACACGGATCCGATTTCAAGAAGGCTCCCGTGTTTTTCCGTGGCTTGGTTTCCGCAGCGTCAGGTCGTCCTGAGAATGCTCGTCGGGTCGGCCTTCGATGCACGTAGGGCTGGGGGAACGCAGGCAAGTGTCGCAACGGCCCCGAGCGTCACAACGGCCGCGACAAGCGTGGTCACATCGTACGGGGTGACGCCAAAGATGAGCGACCGCAGGACCCCGACCGTGGCGAGCGCGATCAGCACGCCAACCGCGAGTCCGGCAATGGCAATGCCGACGCCGTCGCCGACGACCTTCCTGATCAATTGACGTCGTTCGGCTCCCAGAGCAACGCGAATCGCCATCTCACGCAACCGTTGGTTGACTTCGAACGCCATCAGTCCATACACGCCAACGGCAGCAAGCAGCAGGGCAATCGCACCGAAGAACGTCGCAAACATCGCCACCAGCCGGTCCTGCAGCAGCACGCGATCAACGATGTTATCCAGCGACTGAGCTCTCGAGACGGTCTCGTGGCCAAACGGCGAGAGCGCGGCGTCGAGGGCCTGAAGCGACACCCCGGTGCCGCGAATCACGAGACACTTTCCGTCAACGAGCTCCGGCTCCTGCAACGATGCCACGTAGATGCTGGCGAGGTTTGGATCCTTCAGACTGTAGATGTGCGCATCGCGGACAACCCCGACGATCTCGATATCCTGACGACCAGGATGGACGCCGATTCGCACCCGCTGCCCCACGGCAGGCTGGCCATTGAAGAGCCGCTCCGCGAGAGTCTGACTGACGACGGCGACTCGACGCGAGCGGGACTGATCGCTCCAGCTGAAGTCACGACCTTCTTGCATCCGCATACCCAGCACGTCGAACAGTTGCGGTGAGACCGACATGAACGTCGCACGGACGCCTTCCGTGCCCGCAGCACGTTCGGCCCTCGCGACGATCTCGCCACCATCGACGACTCCGCCAGCTGGCTTGAAGTTCGAGATCGCCGCGCGCTGTACGCCCGGGATCTGCTCGAGGCGCGCGACAAGATCTCGAACGTAGCGGTCGTTGTCGACGTTCCGGTATCCGCCGGGGCGTTCGATCGGGTAAGCGACAACCACGCCGGCCGCGTCCATCCCGGGAGGGACCTCGCGCACCTTCTGAAGGCTGCGAATCAGAAGCCCTCCGTGGACCAGCAGGATCAACGACACACCAACTTGCGCCGTCACCAGCCATCGTCCTGCATGGCGGCGGCTTGTCGCCGTGCGCGTACCCTGGCGCAGTGAAAGCATGATGTCCTGACGACCGGCGCGCCACGCCGCGATGAGGCTGCACGATACTCCACCCGCCAACGTGAGGACGGTGGTGAACGCGATCACGCGCGCGTCGGGCCCCACATCGAGCCTGGCAGGCACGGTGACGTCTTGAAGAATCAGCCTGACGACTGCATCGCTGATCCACGTTGCGGCCAGTACACCTGCGAGTCCGCCGCCGATCGCGAGCAGCACGCCCTCGACCAGCACGGCGCGCATGACTCGCGAGCGCGCCGCGCCGAGCGCCATCCGCACGCCAACGTCATGACTACCGGCAACGCCCCGAGCCACCATCAGGCTCGCGAGGTTGAGAGAAGCAATCGCCAGGACGAGCAGCCCGATCGCGAGCAACACGTAGAGAGGCTGCGTGAAACGAGCACGCATGCCCGGGCCTGTCTCGATCCCTTTGGCGGCCGATCTAACCGACACGCGTGCCGCCAGAAATGCGTCGCGCAGGGGGCCTCGCAGCGACGGCGGTGCGTTCGCGGCTTTCAGTCCGGGCCAGAGCGACTCGAGAGCCGCGCGCGCCTGATCGATCGATACGCCTGACTTGAGGCGTCCGGTCACACGGACCCACGTCGATGGGTTTGTCAGCAGCGAGCCAGGCGTGTGGTCTGCGATCTTGGGAAACGCGGTCAGCGGCACGGTGATGTCGGGCTCGATGTACATTCCGAGCCCGATGAAATCCGTCGGGGCGACGCCGATGACGGTAAACGCGACCCCCTCGATAGCCACGCTGCGGCCGATTGCCGCTGGGTCGGACGCGAACGCACGCCGCCAGAATGCGTGCCCGAGCACGGCGACCATCGAGGGGTCGGCGGATGGCTCGTTGACGTCAGAGATCGAGAGCAGTCGTCCCGCCACTGCATGGCCGCCCAGCTCGTCAAAGAAATTGCCGCTGACCGCCGCGAGGAGGCCGCGCGAGTGTTGAGCCTCGACATCAATGTTGTAGATGCCGTTGGCTCGCCAGCCGATCACGCTCGAGAACACCTGCTGTCGGCGCTTGACCTCGTCGTACATGGCATAGGTGAGGCCGCTCTCGAGATTCTCAGGCGGCGTGACGCTGGACACCTGCACCAGCGATCGCGGGTCGCGGACGTTGGCATCGCGCAACACGAGCGCGTTGAGCAGGCTGAACACGGTCGTGTTCGCCCCAATTGCGAGCGTCAGCGTGATGAGGGCGGTGAACGCGAATCCGGGCGACTGACGAAACCCTCTGAGCGCGATGCGGATGTCCTGCCACATAGTCGGCCTCGATCCTCCTGCGAGTGTCCCAAGATCGGTCACTGTGCCGTGACGCTCGCGATTGGCATCCAGCGGCGCGAGCGAGCCACGCGCCCGGAGCGAGCCGTCGAAACGGCGAGCGAGGGCGCGTGTCGGGGAGTCCGAGGGGCGCCCCTCGGTTAAGAACTAGACGGCGCCCGAGCACCACCGGTTGTGTCTGGTGACAACCAGGCTCCCACGCCGGCCACCTCAGCCGGGAGCCGGACAAAAAGTTAAAAGTTCAAAGTGAAGAGTTAGAAGTAATCTGTGATGTAACGTTGACAGATATAACGTAAGTCGTTATAGTTCTCGCGAGTGACCCCAGCGTCTGATCCGAGCGACCTGCTGCCATTGCCAGTCGCCACCTTTCACATCCTCGTTGCCGTCGCTGATCAGGATCGTCATGGCTACGCGATCATGCAGGATGTCGCCGCTCGAACCGACGGCGCGCTCAAGCTGAGTCCAGGCACGCTGTACGGATCGATCCGACGGATGCTCGAAGAGGGCCTCATCGACGAACTCAGCGATCGTCAGCGCCCCGACGACGACGATGAACGACGGCGGTATTACCGGATCACGGCGTTCGGGCGATCCGTTGCGCAAGCAGAGGCGGCTCGGCTCACGACCCTCCTCAGACAAGCGAGAGCGGTGGGCTTGACGCCAGGCCGCGCCTAGTTCGTCAAGGCGAGAGTCGATGGGCAAAGCCACCCTCGGTGAACGTATTTATCGGCGGCTGCTGCGCCTGTACCCTCGGGACTTCTCTGACGATTACGCCGACGAAATGGCGCGCCTGTATCGGGACCGCGTCCGCGGTGAACGGGCGAGCAGCGTGTGGCTGGCTCTCGCCGTCGATCTCGCGTGCACCGCCCCCAGGGAACAGATCTCGGCGCTCGGCCAGGATCTGCGGCATGCCTGGCGGACCTGGCAGCGAACACCGATCCTTGCGCTTGCGGCGGTTCTGACGTTGACACTGGGCGTCGGTGCGAACACCGCCGTGTTCAGCGTTGTGCACGGACTGCTCTTGAGGCCGCTGCCGTATCCGGATCCGGATCGTCTCGTCGAGATATTCGAGGACAACACCCGCGCGGGCGGCGGTCCATTCTTCCGTGTGTCGCTGCTTAACTATCAGTCGTGGATCGAACGCACTCAGAGCTTCACCGCGGTGGCTGCCTTCAACGGTCGGGACTTCTTACTGACCGAGCACGGTGACCCGGAGCGCATCCTCGGAAGCGCCATCACCGGCTCGCTGTTCAAGGTGCTTGGCGTCGCGCCAATCGCCGGCCGGCCGCTCGGCGCCGAAGATGAGCAGCCCGGCGCTGCACCGGTGGCCGTGCTGGCGGAGTCACTCTGGGCACGGGCGTTTGGCAGCGATCCTTCAATCGTCGGCCGTTCCATCGTCCTGAACGGCACCCCGCATCGCGTCGTCGGCGTCGTGCCCGCCGTCTTCCGAGAGCTCGGACGCACGCAGATCGGGTCGGCCGGAGCCGCTCAGATCTTCGTCCCGCTGACGATGGATACGGCGCAGAGCCGCGCCAATCGCACGCTCCGTGTCGTCGCCAGGCTGCGGCCAGGGATCTCACTCGAGCAGAGCAGGGACGAGATGCATCGCGTCGCAGCTGGCATGCAGGCAGCATTCCCGTCGACGAATCGAAACTGGGACGTGCGTATTGAGCGTTTGAACGACTCGATGTTCGACCCGCGGGTGCGCGTGTCGCTTTTGGCTCTTCTGGGGGCCGCTGGGATTGTGCTCCTCATCGCCTGCGCGAACGTCGCCAATCTCGTGCTGGCCCGCGCCTCGACCCGCCAAAGAGAACTCGCGCTGCGCGCGGCGCTCGGCGCGCGCCCGGCGCGTCTCGCGCGGCAACTGCTGACGGAGAGCGTTTCGCTGGCGATCATCAGCGGCGCCTGCGGACTGACGGTCGCGGTTTTCTCGATGCAGGCGTTGCGTGCGCTGATCCCGGCAACAATTCCGCGAGTCGATGAGATTCGTCTCGACGCGGCCGTGCTCGGCTTCGGCCTGCTCATTACGATCGCGTGTGGCGTGTTCTTCGGCATGGTGCCGGCGGCGCGTGGAGCACGTCCCAACCTGCTGTCTGCAATGATGCAGGGCGGCAGGGGCATTCTCGGGTCATCGCGTGAGCCGTGGCGGCACGGTCTCGTCGTCGCGCAAACCGGTGTCGCGACGGCGCTGGTTGTGGTGGCGGCACTGCTGCTGCAAAGCCTGGTTCGGCTGCAGCACGTTCCGCTTGGATTCGAATCCAGCGGGGTGATCACCGCACGGCTGACCGCCCCGCAGGTGAAGGATGGGAGCGCTGCCGCCACGCTCGCGTTCCAAAGAGCGTTGCTGGGATCGCTCGAATCGCTGCCATCGGTTCGAGGAGTCGGTCTCATGACGAGCGTCCCGTTCGCCCCGGGAGTTCGCCGGGGGCTCACGGTGCGCGACGCGGCAGCGACCGCGGCGTCCGCGGGCGCGCCGATGTCTGCGGTGGAACAGGTCGTGAGTCCCGGGCTGTTTCGGGCGCTCGGCGTCACGCTGATAGCCGGACGCGAATTCAATGCGCAGGATCAACCAGGCTCACCGCTGGTTGCGATTGTCAGCCAGGGCCTCGCGCGACGGCTCTGGACCGACGGCGACGCTATCGGGCGCGTCATCGAGATGGATGGCCGCAGCCATGAAGTCGTCGGTGTGGCCGGCGACATCCGTGGCAGCGAGGGCACGGCGCGCGGCGGTGGTCTCGATCGCGATCCGAGTGCGCTCGTGTACTTGCCGTCCGCCCACTTTCCGCAGAACACCGTGTCGCTCGTGATTCGCACGAATGTTCCTCTCAAGACGATCCTGCCCGTCATCCGTATGGCGGTTCGCGACATCGATGCGGCTCAACCCGTTCCCTCCCTTCGTCCCCTGGACGAATGGATCGCAGAGAGCACGGAACAGCCTCGGATCACCACAACGCTGGCCACCGCGTTTGCGGTAGCGGCACTGTTGCTCACGGCGGTCGGCATTTACGGGGTCATTTCATACGGCGTGAGCCAGCGCACCCAGGAGATCGGCGTCCGGATGGCCATCGGTGCCGCTCGAACCTCGGTGGTTGGAATGGTCCTGCGGGAAGGATTGACCTGGGCCGGAGGCGGCATCCTGCTCGGTCTCCTCAGTGCATGGGCAGCGAGTCAGGCGATCTCCGGATTGCTCTTCCACACGTCGCGCGTCGATCCTCTGACATTCGGTGCGACCGCATTCGGCCTGGCGGGAGTCGCCGCGCTCGCCTCTGTCGTCCCGGCCATTCGTGCCACGCAGATCGATCCCGTGATCGCGTTGCGCAGCGATTGAGCCACTCACGGCCGACTCAGCCTAAGCGGACCCGCTCCCAGGTTCTCGATCAACCAGTACATCGCGGCGCCAGTCCGAGAGACCCATGCACTGCAGGTGGGAAGGCCGCACCAACGGGTCGCGGCGACGCAACCCCATTGGCGCGGCCTGCGCGCAGGGCGAGCGGGCTCGCCCCGCATCATCGCCAACAGAACTCATATCGAACGGTCTTTAAACGGTCTCTAGGGATTGGACGGCTTCACAGTCTCGAAGTAGTCGGAGAACACGCGCGCGAGGGCCGCGCCATACTCACGCCAATGCGTACTCGACGAGGGCTGCTTCAATCCCTCCACCCAGTTGCAGTTGAACTCGTGCACGGCCGCGTCGATGCCATAGCGCTGCAGCCAGCCATCGCCGAGGGTGCCGGTGTTACGAAACTCCGGGCTGGTCGTGCCTTCGGTGAACCATGTGTGCCGTCGCAACAGCGCCTCGAGAGTCTTCATGCGCGCGAGGTGTTGCTCCAGCGTTGGAATCGGCGGACGGCTGATGTGCAGCAGGCCGTTGCCGTCGTTGTGCAGCTCCAGAGCCAGATGCGGCTTCCGGCCCGCCGCGATCTCGCGCTCGAGCCACCGCTCGAGCGCAGCGTTTTCCGGTGACAGTTCCGGATCTGCCGGCTTGTCCCAATTGCGATTGAGATCCATGCCGCGCAGGTTGAACCGCGTTCCACCCCGCGCGACGCCGTCCTTGTTCGCCATCGGCAGGACGGAGACGTTGTAGACGTGCAAGAAGCGCCTGACCTCTTCGTCATTCGCAATCAGGCGTTCGACGAGGCCCTGCATGACCCAGTTGCTCCCAGCCTCCCACGGATGGGCGCGCGCGCGGAGGAACACGCGATGTGGCGCGGCCGGATCGCCGATGCGGACGATCTCGAGCTGCCGGCCCGCTGCGGTCTGACCAATCGGCTCGATCCGCACGAGGCGACTCGAGCGGATTGTGTCAAGCAGACGATCCAGGTCTGAAAGTCGATACGGCTCCATTCGCGCGACATACAAGCGTGGTCCGGTCATGGTCACCCGCAGCTGCACGCGATTACCGGGGAGGCTGTCGGTCGGCACGGTCCTCCACGCCTTCCCATCGTCCGAAATCGCGACGGTCTTCAGCTCTCCAGCGACCGACCCCGGTTGACCGTTGTATACGTTGTCGAGATTGCGGAACTCGAGGGTGAGCGACGCACCAGGCCGTGCGTGCAGCACGAAATGAATGTGACCGGCGGCGCGGTTCGGTGACGCTCGCTCGTGGTCGTAGATGAGATGAAGCTGGATGACGTTGTCGACGGTCTCGTACCACAACGGCGAGCCGTTCTCGATGCTGGTGTCGATGAAAATCAACTCGCTGGCCGGCATCTGCCGAACCGGTGATCTGTTGACCATCGACGCAGCCGAGAGCGCGGCGGTGAGCGTCGCGATAGCTGACGCGAGGGTCACGAATTTCCTGGCAGTCATGTCTCGCGACATCCTAACGCAGGCCGGCGCGCGGAGGACGGTACGATCAGAACGTCAAGCGAGCGCCAAGCTGGATTCGGCGGGCGCTGTTCGTCAAACCTGTGAGGCTGCCAAACGTCGTCGGACTGATCTGAGCGCGAGTCGAGTAGTCGAACTGCGCCGTGGTGTCGACCGTCGTCCATTGGTAGGTGTTGAAGGCGTTGTAGAGTTCAACCCTCAGCTGCAGCTCACGTGTGCCGCCCAGCGGGATGTGTTTGAAGAGCGACATATCCCAGTTGACGAAGCCGGGCCCGTGGAATTCGTCGCCGCGCGCGGTGCCGAAGTTGTACGGGTCGTCGGGCGCCGCGATGCATTCGGTCCTGAACTGCCGATCGAATGTGCGCTGCGATCGCGGCAGGTAGGGATCGCAGATGATGCGCGGCCGAGCCGGACTGCCGCCGATCGAGCCAGTGCCGCTGAGTGTGCCACCTGGCGCACGCTGGTAGCTGTACCCGAAGCCGCCCTGGGCGCCGCTTAGCATTGACGTCACGCCGGACACCTGCCAGCCATGGAGAATCGCCTTCAATACCGTCGACATCGCCGGGTTCGGCACACGATACGAATAGTGCAGCGTGAGCGTGTGCGGCCGGCGGCCCACTGAGTTGTAGTGTCGAGCATCGTTGTCGGCGAGAAAAGGATCGATCGCGCCGAGCGTCTTGTTCACAATTTGATAGGTGTAGGCCGCGCCGCCAGAGAGGCCGTCCTTCGACTGCCGCCGAGTGACCAGCACCTGCACCGAGTGGTAGTCCCCGTACCCCGTGAACTCGCGCTGGGTGATGGAAGAATATCCGCGATACGGACGGAGGAAGTCGTCGGGAAACGGTTGGGCCTGACCATTGACGGGGTTCGTCGGGTCAAGATTCGATGGTTGGTACGTGTAGCCGTAGGGGCGGCCGTTCAGTTCTCGTGTCATCGGCTGATGCCGCGCCGCGTTGCCAACGTACGCGAGGTCGCCGACCACGTTCCACCCCAGGTCCCGCTGCGCACCCAGGCTCCAGCCGTACACGACGGGCGGTACGAACTCCACGATGCGGCGAGCTGCGCTCGTCGTTTCGGTCAGCGGTCGCGACCCGAGATCAACCAGGTCAGCCATGGTGGTGTAGCTGAGTGTGTAGGTTCGGACGAGCGGCGGCAACTCGAGAAGATCGTTATCCGGATAGCGATCGTAGAAGACCCCTATGCCGCCACGAATCGACGAACGCCCGTCGCCGGTGACGTTCCACGCAAACCCGGCGCGCGGTGCCACCGCGAACGGCGAGTGACGATGCGGGGTGCCGTCGTACAGCCGCGTACCGTTCACGAGATTACCGGTTCCGGGCACCGGTTGTCCGACGTAGCCTGCCGGCAGATCGTCCTGCCCCGTCACCGGATTACGTGCCCTTCGGCCATCGGCGGTCAGCACCGGCTGGAACAGCAACGGGGCCTGGGCCGGATCGAACTGCGACGGCTCGAACTGCGCCACCTGGTCGCCGCGGCTTCTCGTCGGCGTCATGTAGTGGAAGCGCACACCGGCGTCAACCGTCAGCCCATGCTGCACGCGCCAGGTGTCCTGCGCATAGAACTCGCTGACCAGGAACTGCGCATCCCCGATGGGACGCCTATCGGCCTTTTGATACGACGTGACTGTGCCCAGCAGTGCGTTGGCGAATCCCAGGTTCGTGTTGAACGGGTGAGACGTATCGACGCCGAAGTTGAGATTCCCGTTGTATGCAGACCGACGCTGCACGGGTCGCCTCGAGTGCTCGACGAAGACGCCCGTCTTGATGTTGTGAGGGCCGCGGACCTTCGTGAGGCTGCCCGTGAAGTTCCACAGCGTCAGGTCCCCGGAGAACGGAAAGCGCCGCTCGTACATCACAATTGGAGCGTACTGCGCAGGGATGACTCCGGCGAAGCTGGCGTTCGGCAGCAGGTCCAGCGGGTTCCCCGCTGGCAGGAACGCCGGAAACCCGGGTAGCACGAGAGCGCGCGTGTTCGCATCGAGCGCCGCCGGATCCATCGGCGACGCGTGCTGGTAGCCCCAGTTCACGCCGGCTGTCGCCTCGACGAACGTCGTCGGATTGATCGTGTGCAACAGGGTATTCACGTAACTGATGGCCTCGGTCTCCCACCGCGAGGCCATCCGCGGAAAGGAGCCAGTGAATCCGAAGGGGGCCGGATTGCCCGACCGGTTCTCGTACCCCCACTGCACGCGGCCGTACACGGTCGTCCGCGGACCGGCATTCCAATCGAGCCGAAGGACCTGATCGTCGCGAGGCCAGTCGTTCACCATCTGGAACGTGTAGTTGTAGCGGCCGGAGGGATCCGTCGCGTTCGGCAGCGGAAACAGGTTGAGAATAGCCTGTCCGATCGGATCGATCCGACCCGCGGGGACGACGTTGTCGGGGAAGCACGCCAGCCCTCGATTCCCGGTCGCGTTGCAGTTGCCGGTGAGCAGCGGATCACGGATGTTGATCAGCCGCCCTTGCGCGTCGTACGTCTCCGAGAAATCTCCGACCCGCTCCTTCGCCGTGGGCATTCGCCGTTGAATAAAGGCGCCGGGATCCGTGCGCTTAAGAAGATCCTGCGACCAGAAGAAGAACAACCGGTTGCGGCCGGAATTGAAGCTCGTGCCGGGCACGAGCACTGGGCCGCCGAGTGTCCACGCGTAGTTGTCGAACCGGTACATCGCCGCTTCGCAGAAGTTCCGATCGCCCTCTCTGCACTGTTGCTTTCGCGAGAACTCGTTGCCGTTCAGCGCCGTGTCGCGCTTGTAGAACGCGGCGCTCCCGCGAAAATCTTTCGAGCCGCTGCGTGTGACGACGGTGATCGACGCACCGGAAGAACGGCCGTACTCCGCCTGGAAGTTCGACGTCTGGACGCGTAACTCGGCAATCGAGTCGAGGGCCGGCGACGCGAGGTTCAAAGCATTCGACTCGGTCTCCCTGTTGTCCACGCCGTCGTACGTGAGGCTGACGCTGCTGCGCCCGTTGATCTGCACCCCGTTCATGAGGTTCCAGCTGGGCGCCTCGCGGGGGTTGGTGTCCACGATGCCGGGCAAGAGGCTCAGCGTCCCCATCACGTCCCGGCCCTTCAACGCGATGGACTCGATCTGGTCGCGCGTCACCGTTCCCGAATGTGCGGACGTCGCGGTTTGCACCAACGGGACGTCGCCCCGAACGGTGATCGTTTCGTTCGTGCCGACCTCGAGAATAAATGGAGGGAGATTCACGTGCTCGGTTGCCGCCACGCTGATCTCCTTGCGTTCGATTGTCTTGAATCCTTCGAGCAGGATCGTCACCTGATACGTGCCCGCCAGCAGATCGACAAATACGAATCCGCCGTCGCCGCCCGTGAGCGTTTTCCTTGTCTTGTTCGTTCCGGTGTTCGTGAGCGTGACCGCCGCGCCCGGCACCAATCCTCCCGTCGCGTCGGCGACGTGGCCTGTGATCAGCCCCGTCACGCCCTGCGCGGCGCCCGCTGACGCCGTATAGGCCATCGCGACGATGAGCGCCAGCATGAATGCTCTCATCGCCCCTTTCCTGCGAGCGCGGCCTTCACCTCGACGTCCCAGTTGAGAACGACGTTGAGCGATCGGATGTCGAACTCCGGCGCCTTGATGAAGAGGAAACGGCGTCCGTCCGGCGACACATCGTAGGTTGGGCCGCTCGACCAGTCGCGAATCGTGTTCACCGGCTTGACGACCCGGACCGGCTTGCCCACCTTGAAGTCGAGCGGAGTCGGCCCGCGCGACACGGGGACGGACATCACCGTCCCGTCCTCGGTGCGATAGAAAATCTTCCGGTCATCGTGCGACCAGATTGGCTGATATCCGACGCCCGGTGAAACGGTCCACCGGCGCACCTGCGCCTCGGGAAACGGTCGCGCCCAGATCTGCCGCCCGCTTCCGAACGGGCCCGACGCGTACGCAATCCACCGGCCGTCATGCGACAGCTGACCGTCGGATTGCGTGCCCGATTCCGCGAACACCGTCGTCGGCTCCGGCGTCGGCCCGAGCGCGAGTTGGCGAAGCTCGAGCCTGGGAGAGATGTCCCAGTGCATCAAGAGGCGCTTGCCGTCCGGTGTGATGGACGTCGCGTGCAGGCGACCTGGCGCGGGCTGCTGATAGATTGTCTGTGCCGCGGTTGATCCGTCCGCCGGGACGCGATTGATGTTGCGTTCGGCGGTTGTGAAATAGATCGTCTTGCCGTCCGGTGACCAGACCGGCATCACATCTCGTGCGGCGCCGGTTGTCAGCTTCACCCCCAACGAACCATCGAGGCCGATGACCGACAAGTCGCGATCGCCGTCCAACAAATAGGCGGCGACCCGCGTCCCATCCGGCGAGAGCCGGAAATGCGAGTACATCTGCTCGGGCGCGTTGACGAACTCCTCTTTATCGCTGCGATCGACCCAGACCAGACGCCGTCCGCCCGGGGGCTGCGCGTACACCAGAGTGCCGTTACGGGCGACGGCGTACATCGGTCCAGCCTGGTAGAGCGTCGTTTGCACGTCGATGCCCATCGCGCGCGGCTCGCCGGTGAGCCTGGTCGCGCGGCTATCGAACCCCGCTGCGTACAACGAGCGGCCGCGGGCAAATGCCAGTACATCCCGGCCGACCAGTTGCGGGCTTGTCGCACTCCGTATGACCTCGGTCGCCTCCGAGGGGTTTGGCTCCTTCTCGATCCACCAGCGGAACAGCCATGCCGGCCAGCGAAGGCGCTGCGCGGTATGAAGCCGTACCGCGCTGATGCTGTTCAAGCCGCTCAACATCCCGCCTCGTACTGAGGTGAATAGGAGCGGACCACCGTCGATCAACAGCGGCGTCACATGACCTTCCTCGCCCGGGAGGAGGTGCGTCAGAGGATCTCCGTCCGGGATCACCTGCTGCAATGGCACCTGGCCGCTGAGATTGCCGCGGACAAACCGGCCGTCCGAGAGCCACGTCATCGGTCCCCCACCCTTGGCCGTTCCGACTTCTTGCACCGGCCCGCCACCGGCCGGGACTTTCTTGATATCGCTCCGGCCGAACGCGACCCATTGACTGTCTGCCGAGAACATGGGGTCCACCACTTCGCGGGTATCCGGAACTGGCACCGTCCTCCCCGTGTCGAGCGAGTGGATGAACAGCTGCCTCTCGCCCTGCCGGTTTTCACCGATGAAGGCGATCCGGCTTCCGTCCGGGGCAATCGCGATGGACGTGCCGTTGATCGGAATATTGAGCGTGATGCCAGGCGGGAAGTTGAGCGACAAATGGGTGGCATGGCGGAGTGACACCGGCGCGGACAACGTGCGCCAGAGCGCAATGGTCAGCGCGAACGCGGCAATCGTCGGAATACCCACCGCCATCAGCTGCCATGCACGTCTCCGCTTTGGTGCCGAGACTGGCGTACGCGCGCGCCGGACGTCCTCGCGGCCGTCGCGCACCCAGGCCAATTCACTCGTCAAGTCCCGCGCGGTCTGCCACCGCTCGTCGGGATTCTTCGCCAGACATTTCCGAACGATGCGATCCAGCCCCGGTGACGCGAGGGGCTGCCGTTCACTGACGGGGACTGCCTCGTGCTCGAGAATCGCCGCAATCAACGCGGCCTGCGACTCGGCTTCGAACGGCCTGTGCCCCGTCAGCATCTCGTGGAGTAACGCGCCGAACGCAAACACGTCCGTGCGGACATCCACCGGTTCGCCGCGGAGCTGCTCCGGCGACATGTACGGCACGGTGCCGAACACCAGTCCGGTGCTCGTGAGCGCGGCAATCTCGGCGGCCTGCTGGGAACCACCGGCTGTCCGCAACTGCGCCAGGCCGAAGTCCAGGAGCTTCACGCCGGTCGACGTGATCATGACGTTGCCCGGCTTCAGGTCGCGATGTACGACGGCTTGCGCGTGCGCGGCAACGAGCGCGTCGGCGATGTCGATGCCGTAAGAGAGCGCGTCGTTCATCGACAAGGGGCCTCGGGCGAGGCGAGTGGCCAGCGTTTCGCCGTCGAGAAGCTCCATGACGATGTAGTGAATGTCGCGTCCGTCGAGGTCGGCGACACCGACGTCGTGCACGGTGCAAATCCGCGGATGCGACAGCCGCGAGATCGCGCGCGCCTCGCGTTCGAATCGTTCACGACCACGAGGCACGACTCCGAGCTCGGAGGAAAGCACTTTGACCGCAACGAACCGGTCGAGGCGTGTGTCGTGCGCGCGATAGACCTCCCCCATGCCGCCGGCGCCGATCCGTTCCTCGATTTCGAACGCGCCCAGCCTCGCCCCGGCCGACAGCACCGGAGGCTCGATGGTCGCGCTGAGAGTGGCCATGAATCCGTGCCGGGTCGGTTCGCGCAGAAACCCGCCGGCCGCTTCGTGCGCGGCTATGAGCGACTCGACCTCGCGACGTATCGCCGTATCGCCGTTGACGGAGTCGGTGAGAAAGGCGGCGCGGTGCTCAGGAGGCAGCGCGACCGCCGCGTCGAATAGCGCGCGAAGCCGTTCCCAGTCTGCGGGCGCGCTCATGATGACGCTCCCTCGATCTCGCGGAACAGCCACGCTCGCGCGAGGGCCCAGTCGCGTTTGACGGTGATCGGTGCGATGCCGAGAGCTTCGGCGGTCTCCTCGACGGTCAGTCCCGCGAAAAATCGCAGCTCGACGAGCTCCGCCTGTCGCGGAAACCTTTCCGCTAGCTTCCCGAGCGCTGTGTCGAGCGCCAGCATGTCCACATCAATTGGAGCGACTTCCGCGTCGGCGTCCAGAAGCGGGACCTTCGCAGCCTTCCCACGCTTCAGCGCGTGATGCGCCCGCGCGTGATCGACCAGGATCCGCCGCATGACGTGCGCGGCAATCGCGAAGAATTGCGCGCGATTCTGCCACTGCGCCCGGCGTTGGTCAACGAGGGTGAGATACGCGTCGTGGACGAGCGCGGTCGGCGGCATCGAGTGGTCCGGCCGCTCGCGCTGAAGGTACCCGCGCGCCAGCCGGCGAAGCTCCGCGTAGACGGCCTCGATCAAGCCGCTGCGGGCGCGTTCGTCTCCCCGGCCCAAAGCGACGAGCAGCCCGGTGATGTCGGCCGGGTTCGAAGCCACGGGCCCAGTTATACCCCCGCTCGGGCTCCATGAGACCGATTTCCCGGGACTTCCGCGTTTCCACCGGCCCCTGGCGCCTTCCGCGTCCGGCCGGCCGGAAAGCGGAGGTCTACGATGCGCGGCGGACCAGGCGGCGCGGCTCTCGGCGTCTTCGCAATCATCGGCTGGTCGTGTCTGACGGCAACCCTCGCCGCGCAGGACTCGCCCGGTCGGGTCAATCCCTGGCCGTGCACGATCGTGGTCAAGCCGACGCTGCGAGGTGTCTTCGAGAAGGCGTACCTGCGCTCACGAACGCTGCAGCGCCAATGCCATGATCTGCTGGCCGCGCGCGCGGTGGTGGAACTTGAATGGGGGATCAGTAAGGACTCGCTGGTGCGGGCGCATACGGAGATGAAGCTCACCGAGGACGGAGTCGTCGTCGCGCACATCTCCGTGCCTCCTGTGAGCGAGGCGGTGCAGCTTGTCGCTCACGAGCTGGAACACGTTATCGAGCGGGCGCAGGGAGTGGACTACGCGGCTGAATCCAGGCGTCCGGGCTCCAAGATCTGGGAGACGCGCGGCGTATACGAAACCCAGCGGGCGGTCGACGCGGAACGTGAGCTCGCGAGAGAGTTGCAGGATAAGCCCGGCGATCGCCGCCGCTAGTCAGACCCCTCAAACGTTGATGGGAGTTGACCGAGGCCGAGTCTTTCTGGTACAGTCCCATCAATTACTGATGGGACTAACGAATACCCCCTCCGATCTGCTTCCCGGCACGCTCGAGCTCCTGATCCTGAAGGCGCTGGTCAACGGTGCCAAACATGGGTACGGAATCGTCGAGCATCTGCGCCTGGCGTCCGATGACGTGCTTTCGATCGGCGAGAGCGCGTTGTATCCGGCCCTCCAACGGCTGCTGTTCAACGGTTGGGTGAAGGCCGAGTGGGGCACGTCGGAGAACAACCGTCGCGCGCGCTACTACACTTTGACCGCTGCCGGCCGACGACAGCTCGCGGCCGAGCGCGCCGAATTCGATCGCATGGTCGGCGCGATCCAGCGCGTGCTTGCCTCGACGTGAGCGCAGAGCGCCTGGGGAAACCTCACGCGCAGTAAGAAATGAAAGGTCGATCTCATGAGGCCGCTCGTTCGCTACCTGTGGTACTTGCTGCGGCGTTCCGCTCACGACGCCGAGCTTCGTGACGAGATCGAGTCGCACCGGGCGCACCGTCAGGACGCGTTCGAGAGTCGCGGCCTCGCTCCCACCGCGGCGGTATGGGCGAGCCGCCGTGCAATGGGCAACGTGACCCTCGCGGTAGAAGACGTCGGCGATGTGTGGATTGTGCGCGTGTTGGACAGCGTGCGCCAGGATGTCCGGGACGCCATTCGCGGACTTCGAAAGAGTGCGGGCGTCTCGGCTGTCGTGATCGGCACGCTCGCGCTCGGAATTGGCGCCAACACGTCGCTGTTCTCGATCTTCAATACGCTCATCATGCGCCCGCTGCCGGTGCGGGATCCAGGAACCCTCGCGCTGCTGTCCTCCGGATCGTGGTCGTACCCAGTGTGGGAGGAGATCAAGGCGCGCGAAACGGATCTCTTCGACGGCGCCTTCGCCTGGTCACGTGAGAGCTTCGACCTCGTGCAAGGCGGTCGGCCGGTGCCGGTGGATGGTGCTTTCGTCAGCGGGCGCTTCTTCGACGTGCTCGCCGTGCCGGCGTTTCGCGGACGGATGCTCACACCGTCGGACGACAAGGTCGCCCTGCCGAACGGTCCCGTCGCGGTCATCAGCGATCGCTTCTGGCGCCAACAGTTCGCCGGCGCAGAGGATGTCGTCGGCCGTCAGCTCACCGTTCACCCCCAGGGTCTCTCGTTCACCATCGTCGGCGTCATGCCGCCGGGCTTCTCCGGCGTCGACGTCGGCCGGATGGCGGACGTGATGCTGCCTTTCGCCGCAGAGCCGATCTTGCACGGCAAGGAAAGCGTGTTGGACGTCGTCGGCCAGTCGTGGCTTGAGATCATGGTGCGACTCAAGCCGACGCAGACCATCGAGCACGCGAACGCGGCGTTGCGGGGCGTGCAGCCGCAGATTCGTGCCGCCGTGGTGCCCCGGCTCAAGGCCGACCCGGCGTTTGCCGCGAGATATCTCACCCGTCCGTTGACGCTGGAGCCGGCCGCGGCCGGCGCCTCGCGACTCCGCCAGCAGTTCGCGACGCCGCTCTTCGCGATGGTCGTCGCTGTCGGGCTCGTGCTTCTCGTGGCCTGCGCGAACATCGCGAGCTTGCTGCTCGCGCGTGCGCTGGCGCGGCGGGGAGAACTCAGCGTGCGCCTGGCGCTTGGCGGGTCGCGCTGGCGTCTGGCCCGGCTGCTCCTCGTTGAAAGCCTCCTCCTGGCACTGACGGGTGCGGTCCTCGGGCTGGTGTTCGCCAAGTGGAGCAGCGCGCTCCTCGTTCAGCAGTTGGGGAGTACGGTCGCGATGGACCTCCCGCTTGACTGGCGAGTGCTCGTGTTCACCGCAACCCTCACGTTCCTCTGTGCGATCAGCGCCGGCGTCGCGCCGATGATCGGCGTGAAGAGCGTCGCGCCTGGCGAAGCGTTGAAGAGCGGAGGCCGCGGCATTGCGGGCGACCGACGCTTTGCCGTCCGCGGGGCGCTCGTGGTCGCGCAGCTTGCCGTATCGTTCATCCTCGTCATCGGCGCCGGACTCTTCCTGCGCACGTTCGCGTCGCTGAGTCACTTGCCGCTTGGCTTCGTGCCCGAGCCGCTGGTGGTCGCACAGGTGAACCTCCGCGCGAGTGGCCTTGCACCGGAAGAGCGGACCGCGCGTGTCGCGCGCCTTCGCGACGCGGCGGCTGCGATACCTGGCGTGCGATCGGCATCCGCGTCGGCGGTACGGCTGCTTTCCGGAGGCGGATGGTTCAGCAACAACAGGATCGCCGTCGGCGACGGCCCCCTGCTCCCCGAGGACCAACGGCGTCGAGTGTGGCGCGATGCCATCACACCGGGCTGGTTCGGGACGATGGGCATCGCGTTGGTGAGCGGGCGGGACTTCGACAATCGCGATCGTGTCGGCAGTCCCCGTGTCGCCGTCGTCAACGAAGCGTTCACGCGCCGGTATCTGTCCGGCCAACAGGTGATCGGTCAGACGCTGCGGGTGGATACCGACAACGGACCGCGCTACGAGATCGTTGGCGTGGTGGCCGATGCTGTCTACACGACGCCGCGCGCTGGCATGCTGCCGACGCTGTACGTGCCGCTCGCGCAGCGCGAACCGGACGACTGGAGCGCCAGCGCCGTACTGACGATGAAGACGATGCCCGGGCAACGCGCGCGGGTTGAGCGAGATCTCGCGACGGCGCTGACGCAGGCCGAACCCACCGTGGTGTTCACATCCCTGACGTTCGATCAGCTGGTCGACGCAACGGCGGCGCAGGAACGGTTGATTGCCATGATGTCCGGGTTCTTCGGCGCGCTCGCGCTTCTGCTGGCAGGACTGGGGCTCTACGGGATCGTGTCGCACGCCGTAAGCGCGCGCCGAACGGAGATCGGGCTGCGCATGGCGCTCGGCGCGCAGCCGACCGGCATCGTGCATTTCGTCTTTCGGCGCGTGAGCGTCCTGATCACGGCTGGCCTCGTGCTCGGCCTGGCTGGCAGCTGGTGGGCCGTGCGGTTCATCGCGCCGCTGCTCTTCCAACTGGAGCCGCGGGATCCGATGACGTTCGTTGGTACCGCCGCTGTCCTCATTGTCATCGGCGTGCTGGCGGCGTGGGTGCCGGCAAGACGCGCGGCGCGACTCGACCCGGCAACCGTCCTGCGAGAAGGGTAACTACTCAGCGAACGGGACGAGCGTCCATTACACAGTTCGTCGCAAATGACGGGCACGTTCGTTGTCGAGCAATAATGATGACGAGCAGTCATGACGACGGAAGCCGCAACCCTCACGCTCATCGGCGGTCCCACAGTAATCATCGAGGTTGCGGGGTTTCGTCTGCTGACGGATCCGACGTTCGACCCGCCCGGCGAGTATCCGTTGCCCCACGTGACGCTCCGCAAGACCGCCGCACCAGCTCTTAGCGCGAATGACGTCGGCTCAATGGATGCGGTTCTGCTGAGCCACGATCAGCACGCCGACAATCTCGACACCGCTGGACGTGCATTCGTCCGCAACGCCGCGCGCGTGTTCACGACGGCCGGCGGCGCCAGCCGGCTCGGAGGGCACTGCGCAGGATTGGTGCCGTGGACAGAGACGACCATCACGAAGTTCGGTCGCCGCCTCGTGATCACCGCGACTCCGGCGCGACACGGCCCCGCCGGCATAGAACCACTCGCGGGCGATGTGATCGGCTTCATGCTCCGGTGGAATGACGAGCCCGGCATTTATGTGACTGGTGACACGGTCTGGTTCGAGGGCACCGCGGAAGTCGCCCGCCGGTTCGCGCCGCGTCTGGTCGTGGTCTTTGCCGGCGCCGCCAAGACACGCGGCGCGTTTCACCTGACGATGAATACGAACGACGCGCTGGAGACTGCGCAGGCATTCCCGGCGGCCATGATTGTTCCGGTGCACTACGACGGATGGGCGCATTTCTCAGAGAGCCGAGCCGATCTCGAAAACGCATTCCAGGCGCTCGGCGTCCGGCCGCGGCTCCGAGTGCTCGAGCCCGGCGTTGCGACGCCCGTCCCGGTATAAGCCAACTGAAGCTTCGAGCTTCGTTGTGCGGCAGGTCCTCACCGCCCACCTTGCGCGAACTTCGCTGGCTACCGCTCGGGGACGCGATCGATCTGAGTGGGCCGGCCGTTCTGGATTTTCTTGATCTGCTCGTCAACTGCCGCGACCGCCGCCGGCGCAGCGTGCACACCAAAGTCAATCGCGAAGTGGCGCGTTTCACCTGACTTCAGCTTCGGGACGCGTCCTGCCTCGCGCTCGATCCGGCGCGGGTAGGGAAACCCGGTGCCGGGCTCGAGCCCGGTGACGTATCCCTCTTCGAGCGCCGTCAGGTTCTTCCAGAGCGTGACGTACGGAAGTTCCGCGACGGCGAAGCCCATCGACACTGCGCGGTCACGTGCTGCGTTGGTCAGCATCACCATGCTGCGGCCATCGCGATCCGCAAAGGGTTGCAGGTTGTAGACCTGCTCGATAAACCCGCGAACCGGCCCGGCATAGTCGGCGTAGGTCGCGACATCCTCCGCCGCGCGCGCGTTGAACGGGGTGACGCGCCGGAGTGGGGCCGAGAAGTGCGCACCCGCGCCGAGCAGCGGCGGACCGTAGTTCACGTGATAAAGAATCTGGAACTCCGACTCGAACGCGCTCCGATTGGTCAGCGTGTCATCAATGCGGAATGTCGCGCTTCCCGGCTCAGTCGATAACTCGGTCCACAATTCCAGCTTCGGACCGTAAAACGCCCGCTCGTCGACGCGACCCCTCACCCGGATGCGGGGACGCGGCTCGCGCTCGACGATCACTTCCACTTCCGACGCCGGAATGTTCTCCACCTTCCCGTGCAAGGTGAGATTCATCTCGGCCTGCTCACCGACGTTGTTGATGAAGCGATCAGGGCCGGGGTGGCCGGCCCATTCGAGCCCGCAGCGTGCCAGGAACTCGTTGAAGCCCTCCAGCCACCCGAGTCCACCACGTGACTCGAGGTTGATGTACTTGGGATGCACGACCTCGCGCACTGGGGAATCCCAGCCAAGCCTGAGATCGCCGATGACGACACGCAGGATGCCCATGCCGCGAGTGGGCACGAGCGTGATCGTCAGCCGACCATTGTCGACAACGATCAGATCGACGCCGTCCTGCTTGCCGCCGTGCAGGCGATGTCGTTGCACCGACCACGGGACGCCGGATGCCACTCCGGTATCCCGCGCCGAGATCTGCCAGTTTTCAACATCAACGTTCTGCTCGACGCTCGTGAGAACGTAGCGACCGTTCTGCTGTGCTCGGGCCGGTGTGCCCGGCGCCACGAGCCACAGCATGATGACGAAGACGACGGGAAGAAGGCGCATACGAATCAACGGGAGAGTGTCTCTCATTCGTTACACGGATTCAAACTCACGGCCCAGCCTTCCGTTTGACATTGAAGCGGCACTCCCTTGATACTGCCGGGAGCGCGCTGACAGGGCGCCACCCACCCGCGGCAAGGGAACACTCCCACCTGTTTTGGCCGAGTTGTGTGCGGTGTGCACCTTCTTTCTGCCTGGTTCCAGCGGGGCACAGGCGATTCATGAAAGAGGGTAGCAATGGCTGCATCGAAATTTCTTCCGGATCGCCCTTCTCTCGAATCCCTTCGTAAACAGGCAAAGAAACTCGCGCGCGATACCGCCGCTGGCAACGCGGACGCCGTCGCACGTGCGCGCGCGCAAGCGCCGCAAGTTGACGTGCCCTTGACGCAGCGCAATGCGCAACTCGTGATCGCGCGCGAGTACGGCTACCCCGGCTGGCAAGGCCTCACGGCCGAAGTCCGTAAGCGTCTGGGTGACGGACTGGAGTGGGCCGCCGCGCAGGCTCGACGCATCATTCACGACAACGACGTCGAGCGCTTGAGGCGACTGGTCGCGGACTATCCGGGGCTGCTGTCCTGGCAAGACGACGCCGACCGCAACGGGCTGGTGGGATTTGCCACCGGTGCGTACGGCGATGCCGGGAGCCCGGAACGAGAACAGTGGTTCACTCGCGCAGTGTGCGCCGAGCTGCTGATCGACGCGGGTGCGATCGTCACGCCAGCGGTGTGCGATGGCCTTCTCAGGTCGCACGCCAGGGGACTGTTAGAGCTGTTTCGACGAAAGAATTTACTTCCGCACACGCTGAAGTTCCAAGCGGCGCTCGGCGATATCGACCTCGTCCGCGCGACGCTTGATGAGAACGGACTTGATCTGGCCGCAATCAATGAAGCGTTCACGACCGCATGCGGTTTCGAATTCGAGGCGATCGCCTCACTCCTGTTGGACCGATCCATCGCGCTCGATCCCGAGCATGGCAGTCAGGTCGACGGAAGCGTCGGCCGCCGGGTCTTCATCCAGTACTTCATTGAAAACCGGCCGGCGCGCGCGGCCGAGGTCGGGCTATGGAGGGCGTTCGTGATGGAGCAGGTCATTCGCGCTATCTCCTCCTGGAGCGGTCACCGAACTTCTGTGACGTCGCCAATGGGAGACAGCGATCTCACGACGTTCCTTCATCTCCTGCGGCGGGAGCCGTGGTTACTCGGGGATGCGTTCGTCGAGTTTCAGGCGGAGGTCGTCGGGCGGGCAACGTTGAACGGTGGCGAGCAATTCATCACAGCCCTTTTCGATCTCGATCCTGCGATCCTTCGACGCCTGCCGCCTCCCCCATCCCAGGCCCTCGAGTTCGCGTTTACCTATGCAAAGACGCACCTCGTGCCGGTGCTGACCCGCATTTGGCCATTACCTGACGATCTGCCGCATGCAGCAGGCATGGGCAACCTGTCGCGCGTGCAGCAGTGGTTCGACGAGTCCGGTGCGCCAATCCTGGGCGATGTAGAAAATCACTATCCCTGCAGTCCGTACATGCCGAACGATCGTGTCGAGGAATATGCGCGCCAGTGGAGCCCACAGAGCGTGCAGCGGATTCTCGACACGGCGTTCGCATGGTCCGTGATCAACGGTCACCTGGACGTCGCGGGCTTTCTGCTCGATCACGGCGCCGACATCAACACGACGTGGAGCTCCCACGAGCCAGCGAGCATCCTGCACGAGCTGGTCTTTCATGCGAACTACGAATCGATGCGATTCCTCATCGACCACGGTATCGATATGACGATCAAAGACTATCGTTGGAACGCCACGGCACAGGGTTGGGCGCAGCACGCTGCGAAGGACGAAAAGATGGCGCAGTGGCTCCGGGAGCAGGAAGAGCAAAGGGAAAGCGCCCGCGGCCCGAGCGAGGCCCGGAGCGGCCGAGCGAGAGCGAGCGGGGGTGGGGCCCCGCGAGCGGTGAGCAAAGAAGACAAAGGACAGCGATAAAGGAAAAGCCACACAGGAAACGACTATTTCGCGTCCCCTCCGATCGCGATGACGGTGTATGTCGCCGGCCCGGATCCGACGTTGCGGACCTGGTGCATGGTGCCATAGGCGATGTAGATCACGCTTCCCGCTGCCGCCCGTTCGGTTGTGGCGTCGTGGGTGACCTCCAGCGTGCCTTCCGTCACCACGATGAATTCGGAATGCTGAATGGTGTGCGCGGCTCCGGGCTGGATGCCGGACGGCTGCATCGATTGATGGATGTGCACCGGCTCCCCGGTCGCAAGCCTGCCGGACCGCACGACGTCTCGCCGCTCGCTGCCGTTAGGGTTGTGTGTGATCGGCAGTGAGGCCGCGTCAAACACTCTCGACGCCGCGAGGTCGTCGCTGGGCTTGCCGGGCATTGGCAGGTTCTGTGCCTGTACGCCCGCGGTCAGCGTGATGGTGAGAAACAGCCAGACCCAACGCAACCGCATCGCATACTCCTTGATCGCATACCGAGAGGGTCTTCTGACAGCCGATGCCAGTAGTGGTTTCAAAACCTGACCGCGGAGAGAGTTCGAGGATCTCGCGCGGAGATCGCAGAGGACGCAGAGAATAACTCGGTCCTTTGCGGTCTCCGCGTTCTCTGCGCGAGACTCTCTGCGTGCTCTGCGTGAGTCCCTTCCGTGTTCTCAAGAAGTGACTAAGGACAATTACGTTCCGCGGCCCGTCCACCTCGGTGTGCGCTTCCCGAGAAAGGCATCCACGCCCTCCTTGCCATCCTCGGTAAAGAAGTCGCACGAGATCGAGTGTCCTGCGGTCTCGTACGCCTCCGCGAGCGGCATCTCGAGTTGTCGATAGAAGACACGCTTGCCGCCCGCGATGGCGGCCGACGACCTGGAGGCAATGAGCGTCGCCAGTGCGCTGACTTCGGCGTCGAGCGCGTCAGGCGACACGACGCGATTGACGAGGCCCATGGCACAGGCGCGATCGGCGCTGACCGGAGTGCCGGTGAGCAACATCTCCATGGCATGCTTGCGGCCGACGGCCCGACCAAGCGCGACGCCAGGGGTCGAGCAGAACGCCCCGATGTTCACACCGGGCGTCGCAAAGGTCGCCGCGGTCGAGGCGACGGCAAGGTCGCACGTCGCGACGAGCTGGCACCCCGCCGCCGTCGCCAGGCCGTGCACCTTGGCGATAACCGGCTGTGGCAGCCCGATCAAGGTCATCATCATCCGGCTGCACCGCGCAAACAGCGATTCGACTTCCGCCACGTTCGCCATGCCTCGAATTTCTTTCAGATCGTGACCCGAGCAGAAGCCGCGCCCGCGTGCGGCGAGGACGACGACGCGAACGAGAGAGTCTGCGGCGATGCGGTCGAGCGTCGACTGCATCTTGTCGATCAGGGCGCTCGAAAGGGCGTTGAACTGGCCGGGCCGATTCAACGTCACGGTCGCGATGCCATCGGCCGCCTCGACAAGAAGCAGGTCCTCCGCCTGGATCGTGGCATTCGATGTCATGGTTTCCTCAGAATGAGACGCCGCGCGGGATCAAACAGTGCTCGTACGCCTGACGTTCAAGGCCCTCGCGGAAGTCCGGATGTGCAATGCCGATGAGAGCCTGGGCGCGTTCCGCGACGGACTTTCCTTTCAGATTGACCATGCCGTACTCGGTGACGACGAACATCACGTCAGAGCGGGGCGTGGTGACGACGTTCCCCGCCGTGAGATCCAGCACGATGCGGCTGCGCCGCTCGCCGCGCTTGTCGTAGGTCGACGACAGGCAGATGAAGGACTTGCCGTGCTTCGACGCGTACGCGCCGCGCACGAATTGCAGTTGTCCGCCCGTCCCGCTGATGTGGCGGTGACCATCGGACTCGGACGCCGCCTGACCCTGGAGGTCGATCTGCGTCGTGTTGTTGATCGAAATGACCCGCTCGTTCTGCATGATGATGTGCGGCGAGTTCGTGTAGTCGACGGGACAGCACTGCATGTCGTGATTGCGGTCGAGCGTGGCGTAGAGATCGCGCGACCCGAGCGCAAACGTGTATACCGCTTTGCCCGGGTTCAGCTGCTTTCTGGCGCCGGTGATGCGCCCTCGCTTGTACAGTTCGGCGAGTCCGTCGGTCATCATCTCCGTATGCACGCCCAGATCTGTCACGCTGCTCTCGGCGAGAAGCGTGCACACGGCATTGGGCATGCCGCCGATGCCGATCTGCAGGCAGGCCCCGTCTTCGATTTCCGCCGCAATGCGGCGCCCGACCGCGGCGTCGACTTCGGTCGGCGGCGGATTCGGCAGCTCTGGCGCCGGCCCATCGTCACCCTGGATGACGTAGTCCACCTCGCTTACGTGCACGCCCGTCTCTTCGCCATAGACGTACGGCAGCCCGCGGCTCGTTTCGACGATGACCAGACGGGCGCGTTCGACCACCGCACGGTGCCAGAGGTTCGCGGCGCTGAGATTGAAGTATCCGTGCTCATCGATCGGGCACGTTTTGAGGACGACGATATCGACCGGGGCGATGAAGCGCCGGTAGTAGTCAGGGATTTCACCGAGATTGACCGGGAGGTAGTTGCAGCGCCCGCAATCGTGCTGCCGGCGGTCATACGCCGAGTAGTGCAGGCTGAACCCGTAGACATGATGACCTGCGGGATCCGCATCCAACACGGCGCGGGGCCTCATCGTCAGGCAATGGCGAATCTTGACGTTCGTCAGCTCGTTGATGCGTGCGCCGAGTGCGCGGTCGAACACGTCCGGCTGGCAGAGGGACGCGCCGTAATCGAGCCACATTCCGGACTTGACGAAGGCGGCAGCCTCGTCCGCGGAGATCGATGTGGCCGGCGCGACGGCGGCTCTCGTCGTCATGACCTTTTGTGTGCGTAGACTCGAAAGCTCAGTATCTGGTTAGCCGAGCCCGATTGCCAGCGAAATCACCGGTGTCACAACACCGGAAGCTGAAAGACTTCGGTCGGTGCGTCCTATACGGTGGAGCTCTCGCGATGCCGCGCGGCCTCAGGTCCGACCGATGTATGTGAATCAGGGAAACCGAAGACGCATGGATAGATTTCGATTTCTTGCGGGCACCATCTCTGCAGCGACGATGCTGCTGGTCGCTGCGTGTGGAGGGGGAATGTCGCCCGAGGCGCCGACACCTGCACCGACGCCGATGCCGCCGCCGGACGTAACGACGGCTAACGTCTACATCCTGCCTGGGGCCATTGGCCTGGGGGCTAACGCATTCGGCGACGAGGCCATCGTCATCCGCAAGGGAGAGCGGATGCGGTGGCGAAACATTGACGGGGTGGAACATGACGTCGTGACCGACACGATTGCGCTGCCCGAGTTCATGACGACCGGGACGCTCGCGCCGGGTGGCGAAACATCATTCGTGATGAACACGAACGGAACCACGAAGATCCACTGCACAATTCACCCGCAAATGACGGGGACACTCATCGTGCGGCCATGAATGACGCGCGCCGGCGCGTCACCGTTCCAAAGTGCAGATCGAGTAGTGCTGGAAGATGGCTGACGAGGTCGGCCGACCGCGATACGTCCGGTACAGCTCGCCGGTCGTCGTGTTCTCGACGACCCGCAGCCCCAATTCATTCGCGAGGCGGTGGATGTCGTCAATGCCTGACACCCAGGGCGCGTCCATCGCCTCGAAGCTCTCGACCAGAACCGTGAGACTCGCATCGCCAGTAGTCTTTGCGATCACCGGCTCGGTGAAATAATCAAACGACAGCCGGAATTGCTTCACGTGTCGCTCGAGCTGCCGCATCGTGCGTTCGTCGTCCGCAATTGGTAAGTACATGACGTTGCCTTCCCAGATGAGATAGGTCGGCACGTCGAAGGCGAAGCCGTTCGCCTGCAGCAGGTCGATCAGGCCGTCGGTGACGTAGTTGCCCGGTATGAGCGTCAGGTCACACTCGATCCGCGCGTCGCTATAGCGGCGTCGCTTCAGTTCCATCGTCGCGGGATCGTCGATCTCGAAGTAGCGCACGCCGGCCGCCTGTTTGCGAACAGCACGAGTGTCGAGGCCGGCGCCCAGGATTACGACCTGCCCGATCCCGGCTTCGATCTGCGCGTCCAGCATGTCGTCGAAGTAGCGGGTGCGCGTCTGGACCATCTCCTTCACCGCCGGAAAGCGGGAGGAAACGCGCTCGGCGGCTTCGCGGCTCGCGTCGCTGAGGAAGAGATCAACCACTGGATCCAGGTAGAGAGGAGGCGTTTCTCGATTCCCTTCTGCGCGGTATTCAGCGACGACGAATGCGGTGCCGGTGACATCCTTGATCGTGGACATGAGTGCCTCCGATAAAGCCACTACACATCACGATAGGACGCGGGCCGACGGTTCCTTTCAGTGAGGTACCTTCGTTCGCGGGTGGACGCCAGGAAACGCGAGCGGCGAACCGCTCGCGACCCTCAGCAGCGAGTCAAAGGGCTTCAACCCCGGCGCAGACGCTCAGGGCCTGCCCGGTAATGTTTCTGCCCGCCTCCGAGCAGAGGAACATGACCATCGCCGCGACGTCGTGAGGCGAGACCATGCGTCGAAGCGACGCTCGCTCGACATAGGTCCGCTCCATCTCCTCGTAGCTGACGTCAAATTGCTCGGCCCTCGCCCGAATCACGCGCTCGATGCGTGGCCCTTCGACCGGGCCCGGCAGAATCGCGTTGACCGTGATCCCGTCAGGGCCAAGCTCGCGCGCCAGGCTTTCCGTGAATCCGATGACCGCCCATTTCGATGCCGCGTACGGCGTGCGGAATGGATAGCCGAAGCGTCCAGCAACCGACGACATGTTGATGATGACGCCGCGCTGGCTCTGGCGCAGCAGCGGCACGGCAAAGTGCGTGCAATAGAACTGGCCGGTGATGTTGACGTCGATCGTCCGCCGCCAGTCCGCCGGCGTGATGGATTCGACGCGGGCAGTCGGGCCGGCAATGCCCGCGTTGTTGACCAACACATCCAGGCCACCGAGGTGCTGACGCACGTCCGCGAACAGTCGCTCGACCTGCTCTACATCAGCGACGTCGGTCACGCTCGCGGTCACACCGTGTTCGCGACGAGCGTCTTCCAGTGCTGCCGTGTCGACGTCGCAGATGTGCACGCGCGCGTCGTCTCCAACGAGCGCGCGCACGATCTCACGTCCGATGCCGGCCGCGCCTGCCGTAACGAGGACGCGCAACCCTTTCTGAAGATGACGCTCGAGCATGGCCGAAGAAAGACTCTACATCGAAGAGCTGTCGACGGCTACTTCGCGCGGCGCGTGTACTTGATCTCGACGCTCTTCCACTCTGGCACCGTGCCGAAGCTCAGATAGCTGGCGGCGGTCATGGTGTCAGCCGTCGTCGGCTGGATCACAGTGCGCTGATGCCACGTGTCGCCGCCGAGCGGATACTCGGCCTTGAGCTCGAACTGCTTCGCGGTTTCGTCGTAGGCGCCGGTCTCGACGATACGAATCGTGTTGGTGCTCGCGATGCGCGTCGCCTCGTATCGGTGGGTCACGGTGTTGAAACCTGTCCAGGCGAGCGTCGTGAACGGCGTTCCGTTCACAGTGCCTTCGATTTTCTCCTCAATGAAGAGGCCTCCAAAGAGCGGCTGGATCGTCGACACGCCCTTCGACGTGACGCCCGGAACGCCGGGGCGGAGCCAGAATGTCAGATCGACATCCCAGGTGCCGGTCATCGCGCTGAGCCGCGCGTGCTCGGGACTCGATTGGACCGCCTGGTCAGTGATCTCGGAGGACGGGGCCGACGCAAAGATCGCGACAAGGAAGAAGAAGACATGTAGACAAATCATCGGAGACCGACTCCTCGCTGAAGGCTAGTGGAGGAGATTCTAGTCGATGATTCGGAAGACTCGAGGTCTCGAGAGAGTTCATTCGGGTGAACCCTCTCGAGCCTCCCGCTAGATCTTCAATTCGTACTCGTCGCCGCTTTCCACATCTCGGGCGTCATCTCGACCCGGCTGCCTTCCTTACCCAGCAGGTAAAAATGCGATGCACCATCTTTACCCACGACGACTTCCGCGAGCGCCGGCACAGCGCCGTCGACAGTGGGAAGTTTGAGCTGGGAGAAGAGCGGTGTGATCTGGAACGTCGCCGAGATAGTCATGCTACCGACGCCCGGCGGGATTCCGATCGACGCGGTCGCGGTCGAGTTGTCGAGCGTTCCCGCGAGCGCCGTGCTCGTCGCTGTCGTCGCGGTGAAGGCGCTGTTTGTCGGGACCACACGAACGAACACCTGCGTCCCTGTCGGGACATTCGACGCACCAATATTGACTGTGACACTGCCGGTGATGGCTGACGGGAAGTTGAGGTCAGGCGCCGCCAGGCTCCCGGACGGGTTTGCTGGAGCCGCGACCCCGTTGACTGACGTGACGCGAAGCGTCGGAAGTGCGGTCGGGATGGGACGAGCCGGGAACTGCGTGAAGGACGTGCCGGCGGGCACACCACCGGTAAACGTGCTCGTCGACGCCTCGATTCGAAGGCGCCCGGTCGAGATCGTCCCCGCGCCGGAGATCTTGCTGGCCACGAGCCGAACGCTGCCGGGTTCGCCGAGGCCGCCGGGTAGGTTACCGCACGTGGTATTGATTAGCTGACCGGCGGCGCCGCCAGTCGTATAGATCGAGGAAACTCCTCCACCACTTGTCAAGGCGATCTCGCCACTAGCGGCCAGGAGCACGGCACCACCGCCGCCGCCGCCGCCGGCGCCGGCCGAGCCTGCAGGACCGATCGCACATGGGGTGCCAGATCCCGGGATTCCGGTCGTGCCGCCACCGCCGGAGCCCCCGACGACCGGCGTCAAGATCACCGACGCGGGAGACGTCCCCGCAGATTGCCCACCAAGGGATCCGGCTACGAGGATGCCGCCAGCCCCGCCCGCTGGCCCGAACCCCGGAGCGCCGCCGGTTGCCGTCGTACCGCCGATGCCGCCGGTGCCGCCCGCAAAGCCCCCTGGGCCTCCGCGACCGCCCGCACCAGGGGCGCCTACGCCACCAGGGTTCAGCCCAGGCCATCCCACGGCGTAAATGTAGGTGACGGCGCCGAGCCTGATGTCCCCCTGTGACAGGATAGTCAGCGGATTATTCCGGCTGTTGCCCACCGGAATGACTGCGACTTGCAACGTCGCACTGGCTCGATCTGGGAGGACGAAGCTCGTAAACTCGAAAATGCCAGTCGTCAGGCCACCGACCGGAATGCCGGGGATCTGCGCCGTTCCGAGTTGAGTCGTGCACGTGTCGGGCGCCAGATTGAAATCATAGCTGGAGCAGTAGCGCACCAAGCCCGTGTCCATGTTCAACAGGATGTACGTAGGCCCAGATGCGTTGAGGGCGACGGGTGTCGGTGGAAACGCGCCGTGCACTCCGCTGCTCCCGCTATTGAAGCCTTGCGCCGCGGCCGGCGCCGCGCCGATTGCCACCAGAGCGACCACCCACAACGCCAGCGAACATTCTCGAACGAACGTCGCGGCCATCCGTCCGCTCATCGTCATCCTCTCTTTCATTTCGACCATCGCTGTTCTCCTTGAGTGTCTCGCTACTGCACGACGAATCGGCCTGCGCCCGCTGGAGTTGAAAATCCTGGACCTGACACGACGACGTCGACAACGCCGGTTGCTGCCGACGCACTGGCGGTAATGCTCACCGTGACCGTCCGGCCATCCGGCGATACCGTGGGCGCGCCGACCGTGATGCCGGTGGACGGACTCAACACGACGGTCGTAGCACCCGTAAGATTGCGTCCGTTGATAGTCAGCGTGACGGGCTGCCCGTTACGCGACACCAGCCCCGGCGAGACGCTGTCCACCGACGGTCCGTTGGAGAACGACACACCGGCTTCCGCGCTCGACGCCTGCGGCGGCGGGTTCGGTGGCGCCAACGGCGCGGGATTGAAGAAGCTGAGCGTCCCGGACGCACTCGACGACTGCGCCGGCGGATTGGGCGGCTGTACCGGCGCCGGGTTGAAGAAGGTGAGCGTTGCGTTCGCGCTCGACGCCTGCGCCGGTGGTGCGGGCGGCTGCAGCGGCGCCGGGTTGAAGAAAGTTAGCGTTGCGCTGGCGCTATCGTTCCCCGGCGGCGGATTCGGCGGCTGGAGCGGCGCCGGATTGAAGAACGTCAGTGTCGCGACCGTGCTGTCGTTCCCCGGTGGTAGCGGACCGCCGTCTCCAACCAGCGTCATGACGTGCGGATTGCCGGCGGCATTGCTTGGAATGAGTAGCGACGCGGTCAGGTGTCCGCTGACGGTCGGCGTAAATTGAATCCCGATCGAACAGCTCGCGCCGCCCGCGAGGGTGCCAACGCACGTGTTGCTCGCCAGCACGAAGTTCCCCGCCGGGCTGATGCTCAGCGTGCCGAAGGTCACGGGAATCGCACTCGTGTTCGTCACGCTGATCACGACCGCAGTGCCCACGGTGCCAACCTGCTGGCCGCCCAGGTTGAGTTGCGGCGGTACCAACAGCGTGCCTGCGATTCCCGTCCCGCTCAGGCCAACGGCATGCGGACTGCTCAACGCGGAGCTCGCAATCGTCAACGAGCCAGTGCGCGTGCCTATGGCCGCCGGCACGAAGCGAACCGCGACGCTGCAGTTGGCGCCGATGGCCAGCGAGCCGCTGCAGGTGTTGCTGGTGATGTTGAACTCGGCGTTGTTGGTCGCAACGCTGTTGAACGTCACCGCCAGGTTGCCGGTGTTGGTGACGGTCACCGACTGAGAAACGCTCGCGGTCCCGACCAGTTGATCCGAGTAGGTGAGCGACGTCGGCGCGATTGAGAGCACGCCGGCCACGCCCCGACCGGTAAGCGACACCCCATGCGGACTGCCTGCCGCATTGCTGCTCACCGTCAGCGATCCATTGACGACCCCCGTCGCCGTCGGCGCGAAGTTGACGCTGACGGTACAGCTCTGACCGCCGTTCAGCGTTGCCGTGCACGTCGTTGACGCCACGCCGAAGCCGGCGCTGGCGACGATCGAATTGATTGTGATCGGCTGCGTGCCGTTATTGCTTAGCGTCACCAACTGGCTCGCGCTGGTCTGATTCACCGGTGTGTCGCCGAAATTGAGACTGGGCGGGGCGATCGTCAGAGCGCTGAATCCCGTTCCGCTGACCGGGATCGTGAACGTGCCCGCCACGTTCGTCGGAATGCTCAACGTCGCCGAGAGGAGCCCCACGGTCGTCGGCGCGAACTGCAGCGTGATCTGACACTGACTACCGGGCGACAGAGTCGTGCAGGTATTACCGCTCACCGTGAAGGACGCGTCACCGGTCAGGGTCGGCGTGTTGATGGTGACCGGCCCAATGCCGTTGTTGGTCACGGTGACCGATGTCGTTCTCGTGCTGCCGGCCTGCGTGTTGGCGAAGGCGACCGGGTTGGGCGACGCCGTGGCGCTCGCCGCCTGACCGGTGCCGCTCAGAGGCACCGTGAATCCGCCTGCCAGGTCCGTCGAGATCGACAGCGAGCCGGTCACTGTGTTGGCGGTGGTCGGCGCGAACTGAAGATTGATCTGGCAATTGGCGCCAGCGGCCAGGGTCGCGCAGCTATTTGTGGCGATCGTGAATGCGGCGTCGCCGGTAAGACTGGCGCTATTGACCGCGACCGGCCCGACGCCTGTATTCGTGACGAACAGCGGCACGATTCGGCTGCTCCCGATCTGCGTGTTGGCGAATGCCACCGACGTCGCTGACACGGACGCGCTCGCCGCCTGACCCGTGCCGCTGATCGGAACCGTGAACGGCCCGGCGAGGTCGGTCGGAATCGTCAACGTCCCCGTCACAGGGCTCGTCGTCGTCGGCGCGAAGCGGAGATTGACCTGACAGATTGCACCGGCGATCAACGTCCCGCAGCTATTTGCGACGATCGTGAACGCCGGGTCTCCGGTCAGGGTCGGGGTGTTCGCGACGATTGGCCCCACGCCTGTATTCGTCAGGAAGACCGCAACGGTTTGGCTGCTTCCGATTTGCGTGTTCGAGAACGATACCGGCGACGGCGACACGTTGGCGCTCGGCGCCTGACCTGTGCCGCTGACAGGAAGGGCGAACGTGCCTGCCGCGTTGGTCGGAATCATCAGCGTCGCCGTCGCGGGATTCGTCGAGGTCGGCGCGAACTGCAGGGTGATCTGGCACTGGATCTGCGGCGCCAGCGTCGCGCAGGTGTTCGTCACGATGGTGAACGCCGGGGATCCTGTGATCGTCGGCGTGTTGATCGTCACTGGGTTCGCTGTCGTGTTCTGCACGAAGACCGCCAGGCCGCGTGTGCTCCCGACCTGCGTGTTCGCGAACGCCGCGGGGTTCGGCGATATCGAAATATTGCCGCTGACGCCGGTGCCAGTAATCGGCACACTGATCGTTCCGGCCGCGTCCGTCGGGATGCTGAGCGTCGACGTCAACGGGCCCGTTGCCGCCGGCTGGAAGCGGACGGTCAACGTGCACGACGTCTGTCCCCCCTGCCCGGACGCATTCAACGTCGCCGGACACGTTCCGCCCACAATTGCAAACGACACCGCGTCGCCAACCAGGCTCGCCGCGTTGACCTGTACCGGACCGACCCCGGTGTTGCTCAACGTTACCGTCAACGTTCGAGTCGCACCGAGTTGCGTGTCCTGGAACGGGAGGCTCGTCGGCTGCGGCGTGACGCTGGCCGCGACTCCGGTGCCGGTAAGGGTTACGGTGTGCGGGCTACCGGACGCATCGCTGACGATCGATACGTTGCCGTTTCGCTGACCCGCAGCCGTCGGATGGAAGAGGACGCCGATCGTGCAGGTCCCGCCCGGCGGTACGGAGACACCGGCACCGCAGGGACCGGTGGTCGTGGACGATGCGAAGTCGCCGGAGATCGTGACGGCCGAGAGCAGGACCGCGGTGGTTCCACTCGTGTTGGTGACGGTAATCGTCTGAGCGGCGCTCGATTGTCCGATCTGAGTCGATTGGAACGTCAGGCTCGTCGCAGACAATGACAGGGTCCCCTGCGCGGTCGACGCCGTGACGGTGACGCTCGCGTTATTGGTCAGAGAACCGTCGGAGACCTGCAGCTGGATCACATAGGCTCCAGCCAGATCCGCAACGAAAGTCGCGTTGACCGACGTCGGATTGCTCAGCGTCGCCGTGCTGCCCTGCGGGAACGATTGCAGACTCCACGAATACGTCAGCGTCTGGCCGTCGGGATCGCTCGATCCGCTGCCGTCGAGATGAACGGTCGCGCCGGTGAGAACACTTTGCGGACTGCCCGCGTTCGCAACAGGAGGACGATTCGCGGAACGGATCAAAACGGTGTCGGGCGCACTGTCCACGAACCCGTCGTTCACGATGAGCTGTGCGACATAGTCACCGGCCACATCCAGCACGAACGTCGGCATCGCGAACCCGGGATTCGACAGAACCGCCGCGCTGCCGACCGGCTTCGACAGGAGCGACCAGTGGAACGTCAGCGGGTGGTTGTCCGCGTCGGACGACAGCGTTCCATTCAGGGTCACTGTGCTGCCGACGACCACCGTCAGCTGATCCGGTCCGGCATTCGCGATCGGCGCAGTGTTCGTCGTCGTCACCATGACCGTGTCGGGCGCGCTGTTCGCGATGCCGTCGTTGACGATCAGCTGGACGACGTAGGCGCCTGGCTTGTCAGATGTGAAAAACGGCGACACGGTCGTGGGATTCGAGAGCGTAGCTGTGCTGCCGGTTGGCCTCGTCAGGATCGACCACGTATACGTCAGCGGCTGACCATCCACGTCGGAGGAGGCTCCGCCGTCGAGGGTCACCACCCGGCCAGCGACTGCAGTCTGATCGGGCCCGGCGTTCGCAACAGGCGGCGTATTGTGAGTGGTGATCGTGACGGTGTCCGGAGCGCTATTGACGATTCCGTCGTTGACGATCAACTGCGCAACGTAACTGCCCGCCTTGTCTACGACGAACGTCGGCATGACCGCGCTCGGATTGGACAACGTCGCGTTGCTGCCAGACGGCCGCGTCGTGAGCGCCCACGCGTAGGTCAACGGGTTGCCGTCGACATCGGTGGACGCACTCCCGTCGAGCGTCACCGTCTGCCCCACCAGCACGGACTGGTCTGGTCCGGCGTTGGCAACCGGCGGTGTGTTGCGAGTCGTGATCGTTACGGTGTCCGCAGCGCTCGTCACGAACCCGTCGGACACGACGAGTTGCACGACATAGGAACCGGACCGATCCGCGACGAACGTCGGGTTCACCGTGTTCGAGCTACTCAACACCGCTGCGCTGCCGGAGGGCCGCGACACAAAGCTCCATGTATAGGTCAGCGGGTTGCCATCCACATCGGAGGAACCGCTGCCGTCGAGTTGAACCGTCTGCGTCACGAGCACCGTCTGGTCGGGACCGGCGTTGGCAACGGGGGCCGAATTCGACGTGCTGACGATGACCGTGTCCGCCGCACTGTTGACCGTGCCATCCGACACGATCAGTCGCACAACGTAAGAACCGGCGACATCAATCAGGAAGGTCGGAGTGACGATCGTCGTGCTGTTGAGCGTCGCCTGGCTTCCCTGGGGCCTTGTCATCAACGCCCAGCTGAACGTGAGCGGATCACCGTCGACATCACTCGATGTTGCGCCGGACAACTGAACCGTCTGTCCGACCGGCGCAGTCTGATCAGGGCCCGCGTTCGCGACTGGCGCCGTGTTCGCAACCACGATGCTGACGGAGTCCGGCGCGCTTGCGACCGTCCCGTCGTTCACGACGAGGCGGAATAGGTATGTTCCCTTCGTGCTTGGGACGAACGTCGGCTTGACCGCCGTCGGGCTCGACAGCGTCACTTGCGGTCCAGACGTCTGACTCCACAGATACGTCAGCGGATCGTTGTCTGGATCGCTCGACGCACTGCCATCGAGCGTCACCAGCGTTCCTGCGCCGGCGATGTTCTGGTCGGGCCCCGCATTCGCAACTGGCGCCCCGTTTACTGCGGTGATATCGACGGTGTCCGGCGCACTCGAACTTGTGGCGTCGCTGACGATCAGGCGCACGCGGTAGAGGCCCGCCTTGTCGGTCACGAACGTCGGACCAGCCGACGTCGGGTTGCTGAGCACGGCAGCGCTGCCACTCGGCACCTGCACGAAGCTCCACTGGTAGGTCAGCGGATCGCCGTCGGGATCGCTCGAGCTGTTGCCATTCAGCGTCACTGTTGCTCCACGACCGAGGCTTTGATCTGGGCCCGCGTTGGCGACTGGAGTTCGGTTCGCGGCGACATTGACCGCGACGTTGACGTCGTCGCTCGCGCTCAGAGCGCTGTCGTTTGCCGTCAGTCGCAGAACGTACGGCCCGGCCTGACTGAACGTCGCCGTTGTTACTGCGGCATTGGGTGGCGAGAAGGTGACCGTTCCCGGGCCGCTAACCTTCGACCAGCTGATCGTCAACGTGTGCGTCGGCAGGCCGTCGTCCGTCGCTGTGCCATTGAGCTGCAGCGAGTTGATCGGCAGGGTGATCGCCTGGTCCGATCCCGCGTCAACCAGCGGGGGCTGGTTCGCGGCTGCCGGCACAATCGTCCATTGCAGGTTCGCAAAACTGAAAGGAACGGTGCGGTTCTGCCGGAACGTGAACGTGTCACTGCTGGCAACGGTGCCGCCGGCGCCTACCGGGCCGAACGCCAGGTTGTTGTCGACGATGGTCGTGGCGGACGACAGGCTGACGACGGTTGCCGTCGCGCCACTCAACGGCGTCCCGCCGTTGACCAGACTCGCGCGATACGTGTACTCGAAGACCGTCAGGCTGATCGCCCTCTGGCTTACGAGCACGTAGTTGTTGATGGTCTGTGACTGGGTGAAGACAGGCGGCGTTGCCGATGACAGCAGAAGCAATCCCGCAAGCGTGCCTAACGCCAGCATCCACGCGCGCTTCATCTGAGCTCCTCAGTGGGCCCGACCGATGCCCGACCTGGACGACCTGTCACCGATCTTCCGGAAATGGTTGCTACGAATGCCGACGACGACAGAGGGCGCGACGTCCGGCCAGTGCCACGCCAATCGTCATCAAGCCGAGCGTCCCTGGCTCGGGGACTGGATTGGCCGCACCGGCTGGCGTGGTCTCACCTGGCGGCAAATTGGGTATCGGAACGAGGTTGCCGTCGCTGTCGACGTCATACACGGTGAATAACTGCGAACCTGGCGCACTCCCACCCCCGCCGAGCCAGGTGAACGTCACCGTAAATGGATTCAAGAGCGACGCACCGTCGACCAGCGACAACGCGACGAAGCTGCCAGGCGGCAGATCACCGATCGTGCCCGGCGTTTGTACGCTCGTCGGCAATGTGAACGTCGACCAGTCAGCGTTCGGCGCCGGCGGCGACTCCTGAAGGTCGCTGTACAGGGTCGAATCGAAGTCGATGAACAGCGCCTGATTCGCTCCAAACACGAAGTCGGTGACGGAATAGCTGTATTGCCAGATGTCGCCGGCAATATTCGTGGTCTCGAACGAGATCGCGATGGCCTGCGCGTCGGCGGCATTGAACGCGACGATGCCGGCAGCGAGGCAGGCGGCAATCAGTGTTCTCTTCATGTGCGGGGCTCCGTCTCTGCGTGGCACCGGACCGTGTGGCGCGATTGCGTCAGAGAACACATGACGCGTGGCCACTGCAGCGTGTCGGCCGGTGTGCGTCGCGACATAGCAAGACCACCGCCACGAATTGATCGATCTGCTGTCTCGGAATTGCCTCACTGCCTCGTTGCATCGCCTCACGAATGGCGATCGCATGCACCGACGACATCCGAGGTTCGATGTGAAGTGAGTCGCGAGGAAATGATGGTGCGCGATCGTTCGCGCCGACCGCTGCAGTCAATTGCGGGACGACGCATCTTCACGAACGCTGTCGCTTCTCGTTTGTCTCTCTTTCGTATGTCTTTTGTCCGCTGGAATAGAAATCTTCTTTCGATGCGGAGACGGACCGTTAGACAATCGGACTAGAGGCGGTTTCAAAACCTGGTCAGATGGCGAACGAGCACGCGAGTGAGCCCACGCGAGCGGAGTGGGGCTTGGGGGCCCCGCGACCCGCCTCCGCACCATCGG
>Ga0207701_10000194_pt1 | contig 60305 bp, 46 predicted proteins | sample KBSSwiSSwithPhiX_FD_184294 | JGI IMG/M metagenome (GOLD analysis project Ga0207701, IMG submission 184294) | Switchgrass rhizosphere bulk soil microbial communities from Kellogg Biological Station, Michigan, USA, with PhiX - S5 (SPAdes) (version 2) | ecosystem: Environmental > Terrestrial >... | reverse complement strand
TTCGACCTTCGAGCGCCAGCGTATAGCGTCCGTCGCGTCCCAATTCCGTGGCGGCGACGTCGATCGACAACGCCGCGTCGTGTCCGGGCCGGTATCCCGCGCGCTCGATCGCCTGCACCAACGTGACCAGCGCTTCCTCGTTGGTCGCGAATGCCGGCCAGTAGCCGCCTTCATCCGCGACGCCGGCCAGCTTGCCGGCGTCCGCCATCAGCGAGCCCGCGGCGCGGTAGATCTCGGCGACCATGACAATCGCGTCGGAAAAGCTCGCCGCGCCGATGGGCATTACCATCAGATCCTGCAGGTCGAGCGCCCGTCTGGCGTGCGCGCCGCCGCCGAAGATCTGGATCTCGGGCATCGGCAGCGACACGGCTTGGCCGGCGGCCAGGTATTGCCACAGCGGTCTGCCGCTCGCTGCGGCCGCGGCTTGCGCCACCGCCAGCGAAACCGCCGCGGTGGCGTTGCCACCCAGCCTGGCCTTGTTGGGGGAACCGTCGAGATGAATGATCGTGGTGTCGACGGCGAACTGGTTGCAGGCATCCAGGCCGCCGAGCGCGTCCGCGATCTCGCCGTTCGCGCTGGCCAGCGCCCGGTCCACGCCGAAGCCGCCGAAGCGCTCGCCGCCATCGCGCAGGTCGACCGCTTCGCGCGCGCCACGGGATGCGCCGGCGGGTGCGATGGCGCGTCCCGTCGCGCCGCCGTCCAGCGTAACCTCCGCCTCGACGGTCGGCCGGCCGCGTGAATCCCACACGCGCCGCGCATGGACGCTGGCAATGAGAGTCTTGTTCACGCCGCCCACGCGTGGGCAAGCATCGTCAGGCTCGACACTGGGCGCAGCAAATGGGCGCGGGCGAAGGCGCGTATCGTGTTCTTGTCGGCGTCGCGGGTCACGTATTCGACGGGCGATTTGCCGTCGACGCGGGCCAGCAGCAGGCCGGGCAACAGCGCCGCAGTGCGCGATTCCAGCGCGGTCCACGGCTCCCATGCCGCACGCAGGCGATACGCGGCGCACAGCGCGGCGAACATCGCCAGGTAATCGCTGCGCCGGTCCGGCCGCCAGACGCCTTTGAGCAACAGGTGGTTCAGCACGAAGGCGAGATCGAAGGCCGGGTCGCCATACCAGGCGCACTCAGCATCGAGAACGACCGGACCTTGCGCGCCGACGAGAATGTTCTTGGGACTGAAGTCGCCGTGAACGAGCACCCGGCGCGTAGAGGCGGTCGTTGCCACCAGCGCCAACAGCTGCCGCGACAGGTCGGGGTGGGCCTGGGCCGCCGTGACCAGGTAGGGGTCGAGGCGGATTGCATGGAACAGGGCGTCGGTGGCAAAGCGCGCTGCGATATCCGGCCGGTCGGCGGTCGCGGCGTGAACGCGGCCCAGAACGTCTCCCACGGCGGCGGCGGTCCGCGTATCCGCCTCGCCATCGGCCAGTAGCTTCTTCCAAACGGGATACTCGTCCGGAGGCAGCCAGGTCATGGCGAACGCACCCGCCTGCCGGTCTTCTCCCAGGATGACGGGCACGGCCCCCGGAACGATGCCTGCCGCCACGCGCATCCATTCGACTTCGTACTGGTTACGCTCGACCGGAACCTGCCAGTCCGCGGCGACGTTGAGGCGCCCTAGCGCGCGTTTGATGCAAATGACGCCCCCGGGCACCGTGGCCCGGTAGATGTCTGAGGAAACCCCGCCGGCCAAGGGCGTCAGCACGACGTGTTGGTTAGCGCTTACTATGCCCATGCGCCTTAAAGAATGGACCAGGTCCAGGGTTCGTACGGGCGAATCGGGGCTAGCCGGGGGCGAACTGACAGACGTCATCGGGAGTGAGGGGATGCCGGTACGCTATTTGCATGCTTTATCTGTCCTATCATAGCAGCGCCCAGCCCTAACGCCTTGATGCGGCTAGGGGACGGTCCTAAAACAACGGGCCAGACGCGCGAAGGGGAGGCTTTTCGTGATTCGATACGGCTTCAACATCAAGACCAAGCATGGCCAGCGGGTGGAGAACATCCTCATCATGGCCGCGACGCTCGCCGACGCGGAACGGCGGCTGCGCCAGATGTACCACCATTGCGAGATCGTCGACTGTCGCGAGCAACCCGTCCCGCGGCGTGTGGATACGCTCGATATCGAAGGCGTGATCGGACTGATCAGCGCCAGCGCGCCGTCATTCCAAAAGGCCGGCACCCATTAGCTCGTTGTACAAGTCGGCGTAGTCGCGCGCACCGCGGCTGCCCGGCGCATGGCGGAAGATGTCCAGTCCCACCGCCGGGCTCTCGGCCAGATTCACGTTCTCCCGAATGCGCGTGACGCAGATCTCGTCGGGTCGTAGCGACTGCGCCATCCGCGCGACCACCGCCGCACTCATCCTTCGTCGCGAATCGAAACGCGTCAACACGTATCGACGTGGCAAACGCCGCTTGAACACCGGCTCCAGCGCGTTCAGCGCGCGCTCCACCTGTTCCGCGCCCTGCAGCGAGAGAAAGTCCGCGGACACCGGCACCAGCACGATATCGGCGGCGAAAACTGCATTGAGCGAAAGCACATTGAGCAGCGGGCAGCAGTCGATGATGACCGGCCCGGGAAGCGCGTCCCGAGCGTGCAGCGCCAGCCGCAGGCGCGTCACCACGTTCACGCCCTTGCCAAGCAGCGAGTCCAGTTTGGCCAGTTCGAGGTGGGACGGGCACAGCACCACGCCGCTGCGCGAGATCTGCGCGATGTCGTCCAGCGCGCGTTGTCGCATGAAAAAGCCATACACCGTGTCGTCGGCGAGACGCGGCTGCACGCCGAAGATATGCGACAGGTGGCCCTGCGGATCGAGGTCGATGCCCAGCGGCCGCTGCTTGCGCTGGGCGACCGCGGCAAGCAGGTTGAGCGCGGTCGTGGTCTTGCCCACACCGCCTTTCTGGTTGAAGACTGCGATGGTTGCCATGGCGCGGAGGATACGCCGTAACGCGGCGAACCTTCAGATTACCCGCCTGCGCGCTTGCGTGGCCGCGATTTCGGCGACGATCTCCATGGCCGCGAGGCTTGTCGGGCTGCCGCACGTCCGTGCGGCCTGTGGCGTATCATCGCGGTCTCCATGACCTCCCCGCTCAACGTTGCGATCCTCGCCGCCGGGCAGGGCAAGCGCATGCATTCGGCGCTGCCGAAAGTGTTGCACCTGCTGGCCGGCCGTCCACTGATCACGCATGTCCTGACCTCCGCGCGCGCGCTTTCTCCGCGCGCGATCGTGGTCGTGATCGGCCATGGTGCCGAAACCGTGCAGGCGGCCATCGCCGCGCCGGACCTGCGTTTCGCGACGCAGGACCCGCCCAAGGGCACCGGGGACGCTACCCGCGTCGCGTTGGACGCGCTACCTCCCGACGGCGTGACGCTGGTGACAATCGGCGACATCCCTCTCGTACCTTCGGTCGCGCTTGCCGCGCTGGTCAGGGAGGCCGAAGCGGGCAAGCTCGTGGTGCTTACCGCCCATGTGCCCGATCCGTCGGGACTGGGTCGGATCATCCGCGATGGCGCTGGGCGGGTGCGCGCGATCGTGGAAGAAAGGGACGCGAACCAGGCCCAGCGCGCAATCGACGAGATCAACACCGGCGTGATGGCGGCGCCCACGGCGTTGCTGCGCCGGTGGGTGGCGGCGCTCAAGCCCGACAACGCGCAGAACGAGTATTACCTGACGGACATCGTCGCGCTGGCGGTGGCGGACGGAATACCGGTGGCGGCCACCGCCGTAGCCAATGAGCGCGATGTGCGCGGCATCAACGATCGCGCGCAGTTGGCCGCCGTCGAACGCATCGTGCAATCGAGGCATGCCGATGCGCTGATGCTGGCCGGCACGACGCTCGCCGATCCCGCGCGCATCGACATTCGCGGCTCGCTTGCCTGCGGCCGCGATGTGCGCATCGACGTAGGCTGCGTGTTCGAAGGCGAAGTTACGCTGGCCGATGGCGTGCAGGTGGGACCCTATTGCGTGTTGCGCGACGTCGCGGTCGGCGCCGGGACCGCCATCGCGCCGTTTTCGCACCTGGACGGCGCCACGGTCGGCGCCGATTGTCGCATCGGTCCCTATGCGCGGCTGCGTCCCGGTGCCGCGCTCGACGCCGACGTCCACGTCGGCAACTTCGTCGAGATCAAGGCGAGCCGGTTGGGACGTGGCGCCAAAGCGAATCACCTGGCTTATATTGGCGATGCCAGCGTCGGCGCCAACGTCAATTTCGGCGCCGGGTCGATCACCGCCAACTACGATGGCGTCAACAAGCACGCGACGACCATCGGCGACAATGCCAGCATCGGCTCCAATTGCGTCCTCATCGCGCCGGTGTCGATCGGCGACGGCGCCACGATCGGTGGAGGCAGCACGATCGCCGAGGACGCACCGGCCGGCCAACTTACCGTGGCGCGCGCCAGGCAGCAAACGATTGCATCCTGGACGCGGCCGCAAAAGAAACCGAAACCTTAAGGCGAGCGCAAATGTGCGGCATCATCGGCGCGGCTTCGCGCAGCAACGTCGTCCCGATCCTGATCGAGGGCGTCCGGCGGCTGGAATACCGGGGTTATGACTCTACCGGACTGGCCGTCATCAACGGCGGGGCCTCGCCAGTGCTCGAGCGCCTGGTCTCCGTGGCGCGGGTTGCCGACCTGGCGGCGCAGGCCGATGCGCGGCAACTCGTCGGCACGACGGGTATTTCACATACGCGATGGGCAACGCACGGGCGGCCGTCGGCGGTCAACGCGCATCCGCACACTTCATGCAACGAAGTCGCGGTCGTACACAACGGCATCATCGAAAACTATGAGGCGCTGCGTGATCGCCTGAAGGCGCAGGGATACGCGTTCCAGACGCAGACCGACACTGAAGTCATCGCGCATCTGGTGCATGCGCATTGGCACGGCGCCGGGAACGGCGACCTGCTGCATGCCGTGCAGCTTGCCGTCGCGGAATTCGACGGCGCCTACGCCATCGCGGCGATTTCCACGCGCGAACCGGGCCGCGTCGTCGGCGCGCGCCAGGGCAGTCCGCTGGTCGTCGGTCTGGGCGCGGACGATCACTTTCTCGCCTCCGACGCCGCTGCGCTGGTCTCGGTCACGCGGCGTGTGGCCTATCTCGAGGAAGGCGACGTCGCCGACGTCCGGCGCGAATCGTGGACGATCTACGATGCGGCGGGACAGCGCGCCAGCCGCGTCGTCGTCGATGTGCCCGCGGGCAGCGCGGCCGCGGAGCTGGGTCCCTACCAGCACTTCATGCAAAAGGAGATCTTCGAGCAGCCGCGCGCCGTCGCAGACACGCTCGAGGCCATCGGCAGTATCGACTCGACAGTGTTCGGCGCACGTGCCGCGGAAAGTTTGCCCCGCGTGAAATCGGTACTGATTCTGGCGTGCGGCACGAGTTATTACTCCAGCCTGATCGCCAAGCAATGGATCGAGACGCTGGCGCGAATACCCTGCACCGTCGAGATTGCCAGCGAATACCGCTACCGCGACAGCGTGCCGCAGGATGACGCGCTGGTCGTCGTCGTGTCGCAGTCCGGCGAGACCGCCGACACGCTCGCCGCACTGAAGCACGCGAAGTCGCTGGGACACGCGCACTCGCTTGCCATCTGCAACGTTGCCACCAGTTCCATGGTGCGCCAGACGGACATGCTGTTCCTGACGCGCGCCGGCACAGAGGTTGGCGTCGCGTCGACCAAGGCCTTCACGACGCAGCTGATCGCGCAGTTCCTGCTGGCGCTGACGCTGGCGAAGTTACGCGGAAGGTTGTCTGCCGACGACGAAGCCAAATGGCTGACCGCGTTGCGGCACTTGCCGGCCGCGATCCAGGGTGCGCTGGCGTTGGAGCCGAGCCTCATGGCGTGGGCGCAGGCGTTCGCCGGCAAGGAGCACGCGCTGTTCCTGGGCCGCGGGCTGCACTATCCGATCGCGCTGGAAGGCGCGCTGAAACTGAAGGAGATCTCGTACATTCATGCCGAAGCGTATCCGGCAGGCGAGTTGAAGCACGGACCCCTCGCGCTGGTCGACGCCGACATGCCGGTGGTGGCGATCGCGCCCAATGACGCGTTGCTGGAGAAGCTGAAATCCAACCTTCAGGAGGTGCGGGCGCGCGGCGGTGAGCTGTACGTCGTCGCCGACCTCGACAGCCAGGTGACGGCCGGCGAGGGCATGCATTTGATCCGCGTATCCGAGCACGCGGGACTGCTGTCGCCCGTCGTGCACGTGATTCCGCTGCAACTGCTCGCGTATCACACCGCCGTGCTGCGCGGCACCGACGTCGACAAGCCGCGGAACCTGGCGAAGAGCGTCACAGTTGAATAGGCGATCGACCCAACGATCTGGCAACAAACAATTAGGACCGTCGATCTTCACCCAAAACGCCCCGCAGCTCGGGGCATTTTTTGTTGTTGAGCCCGGCTAGTCGCGCTTGACCTTTCCTAGGGGAGCGACTAGCCTAACAAGTTGTAGTGCGCAAGTCCGTGGGACGCAAATACTCGGAGGATTTGGAATGAGCAGAGATGCGTTGGCTGGGGTCTACACTCAAATGTTGTCCGACCCGTCGTATCGCAGCATCGTTGCCCACGATCACAAAGTGCTCAATTCGTGGGACCTGACTCAAGAGGAGAAGTCTGTCCTCATCGCTGAAGCCAAGCTCAAAATCGCTCCGGGCTCCTTGGTTGAGTCTGGCCCGGTTATGGCGCATCTGGTTACCAAGCGCGGACCCATGCTGTCTCCGCCAGTCGCGTCCGGGCTTGGTATCGCGTTGAATCAGGCTGCCGGCCTTCCACTCGGCGCGCTCAATGGCCCGGGCTTTCTTTCTAACGCTGCGTGCTGTCCCTGGGGCAAGCCCGTGATCGGAAAGATTCGGACAAAGGTGCTCGGCGCGTGAAATGATGCTCGCGGCCGAAGGGGATCGCGAGGCGCGCCCAAATGGGCGTTGGTCGACGCCAGAACTTCCTGGAATATTGCTGCACCTTTGCGCGCTGGAACGCGCTACCGCCCACGTCATCGCCGGCTGGGTGCCCAAGATCGGTGATCTTGACGAAAAATTGGCCGTCGCTGCAGCGCTCGAGGACTCGATGGTCCGTGCGGTGGCATTGCGCCAACAAGCGCTTGCGCTGCTAGAGCGCGACGAGTCTCGGTTGACGGTGAATCCCTTATGGGTCGAACCCCTGCGGGATCTCGATTGCTGTGGAGATCCAGCGTCTGTAGTAGAAGGTATTGTTCAGGATGCACGACAGTTCATGTTGAGCCGCTATCGCGAACTGGCGGCTTCACTTGATCCGTTGCTTGATACTAGGTTGACGGTGACGATTGGCGCTGCGACCGGCAAGTTGTCTTCGGAAATTTCTTCCATTGGCACTCCAATACTTCGGCGCGCCGGCGATGTTTCGTTCCAGACGGCACTGGCCGCGGCATGGATGGCCGATTCGGGTCCGAAGGTATCGATCGATGATATTTTGTGGCGGCCGATAGACAGAGTGCCGGTACCGGCGCGGCCCGCAGGGAGGAAGCGTCCCCCTACGGGAGTTCGCGGGCACTTCCGCAAAGGGTCCCGGCTCACACTGGCTGATATCAGCGGGGAACTGAACGACAATGTAATGGCGGAACTGTCTGCGCTGGAACTGTTGTGCCGCTCAACGTATGAACATCCAAAATTGCCTTGGTCATTTCATCTTGCGTTGGCCAGACACGCAACCGACGAAGCCCGCCATGCGGCGATATTTCGGCGTTTGCTGTGTGCTAACGGCATCGACGAGTCGACACTGACGCAGCACGGTGCCAACTACGAGTATGCCTACGAGTTTCCCGAGTGCGAAGTCGGCAGCGAAAGAGAACTTCTGTGGCGCTTGCTCATTCTATGTACAGTCCTCGAAGCGCTCGCAATCGACAAGCTTCCGGTTGAAATCGCTGGACGGGACTTTGTGGGACAGGCCGACTTCGCTCGCGCTCTCGACTACATTGCGACGGACGAGCTTTTTCACACCGAGAACGGGTTGCGCCTCACTCGTGGGCTGTGTGATCAGTTGAATCTGGACCCGATGCTGGAACGGGAGAGAGTACACGGTCGATTTTTCGGCCGTCAACGTGACGTGCGCGTCGAGTACCTCGAAGCGGATGCCGAGCGAGCGGCGGCTGAGATCAAGATGCTTGAGGCGCCAGACCCTGACGGAGTGCCATATTCCTCTCGCACAGAAGTGGAACTACGCCTACGGGCTTCTTTCACGATGGCCGAGTGCGAACAGGTTGAACGCTGGCAGTACAACCCGATTCAACATGAATTGCTTCGCAACGTGGCCGGTTCCAAATAGGCGAGACAACTACGCCGAGGGCTGGAAGTTTGCGCCACCGGCGTTCGCTTACGCGACAATTGATTCGAACCTTCAGTTGTCATTGCACCAGGGCGGAATGGCACCTACGCTTTGCTGGGGAAGCATCCGAAGTGGCGACTAACCTGTAGCAACGTTGGCCGCCCGAGCCGGCTGTTCGAGGATCAAATTTCAACGCCGCTTGGTGTCGCCCAGAGTTGGATCCGAGCATGCAACAACTAGGCGTCTGAATGGGGGCAACGAGGCATTCGGCGGGATGGCATTCGCCGCCGGCCCGAGAATGTGATCCCCAGCAACGCTGCCGCGACGAGCGCCAGACTCGATGGCTCGGGCAGGGCCACCGCGTCGCTGACGACGTGCACCGACTCGGTGTCGGGCGCAATCAGCGCGCGCAGCTTCCAAGCCTGACCGCCCTCGGGCTGGCGCACGATGAAATCGAGCTCGCCGTCGAGCCAGGCGACCGCAGTGACGGCGTAGGGGGTGTCGATCAACGCGGCCACCGAGATGTCCATTGTGACAATGCCCGGGTCATGGATGTTGTTCGCGCTCCAGGAGTGCAGGCCGAAGGGCTGGGTGTCGAGATAGGCTGAGTCATAGCTAACGCGCAGGCCCGAAGCGAGCACGGGGTCAAGCTCGATTTCGGCTGGGATCGCGGGGTAGAGCAGGCTCACGTCGCGCGCGTTGCCGTCGAGCGAGTTGCACCAGGGCGGGGTGCACAAAGCCGCAATGGCATAGGACTTGTCGTGCAATTCGACCGCAGCCTGTGCGGCTGCGGCATCGCGCACGTTCTTGACCGCCGGCAAAAGCAGGCCAATCAGAACCGCGCAGATGGCGATCACCACAAGCAACTCGATGAGCGTGAATCCCCGGGGACCGGAGCGCGTGGATGCCATGGGCCTGCCCCTTCAACAATCTGGTGAGAGCGGGGCCCACATCTCAATCTCGAGGCCGATGGGGAGGAAGAGCAACGAGCGTGCCGTAGTCCAAAAGGTGTCTGCAATCAACGCTCGCGTGTCCGCTACCCGGCCGCCACCCCGTCAGATGTAAAATGAGCCGACGACATTCCTCCGACATTTCATCACTGCCACCATGAATGCGCTCTCACGAATTCTCGCGTCTCCCGGGCGCGTCGCCATCGTGATGGGATTGACCTGCACCGGCCTGGTCGGTGCCAGCTTCTACGTCCAGCATGTGCTCGGCGTCGAGCCGTGCCCGTTGTGCATCATTCAGCGCGTCACCTACCTAGCGCTCGCCATCGTCTTCCTGTTCGCCGCGCTGTTGCCTTCGCACAGCGCGCTGCAACGGGGACTATTCGGCCTCGCCGCGGTGCTGACATTGGTCGGTTTGGGCGTGGCGGGCTATCAGACCCACCTGCAACTGTCGCCGCCGGCGCTGACCGCAACTTGCAGTGCGAGCCTGTCGTACATGCTGGAAACCCTTTCGTTCACCGATGTGCTGGCCCGGTTGCTGAACGCCAAAGGTGATTGCTCGGACACGTCGTTCAAGATCCTCGGGCTGACGCTGGCGCAGGCATCGCTGTTGATCTTCACGGCGTTCACGCTGATCCTTGGCGCGCTGTTTGTTCGCCGCCCGGCGCCGGGCTGATACAGCCGTATGAAGCCGAATCCAAGTCAATTCCATCGGCGGCGGGCGCTGCTGGGCGCCGTGGCATTGCTGGTCGGGTTCGCTTTTCCGTTTCCCGCGGCGGCTGCGGAGGGCGACCCCGCTGCCGTGCCGATTCGCGCGTTCTACGACGCGCTGCTGGCGGTCATGAAGCAGGCCGACCAACTGGGCGTGCGCGGTCGCTACGACAAGCTCGCCCCGGTGATTCGGTCGACATTCGACCTGCCGGCAATGACCCGCATCGCGGTCGGTCCCGAGTGGACGGCGATCCCGCCCGATCAGCAGACGGCGCTGCTTGACAACTTCGCGCGCATGACCATCGCGACCTATGCCAATCGCTTCGATGGCTGGTCCGGACAGAGTTTCGAGGTCGACGCGGAGGTCCTGCCGCGCAATAACGGCCGCATCGTGCGCACGAAGCTCGTCCGGCCGAAGGAAGAGCCGGTCACGCTCAACTACCTGATGCGCGGCGCCGGCGACAGCTGGAAAGTGGTCGACATCTACCTGAGCGGCACCATCAGCGAACTGGCGACGCAACGTTCGGAATTCGGCGCGATCCTCAAGGCCGGCGGGCCTGCGGCGTTGATCGAAAGCCTGCGCCAGCAGATCGACAAGCTGATGAAGAAGGCCTGACCGCCGGCCGTCGCATCACTGCGCCGGGGCGCCCGGGTCGGCCAGATCGTCGGGCGACTCGGCCAGGCCGCGCGCCGCGCGAATCTGGCCGTCGCGGTGCTGCCGCGCGAGGCTGCGGAATTGCGCGTAGTAGTCGAGCGCGTGTTCCTTGATCTGATCCAGCGTCTCGATGTTGCGCGACCGGAGGTCGAGTCCACTGACGGCGTAAGTGCCGACAGTGATCCACCATCCGGTGGCGCCCGGGACGAGATGCGCGGGTGGCGTCGTGTAGAAGTCGACCGCAGAACCGAACGCGTCGCGGAAGTTCGACGGCCCGACCAGCGGCAGCACCAGATACGGCCCGCTGTCCACGCCCCAGACGGCGAGCGTCTGGCCGAAGTCGCCGGTCTGCCGCGGCAGCGCATGTTCGCTGGCGATGTCGAACAACCCGGCAAGGCCCAGCGTCGAATTGACGTAGAAGCGCGCGAACGTGAATCCCGCGTCGTTGATGCGCCCCTGCAACATGTTGTTCACGAGGATCCGCGGTTCCTGCAGGTTGTCGATGAATGCCCTGATCCGGTCCCGGATGAATTGCGGTACGACGGTGCGGTAGCCTTCGGCGATCGGCTTCATGATGGCTGTGTCGATCGCATCGTTGGCGTTGAACACCATGCGGTTCATCGGTTCGAGCGGATCATTGTTCTCGCTGTCGCGGGTTCCGGACGTCGTCGCACATCCGGCAAGCGCGGCGCACAGCGACAGCGCGACGATGCGTCGGCCGGTCACCGGCGTCTGCGTACCGAGTACAGCAGCGCGGGAAGGAAGAGCAGCGATGCCACCAGCGTGTAGGCGAGAGAAAGCGCCAGCAGCTTGCCCATGCTTGCTGTGCCCGGATGGTGCGAATACCAGAGGCTGCCGAACGCGGTGCCTGTGGTCAGCGCGCTGAAGAGCACGGCCCGGGTAAGACTCGACTGCAGCAGGTTCGCAGCACCGGACCGCCATGCCATCACGAAATAAATGCTGAACGCGACGCCGATGCCGAACAACAGCGGCAGCGCGATGATGTTCTCGAAATTGAGGGGCAAGTCGATCGCGACACACGTACCCAGCGTGACGAGGCCGGCGAGCGTCAGCGGTGCCAGCGTTAAGAGGACGTCGGCGACCCGGCGCAATGCCAATGCCAGCAGGATCGTTATCGAAAGGAGCGCCCACAGGCCCGCTTGCAGGAACGCCTTGACGATGGTGCGGCTCGATTCCTGGATACCCACCGTCGTGCCGGTGGCATCGGGGGCGACCTGGCGCACGGCGGCCGTGAAGCGCTGCAGCGCGGCGTTGTCGTTGGCATCGCCCTTGGGAAAGACCTCGACGCGCGCGCGACCATCCGGCGCCATCCAGTCACGCTTGAGATCGGCCGGAAGGCTCGCGAGCGTCACCGTTTCTGCCTGCAGCGCATCGCGCAGTTGTGCAAGCGTCACGACGAGCCCTGGCACAATGGCCTCCCGCGCCCGCTCGCGCACTGCGGGATCCGCTTTGGCGAGGATGGTCAGCGCTTTGGCCAGCCGCGTGGCGTCGGTCGCCGCGGCGCCGCCGGGTGCAGACCCGGCCGCCTGGGTCAGTGCCTGCGCCGTGCGCACCATGGCGCGTACCGTTTCCTCGTCTGTAGGGGGCGGCTTGACGTCGAGCGGATTGAGCGCGGCGTCGAGCAGCATCGCGGCATCGCCCAGCAACGCGAGCTTGGCGTCCTGCTGCGCAGGAATGAAACTCGCCAGCGTCAATGCTCGATTGACGTCAGGCAGCGACGACAGATGCTTGGCGAGCGTCTCCGCGTCGCCGAGCGTCGGGGCGAGAATCTCGATCGTGTTCGGCGTCGTGTCCGGGCTTTGCATCAGGTCGAGCAACGTCGCCACCGATTCCGCCTGCACACTGCGCAGGTTGAGCGGATTGAAGTCGAAGCGGAGCTTGGGCAGCAGCAGGAGGCTGCCGACGGCGATCGCTGCGGCGACGGCGAGAACGCCGAGGCGACGGCGCGCGAGGAACCGATCGATGGGTGCCGCCGCGGAATAGCCGACGGCGGCGCGTTCGCCACCGGGACGCAACAGCGCCAGCAGCGCGGGCAGCAGCGTGATGCTGGTCACGAATGCGACGATCATGCCGGTGCCGGCGACCAGGCCTAATTCCGATACGCCGCGGTAATCGGTGGGAAGAAATGCATAGAAGCCGGCCGCCGTCGATGCGCCGGCGAGCGCGAGCGGCACGCCGACTTCCGAACCTGCGGCGCGCAACGCGAGCTGCAGGTCGTCGTGCAGATGGCGCTTGGCGCGGTAGCAGACGCAGAATTGAATGCCGAAATCCACGCCCAGACCGATGAACAGCACGGCGAAGGCCACCGAGATCAGATTGAAAGCGCCGTAGACGAAGAGTCCGAATGCGGCGGTGACCGCCATGCCCACCAGCAGCGTGGCGAGGATGGCGACGATGAGCCGGGCGGAGCGCAGCGCCAGCCACAGCAGGGCCACGACGATCAGCATCGTGACCATGGCGTTGAGTGCGGCACCTTCGGCCAGCGTGGCGAACTCTTCGTCGGCGAGTGGCACGGGTCCCGTCAGGCGCACGCGTACGCGCGGGTCGGACGCCAATCCCGCGTCGGCCGCAGCCTGGCGAATCGCGGCGACGGCGCGCGCGCCGGGCTGCAGCGCACCGAAGTCGAGAACCGGCTGCACGAGCAGGAAGCGCCGCAGTTCGCGCGGATCGGCCGCTCGGTTAATGATCAGCGTGCGCCACGAAAAGCTCGGCAATTGCCCCGCGTCGACCGCTTCCATCGTGCCCGCAAATGCTGCGAGCGGCCGGCCCAGATCGTCCAATTTGATCTGCTCGCGGCGCACGCCCTCGAGGACGAGCGACAGCGCATCCATCACGCCGCGCAGACTCGGATCGGCTGCCAGCGTGCCGAGCAGCGGCTGCGCCGCGATCATCTGCTGCGTCGTGCGCGCCACTTCGTCCGTCGGCGCGAACAGAAGCCCCGCGCGATTGAAGAACTGTCCGCCGTCGGGGCGCCGCAGGCCGACGATCGCCGCGGTGTTGCCGGCAAGGCGCGTGGCCAGCGCCGCCGTCGCCTGCTCTGCCAATTCCGCTGTGGCACCATCGACGACGACGGCAATCACCGCGACGCGCTGCGGAAAGGTGCGCGCAAAGTCGATTTCGCGTTGCCGCCAGGGAAGATCGGGCGAGATGAGCGTCGCCGTGTTGGTGTCCATGGCGAAATTGCGCGCGGCATACACGGACGCAACCACGCCCAGCACCGCGGCAATGATGAGCACGAGACCCGCGTGCCCTGCGCAATAGCCGACCACACGGGTAATCAGCGCTCGCAAACCTCGACCCCTCTTTCCAAGGACGCCGGCGCAATCCGGCCGCGTCGCGCAACTTGTCGCCGGCGGCGCAAAGAGGCATGATTGTAGCGATAGCGGATGTCCGCGCGAAAGTTCATCTTGTCGATCCCATTTCTTCAGAAGGCCCGTGTAGGCGCCTATGTCGTCCGCCAGCAGATGGCCGGCCGCAAGCGTTATCCGCTCGTATTGATGCTGGAACCGCTCTTTCGCTGCAACCTGGCCTGCGCCGGGTGCGGCAAGATCGACTATCCGGAAGAGATCCTCAACCAGCGATTATCGGTGGAGGATTGCCTGAAGGCGGTCGACGAATGCGGAGCGCCGGTGGTTTCCATCGCCGGCGGCGAGCCGCTGCTGCACAAGGAGATCAACAAGGTCGTCGAAGGCATCATCGCGCGGCGCAAGTTCGTCTACCTGTGCACGAATGCGCTGTTGCTGAAAAAGAAACTGTCGCTGTTCAAGCCCAGCCCCTATTTCGTCTGGTCGGTGCATCTGGACGGCGACGAGGAAATGCATGACCGCTCGGTGTGCGAGCCGGGCGTCTACGATCGCGCGGTTGCGGCGATCAAGGAAGCGAAGGCACGGGGTTTTCGGGTCAACATCAATTGCACGCTGTTCAACGACGCCGATCCCGAGCGGGTGGCGCGGTTCTTCGACAGCGTCAAGGCGATGGGTGTGGACGGCATCACCGTTTCGCCGGGTTACGCGTACGAGCGCGCGCCGGACCAGGAACATTTCCTCAATCGCGCGAAGACCAAGCAACTGTTCCGCGACATCTTCAGACGTGGCGACGGCGGCAAAGCATGGTCGTTCAGCCAATCGGGGCTGTTCCTCGATTTTCTCGCCGGCAACCAGGAATACAAATGCACGCCGTGGGGCAATCCGACGCGCACGGTGTTCGGCTGGCAGCGTCCGTGCTATCTGCTCGGCGAAGGTTACGCGCAGACTTTTCGTGAATTGATGGACGAGACGGATTGGGATCTATACGGAACCGGCAACTACGAGAAGTGCGCCAACTGCATGGTGCACAGCGGATTCGAGGCGACTGCGGTGCAGGATGCCGTGCGACACCCGCTGAAGGCGTTCGCGGTCAACCGGCGCGGCACCAAGGTGGATGGGGCGATGGCCCCCGAGATTCCGCTGGGGCAGCAACGCCCGGCCCAATACGTGTTCTCACGCCACGTCGACCAGAAGCTGTCCGAAATCCGGGTAACCCAGGCCCGGGCCAAGGAGTCGACGACCGCGTGACAAGGCGCGCAGCGCGGTTCGCGTATCGATCGCGTTGCGCAGCAGCAGCGGAAGCTGACCCGGCCTGCGCAGCAGCGATCCCAGTACCGCACGCTGGTTGACCGTTCCATCGGAGTGCATGCCGGCTAGGGCCGCCGGCGCGAGCGTCTGCTGCAGGGGATCGGCAACCACCCGGAACACCGCGAACGGAACGTTGTGCCGAGCCGCAAACGCCGCGACGACGTGCGACTCCATGTCCACCGCGAACGCGCCGGTGATGAGCCCAAGCGCGCGTTTCTCCGCTGACGACGCGATGATCGAGTCCGCGCCGGCGACGCTGCCGCGAATTGCGCCGGGCAATTGACGCTGAAGCGCTGCGGCCCAGGCGGCATCGACCGGCCAGCGTGCCGTGCGCGTGACGACGGCATCGGCAACCAGCCACGTTCCGGCGGACGCCTCGGCTACGAGCCCGCCACTGATGCCGAAACTGAGAATTGCGGTTGCGCCGCGCGCCAGTTCGCGTTCGAGTGCCACGGCGAGGGCGCCACGATCGCCGCCACAGGCGACGGTCCGTACATGCGGCCCCGTGGCAATGCGCGCCTCGAAGTCGAGTCCCGTGACCGCGACGACGGATCGTACGTCGCTCATGGAACTCTCATTTTCCAAACCCGATGGCCCGGCTCACATGCCGATGCGCGTTATGCAGTCACCCGAATGCTTGAGGTTGCGGTAGCGCGCCAGCGCCCACAGCGGAAAGAATTTCGAGTAGCCGTGGTAGCGCAGGTAGAACACGCGCGGAAAGCCGACGGCGGTGAACTGCGGTTCGGGCCAGTGTCCGTGGGCGTCACTGGTGCGCACCAGGAATTCGATACCACGCTCGACCACCGGATTGTCGGCCTCGCCCGCTGCCATCAGGCCCAACACGGCCCATGCAGTCTGCGACGCAGTGCTTGGCGAAGGCTGGTGATTGCGATGATCGAGTTCGTAGCTGCAGCCATGCTCGCCCCAGCCGCCATCCGGATTGTTGATGAACTCCAGCCACTTTACCGCGCGCCGGATCTCCGGCGCCTGCGGACTTACGCCCGCCGCGTTGAATGCGCACAGCGCGGACCATGTGCCATAGATGTAATTCATGCCCCAGCGTCCATGCCACGAGCCGTCGGCCTCCTGGGTTCGGCGCAGGAAATCGAGCGCGGCGTCGAGCGCCCCACGGTCGGCCGCGGATCCAAGCTGCGCGAGCATGCTTGCGCACCGTGCGGTCACATCGGCCGTTGGCGGATCCAGCAGCGCGCCGTGGTCTGCGAATGGAATGTGATTCAGGTATTCGCTGGTGTTGTCCGCATCGAATGCGCCCCACCCGCCATTTCTGCTCTGCAGCCCCAACACCCATTCGCGGCCACGGTCGATGGCTTCGCTGAAGTCGGTGCCCCCGGAAATCTCCAGGCGATGCGCGCCGCGATCCATCGCCATGACCACCACCGCCGTATCGTCGAGGTCCGGATAATGGGGGTTCGCGTATTGAAATGCCCAGCCGCCGGGCCGCACGTCCGGCCGCTGGTCGGACCAGTCGCCGACGGTGTCGAGCACCTGGCGCGGCGCCAGCCACTGAAGGCCCTTGCGCGCGCTGGACAACGCATCTTCGCCGCCTACTTCGATCAGCGCGTGGCACGCGAGGACCGTGTCCCAGACCGGCGACACGCACGGCTGGCAATAGGCTTCGTCGCGCTTTAGCACGAGCAGCTTCTCGATCGCCCCGCGCGCCGTCGCGACTTGCTCGTGATCGCGGGGATACCCGAGCGCGTCGAACATCATCACGGTGTTCGCCATGGCCGGGAAGATGGCGCCCAATCCGTCCTCGCCATTGAGTCTCTCGGTGACGAACGCCACGGCCTTGTCCACGGCACGCTTGCGCGGAGCGGCTGGAAAGTGCGGCTCCGTGAAGCGCAGCACCGCGTCGATGGTGGCGAACACGGCGAACCACGGGCGCGACTGGTGCAGAGCACGCGGCGCGCGGCGTATGCGCGCGGAGCGGCTCGGAAACAGTTCGTCGATCGTCACGCCATGCGGATGGCGAGACGAAGGCTTCAGCGCCTGCAGCACCAGCAGCGGGGCCAGCACCGTGCGTCCCCAATACGAGATCCGGAACAGGTGGAACGGGAACCAGCGAGGCAGGAACATGATCTCGACCGGGATCGAGGGCACCGCCTGCCAGGGAATGATGCCGTGCAGCGCCAGCAGCATGCGCGTGAAGACATTGGTCGTTCCGGCACCGCCGTTGGCCAGAATGGCTTCCCGCGCTGCGCGCATGTGCGGCGCGTCGACGTCATCGCCGATGACCTTCAGCGCAAAGTAGGCCTTGACGCTCGCGCTGATATTGAAAGGGCCGTCGTGGAAGAGCGGCCAGCCGCCATGCGGGGCCTGCGTCCGGCGCAGGTAGTTCGCGATCCGCGCCTCGAGCGCCGGGTCAGCCTCACCCAGGTAGCGCTTGAGCAGGACGTACTCGGCGGGAATGGTGGCGTCGGCCTCGAGTTCGAAGACCCAGTGGCCATCACGTCGCTGTTCCGCCAGCAGCGCGGCGGTCGCACGCTGCACGCACGCGTCGATTGCGGCAAAGGGGACGTCACTCGCATCGACATCGGCCAGGGGATCGACGACCGACGGCCGGACCGCGGTCTGCGCCGACCGCAGTGCCGAATGCTTTGCGCTTCGCATTACCCGCGCCATCGCGCCGTAGAAAATGGACGAACGTCAACCACGTTAGTCTCCATGCGCGGCGCGGTCCGGCAATCCCGACCCCGCTTCCGGCAATCAAGCCCGGAAGTATATTCCGAACCCGCGAATTGGCCGCGTCTGGTGCCCATTGCACCTATTATCGCCCGTTCGGCGCCGGACGATGCGTACGGCCCTTCCACATGCCGCCCCTGCCTTGCCAGTGCTGCACCGCCGAGTCCAGCGTAAAAGCGAGATACGCGCCCGCGATTGCCGGCATTGCGATTCCCCACCACCGCGACAGGCCGTAGAAGCGTAGCGTCGGCTGCAAAGCCAGCGCCATCTCCGCCCAGGCGGCCAATGCGAGCCACCGGGTGGCGCCCGTCGCGCCCGCGGCCAGCAGCGGCGGCGCCAGGCAGGTCACGGCGATGGCCACCACAGTTCCCAACAGCAGCCATGGCGAATAGCGCAACTGCGCGTACGCCGAGCGGCTGATCATCGCGCGAATTTCGCCCACGGAGCGAAACACGCGAAGGCTGCGAGCCCGGTGGGTGAGGCCAAGCCAGATCGGTCCCTGCGATTTCATCAAGCGTCCCAGAGCGCAGTCGTCGATCAGATGGCCCTGGAGTGCCGCAATGCCTCCCGCCGCTTGCAATGCTTCGCGTCGCGCCAGCATGCAACCGCCCGCGGCGGCGGCGGTCGGGTTTCCCGGGCGATTGACCCACGCGAACGGATACAGCATCTGGAAAAAGAAGATGAAGGCGGGGATCAGCGCGCGTTCCGCGAAACTCTCACAGTGCAGTTTCGCCATCAGCGACGCGAGGACCAGCCCATCACGATGCGCATGCGTGACGAGTGCAGTCAACGTTTCGGGCGCATAGCCGATATCCGCATCCGTGAACAGGACGAAGTCGGGCGGGTCCGATAGCAAGGCGACGTGCTGCGTCCCGCAGTGCATGGCCCACAGCTTGCCCGTCCACGAGTCCGGGAGGTTGGGCGCGGAAAGTACGGTCAGGCGAGCAGGCATCCCCGCGGCCGCGGCGGTTTGCCGTGCGATCGCGGCGGTGCCATCGCTGCTGTGGTCGTCGACCACCACAATATCGAACGCGCCCGGATAATCCTGCCGCAGCAGCGAGGTCAGCGCAGCGGCAATGACTTCGGTCTCATTCCGGGCCGGCATGACGGCGACGATGCGCGGCCAGGCGTTCGGCGCGGACGTCGCGGACGCCTCGTCGTCACGTTCGGTGGCGCGCCAGAATCCGCCGCGCAGCAGCAGCGCGAACGTCCAGACTGCGCATGCCAGCGCGGCAATAGCCAGCATCGTCATTTCAGGAGACCGGCACCCCGGAACCATGCGACCGCATCCTGCAGTCCTTCGCCGTACGGACGCGCGGAATAGCCGAGTTCGCGCGTCGCCTTCTCGCTGCTGAAGTACATGCGTTTTCGCGCCATACGCAGTCCGTCGAGGGTCAGGAAGGGTTCCCGTCCGGTCCGCAACGCGATCATTTCCGCCACTGCGGCCGCGGGATAGAGCAGCCGTCGCGGCATCCTGAGCCGTGGCGGACGGCGCTCGACGAGCACGGCGATGTCGCGCAGCATGTCCGCCAGCGGCACGTCCTGGCCGCCGAGGATGTACCGCTCGCCGATCCTGCCGCGCGTCAGCGCCGCCAAGTGTCCTGCCGCGACGTCGTCGACGTGAACCAGGTTAAGCCCGGTATCGATATAGCCGGGCATGCGTCCTGACGCGGCTTCGACGATGATTCTTCCCGTAGGCGTCGGCCGGATATCCCGCGGCCCGATCGGTGTCGACGGATTGACGATGACCGCCGGCAACGCGTGGCGCGCGATCATCATCTCGACCAAGTCCTGCGCCGCCACCTTGCTGCGCTTGTACGCTCCAACCGCTGCGTGCTCGGCCAGGGCGACGGACTCGTCCGCAGCGGCTCCGTCGGCGCGCAGCGCCAGCGCGGCGACGCTGCTGGTGTACACGACGCGCTCGACGCCCTCGCGCAGCGCGGCCTCCATGATCACCCTCGTGCCGGACAGGTTGTTGCGGCGAATTTCCTCGCGGTCGCGCGACCACAGCCGATAGTCGGCGGCGACGTGCATGACGTAGCGCACGCCGGCCATTGCGCGGCCGACTGATTCCGCGTCGCGCATGTCGCCTTCGACGATCTCGATGTCGAGCGTGGTCAGGTTGGCGCGCGGTCTCTCTCCGCGCACGAGCGCGCGCACCGAATAGCCCGTGTCGACCAGCGCGCGCGCGACTGCCGAGCCGACGAAGCCGCTCGCACCGGTGACGAGCACCAAGCCCGGGCCGGTCATCTGCACACCCGACCCGTCGCGCCCACTAGGGCTTTCCCTTCTCCGGTCGCGCCAGCGCGGCGGCCAGCGTCGCGCCGTCGCGGATCCTGATGCTGTTCTTGAGGTCGATCGCGGCAGCCGTCTCTTTCGCCGCCTTTTCGCCTGCGTCGCCCAGCAGGCGCTTCTGGTCGGCGATCAGCGCTGTGGCCCTGGCCGCTTCGTTGAAGCCCCCCGCGGCGCCGGGCAGCAGGAACGGTCGAGTCTGTTCGGTGTTCTTGCGCGACAACGCATCAAAGTTGTCGAGAACGAACGCGTAGGTCATCGTCCCATGGATGGAATCGTCCGCGACCATGGCGGGCAGCCAGGTCGCGATCTGCGTCGGCACCGTGTCGCCGAGGGCCAAGCCAAGAAACTGGCGTGCCAGTTCCGGATTCTCCACGTGGGCGGCCGCCGACGCGTACAGCCAGCCGTCCTCGACGCTGTTTGCCGTCGTCAGGCGCTTGAGCAACTCCGCGTACACGCCCGCATCCGCCTTGCGCCCGACATTCGTGAGCACGCCGGGCCGGAGCGATGGGTCGATCGCCGGACCACCGTTGCGCTCGACGGTGAAGAGTTCCTGCGATTTCTTCAGTGTCGCGGCGTCGCCGAACCGGCCGAGAGCGTCGATCAGTTCGTTGCGCAGTCCAAGCGCGACGGGAGTATCGGACGCCGATACAGTCCAGCCCAGCTTGTCCAGCATTGGTCCCAGCTTTCCGCGTGCGTAGCCGTGCAACGCGACTTGCGCGGGCGTGCCGGCTAGCGCGGCGCTCAGGTAGAGCAACGCGTAGTCGGCCTGGAGGAACAGCACCTGCGTCGCCGGGTCGGCGGCGGGACGCAGTTGTTTTTGCAACGCGAAATATTCCGATAGCGGAATGCGCCCGGCCTGTCCCATGGCGAACGTGTCCGTCAGCAGCGCGAGGCGCGCGGACGGCGCGAGCTCCGGGAACGCGCGGGCCAGGCGATGCAGGTGCTCGGGCGGATACTGGACGCGGAAGAATCCGGCCGCCGAGTCGACGAACAACGGTGCGGCGGTGCACGGCCCCGTCGCGAATTTGCCAGTGCGCCCCGTCAGCAGGAAGCGCCTCGCCGGCGCGGTGCCGGCGGATACCGCGAACGGGACCTGCCACAGGCTCGCCGTGTCCACAGTGCCGTCGACGCTGAAGCGCTGTTGCGCGAGTTCGAGCGTCTGCCGGCCCTTGTCGCATGTCACGCGCACCTCGAGCAGCGGGTAGCCCTTCTGGTCGGTCCAGCTGCGCGCGACGGCCGCGACATCCGTACCGGACGCCTGCGACAGGTAGTGCCACAGATCGCCGGCGGTGGCATTGGAAAGCTTTTGCCCTTCGAAATACGCGGCGAGTCCGCGCCGGAACGCGTCGGGTCCGACGTACGTCTCGATCATCGCGAGCACTGCGCCGCCCTTGACGTAGGTGACGCCGTCGAACACGTCGGCCACGGCGGTCTCGTAGACCGGCCCTGAGCGAATCGCGCGTGTCGCGGGGCCGGCATCGCCCCGCATCACGCGCTGCCGCGTGAGCACGCGATGGAGCGGCTGCTGCCAGTCCGGATTGAAGCGGGCCGTGGTCTTGTTCGCCATCCAGGTCGCAAATGCTTCGTTGAGCCAGATCTCGTCCCAGGATGCCGCCGTCACCAGGTCGCCGAACCACTGGTGCGCGACTTCGTGCGCGATCACTTCGAAAACGCCCTGCTTGGTCTCGATCGAGCTTTTTGCCGGGTCGTAGAGCAGGTTGGATTCGTTGTACGAGATGAAGCCCCAGTCCTCCATTGCACCGTTGCGCACGCCGGGCACGGCGATCTGGTCGAGCTTGGGCAGCGCGAAAGGAACGCCGAAATACTCGCGATAGAACGGCAGCACCTTTTTCGTGACGTCCATTGCGTAGCGCGCGTCCTCCCGCTTACCTTTCGCGGTCAGGATGCGCAGTGGAATGCCGTCCACGACGTCTTCCAGCGCGTCGAACTGTCCAACCGCGACGGAAACGAGGTACGTCGGCATCGGCGGCGTCGGCGCGAATTGCCAGCGCGTCGCCGCGCCTTGCACGTCGCGCGTCGTGACCGGCATGTTGGACACGACTTCGTACGTCGACGGCGCGTTCACGGTGATCGCGAAGCTCGCGCGGAACGAGGGTTCGTCGAAACCGGGAAAGACGGAGCGCGCCGAGATGGGTTCGAGCTGCGTGCCGAGCATCAGCGCCGGTTTGCCTTCGACCGTATAGGGAACAGCGAACAATCCTTCGCCGGACTTTTGCACGATTCCCGTATACGCCAATCGCAGCCGATACTCGCCGGGCTCGATCCCGCGACCGTCGGCGATTCGCCACTGGCGCTTTTCCTTGTCGTCCGTCGCCGTCATTGGCCGCTTGCCACCGGGTCCGTCCAGCGTAATTTCACCCGCGGTGAGGTCGAATGCGTTGAGCACGATCGCCGCAACCGGTTGCCGCACCTTGATCGCGATGTCGGCAACGCCGCCGAATGTCTCCTTGGCGGGATCGAGGTCCAGCGCCAGCCGGTACTCGCTGGGTACGACATCCTTGGACAATTGTCCCGGCGTTGCGTCGAAATTGAAGCGCGGTTGTGGTTGCGCAGGCGTCGCGAACAGCGTGAGCGCCACCAGACCAAGCTGCCATCCCCGCGCGAATGCCTTCATTTCCAGCTCCTTCTGCGACCGCGATGCCCATTTGGCGCCAGCCGGGCGAAGGTGAATTTTAGCCTAGCCGTTGCACGCGGGCCGCGCTAATGTGAGCCGCAGTTCGGGCAAATCGCGCTTGGGCGCGGCGTGACGATCACCGCTGCTCCCGAGCGTGCCACCGCAAATCGAAAGGACTATCATCTCCGGTCCGTCGCGCCGCGCCTGCCGGATTCATCCCGCCTTTCAAGGAAGCAACCCCATGACTCAACAGGGCTATCTACGTCAACCTTCGCTGCAGGGCCGGTCCATCGTGTTTGTCTGCGACGACGATCTCTGGCGCGTGGACGCCGGCGGCGGCACCGCGCGGCGCTTGACCGCGGGTTTGGGAGAGCCGGCGACGCCGATGCTGTCGCCCGACGGCAAGTGGATCGCTTACGTCGGCCGCGACGAGCAACACCCGGAAGTCTATTTGATGCCAGCGGAAGGCGGCCCCGCGCGGCGCATGACGTGGTTGGGTCCGGACGTTCTCGTGCGCGGCTGGACGCCGGACGGCCGCATCCTGTTCGTCACCACGCACGGGCAGCCGTTCTTTCGCAACTATCGCGCTTTCACTCTTCCTGTCGCCGGTGGACTGCCGCACATGCTTCCGCTGGGACAGGTCAATCACTTGGCATTCGGTCCCGGCAAGGCCATGGTCATCGGCCGCAACACCGCCGATCCCGCGCGCTGGAAGCGCTATCGCGGCGGAACGGCGGGACATCTGTGGATCGACGCGACTGGCAGCGGAACGTTTCGCCGCATGCGCAGCCTCACGGGCAACATCACGAGCCCGATGTGGATCGGCAAGCGCATCTATTTCCTTTCGGATACGGAAGGCGTCGGTAACCTCTATTCCTGCAAGCCCGACGGATCAGACCGCCGCCGCCACACGGATCACGACGAGTACTACGCCCGCAATGCGCAAACGGACGGCGCGCGCGTCGTGTACCAGTGCGGCGCCGACATCTGGCTGTTCGATCCGGCCACCAACCGCACGGCGCGCGTCGCTATCGACGTGCCGTCGCATCGGACCCAGGCCGCGCGCAAGTTCGTCAGTGCCGCGGATCATCTGGCGGGCTTCAATTTGCATCCGGCCGGCCACAGCATCGCGGTCGACGCGCGCGGCAAGCTGTTCACGATGGCGATGTGGGAAGGCGCTGTGCAGCAGCACGGTGCCACCGATGGCGTTCGTCATCGCCACGGCCAATGGCTGGCGGACGGCAAATCGCTGGTCGCCGTCAGCGACGAGTCCGGCGAGGAGCGCATCGTGGTCGTGCGCGACGGCACGACGACGACGCTGCCATGGGACATCGGCCGCGTGCAGGCGCTGCGCGCTGCGCCTTCCGGCCAGCGCGTGGCGATCAGCAATCACCGCAACGAAGTCCTGATCGGCGATCTGACGACGAAGAAGGTTGCGATCATCGACCGCAGCGACTACGGGCGCAGCGAGGATCTCGCCTGGTCGAGGGATGGCGCGTGGCTCGCGTATTCGTTCTGGACCGACCCGCGATCCTGCGCGATCAAGCTGCACGAGGTCGCGAGGAAGACGAGCACGCTGGTGACCACGCCCGAGTTCCGCGACTATTCGCCGGCGTTCGATCCCGAGGGCAAGTACCTCTACTTCCTGTCGGTGCGCACGTTCGACCCGGTCTACGACAACGTGCAATTCGAGTTGAGCTTCCCGCGCGCTGCACGCCCCTACCTGATCGCGTTGCACAACGACCAGCGGCCCCCGTTCGATCCGGAACCGAAAGGATTGAAGCCCGCGGAGGAGGACCGCCGCAAGGAGGACCATGTCGACGCGAAGCCGCGCACGATCCGCGTCGATCTCGACGGCATCGAACGGCGCGTCGCCGCGTTTCCGGTGGCCGAGGGGCGCTTCGGCCAGATCGCAGGCACGGCTGGCAAAGTGTTGTGGACGACGTTTCCCATTCCCGGCGCGCACGGCCGCGGCGGCCACAAGGAGTCGCCCGGCCGCCTGGAATTGTTCGACTTCGCCACGCTGCGCGCCGAACCGCTGCTCGAGCGCGTCGACCAGTTTGCGCTCGCAGCCGATCACACGACGCTCGTGGTTCGCGATGGCAAGCGCCTGCGCGCCATTCGCGCCAACGCGCCGATGGAGCGCAAGGACGTGCCGGTGTCGGACGAGCCTTCGCGCAAGACGGGATGGATCGACCTCGCGCGCATCCGCCTGTCGGTGGACCCGCGCCTCGAATGGCGGCAGATGCTGCGCGAGGTGTGGCGGCTGCAGCGCGACCAGTTCTGGGTGGCGAACATGTCCGGTACCGATTGGGACGGGATCTATCGCCGGTATGAGCCGCTGCTCGCGCGCGTGGCTACGCGCGGCGAGCTGTCGGACCTGATCTGGGAAATGCAGGGCGAACTCGGCACGTCGCACGCCTACGAGATGGGCGGCGATCATCGCCGCCCGCCGCAAGTTGCGCTGGGCCACCTCGCCGCGGACCTGCGCGCGGTGGACGGTGGCGCGGCCTACGAGATCTCGCGCATCGTCGTCGGCGATGCGTGGGACGCGGCGGCAGATTCACCGCTGAACGCGATCGGCGTGCATGCCGCGGTCGGCGAGCGCATCGTCGCGGTCAACGGCCAGCCGGTCACGCGGGACCGCCCGCCGCAGGCACTGCTCGTGCATCAGGCAGGCGCCAAGGTGGAACTCACGCTGGCGGCGAAGGGCGCCGGCAAGTCGCGCAATGTGGTCGTGACAACGCTGGCGGACGACGTTCCGGCACGCTATCGCGAATGGGTCGAACACAACCGCCGCTGGGTGCACGCCAATTCCGGCGGGCGCGTCGGTTACCTGCACTTGCCCGACATGCAGTCCGCCGGTTTCGCGGAATTCCACCGCTACTTCGGCGGCGAGTGCGACCGCGACGCGCTGATCGTCGACGTCCGCTACAACCGCGGCGGGCACGTGTCGCAACTGCTGCTGGAAAAGGTCGCGCGCAAGCGCATTGGCTACAACGTGATGCGGTGGGGCAAGCCCGAGCCGTATCCGAGCGACTCGCCCGCCGGCGCGCTGGTCGCGCTGACCAATGAGCACGCGGGCTCCGACGGCGACATCTTCTCGCATTGCTTCAAGCTGATGGGCATCGGCGCGCTCGTCGGCACGCGCACGTGGGGTGGGGTGATCGGCATCTGGCCGCGGCATGCGCTGGTCGACGGCAGCGAGACCACGCAGCCGGAATTTTCCTTCTGGTTCGCCGACGTCGGCTGGGGTGTCGAGAATTACGGCACGGATCCGCAAATCGAGGTCGACAACGCGCCGCAGGATGCCGTGGCGAAGCACGACCGGCAACTGGAGAAGGCCCTTGCGACCGCGCTGCAGCTCGCGAAGAAGTCGCGTGTGCTGAAGCCGAAGGTCGGTCCCCGGCCCAACCTGGCGCGCAAGTCGTTGCCGGCACGCAGCTGAGCCCCACGCCGGCCAGCACTTCGCCTGGCGAAAACGCGGCCGCGAGGGCCGCTGCCACCGGCATGCAGGCGGCGCTGACGCTGATCGCGCGTTGACACGCATGACCTCGCGGCCAGCGAGGTCAATGTCTGGCGGGGCCATTCCCCAAGAGAGTTGTAAGCAAATGTGTCGGCGAATCGGCGGGCGAGCGTGCTTCTCATAGGCGTGTGTCGCCGCAACCTGCGCGGCGGAGCCAACTGGCGTTCGTCTTTCCAATGCGGATGGTCAACCGTCCCGGCGCACGCGCGTTTGTTAATGGTTGCAGTCGCGTCGCGTTGTTGCCTTTTTGTACATGCGTAAAAAATGGCGGGCGCGCACGCATAGGCGGGGAGGGGTCCGTGCGCAGAGGTCGCTTTGTAGGCCGCTCTTGTAGGACGCTTCGCGGCCTGGTTTGCAACTCAGTTTGCAGCTCGGTTTGCAACACCCGTTGCGCGGCAGCGCATGCCTCACTGCGCGCCAACGCGGGTGCGCGCTGACGCGGCGCAAGGCAAAGATGCCCTCAGCAATATCGCCCTCAGTTAACACGATGGTTGCGACCTCGGTTGACCTGCCTGCGCGAGTTCGCGCGGCGCGTGGGCTCATCGCGTGGCCGTCGCTGACCGAATCCGTTCTGGCCATAGCAGCAATCGCGGTGATCTTCCCGATGTTCGCCGGGTTGGGAGCCGATGCGGCTGGACGGGATCGTCGCTTCGCCGAGACCGGGTCGATCGCACCCGTTGCGCCACCGGCGATCCTCATTGCGGCATGGCGACAGATCGCGAGCGCCTTCGAAAAACCCACCGAAGGCATCGAGCCCCGTGAAACGGATCAGCAGGCGCAACCGCGTGAGGTCGTGGACGATGCCGCGCGCCCCGGCGCGGCCGCCATTGACGCGGCGCCCGGAGTCGCGCTGGTCCGCGCCAAGAACGCGGCTATGCGCGACTTGCTCGCCACCGCAGGCTGGCAATGGGGCGCGTGGATGTTCGCGGGCCTTGTGCTGCTGAAGCTGAGCCGCACGAGGCTGCCTGCCGCCGTCGGTGTTTCTTTCGCGCTCGCCATCTGGTCTGCCGCCGCGTGGGCCGGTCGCGTGCCGTGGCCACTCGCACACAATCAAGCGTTCGAAACGGGACGCCTGGACGCGCGCTGGGACGCGATGCCGGCCAGTTTCGTGATCGCGCTCCTCGTGGCTGCGGGCGTGCTTCTCGCGCTCGCCCCGTGGCTGCGCAAGCCTAAGGTCCCGGTGCCGCAAACGCTCTCGTCGCGATTGGGCTATCCGGGTTTCGTCGTCGCCACCGGAATAGGCTGGCTGCTTCTCCTGGACCTTTCGGCAAACGGCAATCCGAGCAACCGCTACCTGGCGCTGTATCACCACAGCCATCTGTGGCTTGCGATGCTCGTGTTGACGGTGGTTGCGTTCCTTCGTCCTGCCATCGGCCGCACGCTCGCCTGGCTCCTGTCGGCCGCGGAAGAAATCGGTGGCCGCGTCGGCCGTCTGCTTGGCCCGTTGCTCGCGCCGGCTGCGGTGGTACTCGTCATGCTCGTCATCGTCCTGGGCATCGGCGCGCTGCTATCGGGAATTCGGCAGATGACCTCGGAACTGGGGCGCGTCTGGCTGATGGTCGGCGTCGCGTGGTTCTTCTTCCTTCGCGGTGCTCCGGTGGCCGAACGCTTGGCGCGGAGCCGCAATCCGGTCGTGTCGCTGATACGTTACGCGTGGCCGCTGGCGTTCGTGGGATTCGTGCTCGTGGGCGCAATGCTCATGCTCCACGACATGGGCCCGCTGCTGATTGCCTCGTATGCGGCCGGCGCGTTTCTGGCGGCGTCGATCGCCATGTGGTGGCACGTGCGCACCGGGGCGAGATATGCGCCTGCTGTGCTCGCCGTCAGCGCCTTCACGATGTGGATCGCAATTGTCACGCTGGCGGTCTTTCAGTTCGGCGCCGTCCACGAAGTCACTGCGGGCCGCCTGCAAAATCTGGCGGCGCCGCTCGCATCCGCCAACGATCAACAGGCTCTCGTTGCTTGGTTCCGCGAAGCGGCACCGGCCAACGGATTCGGATTGGGCGCCGTGCCTTGGTGCGGCTTTACCAGCGCGACGTGCGCCGGCGTTCCGGCGCAGATCCACAGCGATTACACGTTCACGGCGCTCGTCGGTGTGTTCGGCTGGTCCGCAGCGTGGGCTTTCACCCTCGGCACCGCGGTTTGGCTGCACCGGCTGATACGGCATCACGGTCGCGTGACCCGCGGCGAACCGCGGTTTGTTCATCGCGCCGGCCGCGTCGTTGCCGATAGCCAGGCGTTTTTGAGCTGGATCGGCGTGGCCTGGGTGGTGCTCACCTTGTGTCAGCTGGCCGTGACCGTCGCGGGCAATGTCGCCGTGCTGCCTCTTACCGGGGTGACGTTTCCCTTCGTGAGCTTCGGCATGACGTCGCTCGTCGTCAACAGCGCCCTGCTTGCGCTTTGCATCAACGTGAGCCTGCCGGGTACGGACCATGCGTGACTCCCGGGCTGCATCGCTCCTGGACTTTGCGATCGCCGCGAGCATCGCGGTCGTGCCCGTGCTCCTCGCCGTCTTGCTCGGGATAGGCACCGTCGCGCCGTCCGCGCTCCGCAGCACGTCCGACGACAATCACGTGAGCGTGCGCCAGGTCGCGGCGCTGAAGACGTTCGAGCGCGCGATCGTAAGGCGCGATTCGGTGCAGTCAGGCGCGCCGGACGCGCGAGCCTTGACCGTGCTCATTCCGGAGTGCGGCGCCGAATGGAACGCTGGCGAGGGCGCCGTGGATCGGTTGAAGGAGGTCCTCGGCCGCGCGACTGTGGAGGCGCGTGGGCCTGCGCAGCGCATTGCCGGCGAACTGCGCGAACTCGACGCAGCATTGTTGCGCATGAGCGTCGGCGGCAATCGCCGCGTCGCCGATTCGGTCGGCTTCGACGCTGCGCGCTGGGCCGAAGCGGCGAGGCAGGCGCTGGCGACACCGATCGAGACACCGAGGTACCCGGGACAAACATTCAACGTGCGTTGCTCCGACTTGCGCGCCGCGGTCGCGATGCTTTCCCGCGGAAACGGACGGATGCTCGCGACGCTTGCGTGGCGCGGGACCGAGGTGGGCCGAACAATCGCGTCGTGGCAGCCCGAGCAGTACGTCGAAATCTCCGCACGCCATCTATCGCGCGCCAATCCATGGCGCGGCCTTCCGGGATGCGTGTACCTGGGCAGCGGCCGCGCCGAGGGAGACGACGCGAGCCCGGCGTTCTTCGTCAGGACTGCGGGAGCGGCGAGCCAACGCGTGTGCACGCAACCGGCGGTCTTCGACGTCTCGGTGGGAGATACCGGCGCCGCGCCGCCGATCGCCATCGTCGGTGAGCCCGGATCCGACGTTGCCGCTGACGACCTGCGCTGGGACGTTCCACCTTCGCTTCAGACACTGCTCCAGCCACTCGATTCGCTGCAGCGGCCATGGGGCTCGCTCTACCGAACCTTCACCGAAGGCGCGCATGCGCCGGATGACGCGAAGGCGAGTGACCATTACGCGCCCAACCGGATCGCGCTCGACGGCACGCAAGTCGACGTGGGCTTTTCGGTGGACCTGACGATCGATCCCAAGTTGCAGGCGCTGGCGCAGAAGACCGCGGCCTGCTACACGGGCCGACAGGACGTCTGCCGTTCGCTTGGCGTGCATCGCGGCGAGGACGGCGACGACGCGATCGGGCATCACCTCCTCGAGCACGCCGTCGTGCGCATGGCGGCGATCGCGATCATCGACGTGGCCAGCGGACGCATCGAAGCGCTCGCCGGCGCCCTCTCCCCGTGCACGCGCCAGGAATACGATGGTCCGGGCCGCGAGGCGAATTGCGATTCGCGCCTGCCGTATGCGGTCGGCTATCGTCCGGACCAACTGTTGAATCCGGCCGTGTTCCACGATGCGATGCCCGGGTCGGTCATCAAGCCCGTGATGGCGGCGGCCTTCCTTTCCAACGCAAACGTCGGATCGCGTTGGCTCGCGGCCGAGCGTGCCGAGATGCGGACGTCTGCGCAGCCGACGCGCGACAGCTTGCGCGGGCAATTGATGCGGTCTGATTCGGCGCGCTTTCTCGATCGCATGTTCTGCGGTGACCTGGGGTTTCGTCCCTGCGAGCGTCCATGGGAAGTTCAGGCGATGGCGAGCGCATTCGGCTGGAACGGCGGATGTGCCGAGCCGAACGAGCGTTGCGGCAAGCGTGACCTCTTGTTCGGCCGCTCGGTCGCGGCCGCGGCCTCGGATGACCTCGAGTCGTTGGCCGAATGGGTGCCGTATGGCCGGCTCCTCGTCGAACCGAATGGAGGAAAACTCGGCGCGCCATTCAGCACGCGCCCCGCGATCGCGCTCGATACGGCCAAGGTCAGGCGCTGCGCGGCCGGCGCCGATGGCCACTCGGGGAGCAAGGACGATTGGGGGAAGTGCAGCGGCGGCGTTGTCGTGGATATCGTCGCCGAAGGCTGGGGGCAGGGGCATGCGCGATCCACAGCGCTCGGCGTGGCCGGCATGATGGCCTCGCTTGCGGCCGCGGCGAACGGGCAGAGCGAAGTTCACAAGCCACATCTGGTGCAGGCGGTGCGAGCGGTTGCCAACGCCGCGCCCTCGATGCTCGGATCCGCTGCGACACACTGGGCGGCCGCAGGCCGCGAACCCAACGCGTTGTCGCATGACGCCGCGGAAGTGATCCTGAGCGGCCTCTCGTACAGCCATCGCAACGGCACCGCGCGCCTCGCGTGCGAGCAGGTGTTCGATGCGCGCGCGTGTCGCGAGATCGACTGGATCGCCGGCAAGACCGGCACGCCCACGTTCCCGAACGACGACCGTTCGCTCGACGAGCTGGCGAGACTCTGCGCGCCGGGCGTGCAGCGCACGACCGTCGAGCAAATGGCTTGCGGCGGATTGCGTCCCTACAAATGGTATGTCGCGGCCTGGCGAAGCGACCCCGCGAATCCAGCTTGGACGAAAGTCATCGGCGTGCTCACCGAGCGCAACTGGCTCGTGGACAGCGGCCGCATTCACGGTGCCGGCGATCACGGACCTAATCCCGCCGCGGAGATTGCCTTCCAGGTGGTCGCGCGGCAGAGCGGCGCCTTGGGAGATGGCCGATGAGCCGGGCGGCCGATTCTCTCCGCCGCGCCGCGGCGCCGCGCGGCGCGCCTTCGTCGCGGCGCGTCCCGCCGTGTTCGGCGCCGCTGACGTGGACGTTCGACGGTCCGTTCGCCGTGTGCCTTACCGACATCGAGGACACGCTGCGCCGCGCGATCGTGCAGTTGGGCGACATAGCGGGCATCGCTATCGCGCTCGATCTTTCACTTCCCGCGCTTGCCGCGCGGGTGGCCGCGGGGGACGTGATCCAACCCGCATGGAGTCGCTTCCTGACCCGGGTGTCGCAGCGCTACGGCTTGCCGTGCCCGCTGCGCGTCCGGCCTCGCAATCACACCGGCCCGCTTGTCACGCTGGTGATCGTCTACCGGAGTTAGCATGGCGCTCAAGACCTGGATTATGCAGAGGATGAACCGGATCGGCCGCCCCGACTTGCCGCAGCGCCCGTCGCGGGCCGGCCCAATGCCGGGCGGGGCTGGTGCGCAACCGCGTGAGCCTTCGTTGCGCAGCCTGCCGGAAACGCACGAACCGTCTGCGCCGGTGCCCGAGCATCTGGGGGCGTACGGGCCACTGGTCGGCGCGATCCGCGACGAACTGCTGCACTTCGTCGCCAGCGAGCTGCGGCTGCATCTCGCGATCGCCGAGCGCGATCGCTACGTGCTGACCTCGATCGAGGTCGATTGCGCGGACGACGCCGATGGCGCCGATCTCCTGCGTTGCTTCACGGAGGAGTTCACGCCGGAGCAGACCAAGCGATTTCTCGCCCGCGATGTGATCGGGCGCCTTCCCAACGCCAGTGCGATCGACCTCACGCAGTTCGGCGGACTCAACGCGACGCGCCTGCATGGCGATGTTCCTGTCGATGACGATGCGTATGCCGAGCTGCGCGCGCAGCTTCGCGCGTCCACGCCCGGCGAGGCATCGCATGCGTTCGACGTGACGTTGCTCGGCCGGTGGATCGAAACGGAGCCGGGCGCGGCGGCCCCGGGACCCGAAGGCAAGAGCGCGGCGGCACCGCACACTCCGCTCGCCGGCAGCCGCCTGGCAATCGAGATCGACGATGCGGATGGCCATCGCCATTTGACGCTGGCGTCGGTGGTGCCGAATCGCCGCTACTCGATCGGCAAAGGGGAAGGCTGCGACATCGCGGTCAGCGGCACCTTCGCAAGCCGCAGGCATTGTGAAATCTGGCTCGACAGCGGCTCCTGGTGGGCGGGCGATGCCGGTTCGACCAACGGCATACGTGTGGAGACTGCGCAGAGCGTGCTCGGGCGCGCCGGTGTCCTCGCCGGCGGCGCCAATGCCAAGACCGCGATCGAGATCGTGCCCGGTGCGCGAATCATCCTTTCCGCGCTCGCGCGCGGAGAACCGGGTGACTATCCGCGCGTGCTGTTGCACCAGGTCGCTCCTGCGCCTTCGTCATCGACGCCGGTGAGTCCGGCCGGCAAGGTGCCGACGACGGCGATCACGCCGATCGCCGTGATGCGACAGCGTGAACGCGATCCGGCGCGGCAACTGACTCTGACCGCCGGCATGGCTTCCGGGACGCGCACGCTGACACTCGGCGCCAAGTCGGCGCCGGTTTCCATAGGCCGATCGCGCAACCAGGACCTGGTCGTTGATTGGGCGCACGAGGGCGTCTCCGGCCATCACGTCGACCTCACGGACATCGACGACACCGGCGCTGAGGTCGAAGTCCATGGCGACAACGGCGTCACCGTCGCTGGAACGACGCACGCCCAGGGCAGCCGATTCCGCTGGCGCGTGAACGAGCGTATGACGCTTGGGCGCGCTTCGGGCGAGGAGCCTGAGTGCACGTTGATGCTGTCCGACCAGTCATGACCGACTATGAGCGCAAGCAGGAGGGCACACCAATGAATGTGCCCACGCCCTGGGAACCGGCGATAGCGACGCACGAACGCGAAGCGCGGGGAACGGCGACGACATCGGAAAGTGGCGCGATGGCGACGGCCGCGACGCGGCTCGATCTCGCCGTCGCGTCGTTTTGCGGCCTGCGGCACGATGTCAACGAGGACGCGCACAGCGCACTGGATGGTGCCGCGCCGGTCTACGTGGTCGCGGATGGCGTGGGCGGCGGCGCGATGGCGTCGCGCGCGAGCCGCGAACTCGTGCGCCGCGTGCACCGCGTTCTGGATGTCCGGCGCATCGACGATGCTTCGGTGCGTGCCGCGCTGCTCATCGCCGATCACGAGGTCGCGCGCAGCATCGCGAGTGAGACCCAGCAGCCGGGGGCGGCGACGGTTGTCCTGTGCGCGAGTGAAGGGGCGGACCTGTCGACCTGGCTTGTGGCGTGGGTCGGCGACTGCCGGGCCTACCGCGTCTTCGCGGACGCAAACGGTGAGCCGGAGCTGTTGACGCGTGACGATACGTACCGCCACCTGGCCGAGGCGCCCCCGCCCGGAGGCTCGGCCGACGACCCGGCTCGGATGGTCGGCAATGGCGCCGTCAGCGTTCCCAACCTTGCGCGGGTGGAGTTGGGCGACGACGAGATGCTGGTGCTGTGCAGCGACGGCATGCACAAGCACATGGATGCGCGCGATATCCCACGATTGCTCCGGCGCGGCAGCCTGCCGCTCGCACGCCGGTGCACCCGGCTTCTTGCGCTGGCCCGCGCGCGCGGCAGCACGGATGACGCGACGGTACTGGTGATTCATCGCGAAGCCGTTGCGCCCCGCAGTCCGGCCGCCTGGTTTTAGCCGACCGTAACACTGATGCAAGGTGTCCCATGACTCCTGACCAGATCGATCACGTATTCGGACGCGGCCGCTTGAAGATGGATACGGGCGCGCATGTGGAAGTGTTCCGGGAGGCGGCGCCGCCGGGCGAGAGCCGCCGCTACACCAAGCGCTTCCTGACGACGGCCGACGGCGACTACGCGCAGTGGACCGAGCGCGAATGGCGCATCCTTGCGCTCCTCATCGGGCACGGGTCGCGCTGCGTTCCCGACATCGTGCAATACGACCGCGATGCGCGCGGAACGAAGCTGGTGCAGACCTACGACGCGGGAGCGACTGTCGACCAGTGGGCAAGGTTGCTGCCCGTCGAACGCGGCGGCAGCTTGTACACGCGTGTCTTCGAGGACTGCGCGCACTGGTGGGCGCTGGCACATCATTGCCTCGTTGCTCTGGACGAAATCCATTCGCTGCAGCTGGTGCATCTGGACATCAAGGGAGACAACATCTGCATTCCCATCGGCCCCGCCGGGTTCGACCCGGCGGCGCCAGGCGAGCGGCTCTTCCCGATGTTCGGCAAGCTCCGTCTGATCGATTTCGCGTTCTCGCTGGTCTCCGGCGAGAGCCTGCCCACGCCCTTGCCCATCGGCTGGCAGCAGGAATACGACTACCAGTCGCCGCGGCTTCTGCACGCGCTCGAAGCCGGCCGCGCCGGCGACCTCCAGCCGACCGAGAATCTCGATTGGCGTTGCGACATGTACAGCCTCGCCGCGATGCTCAAGCGCTATCTTCCAGATGAGCGCCGGTTGTGCCCGCCGGAACAGAGCAGCGGTTGGACGGTACAGCGATACGACGCGGCAAAGGCGTTGATCCTGAAGATTCGCGAAGCGCACGACCGCGAGCTCACGTTGCGCCGTCCGCATGCCGCGTTGATCATGGAGACGAGCGCGCACGTTCGCGAGAACGAGTTGGCGCTGTCGCTGGAATGCGGCTGGACGCTGGCACGCGATGCGCAGCCCATTGCGGCGCCGGCAACACCATTGACGCCGGTCACGCGGCTGGCGCTCCCGCTGCGTCTCGTGATTCCGCCACGCGATGACATTGCCGCCGTTCTCGAGTCCGTCCGCGGCGAAGGCCGCGCGCCGTTGCGTTCGGCGAAGCGACGCAACAAGGTTGCGCTCATCGCCGCGGCAGCTGGCGTCGCGGCCATCGGCCTCCTGCCGTTCGTCGCGGACAGCGGCGCCTTCGTGGGTGATGCGGGCCGGTTCATCATGGGTGCCGGCCGCGCATTGACGGCCGCGATGACGCACGCCGTGGATCCAAGGGACCTCGCCGTCGCGACCCCATCGCCGCCGCCCGACGCGGCCGGAAGGCCAGCGGTGTCGGCGCCCGGGTTGCCCATTGCCGAAGCGGTCGTTACACCCGAATCCGTGGCGGCGACGGCGCCCTCGGTGCAGGACGTGGAGGTCGCAACAGGACCTGCCGTGACGCATGCCGCCGCCGCGACGGACTCATCCGAGGCGTCGCCGTCGGACGCGCCACCATTGCGTTCGGAGGCGGCGGAACGACCCGATGCATCATCTGTATTGCCCGCGCCATCCCTTCCAGACGCGACGGCAGCTTCAGCCTCCACGCGCACGGAAACCTCGCCGGTGCCGCCACCTTCGTCGTCGCCCGCAACAGGGGGTTCGCGCAGCAGGCAACGCGACGTCTACCAGTCCAAGCCGGTGTCGCCGCCGCCGCGCTTGGCCAAAGCGCCGCCGGCAACGACAGCAGCGCGTGCGTTGCCGCTCCCGCCCGCGAAGACAGCGCCTCGCACGCAAATCGCCGCTGGCAACAAGGCTCAGCATTCGACGGCCGCGACGCGTGCCGTCGCGACACGCGCCCTCCCCCCGGCCGTCGCGGCGAAACGAGGAACCGACGCGTTCGTCGCGTCGCGGGCGCCGGCGAGCGCTGCTCCGACGGTGGTCGCGTCCGCCGCGACGTCGGCACCGCTCCCGGGTCCCGCCGCTGAGCGGCGCTCGGACGTGGCGATCTCCGCCGATGCTGCGAAGATCACTGCACTCCTGGCGAACCAGGACGTCGCTACCGCGCCTGCGGTGCCTGAAAAGGTCCCATCCCCGGCGGCCGCCTCCAATGCCATGCCAGCACCACCTGTCGCCGCTGTGGCGCCGAAGCAAGCTCCGACCGTAGTCGAGTCGCCGCGCGCGTCGCCTGTAGTGACGAATGCGTTACCGAACCTGTCGCGGTCGGCGCCGATCGTCCAGGCGGCGCCGCCCGTTGCAGCACCGATCGTCGAATCGCCACCTCTCCTCGCGACGCCGAGCGTGCCGCCGGCGCGGTCCAACGCGGCGCCGATCGTCGAGGCACCGCGCCAGTCCGCTCCAAGCGTCATTGCCGAGCAACTGCGCTCACCCCGCGCGTCGCCCGGGGACATCCGCGATGGCAACGCATACCGTGCGCAGGCGTCGTGGATACTTGAGAACGTTGTCCCGCGCACTTCGGCGCAATCGCATGCACAGGTCTCGCGCGTGCTGTTGATCGCCGCGAGCGCCTTTCACCCCGCCCAGGATCGTGGAGTGACCGCCGCGGCCGCAACGCCGGGTGTGGTCAACGATATAGGCTTCGTGGCGCGCGACTTCGCTCCCCTTGACGCGCGTCGCTGGTACGACGAAGCGCGACGCGCCTTCTGGTCGCGGCGCGAGATACCGGACGCGATGGATCTGGCGCTCAAGGCATTCGGCGCGAATCCTTACGATCCGGAGATCGCCGGCTATCTGGCGTTCCTTTACATGAAGGTCCTGCCTGCGCAGCCCGATCGCGCGAGGCAACTTGCGCTTCACGCCATCGGCATGCGCAACAAGCAATATCAAACGGGTCGTCCGGAAGACTGGACGACGTTCGCCATCGCGAGCGCGCTTACGGGGCGCGAGATCGACGCCAAGTACGGGTTTTACGCGCTGGTTGCGTTGACGCGGAACGCGGACCTCGCGTGCCGCGCGGCGCTGGGCGCGCTCGCAACGTATGGCGAGCGCCTGCGCGAGCCGGTCGATGCATTGCTGTATCGCGTGCATGTGCAGGGGCGCAGCGATGGCTCTCGCGATTGCACCTGGCCGGCTGACCGAATGGCGCGCAACCCGTAAATGCGCCGGACATCCTGGGCGATCGGACCTAGGGAGGGCAGCAATGCGTTACGATGCTCGCCCGCCCAGCACTCCCGAACGCCATGGACATCGCCTTCATCCTGGACCCGCTGCCGGAGCTCAAGGCCTACAAGGACTCGAGTATCGCGATGATGCGCGCGCTGCAACGGCGCGGGCATCGCGTCTTCGCGCTCGGGCAGGCCGACATCTTCTGGGACCGGAACGTGACCCGCGGCGCGGCGCGCGCGCTGACGCTGGCCGACGACGATCACGACTGGTATCGCGCCGGCGAGCCGGAGGCGCGTCCGCTGCGCGACTTCGCCGCGGTGATCATGCGCAAGGACCCGCCGTTCGACATGGAGTACGTGTATTCGACGTACCTGCTCGAGGCCGCCGAGCGCGAAGGCGCGCGCGTCTTCAATCGCCCGCGGGCGATACGAGACAACAACGAGAAGATGGCGATCACGAAGTACGCCGGTTTCATCGCCCCGACGCTGGTCACGCGGGATGCCACGCTTGTCGACGCGTTCATCGACGAACACGAAGACGTCATCATCAAGCCGCTCGACGGGATGGGTGGCGCGTCGATTTTCCGCATCCGCAAGACCGACCCCAACCGCAATGTGATCGTCGAGACGGTGTCGCATCTCGGCCGGCAGACGGTCATGGTGCAACGCTTCATTCCGGAGATCGTCGACGGCGACAAGCGCATCCTGGTCATCGGCGGCGAGGTGGTTCCGTTCGCGCTCGCGCGCATCCCCAAGCCGGGCGAGACGCGTGGCAACCTGGCCGCCGGGGGCCGGGGTGAAGCCCGGCCGATCACCGATCGCGAACGCGAGATCGCCACCGCGCTGGGCCCGAGGCTGTGGGCCGAGGGCCTGCTGATCGTCGGCCTCGACGTCATTGGTCCCTGCTTGACCGAGGTCAACGTCACGTCGCCGACCTGCTTCGTGGAAATCGCGCAGCAGTCCGGCTTCGACGTGCCCGGGATGTTCGTCGATGCGCTGGAGCGGGCCTGCCGCTAGCCGCGATCCCGTATCCGGCCGTACCCATCGTGCTACCATTTTGCCGGTGGCTGCGGGTGTCATACGCAGGTCATCGGAAGGCCTCATGATCGGCATCCTCATCATCGCGCACGACACGCTGCCGGACAGCCTGGTCAAGGCGGTCACGCATGTGTTGGGCACGCGGCCGCCGCAGTTCGAAACCGTGTCGGTGTCCGCGAGCGACGATCCCTTCCACCTGCTGCCGACAGCGAAGGAAGCGCTGGCGCGGCTCGATAGCGGCGACGGCGTGCTGATTTTTTCCGATATCTATGGCGCGACGCCGTGCAATCTCGCCAGCAAACTGCTGGTGCCCGGCCGCGTCGAAGTGGTGGCGGGCGTCAACCTGCCGATGCTCGTGCGCGCGTTCACGTATCGCGCGAAGGGCATGGACACGATGATCAAGAAGGCGATCTCGGGCGGATGTGACGGCGTGGTGCGCATCGAAGTCGACCCCGTCTATGCAGCAGCGCGAGGTTGAGATCATCAACAAGCTGGGCCTGCACGCGCGGGCCTCGGCGAAGCTGACGCAGCTCGCCGCGAAGTACCAGTGCGACGTGCAGATGTCGCGCAACGGCCGCAAGGTCAACGCCAAGAGCATCATGGGTGTGATGATGCTGGCGGCGGGCAAGGGCGCGAAGGTCATGGTCGAGGTCGATGGCCCGGACGAACTGGAAGCGATGGATGCCATCGTCGCCTTGGTCGGTGACTATTTCGGCGAGGGACAGTAAGCGGTTACACCCGTTATCCGTCAGTGAATTGGGGGCCGAAAGTCCTCACCATTGCGACGGTCATCATGATCGGAACAACAGTTTGCGGAACCAACGGATGAATCCGCCGACCAACGGTTGTCTCCAGTCGCATTGCGGCGGGGTTTTTTATTTTCACCATTCGCCGGAGGTGTTCCATGCAGACGCGCGACCTCGCAATATCCAATCGACTCGGTCTCCACGCCCGCGCGTGCGCGAAGATTGTCCACATCGCTTCGCAATTCCATTGCAAGGTGTCGCTGGTGGTGAAGGGCCGTCGCGCGAGCGCCCGCAACATCGTCGCGGTCATGCTGCTGACGGCATCCGTGGGAACCACGGTGCGGCTGGAGACCGACGGTCCGGACGAAGTGGCGGCCATGCGCGAGATCGCAGCTCTCTTCCACGACGGGTTCGGCGAGCGATCGTAGCGGACCGCCCCGCGCCATCGGGGTCGATTGTGGGTGCGCAGTGATGGTCAGCTTCGCGCTGCACGGCGTGGGCGTGTCGTCCGGCATTGCGATCGGACGCGCGCAACTCGTTTCGCATGCAACCCTCGAGGTCGCGCACTACCAGATACCGTCCTCGAAGCTCGACGCCGAGATCGCACGCTTCGATTTCGCGATCAAAGAGGTCCAGAAGGAGCTTGAGGGCCTGCATACGGCAATGACCAGCGGGGACGTTCCGGGGGAGTTCGGTGCCTTCCTGGACGTCCACTGGATGATCCTGAACGATCCGACGCTCTCCGAGGCCCCTCGGAAGATCATTCTCGAACAACGCTGCAACGCAGAGTGGGCGCTCACTCAACAAATGGGCGTGCTGGTCGAGCAATTCGAACAGATCGAGGATCCTTACTTGCGCGAGCGCAAGGCGGACATCGTCCAGGTCGGCGAACGCGTCCTGAAGCGTCTGCTCGGCAAGCCGGGCGCGCTGCCCGCGCCGGTGGCCGAAGAGCAGACGATCCTGGTCGCCCACGACCTCTCGCCCGCAGACGTGATCCAGTTCAAGCAGCACCGCTACGGCGCGTTTCTCACCGACCTGGGCGGCGTGACGTCGCATACCGCCATCGTCGCGCGCAGCCTCAACGTGCCGGCGGTGGTGGCGACGCACAACGCGCGGCAGCTGATCCGCGATAGCGAGATGCTGATCGTCGACGGCCAGAGCGGCGTGGTCATCATCAACCCCGACCGCGCGGTGCTCGCTGAATACCGGCTGAAGCAAAGCGAACTCGACCTCAAGCGGCAGAAGCTGAAGCGGCTGCGCACCAAGCCCGCCGAAACCATCGACGGCGTGCGCATCGAGCTGCACGCGAACATCGAGTTGCCCGACGACGTCGACCAGGTCCTCGAGAACGGCGCCACGGGCATTGGTCTCTTCCGCTCCGAATTCCTGTTCCTCAACCGCGAAGGCCTGCCTACCGAGGACGAGCAGTTCGAAGCCTATCGCGCCGTCGCCGCCGGCATGAAGGGCCTGCCGGTGACGATCCGCACATTCGATTTGGGTGCCGATAAGCACAAGGAGGGATTGGACGGCTTGTCGCGGGTCGCACCCAATCCGGCGCTCGGCTTGCGCGCCATCCGCTTCTGCCTGGCCGAGCCGCGGCTGTTCCTCACGCAGCTGCGCGCGATCCTGCGCGCGTCGCACTACGGCCGCGTGCGGATTCTGGTGCCGATGCTGGCGTCGTCCGGGGAGATCGATCAGACGCTCCTTCTGATCGAGCAGGCGAAGGAGTCGCTGCGCGAGCAGAACGTGCCGTTCGATTCGCGCGTCGAAGTCGGCGGCATGATCGAGATTCCCGCCGCCGTGCTGGCCATGGGCGCGTTCTGCTCGAAACTCGATTTCCTGTCCATCGGCACTAACGACCTGATCCAGTACACGCTGGCCGTCGACCGCGCGGATGAGGCGGTGTCGCATTTGTACGACCCGCTGCACCCGGCCGTACTCCGCCTCCTGGCGCTCGCTATCAGCACGGCGACCAAGGCCAGGGTTCCGATTGCGGTATGCGGGGAAATGGCCGGCGAGGTGCAGATGACACGGCTGCTGCTGGGGCTCGGCCTGCGCAATTATTCGATGCATCCGGCGCACCTGCTGACGGTCAAGCAGCGCGTGCTGACGTCGGAATTCGCCTCGTCCAAGCCACTGGTGGACAGGATCCGCCGCGCCGACGATCCCATGCGGGTCGCCGAAATGCTCTACAAGCTGAATATTTGAGCCTCCGCACTGTTGGCATATCCGTTGCGTCCGTGTAGCCGGTTGCCGGCGATTTCGGCATAATGCCAATGTCATGAAAATAAACGTTCTTGCCGCTTTGGCGCTATCGATGATGTGTTCGGCGTCGGCCCCTGCGTTGGCGACGGACGCCGGCCAGCCGGCGCCCGGTCTCGCGCTGCCTGACGCGCGGGGCAGCGTGGTCACGCTCGACAAGCTGCGCGGGCAGGTGGTCTACGTGGATTTCTGGGCCTCCTGGTGCGGTCCGTGCCGCCGCTCCTTTCCCTGGATGAACGAAATGCAGCAGAAGTATGGCGAAAAGGGCCTGGCCATCGTTGCGGTCAACGTCGACAAGAAGCGCGCCGACGCCGACAAGTTCCTGGCGCAGTTGCCGGCAAGCTTTCCAGTCGTCTTCGATGAAGCCGGAACGTCGCCCGCTGCGTTCGGCGTGAAGGGCATGCCCACTTCCTATTTGATTGATGCCCGCGGCAACGTGGTCGTTGTCGAGCGCGGCTTCCTTGAAGGCAGTCGCGGCGAGCTCGAGGAGCGCATCAAGGCATTGCTGGCCAGCCGCTGAATTGCTGGATCGCTGAATCGTTCCCCATGGAGAATTCCCGATGCGCGTGACCCTCCTGCTTGCCTTCGCCATTCTCCTTGGCGGATGCGCGTCGATGACGCCGCCGCAACCATGGGAGAAGGGCGATCTCGCGAGGCCGGCGATGCAATTCGATTACGACAAGCTGGAAACGCGCGCGCAACAGCACATCTACACGAGCAAGGAAGCTGCAACCGGCGGGTATGGCGTCGGCGGGGGCGGCTGTGGCTGCAACTAGGCGCAAGCGTCGCGTCCGCTCCGTCCGCGCGGACGCCGGCGAAGCCAAGCGCAATGCGCAAGCCGGCGCGCTCCTCGCCGCGGCGCTGGCGCTGCCCGGCATGCTGCCCGCGGACGCTCATGCGCAGGCCGCGCCGGACCAAGGCGTGATCCAGCTCAATTACCTCGACTACCGCGACTGGCAGCCAGGTCAGGCGCGAATGAAGGTCGAGTCGCCGTCGTTCTATGCGCTCTATCCGGTGTCGGATACACTGGTGGTCGAGGGCGCGCTGGTCTACGACTCGATGTCGGGCGCGTCACCGCTCTACTTCAACGTGCTGTCGGGCGCTTCCGTGGGTGATTACCGCACGGCCGGCGATCTCAAGGTCACCAAATATTTCGGCTCGTACGCGGTCAGCGTCAGCGGCGTCGTTTCGTCGGAGCAGGATTTCCTGTCGCGCGGCGGCGCCGTGGCGGTGCAGCTTTTCTCCGACGATCGCAACCGCACGTGGACATTCCAGTTCGGCGGCAACTCGGATGTGATCAACCCGACCAACGACATCGTCGTCGACGCCAAGCGGAACACGCTGGAGTTCATGGTCGGCGTCACGCAGAACCTGTCGCCCACGCAAAACATCCAGTCGAACATCACGTACGCGACCGGTCACGGCTACTACGATGATCCGTACAAGCCGCTGGACACGCGCCCGAATCACCGCAACGTCGCCGCATGGCTGACGCGCTACAACCAGTATTTCGGCGCCTACGACGCGACGCTGAAGTTGGGCTACCGATTGCTCTTCGATTCGTTCGGCAGCGTGTCGAATACGTTCGAGGCCTCATGGGTGCAGGCGCTTCCGTGGGGATTCACGGTGACTCCGGCGTTGCGCTACTACACGCAGAGCGCGGCCGATTTCTACATGAACCCGCCGTTTTTCGTTGGTTACGTCGACGGCCAGAACTACAGCGCCGACACGCGTCTGGCCGCATTCGGCGCGTGGACCGCCGGTGCTACGATCACCAAGACCTTCGAGAAGGGCTGGAGCGTGATGTTCCGCGGCAATTTCTATCGCCAGAGACCCGATTGGCGCCTGGGCGGCAGCGGCAGTCCCGGCATCGAGTCGTTCTCCGCGCGGTGGCTGGAAGTCGGATTGGTCAAGACGTTCTGACCTTCGTGCCGGCGGTTCCGCCTTTGGTCCCACCTTTGCTGCGCAGGACGTTCCGCGCGATGGCCGCGGAAAACGAACTGCAGCTGTGGTCGCCGCAGGCAGCGAACGCGCAACGCGCGGCCGAAGCGGCCATTGCCGACGTGCGCAGGATCGAAGCGAAATATTCGCGTTACCTGCCGGACAGCGTCACCACGCGCATCAACGACGCCGCGGGCGGCAAAGCGGTCGCCATCGACGCGGAAACCGCTGCGCTGCTGCGCTATGCGGACCATTGCTTCGACCTGAGCGGCGGACGCTTCGACGTCACGTCGGGCGTGCTGCGGCGCGCGTGGGATTTCAAGCGCAAGCCTCCACAATTGCCTGCGGCCACTGCCCTTGCCGACGCAACTCGCCTGGTCGACTGGGCAAGCGTGGAATGGAGCGGCGAATGCATTCGCCTCCCCCGGGTTGGCATGGAAATCGACTTTGGCGGGATTGGCAAGGAGTACGCGGCGGATCGTGCCGCCACCATCTGCATCGATCACGGCATACGCCACGGCCTCGTGAACCTGGCCGGAGACGTGCGCGTGCTCGGCCCGCAGCCGGATGGAACGCCGTGGCGAATCGGCATCACGCATCCGCGATGCCCCGGAGCGACAATCGCCGGACTCGACCTCGCGGGGGGCGCCGTGGCAACCAGCGGCGACTACGAGCGTTACTTCGAACTCGACGGAGTGCGCTATTGCCACATCCTCGACCCGCGCAGCGGCATGCCGGTCCGGCACTGGCAATCGGTCAGCGTAATCGCGCCATTGTGCGTCGTTGCGGGCAGCTGCTCGACCATCGCCATGCTGCTGGAGGAGGGCGCGCGCGATTTCCTCGATGCGCAGCAGGTGCGATGGCTCGGCGTGACGCTCGACGGCAGCCTGCAGGGCAACGCGCTGGCGCCACGCGCCGCCTGAAATGACCGGGGCCCGTTGTCTCGGGCCCCGTCCCCGCTGCTACGGCAAAGGTGCGTTTACTGCGGCGCGCACATGCCCACGCCGATGCCGGCGCCTTCCGCCACGTAGCCTTTGTTGATCATCTTCTGCCGTTCGGCGAGGCTGGTGACGAAGCGATGGTTCGGCGCGCCGCCCATGCCCTGGTTGTATAGGCGGTACACCGGAATGGTCCCCGCGGGGCAATTTCCGCTGCCGTCCGGCAGCATTTCGTTGAACAGCTTGTCGTCTTCGAGCTTCCAATCCGGGAAACTGGTGATCGTCGCTTCGCAGCCCAAGCCGTGCGGGGCGTAGAAATGCGAACTCTTCGGCGCGAAGCTCTCGTTGAAGAAGCGGCAGATGGCGACGGACGCCGCCGGCGCGCTTGCGTTCGCATAGCTGTTGAACGAATAGCCGGTGCGCGACCAATCCTGGAACGGTGCCGACTTGGTATCGAGCAGGGAAACTTCGGCGGCAACCGTTGTGATGAAGAAGTGATCGAGCGCCGCGTTGTAATACTCGACGACCGCGACGGTTGCGGGCGGCGAGCCGCCCGATGTTCCGTTGCCGCTGACGCCGATCGCCTGTGGGCTGCCGGTGCCGTTGCTGACCACCGATACCGATCCGCTGCGCGTGCCGGCGGCACCGGGCTTGAAAGTCACGCCGATGGCGCAGCTCGCCCCGACGCTTACCGTTGTGCAGGTGCTGCTCGCCACCGTGAACTCGCTGGGGTTGCTGCTGGACACGCCGGATACGCTCACCGCGGCTCCGCCAGTGTTGGAGATCGTCACAGTGCTGGACGCGCTGGTCGTGCCGACCAGTTGGTCCGCGAAGCTCAACGACGAAGGCAGCGACAAATGGCCCGGCGCGGCGACCGCGCTGCCGGTGCCGCTGACGCCAATGGTCAGCGCACCGCCGGTTCGGTTGACGGTGATGTTATTGCTCAAGGCGCCCGCCGCTGTGGGGTGGAAGGCCACCTTGAAACTGCAGCTTCCCCCCGCAGCAACTGTCACGTTGCTGCACGTGTTGGCGGACAGCGGAAAGTGCGTCGCGTCCGGTGTGCTGGCCGTGACGGCGAGCGCAGACGCGGTTCCGACATTCGTGATCGTTATCGTGGTCGTCGCGCTGGTCGCGTTGACGGCTGTCGACGGAAAGCTCACCGGAGCTGGAGACGCCTGCAGATTGGGCGTGCCGCCACCGCTCGGACACGCCGACGGATAGTAGAAAAGGAATGTCGCGATGTCGTCGATGTCGGAGAACGAAAGGTTGAGTGTGCCGCGCAGGTTGTTCATCTGGGGCTCGTTGTCGAGCTGGCTGTCGATGAGCAACGGATTGTTGGCGCCATTGGTAATGTTGTTGTTGTTGACGCCGGCGCCGTGACAACTGCTCTGAGCGCAACTGATGTAAACCCCGCCAGCCTTCTTGAAGTAAATGGACTTGCCGTTGTTACAGTCGCCGGTGGCATACACGGGCAACGTCCAGGCGAGAACAGCCGAAGCGACTAGAGCGGAAGAAAAAGGGCGCAGGCGCTTCATTCAGTTCTCCAAACGGCGGGCAGGGCAGCGAGGAAGTGGAATACCGGGGATAGGGCCACCCGGCAGCGATTATGGCATCGTCATAGTACGATGTCATAGTACATTGTCATTACGGCCGACAAGCGGCCAGTCACCGCGAGTCCGATCCTCTCGGCGCCGACGTTTCGAGCAGGCGGGGTCGCGCCGCCGGCATTCCAAATGAAGGCGGATGAGGCTAAACTTGCCCGATTGCGCCGATTTGACCCAGATTGCGAGCGCGGGAACACGCAACTTACTGTTTTAAAACAAATTCGTCTTAGACGCAGGGGAATAACCGGCCGACTCGGCAGGTCCCCGGAACGGCGGAAAAAAGATACCAACATGCCTTCGCCTTCCGCCAAGCCCCAAGGCCGACAGGCCACGCCGAACAACCCCCGCTCGGTGGGGCCCGTAATTTCCCGCTCCGCCCATTTCGACCAGCCGTTACCGCTAGCCTGCGGGCAATCGCTCGACGTCTACGAACTTGCCTACGAGACCTACGGGGAACTGAACGAGGACAAGTCCAATGCCGTCCTCGTCTGCCACGCACTGAACGCGTCGCACCACGTTGCTGGCTATTACGCCAACGAGCCGGACAATGTCGGCTGGTGGGACAACATGATCGGGCCGGGCAAGCCGCTCGACACCAACGTGTTCTTCGTCATCGGCGTCAACAACCTCGGCAGTTGCTTCGGCTCGACCGGTCCACAGTCTAAGAATGTCGCCACCGGCAGCCTGTGGGGTTCGGACTTTCCGCTGGTTACCGTCGAGGACTGGGTCGATGCGCAGGCGCGCCTGGCCGACCAGCTGGGAATCACCCAGTTCGCCGCGGTCATGGGCGGCAGCCTGGGCGGCATGCAGGCGCTGTGCTGGGCGATCCGCTATCCCGAACGCATCCGCAACGCGTTGGTGATCGCCGCGGCGCCGAACCTGTCCGCGCAGAACATCGCATTCAACGAAGTCGCGCGGCAATCGATCCTCTCCGACCCGGACTTCCACGATGGCCACTTCGAGGCACACAGTACCAAGCCGCGGCGCGGCCTGCGACTGGCGCGGATGATCGGCCATATCACCTACCTGTCCGACGAACAGATGGAGGAGAAATTCGGACGCTCGCTGCGCGAGGGTCTCAAATTCTCGTTTGCGCCCGAATTCGAAATCGAGTCGTACCTGCGCCACCAGGGCGAGAAATTCGCCGAGTACTACGATGCGAACACGTATTTGCGGATCACCAAGGCGCTCGATTATTTTGACCCGGCCCATGCCACCGGAGGCGATCTCGCGCGCGCGCTGGCCCCGGCCCGCTGCTCGTTTCTCGTCGTGTCGTTCACCACCGACTGGCGCTTCTCGCCCGCGCGTTCGCGCGAGATCGTCAAGGCGCTGGTCGATCACCAGCGCGAGGTGTCGTATGCGGAAATCGAGGCGCCGCACGGTCACGACGCGTTCCTGCTCGACAACCCGCAGTACCACGCGCTCATTCGCGCCTATTTCGACCGCATCGCGCCGGACACGAAGCAATATTCGACGTTCCGCTTCGGCAGCGAGGTAAAGAGGAAGATCCAGGAGCGGGAAACGGACGCGCAGCGCGCCGATTACGCCACGATGGCGAGCTGGACGGACAACGGCGCCCGCGTGCTCGATTTGGGCTGCGGCGATGGCAGCCTGCTCGCATACCTGATGCGGGAACGCGATGTGCGCGGTTATGGCATCGAGATCGACGACATGGGCGTGTTCGCCAGTGTGCGCAACGGCATCAACGTGCTGCAGAGCAACCTGGAACAGGGGCTGGCCGGCTTCGACGACGCCTCGTTCGACTGCGTGATCCTGTCGCAGACGTTGCAGGCGATGCGCCACACCGAGGAGATCGTCGTCGAAATGTTGCGGGTCGGACGCGAGGCGATCATCACCTTCCCGAATTTCGGCCACTGGTCGCACCGCTGGCAGATACTGAAAGGGCGCATGCCGGTCTCCGACCGCCTGCCCTACCAGTGGTACGACACGCCGAACATCCACCTGTGCACGGTGGCGGACTTCGACGCGTTCCTGGACGAGCGGCGCTACGTCGTCGAGAACCGCGTGGTGCTGGCGGGCGGGCATCGCGTGTCGGTCATGCCGAACCTGCGCGGAGAACTCGCGATCTACCGGTTCAGGCGCGCATGAGCGAGCGGGGCGCAGCCAAGGCCCGAAGGGCGCGTCCCCTGCTGGCGTCGCGCATCGCTAGCAGTTGGAGCCGCGCTGTCGCGCTTGGAAGTCGCAAACATCGGCCTGCGGGTGCCCGGCGCGTCAATGCTCGTCAACACAAGACTTCGCTTGCCGCGCCACCCGTGACGGCCGTCGCGACTTACGCGCGCGACAGCGCGGCCCCAACTGCTGCGATGAATACGCGAAGTGTTGTGTTCACGAGCGACGACACGTGACCAACGGGGCAACACCCACCCCGGCACCGCCAAAGGAATCCTGGCGCGAAGCGCTCTTCAACAGGCGGATGCTGATTTGCGTTTTCATCGGCTTCTCGTCCGGGTTGCCGCTGTATCTGCTCATCAACCTTCTGCCGGCGTGGCTGCGCTCCGAGGGCGTCGACCTGAAGGCGATCGGCCTGTTCGCGCTGATCCAGCTGCCGTACACGTGGAAGTTCCTGTGGTCTCCGCTGATGGACCGCTTCGGCTTGCCGATGCTGGGACGGCGCCGCGGCTGGATGCTCGCAACCCAAGTGCTGCTGCTCGTCGCCATCCCGGTCTTCGGCATGCTGCATCCGAAACTCGACATCTGGACCATTGCCTATCTCGCCGCGGCGGTCGCGTTCTTTTCCGCCAGCCAGGACATCGTGCTCGATGCATTCCGACGCGAAATCCTGCCGGAAGCCGAACTGGGGCTCGGCAATTCCATCTACGTCAACGCGTACCGGATTTCGAGCCTCGTTCCCGGCTCGCTGGCGCTGATCCTCTCCGACCTGCTGCCCTGGTCGTGGGTCTTCCTGGTCACCGCGCTGTTCATGCTGCCCGGCGTGGCGATGACGCTGCTGGTGGCGGAGCCGCAGTTGACCAAAGGCGCGCCAAAGACTCTGCGCGAAGCGGTCATCGAGCCTTTCCACGAATTCATCACCCGCAACGGCTGGAAGGACGCAGTGCTGGTGCTGCTGTTCATCTTCCTTTACAAGCTGGGCGACAGCATGTCCACGGCGCTCGCCACGCCGTTCTACCTGGACATGGGATTCACGCGAACGGACATCGGCGTCATCGCCAAGAATGCCGGCTTGTGGGCGAGCGTGGCCGGCGGCATGCTGGGCGGGTTGTGGATGGTGAAGATCGGGATCAATCGCGGACTGTGGCTGTTCGGCGTGGTCCAGTTGGTGTCGATCCTGGGCTTCGCGCTGCTGGCGTGGATCAATCAGCCCGACCGGCTGCTGCTGGCCTTCGTGATCGCGTTCGAGGCGCTCGGTGTCGGGCTGGGCACGGTGGCGTTCGTTGCCTTCATTGCCCGCGCGACCGACCCTCGCTACACCGCCACCCAGTTCGCGTTGTTCACGAGCCTTGCCGCCGTGCCCCGCACCGTCGTCAACGCGACGACCGGCTGGATCGTGGCCGAGACCGGCTGGTTCAATTTCTTTCTGCTGTGCACGCTGCTTGCCGTGCCGGGAATGGCACTACTCTTGCGTGTAGCTCCCTGGCGCGATCGTGCCAAGGAGTGAAATCGCCATGGATCCGCACAAATTCAGCGCAATAGCGCATCGTGACCACGATTATTGCAACCCCATCGAGGCGGCCAAGATCGAGCGCCTGCTCGACCTTCTGCCGCTCGACGAGACGTCCAGGGTCCTCGACCTGGGTTGCGGACGGGCCGAATTGGCACTGCGGATCATCGAACGCTTCGGCTCCACGGTGGTGGCGATCGACCGCTCGTCGTTGATGCTCGACGCCGCGCGGGAACGGGCGGAATGGACCGGCGCGCTGGGCAAGCTGCATCTGGACGATGTCGACATCGCCGACTATCGCGCCGATCCCGAAAATTTCCACCTCTCCGTCATGCTCGGAGCCGGTGGCCTCCGCGGCGGCATGGCCGGCATATGCGCGCAGCTGAGGCATTGGACTCGCTCGGGAGGCTACCTGCTGATCGGCGAAGGCTATTGGAAGCAGAAGCCACACTCCGACTACCTGGCGCTGCTTGGTGGCAAGGAATCGCAATACCTCGATCATCGGGGCAACGTGCAGGCCGGCATCGACGCCGGACTCATCCCGATGCACGCGTCCACTGCGTCGATGGACGAGTGGGACGATTATGAATGGAAGTATTGTCGATCGATCGAGCGCTATGCGCGCGAACAGCCCGAGGATCCCGATGTCGCGGCAATGCTCGAGCGCAGCCGGCGCTGGCGCGACGCCTACCTGCGCTGGGGACGCGATTCCCTTGGCTTCGCCGTGTACCTCTTCTACCGTCCCGGCGCGCGAATGGGCTGATGGCCCGCGTCGCGTCTGCCGGCTATCCGGCAAGCGGTTGTGGCAGGAACTCCGGATTGATGACACGCCGCTCTACATCGCGGCCGCGCCCTGATCAGGTCTTGAGCGAGAACGGCGTGAAATCGGTGCCGACGTCGTAGTAGTCCTCGTTTTCCTTGCGCTTCAGGAACGCCACGACCTTGTACGTCACCGGCGTCATCAGTACTTCCCAGCCGGTCTTCAGCAGGTAATTCGTGACCATCACCGTCACCAGCAGTTCGTTGCTGAAGATGCCGTAGAACGCGAGCGGATAGAACAGCACGGAATCGACCGCCTCGCCGACTACCGTCGAGCCGATCGTGCGCGTCCACAGCCATTGGCCGTTGGTAAGGATCTTCATCTTCGCCAACGTGAACGAGTTCGCGAACTCGCCGCAGAAATACGCGATCAGCGAGGCGGCGACGATGCGCGGCGTCTGGCCGAACACCGTCTCGTACACGGCCTGGTTCGGCCAGTCCCTGGCCGGCGGAAGGCTCACCACCACCCACGCCATGAACGAGGCAAAGACCATCGCGCCAAAGCCGGCCCACACCACCTTGCGCGCCCGCGCATAGCCGTAGACCTCGGTCAGGATGTCGCCGAAGATGTAGGAAATCGGAAAGAACAGCACGCCCGCGCCGAACGTGAACCCGAACAGCGTCGCCGCCTTGGCCGGGCCGATCAGGTTCGAGCAGATGTAGACGGTGACGAACGCCGCCATCACGAGGTCGTAGTACTTGAATTGTTTGGGTGCCGTAGCCATCATGCGCAGCCTACGCCATGCGCACGCAGGCGTTCGATTTCCGTGCGCGTGAATCCCCAATCCTCAAGCGCTTCGGCGCCAGATGCGCCACGCTCCGGCGGCGCGCGCAGCGCCGCGCCGGGTGTGCGGGAGAACCGCGGCGCGGGCGCGGGCTGGTGGACGCCCCCCAGCATGACATGTCCGCGCCGGGCGACGTTGTGTGGATGCGCGCCGGCCTCCGCGAACGTCAGCACTGGCGAAAAGCACGCATCCGATCCGGCGAAGATGTCGCACCACTCGTCACGCGTCTTCGTGGCGAATGCCTGCGCGAAACGCTGGCGCAATTCCGGCCATCGCGCACGGTCGTGCTGCGCCGGCAACGCTTCATCCGCGAGCCCCATCCGTGCCAGCAGCTCCGCATAGAACTTGGGCTCGATGGCGCCGACTGCGACGAACCGGTGGTCCTGCGTCGCGTAAACGTCGTACCAGGGCGCGCCGGAATCGAGAATGTTCTCGCCGCGCGCATCGCTCCACCGCCCGCCGGCTTGCATCCCCCAGAACATCGTCGACAGCAGCGAAGCGCCCTCCACCATGGCGGCGTCGACCACCTGTCCGCGGCCCGAGCGCTGCGCTTCGGCAATGGCGCAGGCCACGCCGAACGCGAGCAGCATGCCGCCGCCACCAAAGTCTCCCACCAGGTTGAGGGGCGGCACCGGCGCTTCGCCGGCGCGCCCGATCGCGTGCAGGACGCCCGACATGGCGATGTAGTTAATGTCGTGGCCGGCACGCGGGGCCAACGGACCGTCCTGGCCCCAGCCGGTCATGCGGCCGACGACGAGCTTCGGATTCGCGGCGAGCATCACGTCGGGTCCGAGACCCAGGCGCTCCATCACGCCGGGTCGGAAACCTTCCAGCACGACGTCGGCTTTGCGCACCAGGTCCAGCGCGGCGGCCACGCTGTCCGGTGCCTTCATGTCCAGCGTGACCGAACGCCGGCCGCGCAGCATGACGTCATACCATCGCTCGCGTTCCAGCCCAAGCTGCGGATCGACGGGGCGCTCCAGCAGAAGCACGTCGGCGCCCATGTCCGCGAGCATCATGCCGCAGAACGGCGCCGGTCCGATGGCTTCGAATTCGAGCACCTTGATGCCGGCAAGCGGTCCCATCGTCAGAAGTCCCCGCGCAGGAAGCGGCGCGTGGATGCGACGCCCCGAATGAACGGGATCACGCCACGATCCTTTCCAGCGCCTCGGCCAATTCCAGCCACTCGGTCTCGAGCCGCGCCAATTGCCACACCACCTCGCCCTGGCGCGCGACGTTGGTTTTCAATTCGTCTTTCATGGCCTCGGCATAAGCGTCGGGTTGCGCGAGCCACGCGTCGAGCTGCTCCTTTTCCCGGTTGTAGCCGGCCATTTCCTTTTCGATGGCGGCTTGGCGTGCCGCGATCGGACGACGCGCGTCGGCGAGACGCTGCCTTGCCGCTGCCTGCTCGCGCTTTTGCGCCTTGCGATCGACGGGCGCGGCGGTCGCGATGTCTGTCTCCGGCTCGACGCGCTCTCGTCTGCGCAGATTCAATACCCAGTCGCGATAGTCATCGAGATCGCCATCGAATTGACTGATCTTCCCGTCCGCGACAAGCCATAACGCATCGGTGGTCGCGCGCAGCAGATGGCGATCGTGCGCAACGACGACCAGCGCGCCGCCGTAATCCTGCAGCGCTTCGGTCAGCGCCTCGCGCATTTCGATGTCGAGATGGTTGGTCGGTTCGTCCAGCAACAGCAGATTCGGCTTTTGCCGCACGATCAGCGCCAGCGTAAGGCGCGCCTTCTCTCCGCCGGAAAAGCGGCCCACAGCGGAACTCGCCATGTCGCCGCGAAAATCAAAGCCGCCCAGGTAGTCGCGAAATTCCTGTTCGCGCGTGTCGGGCTCGATCTGGCGCAGGTGCCAGAGTGGTGAATATTCTTCGCGTAACTGTTCGACCTGGTGCTGTGCGAAATAGCCGAGCTTGAGGTTTTGCGCGGTCGACCTGTTGCCGGCCGATGGAACCAGCGTGCCCGCGATCGCTTTCAGAAGCGTCGACTTGCCCGCGCCGTTGGGTCCCAGCAGTCCGATGCGGTCGCCCGCAAGAATGCCCCAATCCACATCGGCGAGGACCGGGGGTTTGGTTGGGTAGCCCAGCGTCGCGTGCTCGAGCAGGACAAGCTGGCGCGCGGCCGCGGCGACGGGCGGAAACGCGAACTCGAACGGACTGTCCACATGCGCGGCGGCAATCAGTTCCATGCGCTCCAGCGCCTTGATCCGGCTCTGCGCCTGCTTGGCCTTGGTGGCCTTGGCGCGGAAGCGGTCGATGAACGAGTGCAGGTGCGCGACCTGCCGCTGCTGCTTGACGTACGACGCCTGCTGCAGCGCCAGCTGCTGCGCGCGCATCACTTCGAACTGCGCGTAGTTGCCGGTGTAGACGGCGAGCTTGCGCGCGTTGACATGGACGATCTGGTCGACGACGCCATCGAGGAAATCGCGGTCGTGGGTGATGAGCAGCAACGTCCCCGGATATTTTCCCAGCCAGTCCTCGAGCCACAGCACTGCGTCCAGGTCGAGGTGATTGGTCGGCTCGTCGAGCAGCAGAAGATCGGAGCGGCACATCAGTGCTTGCGCGAGATTCAGGCGCATCCGCCATCCGCCGGAGAAAGAAGGCACGGCGTCCGAATGTCGCCCTTCGGGAAAGCCCAGGCCCGCCAGCAGCGTGGCCGCGCGCGCCCGCGAGCTGTAGCCGCCGATATCGTCAAAGCGATGATGCAGGTCCGCCAGCGCTTCGCCGTCGACGTAGTTGTCAACTGAGTGATCGCGGTCCGCGGCGGCCAGTGCAGTTTCGATCTCGCGCAGCTCGCGGTCGCCATCGAGCACGTAGTCGATGGCCGCGACCTCGACGGCCGGCGTCTCCTGCGCGACATGCGCGATCGTCCACGAGGGCGGCAACGCTATGGAACCGGCATCGGGCAGCAATTCATGCCGGATGGCGGCGAAGAGACTGGATTTGCCGCAGCCGTTGGAGCCGACCAGGCCGACCTTGTGCCCGGTGTGGATGGTCAGGTTGGCGCCCTCGAGCAGGCGTTTGACGCCGCGCGCCAGCGTGAGATTCGTGATGCGCAGCATCGGCTAGCGGAGCTCGTAGTCGTAATCGATGATCAGCGGCGCGTGGTCCGAAAACCGTCGATTCCTGTAGATCGAAGCTGCGCGCGCGGTAGCCGCCACGCCCGGCGTGGCGATTTGGTAATCGATCCTCCAGCCGACGTTATTGGCCCAGGCCTGGCCGCGATTGGACCACCACGTGTACTGCTCCGGACGTGGGTCGACCTTGCGGAACACGTCGACGAATCCAAGTTCGTCGAACACATGCGTCAGCCACGCGCGTTCCTCGGGCAGGAAACCCGAATTCTTCTGGTTGCTGCGCCAGTTCTTGAGGTCGATCGGCTGGTGCGCGATATTCCAGTCTCCGCAGAGAATGATCTCGCGCTTCGACTTGCGCAGCTTCGCAAGGTGCGGCAGGAACGCCTCCAGGAAGCGAAACTTGGACGCTTGCCGGTGCGGCCCGCTGGACCCGGACGGCAGGTACAGGCTGATGACCGACAGTTCCGCGAAATCCGCCTGCAGGTAACGGCCTTCGTCGTCGAACTCCTTGGCGCCGAAGCCTTTGACGATGTCCGGAGCGACTTTCGCATACATGCCAACGCCGGCGTAACCCTTGCGCAGCGCCGGGTTGAATGCCGCCGAGCACTTGCGCGGGGCCTTGAGCGCGCGCGGCACGTCGCCTTCAGCCGCCCGCAACTCCTGCAGGCAGATCACGTCCCAGGGCTCGATGCGCGTGATCCAGCGCGCGAAGCCGCAGCGGTCGGCGGAACGGATGCCATTGACGTTAAGGGTGACGACGCGCATGCCGAAGCGGAATCTGGAGAAGCCGGCGAGTTTACTCCGACGCAGCGGCGAAGGCGCCGATCAGTCCACAAGGGCACATCTACGGCGAAACGCTCGCCGTGGGCAGACCGCAAGGGCGCGTTATACTCATCGCCAGCTCTCCAAAATCCAACGCCGTGAACGATTTTCGTCAGGAATTTCTCGCTTTTGCCTTGGCACAGGGCGTGCTTCGATTTGGGGAGTTCATGACCAAGGCGGGGCGCAAGAGTCCCTATTTCTTCAACGCGGGGTTGTTCAACGATGGCGAAAGCCTGCGCCGGCTCGGCCAGTACTACGCGGAAGCCGTGCTCGCGTCGGGAATCGCCTTCGATCAGCTGTTCGGACCGGCCTACAAGGGAATCACCCTCGTGGCCGCGACGGGCATTGCCCTTGCCGAAAAAGGGCATAATTTGCCGTTCAGCTTCAATCGCAAGGAGGCGAAGGACCACGGCGAAGGCGGGGTGATTGTCGGGGCACCGCTGCGCGGCAGGGTGGTCATCGTCGACGACGTGATTACCGACGGCGGCGCGAAGCGCGAGGCGATTGAGCTGTTGCGCGCTCATGGCGCCGAACCCGTCGGCATCCTGATCGCGTTTGATCGAATGGAAAAGGGCCGTGGCGAGAAGTCGGCGATCATGGAACTGGAACAGGAGTTCGGGTTGCCGGTCATAGCCATTGCGTCGCTCAATGACCTCATGGGGTTCATTGGACGCCGCCCGGAACTGGCGGACCAGGTCGAAGCGGTCGCGGGTTACCGGCGGCAATACGGCGCCGTGGGGCCGGCAGCAACCATTAGTGTGTAACGGGATGGCTTGACCAACGAAATGCCAGTGCGACGCCAACGTGCCAAGCAACGCGCAACGCCTCCCCGCCGAAGCCTGGGCGGAGACGCCATTGCGGTCGGCCGCGCCGGCAATCGGTCATTCGCGTCCGCGACGCTTGCGCTGCTCGTGCTCGCGGCGCTGATCGTGAGCGCGCCCTCCGCGCGCGCCACGCTGTATAAATGGGTGGACGACCAGGGTGTCGTGCACTACACCGACAAGATGCCCCCGGAGGCGATCAACAAGGGCAACGTCGAACTCAACAAGCAGGGCATCACAATCAAGAAGACCGATCCCGCGCTGACGCCCGAGCAACGCCGCGCGCGGGAGGCGGAGGATGAGCGCGCCAGGGTGGCCGCGAAGGCCCGCGACGACATTGCGCGCAAGGACCGCGCACTGCTGCAGTCCTATACGACCGAAAGCGAAATCGACCTGTCCAAAAGGCGTGCGCTGGGGACGATCGAGGCGCAGGTGCAATCGGCGCAGGCCTATGTTGCCGTTCTCACCAAGCGCAAGGAAGAAATCATGGTTCGCGTCGCCGCGCTCGGCGACAAACCGCAACCGCCCAGCCTCGAGCGCGAACTCGCCAACGTCAACGAAGAACTTCAGAAGCAGGCGGACTTGCTCGCCACGAAGCGCAAGGAAGCCACCATCGTGACGGCGCGCTACGACGCGGACAAGCAGCGCTGGCGCGAGCTGCGGACCATTGCCGAAGCCGAAGCCGCCAACAACCCGCCGCCGCCGCGCGCAACGGCGCCCACCGCGAACAGCAACGCCAGCCCGCCGCCGCGCCCGGCACCGCCCGCCAGCACCGTTCCCACCAGCAGCAAGAAATAGCCGGCGCATTGCGCGTCCGCGACATCGGAAGGGCGTCCCAATGCGGGGCGCCTTTTTTGCATCGAACGGTGCATCGGCGCGCGTCGGGTCGGTGGCCTGCGATAATCAACGCTTTCCGAATTTCCCGTCAGGCAGCGATGGCCCAATACGTTTACACGATGAACCGCGTCGGGAAGGTCGTTCCCCCGAAGCGCGTCATCCTCAAGGACATTTCCCTTTCCTTCTTCCCGGGAGCCAAGATCGGCGTGCTGGGCATGAACGGCTCCGGCAAGTCGAGCCTGCTGCGCATCATGGCCGGGGAGGACAAGGAGTTCGAAGGCGAAGCGGTGGCGATGCCGAACATGCGCATCGGTTTCCTGCCGCAGGAGCCCAAGCTCGACGCCGGCAAGACCGTGCGCGAGACGGTCGAGGAAGGACTGGGCGACATCCTCGAGGCGAAGAGGAGGCTCGAGGAAATTTACGCCGCCTACGCGGAGCCCGACGCCGACTTCGACAATCTTTCCGCGGAGCAGGCGAAATACGAAGCAGTGATCAGCGCGGCGGGCGCGGACTCGGACCTGCAGATGGAGATCGCCGCCGACGCTCTGCGACTGCCGCCGTGGGACGGGAAGATCGAACACCTGTCCGGCGGCGAAAAGCGCCGCGTCGCGCTTTGCCGACTGCTGCTGTCCAAACCCGACATGCTGCTGCTGGACGAACCCACCAACCACCTTGATGCCGAGAGCGTGGACTGGCTGGAGCAGTTTCTGCAGAAATTCCCGGGAACCGTGATCGCCGTCACCCACGACCGCTACTTTCTCGACAACGCGGCCGAGTGGATCCTCGAACTCGATCGCGGGTACGGCATTCCATGGAAGGGCAACTACAGCTCGTGGCTCGAGCAGAAGGAAGCTCGCCTCAAGACCGAGGCCAAGCAGGAAGGCGCGCGGATCAAGGCGATGCAGACGGAACTGGAGTGGGTGCGCTCGAATCCGAAGGCGCGGCAGGCCAAGAGCAAGGCGCGCATCCAGCGCTTCGAGGAGCTTTCGTCGCACGAGCACCAGAAACGCAACGAAACGCAGGAAATATTCATCCCGGTGGCCGAACGCCTGGGCAACAGCGTCATCGAATTCAAGAACGTGCGCAAAGGCTACGGCGAACGTCTGCTGATGGACGACGTGAATTTCCTGGTGCCTCCAGGCGCCATCGTCGGCATCATCGGCCCGAACGGCGCCGGCAAGTCGACGCTGTTCCGCATGATCGCCGGCAAGGAGAAGCCGGACAGCGGCGAGATCGTCATCGGTTCGACGGTGCAGTTGGCGATCGTCGACCAGACGCGCGAATCGCTGCCCGGCGACAAGACCGTGTTCGACGCCATATCCGGCGGGCAGGACATCCTCACCGTGGGCAAGTTCGAGATGCCGTCACGCGCCTACCTCGGGCGCTTCAATTTCAAGGGGGGCGACCAGCAGAAGATCGTCGGCCAGCTGTCGGGCGGCGAGCGCGGGCGGTTGCATCTCGCGGCGACGTTGCTGCGTGGCGGCAACGTGCTGCTGCTGGACGAGCCCTCGAACGACCTCGACGTCGAGACGCTGCGGGCGCTGGAAGACGCGCTGCTCGAATTCGCCGGCAGTGCTCTCGTCATCTCGCACGACCGCTGGTTCCTGGACCGGATCGCCACGCACATCATGGCGTTCGAGGGCGACTCGAAGGTCGTGTTCTTCGAAGGCAACTACCAGGAGTTCGAGGCCGACAAGAAGAAGCGGCTGGGCGAGGATGCCGCGCGTCCGCGCCGAATCAGGTACAAGGCGCTGATGGCCTGAAAGCGGCACGCGCCTCGCGCGCGCGACTAGGCGAGCTTGCTCTTCAGGATCGCGTTGACCTGCGCCGGGTTCGCCTTGCCTTTCGATGCGGCCATCACCTTGCCGACGAGCGAGTTGAACGCCTTCTCCTTGCCGGCCCTGACCTCGGCAACGATGGCGGGGCTCGCGGCGATCACATCGTCCACCAGCTTCTCGATTGCACCCGCATCGGAAATCTGTGCAAGTCCCCTGGCCGCAATGATCGCAACCGCGTCACCCTCGCCGGACCACATGGCGGCGAGGACATCCTTGGCGGCCTTGTGACTGACGGTCCCCTTGAACCGGTCGGTCTGCGCGATGAGTTCGGCCAGTTTCCGGGGAGCGATTGGTGCGTCCGCGATGTCGGTCTGATGATTGTTGAGGAGCGCGCCCAATTCGTTGATGACCCAGTTCGCGACGACCTTGCCGTTGGTCGCGTCGTTGCCCTGCGTTGAATAGGGAACACCTGGAGTCTTCGCGAGCGCTTCGATGGTTTGCGTGAAGTATTCAGCCGTCGCCCGGGTTGCGGTGAGCGCCGCCGCATCCGCCTCATACAGCAGGTATTGCTCCGCGAACCGCGCCTTCATCTCCGCCGGCAGCTCCGGCATTCCGGCCTTGACGCGGGCAATCCAGTCATCCTCGATCACCAGCGGCGGCAGGTCCGGGTCCGGGAAATAGCGGTAGTCCTGCGCGTCTTCCTTGCTGCGCATCGACCGCGTCTCGTGCTTGTCCGGGTCGTACAGGCGCGTCTCCTGCACGACGCGGCCGCCATCCTCGATCAGCGCGATCTGGCGGCGCACTTCGAAATCGATCGCCTCCTGCATGAAGCGGAAACTGTTCAGGTTCTTGATTTCGCAGCGCGTGCCCAGAGGCTCACCTTGCCGGCGCACCGAGACGTTGGCGTCGCAACGGAAGCTTCCCTCCTGCATGTTGCCGTCGCAGATGCCTACCCACTGCACCAGCGCATGCAGCTGCTTGGCGTAGGCGACGGCCTCGTCCGAGCTGCGCATTTCCGGTTCGGTCACGATCTCGAGCAGCGGCGTGCCGGCGCGGTTCAGGTCGATGCCAGACATGCCGTGAAAGTCCTCATGTAGGGATTTTCCGGCGTCCTCCTCCAGGTGCGCGCGCGTGAGCGCAATCCGGATCGGTCCGCGCGCCGGCGACACGATGTCGAGCCCACCACCAGCGACAACCGGTATTTCGTACTGGGAAATCTGGTAACCCTTGGGCAGGTCCGGATAGAAATAATTCTTGCGCGCGAACACGCTGCGGCGGTTGATCGTTCCTCCCACCGCGATGCCGAAGCAGATCGCCCGCTCGACTGCGCCCTTGTTCAGCACGGGCAGGACACCCGGCAACGCGATGTCGACGGCCGCGACGTGGGTGTTGGGCGCGGCGCCGAAGGCCGTGGACGCGCCCGAGAAAATCTTCGACGCCGTCGACAGCTGCGTGTGCGTTTCCAGACCGATGACGACTTCCCAAGGGGCCATCACACCACTCCTTTCGGCGCGCGGTCGTGCCAGTCGCTCGCCAGCTGAAACTGGTGCGCGACGCGCAGCAAATGCGCCTCGGTGAAGTAGTTGCCCTGGATCTGCAGCCCGATCGGCAGCCCGCGCCGGTCGAATCCGCAGGGAATCGAGATTGCCGGCGCGCCGGTCAGATTTCCCGCAATGGTGAAAATGTCGTTCAAGTACATCTGGACCGGGTCGTCGGTCTTGGCGCCGAATTTGAACGCCGGTGACGGCGCCGTCGGCCCCATGATCACGTCGCATTTTTCGTAGGCGCGCGCGAAATCGTCGGCGATCAGGCGACGCACCTGCTGCGCCTTGAGGTAATACGCATCGTAGTAACCATGCGACAGCACGTAGGTTCCGACGAGG
>Ga0207701_10000193_pt1 | contig 60359 bp, 38 predicted proteins | sample KBSSwiSSwithPhiX_FD_184294 | JGI IMG/M metagenome (GOLD analysis project Ga0207701, IMG submission 184294) | Switchgrass rhizosphere bulk soil microbial communities from Kellogg Biological Station, Michigan, USA, with PhiX - S5 (SPAdes) (version 2) | ecosystem: Environmental > Terrestrial >... | reverse complement strand
TCACTTGGCGGATCGGAACGCGTGCTCAAGTTCCCCTTGAGACCTCCGGCCACGTGGTCTCCAGACGGACGGTATCTGGTCGCGGGCAGAGCCTCGGAGCCGGGCGCCGCCGACCAGAGCAACGGGCTTTACCTCGTCCCAATCGACATCGGCGAGCCGCGTCCCATTACCCGAGCCGTGGCCCCAGCAAACGACGGGTGGCCGGCATTTTCGCCGGACGGTCGTCGCCTTGCCTATGCGTCGTGTCAGGTTCAGGCTTTGAGCTACCGTAGCAACTGCCACATCCAGGTCCTGGACCTCGATTCGACACTCGCCCCGCTCGGTTCGCCGCGCCGGGTCACGCCGGCACCCTTCTGGACGATCCAGGGCCTCGCATGGACGAGAGATGGAACGTCCATCGTCTTTGCCGCCAGGCAGGGTGGTTTGGTCAGCCTGTGGCGAGTCGCAGCCGCCGGCACGCATGCGCCGGTTCGGATTGAACTTGCGGGAACTGATGCGGCCTTTCCGGCGACCAGTTCCTCAGCTGACCGTTTGGCCTTTTCGAAATCAATCGACGACGAGGACCTCTTCCGTCTCGACGTGGGAGGCATCGCACATCCAGTGGCGCGATCCTCGGTCAAGGACACGAACGCTCAGTTTTCACCGGACGGGCAAAGTATCGCCTTCTGCTCGGCTCGTTCGGGAGATGCGTTCGAGGTATGGGTGGCGGGGGCGGATGGTTCGAAGCCGGAGCGACTGACACGAGGGCCGGGGCAGTGGCAGTGCTCGCCAACTTGGTCGCCTGATGGCAAACGCATAGCGTTCGATTCTCAGGCGGAAGACGGATCCTGGCATGTCTGGACGATTGACGTGGATGGAGGCGCGCCGCAACAGATCACGAAGGATGTTGGTGACCAGATGAGGCCGACCTGGTCGCGTGACGGGCAGATTTACTTCATCTGGCAGCGAGGCCGCGAGCATGATATCTGGCGGACTGGGGGCCCCAACCGGCCGCATGAGCGCGTGACACACAGTGGGAGTGGGACACGCGCGTGGGAATCGGCCGATGGCATGGGGGTGTTCTACAAACAAGGGCCCGGCGATGCACCGTTGTACTTTCAACCGCTATCGGGTGGCGCGCCGCGCGCGGTCATTCCTTGTGTGGCATATTCCTGGTTTTCAGTCGGGCCGCGTGGTATCCACTATGTGCCCTGCCAGCCCTACGGCAGTATCAATCGTGACATGCCGGTTCGCGTTCGAAACCCAGTGACAGGCGAGGATCGCCAGTTTGCAACGCTGGAGATGCTGTTTCCCGCGTCGGGTCTCCCGGTCGGCTGTTTCGCGGTCTCACCAGATGGCCAGACGATTCTCTACAGCAGGCTGGTCAGCAATGGAGCCGACCTGATGTTGATTGAGAACTTCAGGTGATCGCGACAAAAAGGAAACACAGCCGGTCCGACGCTACACAGGTTAGCCCGTTCGTGGCCCGCGAGGAGTGACTCGCCGGCGCTCTACTGTGCGTCAGTACACGTTCTCCGCAGAAGCCGCGCACCGCGAAGTCTTGCGGCAGCAGCAGACCGACCTCCGGCCGAGAGCAGCGCGCAGCCGGACGCCCGGTTTGAAGTGTACCGGTTTCGTCGGAGGGCTCATTCCTTGAGAGGATGGAGCCCATGGCACGACCCCGAAAGTACGTGTCAGAAGTCCGCGAGCGCGCGGTCCGGATGGTCCGCGAGCATGGTCCAGAGCATCCGTCGCAGTGGGCGGCGATCACGTCAATGGCCGGCAAGTTCGGCTGCACTCCCGAGACCCTCCGAAAATGGGTGCGGCAATCCGAGCGCGACACCGGTCACCGTGGCGGCCTGACGACCGACGAACGGCAACGACTGAAGGAGCTGGAGCGCGACAACCGCGAGCTGCGGCGTGCCAACGAGATTTTGCGCAAGGCCTCCGCCTCTTTCGCGCAGGCGGAGCTCGACCGCCGACCGAAGTGATGATCCAGTTCATCGATGATCACCGCGCTACCTATGGGGTCGAGCCGATCTGCGCGGTGTTGCCGATCGCCCCGTCGACGTACTGTCGGCACCGCGCCCACCATGCCGATCCGACGCGCCGGTCGCCGCGGGCGCGCCGGGATGACGAGCTCCGCGTGGAGATTCGTCGCGTCTGGACCGAGCCCTTCGAGGTGTACGGGGTGCGGAAGGTCTGGCGGCAACTGCGCCGCGACGGCATCGCCGTCGCGCGCTGTCGTGTGCGCCGCCTGATGCGGCAGATGAGCCTGGTGGGCGCCGTCCGAGGCCGGGCGTGGGTCACCACCACCACCACCCAGTCCCAGCCCGCTCTTGATCGTCCGCGCGATCTGGTCGAGCGCACCTTTGCGGCCGCGCGGCCCAATCAGCCCTGGGGGGCGGACTTCACGTACGTGGCGACCTGGGCCGGCTTCGTCTACGTCGCGTTCGTCATCGACGTCTTCGCGCGCCGGATTGTCGGCTGGCGCGTGTCGGCGTCGCTCAGGGCGGACTTCGTCCTGGACGCGCTCGAGCAAGCGATTGACGCGCGCGGGGGCACGTGGCCGGACGGCCTCGTCCATCACAGCGATCAGGGGACGCAATATCTCTCGATGCGATACACCGATCGCCTCGGAGACGCGGGCCATCGCGCCGTCGGTCGGGAGTCGCGGGGACGCGTACGACAACGCCCTCGCCGAATCGGTGATCGGGCTGTTCAAGACGGAGGTGATTCGACGACAAGGCCCGAGGCGGCATCTCGACGCGGTCGAACTCGCGACGCTGACGTGGGTCGATTGGTTCAACACGCGCCGACTGCTCGAGCCGATCGGCTACGTGCCGCCGGCAGAATTCGAAGCGCGCTACTATGAGCAGGCGGCAACGGCCTGCCTCAACTAATTCGCCCTCCGAGATTCCCAGTACGATTCACGGTGCCCACAGCGACGTTAGCTGCGCTGCCGGAATCGCGGCGAGACTCAATGCCCACCGTCGGTGGTTGTCTCTCGTTTTTTGGCAACCGGGGGCGGACCGCCAAAAACCACTCGGTCTGAATCGTTGAGGTCTCCAACGACCGGCTACTGGTCTGGTCTCCTTATCCGACCTGATTACCGTACAGGCGGCAGCTGGCTTCACTTGCCGTGAACCGCTCTATCGCAGATTCTCTCTCCAGACTGCAAATCTGTATGGACCTTCGTTCGCCGCGGCTTGTGAAAATCGCACGCACGGTTCCCGGGACACAGGCCGTGATCTGGCGGAAAACGCTAGCGAGAACTTGACGCTCTATTCCAGCCTCGTAAAAGTTCTGCGGGTCTCGCGGACAGGCTGCCCGGGAACAGACTTCGTGATCTCCAGCAACGTATTGCCGCCATCTTCGATCTTGATTTCGCGAATCCTCTCGACCGGCATGCCGTCCTTGCTAACTACCTGACGCTGAATCAGCGTTGTTCCCTTCAGTTCGTAGGTGCCTGCGTCGGCGACCACCGGCGCCCAGTGTTCGTAGAGAGCAATTTTCTCAGCATCGGTCGGTTTACCAGGTGTCTTGAAAGGCGGTGGGGCCTGTCGCGGGAGCTGCCGTCCATCGCTGTCCTGCGCGAGGACGCTGTAGTGCCTCTTCGTATAGATCATCATCATCGGCAGCCGATTCGGAATTGTGTATGCGTTGGCGCCAGTTACGACGACGCTGGCGCCTTTCCACACGCCTTCGATCGACTGAGCCGTCGCCGATCCGGACTGACTGAGCAGCTCGACGTTGGTAGTGGACGCGAGGAGTCCCAGTGATATCGCCGACGCTACGACAAAGTTACGCATTTGGGCACCTCCTTCGGTAGACAAGGCAAACCGGCCATTTGCCGGTGAGTGGATCGAGGCCGGACGTCCTCGCGCCGGGCGATGAAGCGCGCCGTGGCGAGCTTTTAGACCAGCGCGCGATTCACCTTCTTGTTGAAGTCAGAATCAAAAGGTGTCGAGCGCGCGCTCCGGGTCAGGGAAGCTTAGAGCGTCGTCAAGCCGTTCACGAACGCCTCATGCGTTTCAGCGGCGCCAGCGCCGGGAGTTAGACGTCTCAGGTCGACCGTTCGATTCTCGATGTCCTGAGCGCACGCCCGTGCCTTCCCACCAGGGCCTTTCGTATGTCTTCAACTTGGACTAATGTAGGCCCGCTGCGACAGGGGGGCCGATGACTGCCAGATCATCACGCACGGCGCTGCGTCTTCCGTTCTTCATCGCGTTCACGCTGACGTGCGGATTGTCCGCGACGGAGCAGGGCGGCCAGGCCGAGCGCGACCCTCAGGACCCGAGGTGGTCGACGGCCGGCCGGCTGGCGCAACAGCGCATCGACGAGATCAAACAACGGCTGACGATTGGAAGCGGCGGCTGTCGCAATGAACCGGAGTGTGAAGACGAGGCGCCACTGGTCGCCTCCACGCTGCAGTCCGAAACCAGCATCGCCGTTGACGCCACCGGTCAGCATGTGGTCGTCGGCTTCAACGATTTCCGCGGCTTCGCCGACGCGAGCAAGGCGACGTCCCTCTCAGGCTTCATGTACTCGGACGATGGCGGCCTGACGTTTACGGACGGGGGACAGCTGCCGAGTCCCGGCACCGACATCGTCGGCGGACAGCGCTTCCCGCAGATTTTTGGCGACCCGGACGTGAAGTACGTCGGCGCCTGCACCTTCCTCTACGCCTCGATCGGCATCCAGAAGTTCGGCGCTTCGGGGTTGGCGCAGGCCCTGGTAGTCCACCGGTCCACTGATTGCGGACACACGTGGACGGGCCCCTTCTCCGTCCCTCCGACCATCAACCCGAACGGCGGCGTCGACGTGAATGGCAACGCCGGGGACGCGGCCGACAAGGAGCTGACGGATGTCGATCCCGACACCGGCCGCTACATGCTCTGCTGGACGAACTTTTCTGCGCTTGTCGAAATCTCGTGCACCTACTCCGACGACATTCTCAGCCCCACGCCGACGTTCGCCCCGCGCCGGGTCGTGGCAACGCGGCCGATCGATGGGCAAGGCTCCTCAGTCCGCTTCGCCGGCAACGGCTCGCCCAACGTCGTCGTCGCGTGGTCGGCATTTCCGTCCGGGCTGACCAACCGCGTCTCGTTCGCGCGATCGACGGACAACGGCCAGACCTGGAGCGCGCCGACCGACTTGACGCCGAGTTTTCTGACGATGGACGAGGTGCTCGGTAACGACCGCATCAACAGCAATCCGTCCGTGGCCATCGACAGGTCCGCCGGACCGTTCAGCGGCACGGTCTATGTCGTCTACTCCAACAATAATTCGCGCGATGGCGCCGATGTCGCGATCCAGCGGAGCGTCGACGGCGGCGTGACGTTCACCGCCCCCATTCTGCTCAACAGCAGGCCAGGGGCCGATCGGCCGCAGTGGTTTCCTTACGTCACGGTCGACAGGACCACGGGACGCGCCATCGTCTTCTACTACGACCAGGGCATCGACAGCAGCGGTCACCTGACGGAGGTGACGTACACCTATAGCGACGATGGCGGCACGACGTGGAGCCCGCCGGCGCCGATGTCCGACCGTCCCTTCAAGGCCGGGTGGGGCAACGACGGCAACCAGCCCAATCTTGGCGATTACAACCAGGCCGTGGCACAGTTTGGCACCGTCTACGCCAGCTTCGCCTCGACGCGCCAGGTCGGATTCGCCGACGGGCAGCCATCGGCCAGCCTCACGACGCCGGATGTGGAGGTCAAGGTGCTGACCCTGCCGGTCGCCAGGCCACCGCTCCGGACCGGAACCCCCACCGTCGCCGATTCGGGCGGGAACGGCAGCATCGACCCCGGGGAGCAGGTCAGCGTCACCCTGCCCCTCACGAACTACGTCACCAACCCGCTCAACGCGACGGCGATCGGGAGTGTCACCGCAATCGTGTCCAGCGTCACGCCGGGGGTGGCCGTCGTGCAGGGGACATCGGGGTACGACGCGCTGGCGCCCGGCGCGACGGCAGTCAACCTGACGCCCTTCCTGCTGCAGATCTCGCCATCGTTCGTACCGGGCACCCCGATCGAGCTGGCGGTGTCGCTGCTCAGCGCACAAGGTCCGGCACTCTCCAGCGTGACGCTGCCGACCGGCACACTGGTTTACACCACCTTGCTCGATGAGAACTTCGATGCGAGTGGGCCGGGCAGGCTGCCGGCGGGGTGGGCGGTGGCGCACGGGGGCGGCGCCACGACCGTTCCGTGGACGACCACCAATGCCTTCGACCCGGCCCGCTGCGGAACGTCGAACAAGGCATTCCACGCGAACGCGAACGATGCGGCCGGCGCCAACCAGGCCCGCTGGGAGCGGCTGTTCAGCCCGACCATCACAGTCCCGGCGACGAGCAACCACGTCAGCGTCGACTTCGACGTTTGCTACAACACGGAAGACGATCCCAACTTTCGCGTCCTGGCATATGACGGCTTCTTCCTGCGTATCACCGACCTTACGCCGGGAAGGACGGCGCGCGCGGTTCTCGCGGAGGCATTCGAGCAGGTGTTCACGACGGACGGCTTCAAGCACTACCCGAAGCACCTCCCGCGCAACTCTGATCCGGCGTACTTCCAGGACATGTCGGCGTGGGCGGGGGCGTCCGGGGGCATCCAGCACGTGCACCTCGAGCTCCCCGGGATGGCCGGCAGCCTGTTCCAGCTGCGCTTCGAGTTCACGCAGGACCAGTTCGGTACCTGCGCGGATGTGCGACCCGGCCAGCCGTGCGGAGTGTCGGTGGACAACGTGGTGGTGAGGAACATGGTCGCGGCGGCGCAGCCGTCCGTCACCCTTGTCACGGCGCTGCAATCACTGCTGCGCGACCCGGCCACGAACGACATCGTTGCGACCGTCCAGGTGACGAACACCGGTTCGACTACCGCGTTCAACGTCGCGCTGTCCAGTGCGCTGCTGGGGGCAATAGCTCCGAGCGTACCGCTGCCGGTGATTGGCGCGCTGGCACCGGGTGCGTCGGCGAACCCGATCGTACGGTTCCCCGCATCGGCCGGCATACCCGGCGCGCCAGGTGTGCTGCGTCTAGTGCTCAGTTATGATGGCGGCTCCGGCGGAGGATCGTTCAGGGTAGTCGTACCCTGACGCGAGCGCAGCGCACCGAGTGGGCGACGGTTTCAACATTTGGAGGATCAAAATGAGGCTGCGGCTGCTGTTCGTGGGGGTGTGCCTGTCGTTATTCGCCCGGACCGCTCAGGCCGTGCCGATCACCTTCACGCTGGGCTCATCGCTGCTCACGACGACGCCGGGCGCGACGCTCACCTTTACCGGAACATTGACCGAGACCGGTGGCTCGACCACCTTTCTGAACGGAGACTCGTTCAACGCGATCGCCCCGCTCATCGTCAACGATACGCCGTTCTTCCTCAACTTTCCCCTGTCGCTGTCGCCCTTTCAGACGTTCACCGCGGCGATGTTCATGGTGACGGTGCCGGCCGGCACGGCGCCAGGCCTTTATCCAGGAACGTTCGCGGTGCTCGGAGGAACGGCGGCGACGGCGTCGAGCCTGCTCGCCTCGCAGCCATTCGCGGTATCTGTGACGCCTTCGGCCGTGCCGGAGCCAACGACGGGATTGTTGCTGTTGCTGGGTAGCAGCGCATTTTTCGCCGCCCGCAGGCGCCTGGTCCGCGGGTAACAATCCCGCAGAGCCGCCGGCGACAAATGTGAGGCCCTCGAGCGGGTCGCTGACGCGGTCTCCACGATGCGGGCCGCCGTCTCGCCGTCCGCCAGCTGCGCCCCATTTCAGTCCAGACGCGCGTCCGCCGTTCTCTTTATTCGAGCTACCCGCCCCGTCGCCAGTGGAAACTTGCAGGAGCAGGGCAGCCACGAGCACGTGCTTCGTACTGCCGCTCCAGGGCCATCAGCGGTGCCCCTTCGACGCCGGCACGACCGTGAGCCTTCGTGACGCGCGGCCAGTGCGAGCCGAGGCCTCCTCATCGATCAGCTGCCTCGGGTAAGCTGGAGCGCATGTGGACGTCACGTGGGGCCCTTGCCTTGGCGATAGTGTTCGGGCTGAGCGGGGTCGTGAGTGGTCAGGCCAAGACCGACGTGGTGACGTTCGCAAACGGCGATCGCATCACCGGCGAGATCAAGCGCCTGGAACGCGGGCGCCTCGAGTTCACGACCGACGACGCCGGCACACTCTATCTGGAGTGGGACAAGCTAATCAGCCTGCTGGCGACAGCCCGGTACGTGGAGGTCCTAACCACCGATGGCCGTCGCTTTTTCGGCACCCTCGGGCAAGCCGCGGCTCATGAAGTGGCCGTGATCGCACTGGAGGGCACCACCGCCATTCCGATGTCCGACGTCACGCTGATCACGCCTATTGGCAGGAGCCTCTGGCGGAAGCTCGACGGCGCAGTTGATTTTGGTTTCAGCTACACGAAGTCCAGCGGTATCGCCCAGCTGAACCTGAATTGGGACACCCTCTATCGCAGACCCGCCTCGTCGCTCCGACTGAGGGCGTCGGTCACCGAGACCCGCCAGGATCCGGACGCGGAAGACGAACCGTCCGAAGAAGACGACAGGGCATCGGTCGTAGGGTCCTATCTCTGGTATCCCTGGCAGCGATGGTTCGTCACGGCGGCGGCGACATTCGAGAGCAACCAGAGCCTGGGACTCGACCTGCGGTCACAGCTGGGTGGCGCCTTTGGACCGCGAGTGATCAACAGCAACCGCGCCCAGATGATCCTTGGCGCCGGCCTTGTGGTCAACGACGAACACGGCGTTGACGTCGCGCCGACGCAGAACCTGGAAGGGCTCCTCACGTTCAAGACGGCGTATTTCACCTACGATCGGCCCAGAACCAACATCGACGTGGACCTGGCCTACTATCCCAGCCTGTCCAGCCCGGGTCGTCATCGGCTGCAGCTCGATGCGGCCTTCAGGCGGGAGTTCATCAAGGACTTCTTCGTGTCGGTCAGCGGCTTCGACACGTTCGACAGCCGTCCCCCGAATACGGGCGCCGACAAGAACGACGTCGGCGTCGTTTTCTCGATTGGCTGGACCTACTGACGCATGTCCGGGCACGGCGCTCTCGGCTCATCTCGGTCTTGGCAAAGGCAACGGCCTCTGACGCGTGCGGGCGACCGGCGAGCGGGGGCGACGTTCGCGTGACGGTACCGCGATCGAAGGGATGACATCGCCGACGAGGCCGTAGCTTAGAATCCCCTCATGTCCGAACACGACGAAGGCGCTGCGAGTCTCATCGGGTCCAGCCGCTTGTACGTGCCGGACGCCGCTCGCGCCGGGACGACACACTGCGGGAGTGTCGGAGCCTGGGAGGCGCTGCTCGCGAAATCGCGGGAACGGCCCGACGACTTCTGGGCCGACGCGGCGCGCGAACTGGACTGGATGCGACCGTGGGACGCCGTGCGGGAAGGGTCGTTCCCGCATTTCAAGTATTTCGTCGGCGGCATCGGCAATCCCTCCGTCAATCTGCTCGATCGCCACCTGGCGCAGGGTGCTGACAACCGCCTCGCGCTGATCTGGGAAGCGGAGGACGGCCAGACGCGGTTCTTCACCTACCGCATGCTCTTCGTCGAGGTGTGCAAGTGCGCCAACGTGCTGAAGGGGCTTGGCGTCACGAAGGGAGATGCCGTCGCGGTCTTCACGCCCAACCTGTCAGAGGCCATCGTCGCCGTCCTGGCCTGCTTCCGGATCGGCGCGCTCTTCAACACCGTGTTCTCCGGCTTTTCGGCTCGCTCGTTGCGAGATCGCCTCGACTCGTATCAGCCGAAGGTCATCCTGACGGCCGATGAAGGCGTGCGGCGCGGCCAGATCGTGCCGCTCAAGACCACGGTGGATGAAGCCATCCAAGGTCTGCCCTGCGTCCAGACAGTGATCGTTGTTCGCCGCACCGGCGCAGCGGTGCCGATGCGCGACGGACGCGATCGCTTCTGGCACGAGCTGATGGCGAGCGCGTCAGCCGACTGCGCTCCCGAGCCGATGGAGGCCAACGAACCAGGGATCGTGTTCTACACCAGCGGCACGACCGGCAAACCCAAGGGCATCGTCCACTCCGCCATGGCGTTCGTGGTGAACAACTACGTCTACGCGAAGTACCACATGGACCATCATCAGCACGACGTGCTGTGGTGCACCGCCGACATCGGGTGGCTGACGATGCACATCTGGGGCATTGTCGGGGCCCTGGCGAACGGCGTGACGACGATCGTGTACGAAGGCGCGATTGACTATCCGACGCCGGCACGGTTCTACCAGATCGTCGATCGCTACCGGGTGAACAAGATTTTCACCGCACCCACCGCGGTTCGGATGCTGATGCGGCACGGAGAGGCGCTGATGGCGCCCTATGATCTCGCGTGCCTCGAAGTCGTCGCCCTGGTTGGTGAGCCGCTCAATCCGGAGGCGTGGCACTGGCTATACGAGCGGCTCGGCAAGGCCCGCATCTACGTGAACAACACCTGGGGGCAGACCGAGCTCTCCGGCTCGCCGCTGGCGGGCGCCGCCTGGCTGACACCGATGAAGCCGGGGTCGTGCGGCCCGCCGTTTCTCGGCGCCGATGTCGATGTGGTGGACGACCAGGGGCAGCCGGTCGGCGTGAATGCCACGGGAAACCTCGTCATCCGCCGGCCCTTTCCCATGATGCTGCGGACGGTCTGGCAGGATCCGGAGCGGTTCGTGCGGAGCTACTTCTCGCAGGTGGACGGGTGCTACTTCACCAACGACGCTGTCGTGAGAGACGCCGACGGGCACTTCTGGGTCACCGGGCGGGTGGACGACGTGATGAACGTGGCGGGACACCGATTGAGCACCATGGAGATTGAAAGCGCCATCATGGAAAGCCCCGGCGTGGCCGAAGTCGCCGTCGTCGCCGGTCCCGATGCGATCAAGGGGCTGGTGCCGGTGGCATTCGTGACCCTCAAAGCCGGCCTGGCCGGATCGCCCGAGATCGAGCGGGCCATCCGCGCGCAGGTCGCCCGGAGCATCAGCAAGATCGCCGTGCCGGAGCGGGTGTTCTTCACGGATGTGCTGCCCAAGACGCCGAGCGGCAAGATCATGCGTCGGCTGCTCAAAGAGATCGTCACCACGGGCGAGGTCGGATCCGACGTCACGGCGCTCGAGGACCGTACGGCCGTCGAGAAGCTGAAGGCGCTCGTGATGGCGGCGCAGTCCGAGCGATAGAGAGGTCACGTACAGGCTCCGGCGCATCAAGTAGAATGCCCACGCCGTCGAACCAGCAGGCGCCGCCGCAGTGGTGGCGCCGCGGGTCCGGCCCAATCACACGCAAAACGAGGCGCTGGTGGCTGAGTGGGTGTACACGCAGAACGATCCTGGCGAGGAGCTGGCGCAGCTCCACTACTTTTCGATCAAGAAGGTCCAGGCCGAAGGCGGCGTCGAGTTCGTGATCACCGTGAAAGAGTTCGCGTCCAGAAACTCAGTGCAGATGCGGTTCTACGCCCAGGCGGATAAAGAGGTCAACCAGCGGATCGCCCCCTTCCGGCCTTTTGGCTCGGGCGATTCGCTGCTGGCTGCACTCACCGAATGCGTACGCGCCATACGCCAATATCCCTACGAGCCGGATAACGATCCACCAGAGAAATAGGCATTCCCGCCGGAGCATGCGGTGCTTCTACCCGCGTGACCACGCCGCAGTGAGCGACAGCCATGCGCTTGTGGCGTTCGGGCCCGGGACTGCGAATTACGCAGGCGGTAAGACATTCCCTGAGTCGTAAGGGGTGACCCTGGCGGCGGGCTCACTATCCCAGCAAATGCTGCGCTCGGAAGAGGCAGCCCGTTTGCCTGTGGGCCGCTCGAAAGGAGTGCCCATGCACTGTCGTGTCTCGCCAGTCATCGTGTCATCCCTCGCCATCATCGCGTTGACCGCCGGGTGTACGCGCAACGGGTCGATGCCCGACGCCGGCTCGTCGCCGTCGCCGCTGAGCCCCTCCACGGTGTCTTCCAGCTCGCCGGCAGGCGGCGCCAGCACCGCCGCGACCCGTGCGCTGCCCGATCGCATCGTCACGATGATGGATGCCTGCGATCCGGACACGTTCAACGCGCCGCCGCCTGCCGGCATCGGCCCCGGGACGTGCGTCCGCTCCGGAGGCGTTCAGTTCGCCACCTTCCTGGAACAGCTTGGCAAGCACGGCGCGGCCGGCGCCTGGCATTTCGCCCCGCCGGATACCTCCGCGGCGGTCGGTCAGGTGTTCGTGGCGATGAATCGCGGTGGTGAAACCCACACCTTCACAGAAGTCGAGACGTTTGGCGGCGGTATCGTTCCGCCGCTCAACGATCTCAGTCACAACCCGGTGATGGCGCGCGAATGTGGGGCTCTCGAGCCGGACGACTTCGTTCCACCGGGCGGGAGCTACCGCGAGGAGCCGCTCGAACATGCCGGTACGGCGAAGTTCCAGTGCTGCATCCATCCGTGGATGAGGCTGGAAGTGAAGGTCGCGGCGAAGTGAGCGGTGTCGCGTCGATGGCCGCTGACGTGTCGCCGAGGCGCGCGGTACCGGAGAGCGCGGCGGTCACGCACCTGATGATCGCGTCTGACCGGGAAGCAAACCGTAGCGTTTCATCCGGGTGCGCAGCTGCTCGCGGCTGATCTTCAAGGCGGCCGCGGCCCTCGTCTGATTCTGTCCGGCCTGGGCCAGCGCGTTGACCAACAGTGATTCTTCCTGGTGCCATAACGAGAGCTCGCCGGCAGGCGGCGCATCAGGTGCCGGAACCTCCGTCGCGCGGTTGGTCACCGCACCCTCTCTCGGCAGTAGTCCTTCCAGCTCGCTCGTACGAATCGGACCATCGTCGCCGAGCACCATGACCCGCTCGATCACGTTCTGGAGCTCTCGAACGTTGCCTGGCCAACTGTGAGCCCGCAGACGTTCCATCGCATCCGGCGTGATCGTCCGCGCTGGCCTTCCCAACTCACGCGCGTAGCGGTCGAGGAACAAGAGGCTGAGGGGCAGGACGTCCTCAGGGCGATCCCGGAGCGGCGGCAGGATGATGGGGACGACATGAACTCGGAAGTAAAGGTCTTCGCGAAAGCGGCCGGCGCGCACTTCCGCGAGCAGGTCCCGGTGTGTCGCCGCAATGACCCGCACGTTCACGCGCACGGCGTCGGTCCCCCCGAGCCTGGTGATCTCGTGCTCCTGCAGGACCCGCAGCAGCTTGACCTGCGCTGCCGCAGGCAGCTCGCCGATCTCGTCCAGGAAGAGCGTTCCGCCCTCCGCAAGTTCGAAGCGTCCGAGGTGGCGGCGGTCGGCGCCGGTAAACGCCCCCTTCTCGTGGCCGAACAGCTCGCTTTCGATCAGACCGTCCGGCAGCGCGCCGCAATTGAGCGCCACGAACGGCTTCTTCGCCCGCGGCGAGACGTCGTGGATGCGGCGGGCCAGCTGCTCCTTGCCCGTGCCCGTATCTCCGACCAGCAGAATAGTCGTGCGTCCCGCGGCGGCGCGGTCCGCCTGAGCGATGACGTGACGCATCGCGGCACTCTCCGCGATCAAGGGGCGCGTGTCGTCCTGGCGGGTCCGCCTGAAGACCTCGGTCTCGGTCGACAGCCGGCGGTACAGGCTGGCATTCTCGACGGCAACGGCGATCACGTTGCAGCAGGTGACGAACGTCGCGAGGGCGTCCAGTTCGGCGGAGTCTGCGCGCCGGTTGACGGCCTCGACGACGCCGACCGCCCGATCATCGACGATGAGGGGGGCAGCGATCAGGAAGTGGACGGTTGCGTTCGCGACCCTATCGACGGCCGAGAGGGCACGATCGAGATGACCTCCGACCTCCTTCACGACGCACGGCTGTTTCGACGTCAGGACCGTGCCGGCCACGCCCTCGTCATCGGGAAATCGTCGTCCGCGCAGCGGGTGTCCGGGCGGGCCATCGATCGCTGCGACGATCAACTCATGCGCGTCCGCATCGTGGAGAAGTACGCAACTCGTTTCCGTGCCGGCCGCATCGGACGCGTACGCCGCGACGCGACCCAGGAGGTCGTCGAGATCGAGGAAGGCCGTGAGCGCGTCTCCGGCGGGCGTCGGTCGGCCGAGATCCCGGGAGTCCGCCATCATGCCTGCATTCTAGACTCAGACTCGCCGGGGCCTGCCGCATACGTGCACGACGGCCAGGGGATCGGTCGGCGTTCTTCGGGGGGAGCGGGGCGGGGAGGAGCAAGCGGCAGCCCGTCTTGTCGGGGCTGCCGCGTCAGTGCGCGAGTCGACCACTAGCGAGCCGCAATCACAACCTGCTCGACGATTGCGTGGTTGGCTGCGTATTTCCGATCCTCGGTGGTCCGCGACTTCGCGAACGTCTGGCCTGAGCGTCCGTCCAACCACACCTCGCGAAGCGTGTACTCGCTGCCCTGCTTGTCGAACACCAGCTTCGGCGTGGTGCTGGACGTGGACTGCGCAGGCTGGCCGAGCACGATGGCCGCGCCCGTCAGGCCTCTGAACACGAGCGTGCTGTTCTGCGTGGTCACCGTGTAGTGTCCGGCCGGCAGCGCCGCTCCGTTGACCGCGAATGAGAACGGGATCTGGCAGGTGATTTCCGCCGCACCGAGCGAGACCGCGAGCGGTGAGAGTACTGCCACGAGCGTCACCGCAGAAAGCACCGACGCGAACCGCTTTGTCATGATGTTCTCCTTGGCCGCCGAAGTTCGCTGGCGACCGCGGGCACCAAGTGCAGGTGGCGTGCCGTATGGAGCCGCGCGTGTTCTGGTGCAAACCCGCGAGCCGCGAAGCGCCGCGTGTGGTTGTCCGCAGGCCGCTGCGTTGATCGACACAACGCTGTGCGTCTTGACACAGCTGCCGACCGCTGCCGCGCGTTGTGAGGCGCCTGGAGTTCCTCAATCAGATCCCCATATGAATCAAATCGCCGATAGCGCGAGACCTGTCCAGGCGCGCACGTGGGCACTGGACCAGCCGCCTGGCCGGTTCTCTGCTCGCCGCGCCTGGTGTTTTCATAAAGTCGAGCTATACTCCTGCGGCTCCATCAAAGTGAGGTCGCCGGCATGAAGAAGCGTCGCCTCGCGCCCGTGTCTCTGTCGGTGTGCTTGATCCTCGTGGCGCTGCTCTACCAGGCAGTGGGCCACGCCTACCATGCGGCCGCGTATGCGGCCGATCTGACCTGCGCCGAAATCGAGAGCTACCTCAAGACCGCCAAAGTGCTCTCGCAAAAGGGCATTTCCGTCGGCATCACCGCGCCGTCCCGCGCGATGCTGGACAACGGGACGCTGCAGCACGCGGCATCGATCCAGACCGTCGACATCAAGAAGACGACGTTCGAAGGCAGCCGCGGCACCGAATTGAACTTCCGGGACGCCTGGCAGTTCGATGTCGCCGGGTACGAGCTGGCGAAGATGCTCAGGCTCAACATGGTTCCCCCGTACGTCGAACGGCGCGTCGCGGGGAAGGACGCCGCCGTGTCGTGGTGGATCAACGACGCGATGATGGAAAAGGATCGGTACCAGAAGAAGATTGCGCCCCCCGAACCCGGAAAATGGAATGAGCAGATGTACGCCGCCCGCATCTTCCACGAGCTGATTGCCGACACCGACTTCAACATGACCAACATGCTGATCACGAAGGATTGGCGCGTCTGGTTGATCGACTTCACTCGGGCGTTCCGGTTGACGAAGACCATCGCCGACCCGAAGCAGCTGACCCGCGCCGATCGCACCCTGTTGACCAGCATGCGGGAGCTGACGCAGAGCGGGGCGCAGCAGGCGCTCGGCCGATGGCTGTCGAAGATGGAGATCGAAGGGCTACTCGCGCGGCGCGACCAGATCGTGCAGTTCTTCGATCGGGAAGTGGCGGCCAAAGGCGAGGACGCGGTTCTCTACGATCTCCCGCGCAGCCGTGAAGCGTGCGGCGCGGGCCTCGAGTAATCGCAGGATCGGCGGGGTGATGCGAGCCAACTCATCCATGGTGTTCGCGCGAGTCGGCCGTCCGCGAGTCGGTCGTCCGTTTGTGCCGGTCCGAACGTTATAGAGCACAGGCGGTGTTCCATGATCGCGGTGACTCCAGCGGAGGGTGATGCAGCGCGTTTATCACGGGCGACGACGGGACGTGGCGACACAAGGGCTAACATGTCCTCTGTCATGGACCCCGAATCGTCACTGGAGCTGGTTCAGCGTGCCGCCGCCGGCGACACGGAAGCGCTCGAGCGCTTGCTCGCGCGCTCGATCCCGGCTCTGACACGCTGGGCCCGCGGGCGGCTGCCTGGCTGGGCCCGCGATCTCTCCGATACCCAGGATCTGGTTCAGGAGACGCTGGTCCACACGCTGAAGCATCTGCCGCGCCTGAACTTCGAGCGGGAAGGGGCGTTTCACGCCTACTGCCGTCAGGCGGTCATGAATCGCATCTACGACGAGCAGCGCCGCGTGCGCCGGCGTCCGGTGCAGGCCGAGCTCGCCGACAACGTCGTGGCCGGCGATGCCTCGCCGCTGGAGGAGACGATCGGCCAGGAAGCCCTGGGCCGCTACGAAGCCGCGCTCGCGGAGCTTCGCGACGTCGAGCGGGAGGCGATCATCGCCCGCATCGAGCTGGGACAAACCTACGACGAGATCGCGCTCGCGCTCGGCAAGCCGACGCGGGATGCGGCGCGGGCCGCGGTTCAGCGAGCGCTCGTGCGCCTCGCGGCCAAGATGAATCATGGTGGATGATCACACCCGGCTGATGGAATTGGCGGCCGCCGTTGCCGACCTCCAGCAGATCAACTGGAGCGACGCGAAATCGGCAGCCCTGCCCGACGAGCGGCATCTCATTCGCCAGCTCGAGGTGCTGGCGCGCGTCGCGGCGCTCCATCGCGGCCCCCAGGACCCGGCCCCGCGTGGAAGCGTGTTGCCCGCGCCTGGCGAGACTGGCGTTTCGCGCTGGGGCAGCCTCGAGTTGCGCCGTGAAATCGGCAACGGCAGCTACGCGACGGTCTACCTCGCCTGGGATCCCAGGCTCGAGCGCGAGGTGGCGCTCAAGATCCTTCACCATCGGGGCGACTCCGACCTGATGCCGGCCGTCATCCGCGAGGCCCGCCTGCTGGCGCGGGTGCGGCACCCCAACGTCGTCACCGTTTACGGCGTCGATCAACTGGACGGGCTGGTCGGCCTGTGGATGGAGTTCGTCGAGGGGCTCAGCCTCAAGCAATTTCTGGCGATTACCGGCGTGCTCGACCCGCGTGAGGCCGCGCTGATCTGCCTGGACGTGTGCCGCGCCGCCGCCGCGGTGCACAAGGCCGGCCTGGTGCATCGGGACATCAAGGCGCAGAACGTCATGCGCGAGTCCGGCGGCCGCATCGTCCTGATGGATTTTGGGGCGGGGGAGTTGCTTGGCGAGCCGGTCGGTCTCCGCGGCGTGACCGGCACGCCGTTGTACATGGCGCCAGAGATCCTCGAGGGCCAGTCCGCGAGCGTCGCGTCGGACATCTACAGCCTCGGGGTCCTGCTGTATCACTTGGTCACCTTGCGCTATCCCGTCGAGGCGCCGCGTGTCGACGAGTTGAAGGCGGCGCACCAGGCGGGCCGGATCACCTTGCTCAGCGACGTGCGGCCGGACCTCCCCGAGGGCTTTGTCCACGTCGTCAATCGCGCGTTGGAACCGGATCCGGCCAGGCGCTACCGCAGTGCTGGCGCGATGCAAGCCGATCTCGTCAGCGCACTGGGAGTCCACACCGCGCCTGACACTGGCTTCAAGCCGTCGCCCTCGGCCGACCATGTCGTCACGCAGTCGGTGGCGGTGCTGCCGTTTCTCAACCTCGGGCCGGATCAGGACATCGATTACTTCTGCGATGGCCTGGCGGAAGACCTGCTGACGGCGCTCGGCAAGGTCAAGGGCCTGCGCGTCGCCTCACGCACCTCGTCGTTCAGTTTCCGCGGAACCACCGCGGACATCCGAACGATTTGCAAGCAGCTGAACGTGGACGCCGTCCTCGAGGGCAGCGTCCGGAAGTTCGGGACGCGGCTCCGCGTGACGGCGCAGCTCGTGTCCGGCAGCGACGGCTGCCACATCTGGTCCGAGGGCTACGACCGCCAGATGGCCGACGTGTTCGCCGTCCAGGATGAAATCGCCCAGAACGTGGTCGACCGCCTCAAGACCACGGTTGCGGAGTTCCCCATGCGTCCGCTCATTCGACGCTACACCGACAACCCGCGGGCCTATCACCTGTATCTCAAAGGCCGCTTCTACTGGAGCCGGCGGTATCAGGGCGGCCTCCGCGCCGCCGTGGAACATTTTCAGAAGGCCATCGACGAGGATGCCGGTTACGCCCTGGCGCAAGTCGGTGTCGCGGACGCGTACACCTTCCTCGGCTTCTACTCCGTGCAACGGCCGAAGCTCGCGTTCGAGCGGGCGGCGGCAGCGGTCGAGCGCGCCCTGTCAATCGACCCCGAGTTACCCGAAGCCCACACCTCGCTGGCCCTCGTCAAGCTCGGGGCAGATTGGAACTCGGCCGAGGCGCAGGCCCAGTTCAAGCGAGCGCTCGAGCTCGATCCGACGCAGACCCTGGCGCGGATCTACTACGCATGGCTCCTCGTGCTGATGGGTGACCCGGGCACGGCCAACATGCACGTGCGCATTGCCCTCGAACTGGACCCGATGTCGCCGCTGGTGAGGACGGGCGCAGCCTACATGCTGTTCCTGTCGCGGCAATATGAAGGCGCCGTGTCGGAGTGCAAGAAGGCGCTCGAGATCGATGCGAACTTCATCATCGCCATCTACGTCATGGGCATGTGCCGCATCCAGCAGGCGCGATTCACGGAGGGCATCGAGCTGATGGAACGCGCGGTCTCGATGGCGCACCGGGCGCCCTTCTATCTGGCGCTGCTCGGCAACTTCTACGCTCGCGCCGGTCTGCCCGAGCGCGCCCGCGAGATCCTGCACGAGCTCGAGCAATGTCCGGCGGACGTCTACGTGCCGCCTCACGCGTTCGCTTACGTCTACGCGGGCCTGGGCGAGATGGACGCCGCCTTCGCGTGGCAGACCAAAGCGTTCGACGATGGGGCGTCGCCGTTCAACTACTTTTCGCCGGTGATAGAAGTGATGCAATCGGACCCGCGTCACGAGGCGGAGGTTCGACGCATGGGATGGACTGGGAAGATCGCCACGGCGCCGGGCAACGCGCCGGCGGCGGACTGGCCGGAGCCGTTCGATCCACTCTGATGGTGCGCGAGAGGGAGCCATGTCTCACGCCGTGTTCACCATCGTCACGCCCATCCGCCACGAGCGGCTGAAGGCCCTCGACGCGGTGCTCGAACTGATCGCCGACAATCCTCGCGACAACGAGTACCTGCCGTTCGGCAAGATCCCCGCCGTCCATTTCGCCTCATTCGTCATTTTCGAGCGGGAGAGCGACGAGCCGCTGCTGGTCTTCGAGAGCAATGTCGACGGCAAGGCCAAGCCCTACTTTGAATGCTTGCTGAAGACCGCAGGGCCCGGTCTGGACGCTATCTACCGGAACGTGGAGGGTTATCGGATCGATGCGGACGCTGGGGCCAGGCTGCGGTTCTTCATCGAGCACCTGGTGACGCCGAACCTCTTTCACGTCGGGACGCCCTCGGTGACGGCGCGGAACGTCGCGGCCGACAGGGATCTCCGGGCCGCGCTCGAGACGAACCTGGACCTGCTGACGGGAAACGCGCTCGACCGTCCGCCGGCGGAGTGGCTGTGGCGCCGCCTGGCCGATCGGGTCAACGTTCCGCCATCGCTGTCCACTGCCTGGATGAGCGACGTCGTCAAGGGCGAGCAGCAGCCGAACGTCCGGTGGATCCCGAGTCGCCCGTCGGGACGCGGCGAGGTGCTGCGGGCCCGGGGACTTGCCGCAGCGATCGTGGTCGCACTACTCGGCTCTCTGGCGCTGGTCTTTGGGGCCTTGCTCTATTGGGGCGTCGCGGCATTGATTGGCGGTTACGTCGTGCTGTCGGTGCTGCTTGCGGCCGCCAACACGATCCTGAGCGGCTGGCCGGCCGGCGGTTTCCGTTTCAGCTGGCCCGCGGTCAGGCTGATGCTCGCGGCGGCAGCCGTCGCGCTCGCGGCCGGCGCGCTGCTGAAGCTACCTGTCGTCGCCGGCTGGATTTCCGGTTGGCCTGCAGCCGCGCTCTCGATCGAGACGGTCGGCGTGCTCGTCCTTCTGCTGGGCGTGGGGTTGATTGGTCCCGGCCTCATGGTCTGGTTATCGACCACGATCCTGCGTGTTCCGCCTCGCGAAGGGCAGTTCCAGCGGCTGCGGACGCAGCAGCGCCACGCGCTTCTCGACGCCGAGGACCGCGACGTCCAAAACCACATGTCGGCGCTGGTGCGGATCGAGCCGGTGTGGTATCGGCTGTGGACGCTGCGCGCGTTCTTGTGGCTGCTTCAACGGCTCTACTACCGCGTATTTCTCACTAAGGGAAAGCTGGTCTCGATACCGACCGTCCACTTCGCCCAGTGGGTGTTGCTCGATCGCGGGCGTTTCCTGTTTCTGTCCAATTACGATCACAGCTGGAGCCGCTATCTCGATGACTTCGGCGTGCGCATCGGCGACGGTATCGTCAAGCTGTGGGGCCAGGGCATCGGGTTCCCCGGCATCAGCAACCTGACCCAGTTCAAGGAATATGCGCGCTCCACGATGGTTCCGCATGCGGTGTGGTACTCCGCGTATCCGGGGCTGACCGTGCGGCAGATCTGGACCAATCAGAAGCTGCGGACGGATCTGTTCTCGGACTCCAGCGACGAAGAGGCGGCGGACCGGCTCGGGCGACTGGCCGCCGCGGATTCACTGTGATGGCTGAGACGCCGCACTGCGACTGGCACGATGTGCAGGGCCTCGTACTGCGCGGCTACAACCAGCTGCCCGTGGGGGAATGTCTGATCCTCACGTTTGCCGATCACGAATCCATCAGGAGCTGGCTCAAACAGGCGCTCCGCTACGTCTCGCGCGGTGACGATCCGCCGTCCTCGATCGCCTGCGCTATCGCGCTGAGTCACGCGGGACTGCTCAAGCTGTCGGGCTCCGCCGACGGATCTGCCTTGCGCCACTTCTCGCGAGAGTTCACGGAGGGCATGTCCGGCGACCCGCACCGCAGCCGCATTCTGGGCGACAGCGGCCCGAGCGATCCGAGCACCTGGGAGTGGGGAGGGGGACACGGCAAGGTCGACGCGCTCGTCTTCGCCTGCGCCGAGTCCCAGGAGCGGCTCCGGGAGTTGCACGGACAGCTGGCGCCCGCGGCGGGGGAGGCGTCAGCGAAGACCATCACCCTGACTGATCTATACGGGGCCGAGCACTTCGGCTTCAGGGACGGTGTCTCGCAGCCGATCCTGGAGACGACGCGGCTGGCCCGGCATCGTCCTGATTCCCACCACGTCGTGAAGCTGGGTGAGATGCTGCTCGGGTACCCGGACAATGGCGGCTTCGTGGCCTCCGTGCCCGCGGTGCTCGACAACGAGGCGTTCGGCCGGAACGGAAGCTATCTCGTGTGCCGGCAGCTCGAACAGGACGTCGCGAAGTTCGACGCCTTCGTGGCCCGGGCCGCTGAAGGCACGGGACTCGATGCCGCCGCGGGGGCGGCGATCGTCAGGGCGAAGATGCTGGGTCGCCGGCACGACGGCTCGCCTCTGCTGCCCACGTCGGCGAACGGCTCGACCGACACGGACAACGAGTTCGGGTATTTCGAGCACGATCGTGAGGGCCGCGCGTGTCCCATCGGCGCCCATATCCGGCGCGCCAATCCGCGTGACACGCTCGAGACCGACAGCAAGGATCGATGGCAGGCCGCGAACCGGCATCGTATTCTGCGGCGCGGCCGCCCCTATGGGCCGCGCTGGACCGGGCACGACGAGCGGCCGGTGCGTCGCGGGCTGCTGTTCCTTGGACTGAATGCCGACATCGATCGCCAGTTCGAGTTCATCCAGCACAACTGGCTGAACGATCCCGCCTTCGCCGGCCTGTTCGGCGAGACAGACCCGGTTGTCGGCGATGATCCGGCCGGAGAAGGGAACGCATCGCCGCTCCGTTACCTGGCGGAACATGCTCCCGTGTCCGGAGGGCCCGCAGCGTTGCCGCAAGGACGCGCCCTGACGATGCCTGGATCGCCCGCCCGGTGCAGACGGACCGACCTGGAGCGGTTCGTGACCACGCGCGGCGGGGAGTACTTCTTTCTACCCGGACTGCGAGCCCTCGAATTTCTTGCAGGTGTTCGAGCCATGCACGACGGACATCGCTTCAAAGAGGATCACGCCCCGGACTCCCGCGAGGGTCCGGCGGTTGACGCGCTGGCGTCCACGCTCACCGCACACGTCCGCGAGGACGCGGAGATCGAGGCGGCGAGAAGCGCCGGACCCGTGATGCTGCGGCGGGACGCGCACGCCAAGATGCACGGCTGCGTGCAGGCGGAGCTCGAGGTCAGCGACGACGTCCCCGAGCCCCTGCGGCACGGTATCTTCGCGCGGTCGCGGACGTTCCCGGCCTGGGTGCGGTTCTCGAACGCCCACGGCCTTCGGCACGACCTCGAGATCGACCCGCGCGGCATGGCCATCAAGGTGCTTGGACTCGACGCCCCGGCCACCGAGCGGCTGGCAGACGAGGCCACCACTCAGGACTTCCTGCTGGTCACGCACGACTCCTTCTTCGTCCCAAGTCCGATCGAGTTCGTCGACTTTCCGATGGCGCTTCGATCCGGCGGCGCCAGCCTCGTCGGCTTCTTCGTCAAGCGACGGTTGTGGCGCGGCGGCTGGGCCCTGGTGCGCTCGGGTTTCGTCATTGCTGAGAGTCCGCTGACGCTGGCGTATTTCAGTCAGACGCCATATCGCCTGGGCCCGTCGATCGTGAAGCTGCAGGCGCGCCCGGCACGCCGGGCGGATCTCTCGACGAAAGTTCGTTTCCTCTTGCGGGCGGTGCCATGTAACCTGCTGATGACTTTGGGCGCGGCACTCGGGGCGAGCCAGCGGACTCGCGACTGGTGCGCCCGCCACTGGGACCCGGACGGCATGAGGCACGCGATGGCCGGCACGCTGCGCGAGCAAAAGGCATCGTTCGACATCTGCGTGCAGCGGCGGACGTCTGAGGCGATGCCGGTGGACGATCCAACTGTCCCGTGGAGTCAGACTCAGTCGCCGTATCAGAAGGTTGCGACGCTTCGCATCTTCCGCCAGCCGGTCGCAGGGGGAGAAGCGCTGGCCGGCCCGGCCGCCGAGCGGGCTGCCGAGGCGATGAGTGCCGTTGGCGAGCGGTTGTCGTTTTCTCCGTGGCACGGTCTCAAGGCGCACGAACCGCTCGGCGCGATCAACCGGGCGCGGCGGAAGGTGTACCACACCATTGCCGCAGTCAGGAATTCGGCCAATCAGGCCAAGATCGGCGACCCCTCGACGGTCGAATTCGATAAGATCCGCGAGATGGTCAAGGCCGGAGAAGTGGGCGCCGGACCGCCCGCAGCCTTGCCCGTGGGCTGAAACATCAAGCATGTTCAGTGGCGGCCGCAGAGGAGAACACACCTCGATCATCCTGTTCGTACTCGCGATGCTGGTCGCCGGGCCGGGTCTCTCCTCCGCGAGCGCGGATCAGAGCCGCGCGACGTCCGCAGACCTCGTCGGCGTCGTGAGGGATGCGTCGGCTGCCGTCCTGCCCGACGCCCATGTGACTGCCACCAACAATGCCACCGGCCTGAGCCGTGCGACGGACAGTGGGCCCGACGGCCGCTTTGTCCTGCCCGCACTTCCGGTCGGGACCTACACCGTCGTGGCGACTCGCCAGGGCTTCGCGCCGCTCACCGTGCCGGACGTGGTGCTGACGCTCGGCGCCGCGGCGGAGGTGGTGCTCGACCTGCCGATCGCCGGTCTCGAGACGCGAGTCACCGTCGCCGGCGAGCAACGCGTCGTCGCCGTGCCATCGAGCGCCGTGGCCAGCGTCGTCTCACAGGCGCAGATCGATCGTTTGCCAACCAACGACCGCGCGTTCATCGGGTTCGCGCTGACGACGCCCGGGGTGGCGCCGGATCAAACGCCGCAACAGGGCGCATCCCGCACCTCGGGACTGACGTTCGCCGGCCAACGGGCGCGGTCGAACAACATCACCGTGGACGGCCTCGACAACAACGACGAGACCGTCGGCAGCGTCCGTGCGCTCTTCAGCCAGGAAGCGATTCGCGAATTTCAGGTGGTGGCCGGCGCGTTCCCGGCCGAGTTCGGCAAGGCGTCGGGCGGCCTCGTCAACGTCGTGACGCGCAGTGGTACCAACACGTTCAACGGAACCGCGTTCGGCTTCTTCCGCGACCGCGCCCTCAGCGCCAAAGCCTACTTCGACAAGTTCGACGCCGCGGGCAATCCGCTGGACAGCGACAAGGGTCCGTTCTCGCAGCACCAGTTCGGCGCGGTGTTCGGCGGCCCGGTGAGGAAGAACCGGGCGTTCTTCTTCACTTCGTTCGAGCGACTGACGTCAACGGTCAGCAACTTCGTCAACATCGACGATGTCACGCCGGTTCTGAATCCGGTGGTGCCCGGATCCGTGCTGGGAACCGCCGCCCAAATCCTCAGAGCGGCGGGGTTTCCGGTGGAGACCGGACACGTCCCATACGACGTTCGCGGCACCGCGTTCCTCGCGAAGGGCGATCTACAACTCGGCGACGGCCACTTGATGAGCCTGCGCGTGAACACCGCGTCGGAGCTCAATGAGAACATCGAGCCGTTCGGCGGGCAGGTTGCCCGCAGCCGGGCAGCGGCGCTCGACAGCAGTGACTTCATGATCGCGCTGACGGACACCAGGACGTTCGGGGCGCGGCGGCTCAACGAGCTGCGGATCCAGGTCGCGTCCAGAAATCAGCTGGTTCGCTCCCTCGATCCTTCATGCGATGGGTTGTGCGATCAAGAGAACGAAGGCGGCCCGACGCTGGAGGTGAGTGGCGTGGCCAGCGTGGGACGGCAGCGCTTCACGCCTACGCCGCGGGACAATACCCGTTACCAGGTCGTCGACACGATCAGCGAGTACCTCGGCAACCATCAGTTGAAGGCCGGCGTTGACGCCAGCTTCATCCAGGGCCGGAACCAGGCGTTGCCGCTGCATTTCGGCGGACGCTACATCTTCGCGCAGCAGTTGACGCTTCCGCTGATCACGGGGCAGCCACCCGTTGCGGTGAGCGGCATCCAGGCGGTCGCGCTCGGGCTCCCCGCGGCGTACGTCCAGGGTTACGGCAACTCGGGCCGCGCTTACGACACCGCAGATCTGTCGCTGTTCGGGCAGGACGAGTGGCGCGTGCGTCGCGACCTGACGGTCAACGCCGGGCTCAGGTATCAGCGGCAGTTCTGGCCGTCCACGTCGCTCAGTGTGTCTGGCTATCCGGCCCCCTACACGTTCCCCAGCGACAACAACAATCTCGCGCCACGGGTCGGAGCGGTGTGGACCTGGCAAACCGCCCGCCGCACCTCGGTCCACGGCGCGTACGGCGTCTTCTACGACAACATCATTTCCTCTGTCTATGGGATCAGCCGGTTCATCAACGGCACGGATGGCGTGCGGACGCTCGTGCTGCCCGCGCCCGGCGCGTTCGGCGCCTGGGCGGCGCCCGGACATCGGGTCGACGAAGCGACGGCGGTCGCGGTGCTCGGCCATCCGTATCCAAGTGTCGCCATACCCATCGATCCGGGACTGCGCACATCGTCGGCCCAGCAACTCGCGGTCGGTCTGAGCAGGGATCTCGCCGATCGCTGGACGATGGACATCAATTTCCTGCATGTCAAAGGGCAGGGGCAGCTCGGCACGATCGATTACAACCCGATCGTGCCGTCACTCGGTCCTGGCCGGCGCCCGAACGACATCAACGGTGTGCCGGGCACGTCGGCCTCGGTGCTGCAGTACACGTCCTTCGGCGAGACCTGGTATCGCGGCTTGACTGTCGGCCTCGACCGCCGGTTCGAAGGCGCCACGGCGTTGCGGGTCAGCTACACGCTCTCGCGCGCGGACGACAACTCCACCGATTTCCAGAGCGCGTTCCTGCCGCAGGACAACGGTCGCGGCCGGAATCCCGCGGATCTCAACGGGCTACCGATCGGGTTCGATCCCAACAGCGAGCGCGGCCCGTCAACGCAGGACCAGCGCCATCGCCTGACGGTGAGTGGCACGCGCGTCCTGGGCCGCGGCTTCAGCGTGTCGGCGATCGCCGGCGTGGGATCCGGCCGGCCGTTCAACATCCTCGCGGGCAGCGATCTGAACGGGGACGGGGATGGGGGCAGTCCGGCGACGGATCGACCGCGCCGCGTGCCGGCTGACCCGGCGACCAGCATCGCCCGGAATGCGGGACGGCTGCCGACGCAGGCCACCTGCGATGTCCGGGGGATGAAGGCGGTGAGGCTGGGCGAACGCGTGACCGCTGAATTCAGCTTCGATGTGTTCAATCTGTTCAACCGCACCAACTTCACCGATGTGCAGCGGGTGTTCGGTGCCGGCAGTTACCCTGACCAGCCGCTGCCGACCTACGGCCAGTTCACGCAGGCCGCGCCGCCGCGCCAGGCGCAACTTGGGGTGAAGGTGCACTTCTAGGGATAGCGGACCGCTTCGCTGCGGAAGCGGCATAATGTCCCACCATGCCTCAGGCTTATCGCCGATTCGCGCCAGCTACGTCGCTGGCGATCGCGCTCATCGCGCTCATGCCCGGCACGCCGGCGCTCGCGCAACCATCCGCGACGGCGATGACGCTGGAGGTGGACGCCACTGACGCGCCGATGAAGATCCTCCACGCGACGCTGTCGATGCCCGCGCGGGCCGGCGACCTGACGCTGTTCTATCCGAAATGGATTCCTGGCGAGCACATGCCGTCAGGGCCGATCGCCAACCTGACGGGGCTGCACGTCTTCGCCGACGGCCGCGAGATCGGCTGGCGGCGCGACCTGGTCGAGGTGAACGCGTTCACCATGACGATGCCGGCCGGCGCGAGCACGCTGACCGCCAAGTACGACTACGTCGTGCCCTACACCGGCGGGGCATTCGGCACGCTGCCTTCGACCAACGCGAAAATCGCGGTGATCAATTGGTACACGGTCGGGTTGTATCCAATGGGCGAGAGCCCTGCCGCGATCTCCGTGACCGCCTCATTGAAGGCGCCGCAAGGGTGGAAGCACGGCGGCTCGCTCGACGTGGCGTCGGTGGACGGCAACACGATCCATTACGCCCCGGCGTCGCTGGAGATGCTGAACGATCACCCGGTGCTGCTCGGCGAGCACTTCCGCAGCATCACGCTCTGGCCGGCCGGTTCACCTGTCGGCGAGCACGTCATCGACGTCGTCGCTGACAGCGAGTGGGCGCTGCAGTTCCCGCAAGCGCGGATCGACATCTACAAGAAGATCGTCCTCGAGGAACGGGCGGTCTTTGGCAATGTCGGCCACTATCGCAAGTACCACTGGCTGCTGACACTCAGCGACAACCTCGGCTCGTTCGGGGTCGAGCATCACGAGTGCGCCGACGATCGCGTCGCGGAGAACACGTTCGTGGACGACGATACGGCCAAGCGGAGCAGCCTGCTGCTGCCGCACGAGTTCTTCCATTCCTGGAACGGCAAGGCGCGCCGGCCGGCCGGCCTTGTCACCGGCGGCTACGAACGGCCGATGAAAGACGACCTCCTGTGGGTCTACGAAGGGCTGACCAATTACTACGGCGAGCTGCTGGCGGCGCGGGCCGGCCTGATCTCCGCTCAGGAGTGGCTCGACGAGGTGGCCGCCGATGCGATGGCGGTGAGTGGGCCGGGCCGCACGTGGCGGCCGCTGCAGGATGCGTCGGACTCCGCGCCCTTCCTCTATACCGCCGGCGGGGGCTGGTCCGGATGGCGGCGCCAGACGGCGGGCGGCCTGCCGTCGTTCTACGCCGAAGGCACGCTCATCTGGCTCGAAGCGGACGTGACGATCCGCCGGCTGACCGGCGGCCAGAAGACGCTGGATGATTTCTGCGCGGCGTTTCACGGGCAGAACGACAACGGAACCATCTGGGTCAAGCCCTACGTGGCGGACGACGTGTTTCGCACGCTCGCGACCATCGCGCCATACGACTGGAAGGCGTTCTTCGAAAAGCGACTGCAGGCCAAGACGGCCGCCGTTCCACTCGGGGGCGTCGAAGGCGGCGGGTACCGTCTCGTCTACACCGAGGCTCCCAACATGTTCACCGATCCGTGGACGCTCGACGGCAGCCTCAACGCGTACGGATCCCTGGGCATCCACGTCGCCGCGGATGGCGTCGTGGACGATGCGTGGCCGGGGATGCCGGCGTTCGACGTCGGCGTGACCAACGGGATGAAGATCATCGCGGTCAACGGCCGGCGGTTCTCGAGTGACGAACTGGCTCGCGCGCTGCGTTCATCCAGGAGCGTGTCCGCGCCGATGGAGCTCATCGTCGAGAACGGCAGCTACTTCAAGACGGTGCGGGTGGACTATCACGGCGGGCTGAAGTATCCGCACCTCGAGCGCGCCACCGGCGAGAACGATGTGCTGGCCACGATCGCGAAGCCGCGACAATAACCGCCCGGCCGCCAGCACAGCCTGAACCTATCGCCCGGGCTGCCGCGAGTTGACAGCCGCGGTATCCTCATCGCTGCGCTGCGTAACCAAGAGAGGTGTCGTATGAAACGCCACTTGTCAGCCGTGCTGATCGCGCTCGTTGCTCTCGCCCTGCCCGCCCTCGCCCAGTCTCCCACAGTGCTGTTCGGTACGTGGAAGCTGAATGTCTCGAAATCGAAATTCAGCCCCGGTCCGCCGCCGAAGAGCATGACCGTCACCTACAGCGGGGCGGGCTTCGGGATGAAGATCGTCGTCGACGTGGTGCCGGCCGAAGGGGCGGCGCAGCACTGGGAGATGTCGCCGACGTTCGATGGCAGCGATCATCCCGTGACCGGCAACCCGGACGCCGACCTGATCTCGATCAGACGAATCAGCGACACGAAGGGGGAAAGCACCTTCAAGAAGAAAGGGGGCAAGGTGACTTCCGTCAACGTGCGGACGCTCGCGCCCGACGGCAAGAGCCTGACGATCGAGACGACCGGCACGACCGCGGACGGGAAGCCGCGTCACGACATCGCGGTGTTCGAGAAGTAGGTCGCGTGACGCCGGCGGGGCGGTCACCGGTCGAGCGGCTTCGACTCTGACTCGATCGGCCTGTCGTAAGATGGGCCGCATCCTCTGGAGAGCCCTTGATCAAGAGCCGTGTCACGCTCGTCGTCTCGTTCGTCGTTATCGCCGCGCTCGGCGTCCTCGCGCAGCAGGCACAGGTGGCCGACACCGTCGTCAATCCGCTGGCCAACGACCCGGCCGCGGCGGCTGAAGGCCAGCGCACGTTTGCCGCGACCTGCCAGTCGTGCCACGGCGTCGGCGCGCAGGGGGACCGCGAGCGCGGCGCTCCGGCGCTGACGGCGCGTGGCTTCAAGCACGGCGACGGCGACGCCGACCTCTTCCGCACGATCCGGTCCGGCGTCCCCGGCACGCAGATGCCGTCCTACGCGGCGTTGAGCGATCAGCAGACGTGGCAGCTGGTGGCCTACATCCGCAGCCTGCAGGAAGCGGCCGCGGCAACCGGTTCCCCTGCGAGCGGAACGGCGTCTGCAGCCGGCACTACGGCCGCCGGAGAAGCGGTGTTCTTCGGCCGTACCGCGAACTGCGCCTCCTGCCACGAGATCAACGGGCGGGGCGGGATCGTCGGACCCGACCTGTCGAACGCCGGCCGGCTCGACGCGGCGGCGATCCGCCAGAAGATCACCGCTCCGAGCACGACCATCGCGGGCGGCGGCCGGGGCGAACGCAGCGGCGCTCCCGTGACGATCGTGGCGAAGACCCGCGACGGCAAGGAGATCCGCGGCGTACGGCGCAACGAAGACACCTTTTCGCTGCAGATGGTCGATGCCTCCGGCCAGCTGCATCTGCTCGACAAGCTGGCGCTCGCCTCGGTGACGGTCGAGAACCGGTCGCTGATGCCGGACGATTTCGACAAGCGGCTCAGCCCCTCCGAGATCGACAGCCTGGTCGCGTATCTCCGCGCGCAGCAGGGCCGTAATCCCGACATCATCGCCAGGCAGCCGGTCGCCCCCGGCGGGCTGACCTACGATCGCCTGGTCAAGTCCAGCGCAGAGCCCGGCAACTGGCCGATGTACTGGGGCAACTACCAGGCGACGCACTACTCGCCGCTCACCGGGATCACCAGCGCGAACGTGCGCGGCTTGCGGGCCGTCTGGACCTTTCCGCTGTTCGGCGGCACGGTCATGGAGGGCACGCCGCTGGTGGTGGACGGCGTGATGTATGCCACCGGAAGCGGCAATCCCACGACGGTCGTGGCCATTGACGCGCGATCGGGCCGGCAGATCTGGCGGTTCACGCGCCAGCAGAAGGTCACCAATCCGTTCCAGATCAACCCGTTCAGCCGCGGGGTGGCGATCCTCGGGCAGCGCGTCTACGTCGGTACGCTCGACGCGGCGCTGGTGGCGCTCGATGCCCGGACAGGGCGGCAATTGTGGGAAGTCCAGGTCGCCGACTCGATGCTCGGTCACAACATCACCAGCCCGCCGCTGGTCCTCAAGGACAAGGTGATCGTCGGGGTGGCAGGAGGGGAATTCGGCACGCGGGGTTTTCTCGACGCGTACGACGCCGCGACGGGCCAGCGCGCCTGGCGCTTCTACACGATTCCCGGGCCGGGTGAACCGGGCAACGACACTTGGAAGGGGGACAGCTGGAAGAACGGCGGCTCGCCGACCTGGCTGACCGGCTCATTCGATCCAGACCTGAACACGCTGTACTGGACGGTGGGCAACCCGGCGCCGCAGATCGATCGTTCGACGCGCGGGGAGGGAGACAACCTGTATAGCAATTCGGTGGTGGCGCTCGACCCGGACACCGGCACGCTCAAGTGGCACTACCAATTCACGCCCAACGACAGCCACGACTGGGATTCGGTGCAGGATCTGGTGCTGGTCGATCGGCAGTGGCGCGGCCAACCGCGCAAGCTGCTCCTGCACGCCGACCGCAACGCGCACTTCTACGTGCTCGATCGCGTGACCGGGCAGTTCCTCTCGGGCACGCCTTTCGTTTACCAGAACTGGAACAGCGGCTTCGACGCCAAGGGGCGCCCCATGCCGGTGCCGAATTCCAACGCCAGCCCGGAAGGCACGTTCCTGGTCTACCCGACGCTGGTCGGCGGCACGAACTGGCAGTCCCCGTCGTACAGCGCCTTGACCGGCTGGTTCTATCTCGAGTTTGCGGAGGGCGGCCAGCAGTACGCGAGCGCGCCGGCAGCAATGACGGCCGGGCAGCAGTACACCGGAAGCGGACGGGCGTCAAAGCCGGTTGTGCGCGGGCCGGCCGAGCCAGCGCCCAACGCCGGCATCAAGGCGCTCGATCCGGAGACCGGCAAGACCATCTGGACGTTCCCGCTGATGCAGGGCTCGCTGACCAACGGGGTTCTCGCCACCGCCGGCAACGTGCTCTTTGCCTCATCCCGCGACGGCAACCTCATCGCGCTCGATTCGAAGACCGGCGCACATTTGTGGCACTTTCAGACGGGCGGGGATCACGCTGCCTCGCCGATGAGTTACGCGATCGACGGCAAACAGTACGTCGCGCTCGCCGCCGGCAACGTGATCGTCAGCTTCGCGCTGGTCGAGTAGCGCGTGGGCCGACCGGCGATGACCGCAGCCGGACCCGCCTCACCGGTGATCGGCCGCATGACTCGCGTCCGGTGGATCGTCCTCGGGCTCGTCTTCCTCGCGACCACGCTGAACTACCTGGATCGTCTGGTCATGGGCATCCTGGCACCCGATCTCCAGGCACGCTACGAGATCAGCAACGTCGAGTACGGCTACATCCAATCGACGTTCGCCTTCTGCTACGCCGTCGGTCAGCTCATCTCGGGTGGTCTGCTCGACAGGTTCGGGACCCGGGTGGGCTACGCTGTCGCGCTGGCCGCCTGGAGCGCCACCTCGATGCTGCACGCCCTCGCGCGCGGGCCACTCGCCTTCGGCATCGCGCGCGGGCTGCTCGGACTGTCCGAGTCGCCGGCCTTTCCCGCCGCCACCAAGACGTTGGCGGAATGGTTTCCCCGGCGCGAACGCGCCTTCGCGTTCGGGTTCGTCAACGCCGGCACCAACATGGGGGCCATCCTGGCTCCCGCGGTCGTGCCGTGGCTGGCGGTCACCTACGGCTGGCAGTGGGCCTTCGCCGGCACCGGTCTGCTGGGGTTCCTGTGGCTGGCGCTGTGGCTGCCGCTCTATCGGAAGCCGCGCGAGCATCCGCGAGTCTCGGCCGCTGAACTCGCCCTCATCGAGAGCGATCCACCCGAGACCGCCGTGCACGTGCCCTGGCGTGAGTTGCTCCGCTACCGCCAGACCTGGGCCTTCGCGGTCGGAAAGTTCCTGACCGACTCGATGTGGTGGTTCTACATGACGTGGTTGCCGAAGTTCCTGCACGATCGCCATGGTCTCGACCTGCTGCAGGTGGGGCTGCCGCTGGTCGCCATCTACGTGATGGCGGATCTCGGCAGCATCGCCGGCGGCTTCCTCTCGTCGACGATGATCAGGAACGGAAGCAGCGTGAACCGAGCGCGCAAGACCGCGCTCGTGATCTGCGCGGTGGGCGTGCTTCCGATTGCGTTCGCGCAGGCCGTCAACGGGATGTGGACGGCGGTCCTCATCCTCGGGCTCGCCACCGCCGCCCACCAGGGCTTCAGCACGAATCTCTACACCCTCGTCAGCGATCTCTTTCCCAAGCGCGCGGTCGCCTCGGTCGCGGGCATCGGCGGGACGTTCGGCTACGGTGGGGCGTCGCTCTTCCAGCTGCTGGTCGGGTATCTGGTCGTCGGCTCACATCCGAACTACGTCGTGCCGTTCATCTGCGCGAGCGTGGCGTACTTGATCGCGGTGTTCGCGATCCATTTGCTCGCACCACGGCTCACGCCCGCCGGGTAGACCCGGCATTCGATCCAACGAGCTGCCTGACTGCCGCTGCACTATGCATGTGGGAGAAGCGTCGGCCTACAGCTGGTAGAGGAGGAAGGCGCCCGGCAACTCGGCGTTCGTGGCCGGCTTGGTCATGATCGGCTGATGGCCGAACGCCTCGACGAATCGTCGATTCGCCACGAAGCACGCGGCACGCCAGCCTCTGAACCGCGCGAGCGCGCCGCCCATTGCCGCGTACAGGTCGAGCAGCGCCGCGTCCCCGTCCTCGGCGCCGATGCGAACGCCGTAGGGCGGATTGAAGCAGAAGACGCCAGGCCGCATGTCCGCCGACCCAGGCAGGAGCTGCGCGACGAGCTCTGGCGTCAACGCGCGGACATCCCGCTGACCGATGACGATCGCGTCCTCATGCGCCGCGCCGGTCAGGCCCGCCGCCCGCAGATTGCCGACCATGGTCGCGATTCGTTGAGGATCGATGTCGAGCGCCAGAATCCGTGGGACCGTGCCGGGGAACAGGTCGGGCGTTTCCACCGGCAAGCCGGCGAACGCGGCGAGATGGCGGAACGGGAGGTCGGCGGGGCGGCGGATCGCCGCGCCGGCGGCGAGACCTGCGGCTTCGATCGGAATCGTCGCGCCCCCCGCCATCGGATCCACCAGCGGCTCGCTGCGCGCATCCCACCGTGACAGCATGATCAACTGCGCCGCCATCGTCTCGCGGAGCGGCGCTGCGCCGGCCGCGACGCGCGCGCCGCGGCGATGGCGCGCTCCTCCCCCGATGTCGAGGCCGACGACCGTGCGGCGGCGCTCGGGCGTGCCGGCCCGGCGGACCACGAACACGACCTCCGGCGCGTCCGCATCGACCACGGCGCTCACGCCACGCGCGGCCAGCGCCTCCACGATCGCATTCTTGACGACGCCGCGCAGCTGGAGCGGCGAAGCTTCGAAATCGTGCGCCGATCCGAGGTCCACGGAGAAGCGCAAGTGCGGCGCCGCCGGCAGGCGGTTGTCGTCTCGCAGGCTGGGCAGCAGCGACGCGAACAACGGCTCGAGCCGGATGTCGTGGCTCGAGAACAGATCCCAGGTGATCCGTGACGATGTCCGGTGATGGCACGCCGCGACCCAGGCGCCGCGGGCGTCGAATGGATAGAGGAGCGTGGCCTCGCCCTCGCGGGTTGCCTTCGGCAAGCGGATATCGAACGGAGACCGCATGATGAGGCGCTTCAGCTCCGCCTCCATCACGCGATTCGAGCCGCCGGAACCCGTCAATCGAAGGTCGTCACAACGCATCCCCGCGCGGATGATATCCCGCCCCGCAACCTTTGCCCTCCCGCACCCGTCAAACGACTGATTCGCTTGCACGATCACGGGAGGTGAGACGATGACATGGGCAGCCGCCATCCTGGACGATGGGCGTTACGCGCTGCGGCAACTGGTCAAGGCGCCCGGCTTTGCGCTGGTCGCCGCGCTGACCATGGCCCTCGGCATCGGCGCGACGACGGCAATCTTCAGCGTCGTGCAGGCAGTCGTGCTGCGACCCTTGCCGTATCCGGACCCCGATCGACTCATGGCCGTGGGCGAGGACGTCGGTCGCGGACGCCCCTCGAGCGTCTCGATCGGCAATTTCGACGACTGGCGCAAGCATGCCACCTCGTTCGCCGCGCTGGGCGCGCTGCAATCCTTCAGCTTCAACCTGTCGGACAACGAACGCCCGGAGCGTGTCTATGGCGGCCGCGTCACCCGATCCTGGTTCGATGCTCTCGGCGTGCAGCCGGAGATCGGCCGCGTGTTCACAGTCGAGGAGGACACCCCGGGTAACGATCGGGTCGTGGTGCTGAGCCACCGCTTGTGGGCCCGCCGCTATGCCTCCGACCCCAACGTGGTTGGACGCACGATTCCGCTGAACGCGGTCCCGGTCACGGTCGTCGGCGTCATGCCGGCGGCGTTCGACGTGACCATCGACAGCGAGGAGCTGTGGACGCCGCTCGCGATCACCCCGGCGCAGCTGGCGACGCACGACGATCATTATTTGACCGTCGTCGGCCGCCTCGCCCAAGGGGTGTCGCACGCCCAGGCCGGCGCGGAGCTGCGGACCATCCACCAGCAGATGCGCGCGTTGCTGCCGGGTGACTTGAACATCAATCCCGGCATGCTGGAGCCGCTGCACGAGCAGGTGGTGGGCGATTACCGCGAGCGGCTGTTCGTGCTGTTCGGGGCCGTGGCGCTGGTGCTGCTGATTGCCTGCGGGAACGTCACCAATTTGCTGCTCGCGCGAGGCGGCGTGCGGGCGCGCGAACTGGCCCTCCGTGCCGCGATCGGCGCGAGCCGCGGCCGCATCGTGCGTCAGCTGCTGACCGAGACGGCCGTGCTCGGCGTGCTCGGCGGCGGACTTGGCATCGCGTTGGCCTGGATCGCGGTGCCGGTGCTCGTCAGCAACAGCCCGGAGGGTGTGCCCCGACTGGAACAGGCCAGCGTGAACACGGTCGTTCTCGCGTTTGCGATTGCGACGGCGCTGGTCAGCGCGCTCGTCACGGGTCTCGTCCCGGCCCTTCGCGCGGCATCCGGAGATGTGCGCGGCGCCTTGAACGAGGGGGGGCGGACCGCGACACGCGGGCGCGAGCGGGTCCGTCACCTGCTGGTGGCGACCGAAGTGGCGCTGGCGATCGTGTTGCTGGTCGGCGCCGGGCTGCTCGTTCGCAGTGCGCTGAACCTGCAGCGAACCGATTCGGGATTCGATCCGCAGGGCGTGATGACCGCGCGGTTGACGCTGCCGGCATCCCGCTACGCCGAGCCCGAGCGTGTCGCGTTCGCGTTCGAGCGCGTCGTCTCGTCGCTCGAGGAGATGCCCGCTGTCGAGAGCGCCGCGGCGACCACCTCGGCACCGCTGACGCCGGGAGGCAACGGCAACGGTCTCCTGCCGGAAGGGAAGCTGCCCGAGCGGAACAACTTCGTCAACGCGCGCCTGGCGATCGTGACGCCCGGCTACTTTCACACGCTGCGCATGACAACCCTGCGCGGCCGCACGTTCAGCGTCGACGATCGGCGTGGCGGGGTCCGGGTGGCGGTGGTCAACGAGTCCGCGGCCCAGGCGTTGTTCCCGGGGCAGGATCCCCTCGGCAAGCGGTTCGGCTGCTGCGATGGCGACGGCCCGGCCAACCCCGGCTGGCGCACGATTGTCGGGGTCGTGAAGGACATGCGATCACGGGGACCGGCGCAAGGCGCACGCCCGGAATTCTTCCTGCCCATTGCCCAGGCGCCGGCGCAATCGTGGACGTGGATTCAGCGCACGATGACGCTCGTCGCGCGAAGCCGCACCGGCGATGCCGTGGCGCTGACCACGGCGGCGCGCGACGCCGCCGGGCGGGTTGACCCGACGGTTCCGGTATATCAGGTCCGCTCGATGGAGCAGCGGCTGCGGGCGTCGGTCGCGGAGGAACGCTTCAATACCCTCCTGATGCTACTGCTCGGTGGCAGCGGTCTTGTGCTCGCGGCGATCGGGGTCTACGGCGTGATCGCCTACTTCGTCGCGGAACGCCAGCGCGAGATAGCGATACGGATGGCGATCGGCGCCCGCGGAGCCGATGTGGTGGGGATGGTGGTCCGGCAGAGCCTGCGTCCGGTGGCGCTTGGCCTCGTCATCGGTATCGCCGGGGCGTTTGCGGCGGCTCGGCTGCTCGCTGCCTCGGTGCATGGTGTGACGACCAGCGATCCGCTGACCTTTGCCGCGGTCGTACTGGTGCTGATGGTGGTGGCGCTGGCGGCCACCGCGATCCCGGCGCGCCGCGCCGTTCTAATCGAGCCGATTACCGCACTGCGTCAATAGGACCGTTCCGCGGTCTCATGCCCAGCCGCAGGCGCGCGGCGAACAGCAATCTCCCGCGCTCTCCGAGATTGCCGCCGGCCTGGGCCAGGCTGATGGCGCATGCCTCGCCCGACCTGAAGGTCGGGCCGACACGGGTGCGCACGGCGCCCGCCCTCGAGCTCGGGCTACGTCGCCGGGGCGCCTCGTCGTGGCGTGTAGGCCCGACCTTCAGGTCGGGCGCGCGATCCGCGGGCGATGCTCTACACTTCACGAGCGACACTGCGGCATCGTAAACGCGCCGCGGTCATCCGGGATCCGCTCATGAAGCATCTGCCTCAGACCTTGACGCTCTACGCGGGCGTCGCATTCCTCACGACGGCGGTCCTGGCGCAGGCCCCAGCGCCGGCAACTCCGGCGCCGCAGACTCCCGCGCCAGCCGCGGGCGGCCGTGGCCGCGGCGGGCCAACGGTCGTATCGCCCCAGATCGGGGCAGACGGCCGGGTCACCTTCCGTGTGCTCGCGCCCCAGGCCACGACGGTGACGGTCGGCGGTGACATCAACGGGAGCCTGACGCCACCTGCGGGCGCCACACCCGAGCCGACGCCGCCCGGCGGCGGGCGCGGCGGACCTCCGGCGGTGGTGATGGCCAAGGGGGAAGATGGCGTCTGGAGCGGCACGACGATCCGGGCCGTGAAGCCCGGCGCCTGGCGTTACACATTCACGGTCGACGGCGTTACGACCGTGGACTCGCGAAATACGCGCGTCTCATCGAGTCAGACCCAGGTGCAAAGTCTCCTCGTGGTGCCGGGTGACTTTTCAGAGACGCGCGACGTGCCGCACGGGCCGGTCTCGATCGTGGCCTACACGGCGTCCGTTCTCCAGAACGCGCGGCGGGAGATGTACGTCTACACGCCGCCCGGATACGCCAAAGGGAACGCGAGCTACCCCGTGCTGTATCTGATCCACGGCGGTGGCGACACCGCATCGTCCTGGTCGACGGTGGGACGCGCCAACGACATTCTCGACAACCTGCTGGCGGAAAAGGCGATCAAGCCGATGATCGTTGTGATGCCCTCGGGCTGGACGCCATCAGGCGGGCAGGTGATGACCTCGGACGCGACCAAGGATCCCTTCAACGACGAGATGCTGAAGGACATCATCCCGTATGTCCAGGCCAACTACCGGACGCTGCCCACGCCGGAGAACCGGGCGCTCTCAGGCCTGTCGATGGGCGGCATCCAGACGCTCAACGTCGGCCTGCACAATCTCGGCACGTTCAGGTATGTCGCCGTCATGAGCTCAGGGTGGATCTCCGAGGCCGACCGCGACTTCTTCTACAAGACCGAGGCGGGCAAGATACCGAGCTACAACAAGGAGCTCCGGCTGTTCTGGTGGGGCTGGGGGGAAACGGACATCGCGCGCGCCAACGGACTGGCCGTGATCGATGCGTTCAAGGCCAAGGGGGTCAAGATCGAGACGCTCGAGACGCCCGGCGGCCACGAGTGGAGCAACTGGCGCCTCTATCTCCACGAGATTGCGCCGAAGCTGTTTCGATGACGCGACCTGACATGTCCCTGACGTATGGGCGCGCGGCGGCGCTGCCGTTCGCGATCGTGCTCCTCGGCGTAGCCACAGGTGCCGCGCCTGTCGCGCAGCCCACCGGCGTCCCGGCTGGCTTCAGGCGCATCTTCGACGGCCGCACGACGAAGGGTTCGATGCGTGGGCCCGTGCACGTGCTCAAGGGCGGCGGCTTTGCCGCCGACGTGAAGAACGCCATTCCCGCCACCCACGCCGGCGCCCCCGGCAGCGGCTTCGACGTTGGCCTCAGGATCGTGCGCGAGATCGAACGGCCCACTGGAGTCGACGCACGCGACCCCGGGGCCCGGCGTCGATGACGCCGGAACGCTGGCGCGAAGTCGATCTCGTGCTCCAGGAGGCGCTGGGCCGCGGCGAGCCTGACCGGTCCGCCTATCTCGCCCAGATCGCAACCCGTGACCCGGCGTTGTGCCTGGAAGTCGAGGGCCTGCTCGCAGAACATCGTCTAACTCAATCGCGGACCATGCCGTCCCAGATCGCTGGGGCGGATCATCCTCCGGGCACGTCCAGCGGGGTCGTGACGGGTGACTCGATTGGCGCCTATACCATCGTGGCGCGGCTCGGTGCCGGAGGGATGGGCGAAGTGTTTCGGGCGCGCGATCCGAAGCTCGGTCGCGACGTGGCCATCAAGATCCTGCCGCGGGTGTTCAGCCTCGACCCCGAGCGCCTCGCCCGCTTCGAGCGCGAAGCGCGAATCCTCGCGTCGCTGAACCATCCGCACATCGGCGCCATCTACGGTCTCGAGAACACGGGCGGGACGCTGGCGCTGGTACTCGAGCTGATCGAGGGTGACACGCTGGCCGAGCGGATCGCCGACGGACCGTTGGCCGTCGAGGACGCCGTGCCGCTGGCGACGCAGATTGCCGAAGCGCTCGAGGCCGCCCATGATCGGGGCATCGTCCACCGGGATCTGAAGCCGGCGAACATCAAGGTCACTCCGGACAGCAGCGTCAAGGTGCTCGATTTCGGCCTGGCCAAAGCCGCTGCCGGCAGCGAGGCCAGCCCCGACCTCGCGAGATCGCCGACCATCACGGCACTCGCCGGCACCCATGAAGGCACCCTGCTCGGGACGGCGGCTTACATGAGCCCGGAGCAGGCCCGCGGCAAGAGCGTCGACCGGCGCACTGACATGTGGGCGTTCGGCTGCGTGCTGTACGAGATGCTCTCCGGCCGACCGGCGTTCGGTGGGGCCACGCTGGCCGACACGCTCAGCGCCATCATCTCTCGGGAGCCGGACTGGACGGCGCTCCCGGCCGGAACGCCACGCGACGTTCAGCGGCTGCTGAAACGATGCCTCGAGAAGAACCCGAGCCGCCGGCTTCGTGACGCCGCGGACGTCCGCATGGCGCTCGAGGATGTGCTGAACGAGCCCGCGACGATGGCGAAGACGACGGCCGTGGCGCGCCCATCGCATGGCAGAGTGGCCTTGATCGTGGCGCTCGTTGCGATGCTCGCAGCGGCCGCGGCATGGACGCTGAAGCCGAGTGCACCGCCGCTCTCGTCTCCAGTCACGCGGCTGAGCGTCACGCTACCGCCAGGTGACACGCTCGGGTTGACGTGGCCGGCGATCGCCTTATCCGGCGACGGCCGGCTGTTGGCGTATACCGCGGGACGGGCGTTGCTGCCGGCGCAACTGTTCGTCCGCGCCATCGACAGCCTTGACGGCGTGCTGGTGCCGGGCAGCGAAGGTGCCAAATCACCGTTCTTCTCTCCGGATGGCCGCTGGATAGGGTTTTTCGCGCAAGGCAAGTTGAAGAAAGTCCTCGCCAGCGGCGGCGGCCTCGAGACCTTGTGCGACGCGGCGTCGGCGTTCGGCGGGAGTTGGGGGCGGGACGGGTGGATCTATTTCGCGCCGTTCAATACGTCGGGTATCTGGAAGGTGCCGGCGTCGGGCGGACGCCCCGCAGAGGTTACAAAGCTAAACCGGACGCTCGGTGAAGCGAGCCACCGGTGGCCGCAAATCACGCCGGATGGGAAAGCTCTGTTGTTCACCGTCTGGACAGGGCCCGGATGGGACGAAAAACACCTCGTTGCACAACTCACCGATGGCGGAGAACGACGCCTGCTCGTGTCCGGAGCGAGCACCGGCCGCTATCTTTCCACCGGCCAGCTGCTGTACGCCCGCAACGACGAAATGTTCGTCGTCCCATTCGATCTGAAACAGGTGAAGGTCACGGGCCCACCGGTCACGCTGGTCGACCGCGCCAGCGAGCAGGCGAACGCGGGCGAGGGAGCGCAGGTCGCAGTCGCGGATAGCGGCACGCTGGCTTATGTCCGCTCCGCGTCGCACGGCACCGATCGCCGGATGGTGTGGGTCGGACCCGGCGGCACCGTCGAGCCACTGAACTCGCCCCCGGGCGCGTACGTGGACCCCTCGATCTCCCCGGACGGCGGCTCAGTCGCGGTCAGCATGCAGGGCCCCAGGCAGGCCATCTGGATATACGACCTGGCCCGCTCGACGCTGACGACCCTGCCGTCGCCGGGCAGTAGTCAGGCGCCGACCTGGACGCGCGACGGCCGCCGCCTCGCATACCGAGGCACGCAAGCGGGCTATCGAAACATCTTCTGGCGCGCCGCCGATGGCAGTGACAGCGAAGAGCGGCTGACGACCGATGAGGCCTTGCAGACGCCGGCCAGCGTCGCGCCGCATGATGCGATGCTCCTGTTCGATCGCGTCTCACCGGCTACAGGTCGAGACATCTGGATGCTCCGCCTCGACGGGTCCCGGCGCGCGCAGCCCGTACTGAACACGCAATTCAACGAGTGGGCGGGCAGGCTCTCGCCCGACGGACGGTGGATGGCCTACGCCTCGGATGAATCGGGTCGGAGAGAGATCTATTTGCGACGCTACCCGGAGCCCGGCGGACGGCTGCCGATCTCGACGAGCGGGGGAGACGAGCCCGTCTGGTCGCGAGACGGTGCGGAGCTGTTCTACCGCAACGGTGACCAGATGATGGCCGTCACCATCGGCGGCGGGTCTGCGCCGGCGGTCGGCACCGCACGTCTGCAGTTCGAGGGGCATTACCAGGTGAGCGATGCCGGCATTGCCGGCTACGATGTGTCACCCGACCGGCGCTTTCTGATGATCGCGTCGTCAGCGGCCGAACAGCCTGTCAATCAAATCACCGTGGTGCTCAACTGGTCCGAGGAGCTGAAGCGCACCCTCGCGGCCGGAGCCAGGTGAGGCCGTCGCGCGACCCCACCACCTCGACCGTTTACAAATGCGTCCTGAAGAGCTAAGGTGTCGCGACGGGAACTGCGTCCCGCATAAAGGAGCGACACATGAAACTCACTGCGATGGCCCTGAGCGGCCTGCTGTGCATCGGTACGGGAATCGCCGCCGCGCAGGATGCGCAGGCGGAAAAGACCATCATCGCCAACGAACGCGCCGTCAACGACGCGTTCGCGAAGGGAGATTCAGCGGCCTTCAAGGCGCTGGTGGCAGCAGACGGGTGGGCGGTGGACTCGGTGATCGGACGCGCACCGGTGGCCGACATGCTGAAGGACTTTGCCGGGCTCACGAAGGAGCTCAAGATCACCTCGTGGGACATCACCGAGAGCAAGATCGTGTGGGTTGACGCCACCACCGCGATTCACTCGTACAAGTGGACGGCGAAAGGTACGGACCACGGCAAGCCGCTCGTGAGCCCGGTGTGGGCCTCGACGGTCTGGACCAAGAAGAGCGGGAAGTGGATGGCCCTGTTCCACCACGAGTCCCCACTCCCGGCGGCGGACGCCAAGCATTGAGCCAGTGCCGCGAACGAAACAGCGCGTGACCGCCACGCGCCGCTGAGAAGGAGCGCGCCGCATGAGCGCGCTCCCCACCCTCTCAGACGTGCTTCGAGACCACGAACGGTTCCCGATAGACACGCGTCAGCATCTTGTTCGCTTCGTCGTCTCCGATGCACTGCATCTTGGCGGCGTCCCAGTGAAGCGTCCGGCCGACACGGTAGCTGATGTTCGCGAGGTGCATCAGGTTGCAGGACAGCGCGCCTTCCTCGATTTCGGCGTTCAGATCGCCGCGCTTGCGGCTGCGCACCGCGCCAATGAAATTGGCCCAGTGCTCGTCCTTCTTGGTCGCTCCCGGTCCCGGTGTCTGGTCTTTCCCCAGGAACGAGTAGTACTTGTCGTAGTTGTCGATGACGAGATAGCCCTTCGAGCCGTAGAACTGGTTGCCGATGGTGTTGCCCGGCTTGTCGCCGTTGATGCCCGCCTCGTGCGGCGAAATCCAGTGGCGGACCTCGAACGTCATCATCTTCTTCTTGCCATTGACGTCGAACTCGTAGCTGGCGCTAATCGTGTTCGGCGTCTCCTGGTCATCGTCGAACATGAACTTGCCGCCGATGGCGCTGACCTTCGTCGGATGCGTGACGCCGAGGCCCCAGCGCGCGATGTCCACTTCGTGGATCCCCTGGTTGCCGAGATCGCCGTTGCCCGTGTCCCAGAACCAGTGCCAGTTGTAGTGGAAGCGATTCTTCGTGAACTCGCGCTTCGGCGCGGGTCCGGTCCACAGGTCGTAATCAACGCCCGCCGGCACGGCTGATACCGGGGTCTTGCCGATCGTATCCCGCCACTTGTAGCAGAGCCCGCGGGCCATGTAGACCTCGCCGAGCTCTCCGCCGGTCAGCTTCTCGACTGCCTCGCGCAGCGCGGGTGACGACCGGCTCTGGCTGCCTTGCTGGACGATGCGGTCGTACTTGCGGGCGGCGGCGACGATTTGCTGCGATTCGAAGACGTTGTGCGAGCACGGCTTCTCGACGTAAACGTCCTTGCCGGCCTGGCAGGCCCAGATGGTCTGCAGCGTGTGCCAGTGGTTCGGCGAGGCGATCGAGATCGCGTCAATCGATTTGTCCTCCAGCAGCTTGCGCAGGTCGACGTAGGTCGCCGGCTTTTTGAGGCCCTTCGACTCGAGCGTCTTCAGCTTCTCGGCGATGTGCGCTTCGTCGACGTCGCAGAGCGCCACGATCTCGACGTTCGGCAGGCTCGGCCACGCCGCCACATGGCTGCCGCCCCGGCCGCCGCAGCCCACGACGCCGATCCGCACCGTATCGTTCGGACTGGCGAGCCCGCGAACGGCCGCACCGCCCGCCATGACCGCCGTGCTCATCAGAAAATGTCGTCGGTTCATCGCTGCTCCTGCCAGAACTGGCGGCCATCATTGTGCGAAACGCCGCGCACGGCGATTCTGCCATACGCCGCGAGCCGGCGCGAGTCGTCACACCGGACGTGGCCTAGCGCTTGCTCAGCTCGCCGTTGCGTGCGGACCTGGCTCGAGGTGTTGGATGCGCTATACGAGGGCTCGTGGAATCCCGGGCTCCAGCGCTTCCGCTCGCCGTTCGCATTTCGCGGGGAGGGCCAGGCGGACCGGGGCCTGGCCAGCAAGCTGCTCCGCCTCGCCGACGGCCACGCCGATGCGCGCCGCCTCGAGCAGGCGCTGCTGCGCAACTTCCGCAAGTACGCGCACCGCGCGGCCGCTCCCGGGGACTCGATCTGGACCTGGATGGCCCTGGGTCAGCATCGAGGGCTGCCGACGCGGCTGCTCGACTGGAGTTACTCGCCGCTGGTCGCGCTGCACTTCGCCACTGAGCATCCCGCCGATCTCGACACCGATGGTGTCGTCTGGTGTGTGAACTTCATCGAGGCCAACGCCCGCCTGCCGCCGCGCCTGAAGCGCATGCTCCAACGCGAGGCTTCCGACACATTCACGGCCGACATGTTGAGCACGTTTGGCAGCGTGTCTGCCTTCGATACGCTGACCCGCGAGCCATTCGTGGTGTTCGTGGAGCCGCCGGCGATCGACGATCGCATCGTGCATCAGCTGGCGCTGTTCTCGCTCATCTCCAGCCCCGCCGCGGCGCTGGATGACTGGCTCCGCGACCGGCCGGAGTTGTATCGCCGCGTCGTGGTCCCGGCCCGCCTCAAACGTGAAATCCGCGACAAGCTCGATCAGGCCAACATCAACGAACGCGTTCTGTTTCCTGGTCTCGACGGCCTCAGCCGATGGCTGACCCGCTACTACACACCTGCCACGAACCCCGAGCTCGAAGCGCAGGTCGAAGACACCGCGCGGCCCCGCCGTAGCGCCCGGCCAGCCCGCCGCCGCGCCTAATCGATTCCCGTCATGCTGCATCGGCAGGGGCCTTTGCTCTTTGCGGGATTCGCCTGGCGATGCGGGCATATGTCGATCGCGCCAGGTTCGGCCACGCTGTCGCCAGTCCGGCTCCTGCGCGTATGTCGCGGTTGCGCCGGGCTGCGACCGGCCGCCGGATGAACACTCACGGGATCCGGTCACGATCATCCGCTCGATTCGCACCTGGACTCTTCAGATCCGGTTAGCGGGTATTGAGCGCGAGCGCGAAGGCCCTGATTAGTTTGGCTGGCTTCTCCCGGCCGAGCACCGCCGCAGCTCGTGCGGCGCCGCGCCAGTTGCGCGCCCGGACGCGGTCGGTCGTGTTCTCGACCAGGCAGTCGGTGAAGATGTCCACCAGCCGCGACAGCCCCGTCCGGAACGCTTCCCGCCCCGCTTCCGAATACTGGACGACCGGCCACTGCCGGTCGTAGACCGCGCGGATGCTCCGCAGCATTCGTTCACCATCGCGCGACGAGCTGGCACTGTATCGCCGATAGCGTGTGACCGCAGGTGACTGGTAGCACCAGGCCTCGTATCGCCGCGCCACCCGAAGATAGAAGTCGAGATCGTCGGCCCCCCACGGATCCTGGAACCCGGTGACCGTCAGGACGGCGTCGCGGCGGAACATCGCCGAAGACGGCGGGATGATGTACCACTCGAAGCGCAGCAGTGAGTGGTAGATGTCGCCGCCCGGCGGGGGCAGCTGGACCTGCCACGGCACCGGCGCACCGTCGTAGGTCATTTCTTCACGGGGCCCGACCACGAAGCCACACTCCGGGTGGGCGTCGAGCTGAGCCAGTCCGGTCTCGATCGCGGGCGGCAGGAGGTGGTCGTCGGCGTCGAGGAAGATGAAATGCGAGCCCCAGCTCGCGGCAATGCCGGTGTTCCGGGCCGCGGCGGAGCCGGCGTTTTCCTGACGGATGAGCCTCGTCTGCGGGTGCGCCCCGACTACTCGTTCCAGGTCGCGCGGCGAGCCGTCGTCAATGACGAGAACTTCGTACGACCGCCGCGTCTGGGCGTCGACACTGGCGAGCGTCTCGTCGAGGAGACGCTCATCCTCCGCGGTGCGGGCAAGACACGGAACAATGATGGATACCAGCGGCTCGGACTCGGACATCAGGCTCCCTCCACCTGTGCGCCGCGTTTGCGCGGTCGATTCCACGAGGACCTCAGGGGTGTGGATCGGCCTTGCAAAATGTGTAGCACCCTCCGCGGCGGCGTTGAATAGCCGGGTCCAGCAGACAGCTCAAGCAACTGGGACGAACGGCTGAGGGGTTCGCGAGGTAGGATCGGCCCCACTTCACCGGTCACCTGAGGAGGCCTGCAATGCCCGTCCTCGATCAGTTCGCCCGGGACGTCCGCTTCGGAATCCGCAGCCTGGTCAAGACACCGGGCTTCACGGCCCTCGCGATCCTGTCGCTCGCGCTCGGCATCATGACGACGACGGCGATCTACAGCGTGCTGCACGCGGTCGTCCTCGATCCGTTTCCCTATCGCGACGTCGGCGGCCTGAACAGCGTCCTGGTGACCAGCGCGGCCCAGCGCGGCGGGCGCAATAACTACTCGATCGATCAGTTTCTCGAGTTGGCCGACCGGTCCACCATCTTCGACGGAGTGATCGCGTCGACGGTCAGCGATGTCCTGTGGAGCGACGGCGGGGAACCGCGGCGCCTGCGCGGGAATCACGGCACGTTCAATACATTCGATGTCATGGGCGTCCAGCCGCTGATCGGGCGGACACCCGGACCCGCGGATGCGCAGCCCGGAGCCACGCCGGTGGTGGTGCTCGGCTACCGGTTCTGGCACCGGCAGTTCGACGGGGATCCGAATGTGCTGGGCCGGCAGCTGCAGCTGAACGACGTGACGCGGACGGTCATCGGCGTCATGCCGAAGCGCTTCATGTGGCGCGGCGCGGACGTCTACTTACCGACCCGGTTCGAGCGCGGACGCACCGTCGAGGACGTGCGTTCGGTCCACCTCCTCGGGCGAGTGAAAGCCGGCGTGACCGGCGCGCAGGTGGAAAGCGATCTCGGGCGCATCATCGCCGACCTCAAGGCACGCGAGCCGGCGCAGTTCCCCGATCAGTGGCGAGTCCGTTTGGTGCCCTTCACCGAGACGTTCCCCAGCGGCATCCGCGGCGACGTGTGGGTGCTGTTCTCGGCCGTGTCGCTGCTCCTGGTGATCGCCTGTGCCAATGTCTCGAACCTCCTGCTGTCGCGGGCTGCAGACCGTCAGCGCGAGATGACCGTGCGCATCGCACTCGGCGCCAGTCGCGCCCGCCTGGTCCGCCAGCTGCTGACCGAAAGCCTCCTCCTGGCGCTCGCGGCCGGAGTCGCCGGCACCCTGCTGGCGTACCTCGGTCTGCCCGGTCTACTCGCGCTCGTGCCGCCGGACACCATCCCGGACGAGGCGGAGATCGCGATCAACGCGCCCGTTTTGCTCTTCTCCCTCGGTATCTCGGCGCTTGCCAGCGTGCTCTGCGGACTCGCTCCAGCTCTCTTCGGCCGGAGCGGGGACGTGGCGACGGCGTTGCGCGGGGCCAGCCGCAGCGTCGCCGGCACCTCGACACAGGCCCGCCTCCGAAAGGCGCTCGTGGTCATCGAAGTGGGCCTGTCGCTCGTCCTGCTGGTCGGCTGCAGTCTGCTGGCGCGCTCGTACTTACGGATGCAGGCGGTCACACTTCCCGTTCCGCCCAATCAGATCCTGACCATGCGGGTGCCGCTGCCGTCGCGTCGCTATCCGGATGGCCCAAAGCGGGCGGCGTTCTTCAGCGAGGTGCTCGATCGCGTGGCCGCGCTCCCGGGCGTTTCGGCCGCGGGCGTGAACAGCGGGTTGCACCCGCTGGGAAACCAATGGACGACGGTCGAGGTCGCCGGCGCGCCGGTCGTGTCCGAACCCGTCGTCGTGCACCAGATCAACGCCGGCTACCAGTCCGTCATCGCCCTGACCTCCACGTCCGGCCGACTGCTCGCCGGGGCGGACGTGCGGACCGCAGCGCACGTCGCGATCATCAACGACCGGTTCGTCAAGACCCACCTCGCCGGACGTCCGCCGCTCGGCCAGGTCGTGCACATCCCCGGTATCCGGCAGCCACCGTTCAACCTGGCTGACGACAGCTTCCAGATCGTGGGGGTCGTGCGGGACGTGCCCAACAACGGCCTGTCGCAGCCGGTCATGCCTGAAATGTACCTGCCGTTCACCACCACGGGACTGGCCAATCGCCTGGTCATCAGGACCGCGTCCGACGCGTCCGTGGTCACCCGGTCGGTCATCGATCAGGTGCACGCGGTCGATCCGAATCAACCCGTCGACGAGGCGAAGCGCCTCGACGTGGTGCTGGCGGAGGACGAGTACGCGACCCCACGCTTCAGCCTCGTGCTGTTCCTCGTGTTCGGCGTGATGGGCCTCGTGCTCGCGGTGGTTGGCGTCTATGGCGTGATGGCCACCGCGGTGGCACAGCAGCGTCACGAGATCGGCGTGCGGCTGGCGCTGGGAGCGGAACGCGGCCGGATCGTGCGCATGATCGTTGGCCGCGGCGCCCGGCTGTTGCTCGCGGGCGTCGCCGTCGGCCTGGTCGCGAGCGTCGTCGCCGCGCGCTTCATCGCCGGCCAGATCTGGAATGTGGCCGCGTTCGATCCGCTGGCCTTCGCGATCGTCGCGCTGATCCTGTTCGCCGCGGGGCTTCAGGCGTGCCTCTGGCCGGCGCGCCGCGCCGGCGCCATCGATCCGATCATCGCGCTGCGCGTCGATTAGTTTCGCGACCATCCATTGCGCCGACACGACTCGTGTGATGTACTCGCCGGTTTCACACGCACGTCGGACGGCTGCTGATGAGCTCAGCCCGTCATCAGGACGAGAGGGGAATCGATGGGCATACGTGTTTCCAGGGGAGACATGTCTCCCCGCTGGCGGCTTACCGCAGCGCTACTGACGGTCGCGCTCTGTCTGCTACCGCGGCTCGCGCACGCGCAGGGCGACTTCGGTGTGATCGACGGCACGGTTGTAGACGAGCAGGGCAGCGCGCTGCCTGGCGTGACCATCACGCTGCAGAACGAGGCCAGCGGCGTCAGCCGCTCAGTGGTCACGGAAGCTGACGGCCGCTACCGCGTGCCCGCGATTCCACCCGGACGCTACCTGCTGAAAGCCGAGCTCACCGGGTTTGCCGTGCAGCAGGTGAAGGACATCGAGATCACCATCGGCCTCGGGCTCAAGCAGGACTTCGCGATGAAGGTCCAGTCCGTCCAGGAGACCGTCACGGTCGTCGGCGCCCAGCCGATCGTCGACGTCACGCGTTCCGAGGTCGCCGGCGTCGTCACCCAGCAGCAGATCGAGACCCTGCCGATCAACTCACGGCAGTACCTGGCGCTGGCGCTGCTGATGCCGGGAACGAGTCAGGACGCCACGCGATCGTTCTTCGCCACCGTCAACGTCGGCGGGTCGATGACCTTCAACAGCACCGGCAACGTCGTGGACGGCGTGATCAACAATTTCGCCGAGGACGGCGAGCCGCGCCAGGACTTCGCCGAGGACGCGGTCCAGGAGTTCAAGGTCAGCAACGTTCAGTACAAGGCGGAGTTCGGGCTGGCGACCGGCGGCGTGGTCCAGGTCGTGACCAAGTCGGGCAGCAACGATCTGCACGGCAATGCGTTCGAGTACTTCCGCGACAAGAGCCTGAACGCCAAGGGCGTCTTCGAGACCGTCAAGCCCGATTACCGCCGGCATCAGTTCGGCGGCAGCCTGGGCGGCCCGATCGTCCTCAATCGCATGCACTTCTTCAGCGCTTATGAGCGCACCCAGGTGGACGAGTTCTACACCGTCCGGACCGGGCAGCCGCAGTTCTACTCGGCGGTCGAAGGCACGTTCCTTCGACCGTCCTACCGCAATCTGTACTTCGGCCGCGTGGACGGCCAGATCAACAACGCGCAGTCGTTCTTCGTTCGCTATGCGCAGGAGGACGAGAAGTCGACCTGCTCGGGGTGCGGCGGCACGGTCTCGACGTCCGCCGGCTTCGACCAGCTGACGCCGCGGAAGGCCATCGTCGCCGGCCACACCTGGACGCGCGGCAACCGCGCGCTCAACGAGTTCCGGTTCCAGTACGCGCCGGCGGCGTACTACATCTCGCCGTCGGGAACCCAGATCTGGACGACGCTGGGCGATTTTTCATCTGCGCGCATCAATCGCCTGACGCGCAGCTACAACTTCCCGTCGCTGACCTACGGCAGCAGCAACGACCAGCTCGGGCCCGAGTCGCGGCTCGAGTTCAAGGATACCTACGCGCTGACGTACGCGCGGCACGACCTCAAGTTCGGCGCCGACATCAGCCGGAACGCCTATCAGTACGAGAACACCGGGAACCCGCTAGGCACCTACACCTTCACGCAGGACCAGTACTTCAATCCGAACGACCCGGCGTCTATTGCGAACCTGCAAGGGGCGTCGACTTTCACGGCGAGCCTGCCCCCGACAACGACGCCGCACCCGACGAAGTACTACGTCGGCTTCGTCGAGGACGACTGGCGGCTGCGCTCGAACCTGACCGTCAATCTTGGGCTTCGCTACGAGCGGCTCTACGGCGCGATGAACGAGGACCTCGATACCTCGATCTTCCCGATCGCCATCCCGTACATCGACGTCTCACAGCGCGGCGACACCAACAACTTCGGCCCGCGCACCGGCTTCGCCTGGGACGTGGCGGGCAACGGCAATACCGTCGTCCGCGGCGGGTACGGGCTGTACTACGGGCATGTGCGGACGCTCGGCAATCTGACCGAACTGCGGAATTACCAGCAGTATTCGATCACCATCAACAACCCGCCGTATCCGGATCCCTACAACGGGCGCGACCCGGCCAGCTTCATCGTGTCCGCGCCGACCAACATCACCGTCGTGGCCAATGATTACGTGCAGCCGTACTCGAACCAGTTCAACCTCGGGTTCTCGCGCCGGCTGAGCGCCGATTTCGCGCTCCACGTCGACGGCATCGTGACCAACCTGGATCACGATCGGAAGACGCTGGACATCAATCCACGCGATCCCGCGACGCTGGTACGGCCGAATCCGACGTTCGGGCGGGTCGACCAGAATCAGTCGACGGGCTGGGTGGACTATCGGGCGGTCTACACCAAGCTGGAGAAGCGCTTCAGCCACCGCACGCAGGCGCTGGTGACGTATACGTTCACGCGCAGCCGCGACAACAACCCCGGCTCCCGCTACCTCGATCCGTTCATCCTGTCCGAGGACGTGGGCACGTCGAACGGCGAGCGGCGGCACACCGTGGTGGCGAGCGGGTCGGCGCTGCTGCCGTGGAAGGTGACGCTTGGCGCCGTATGGACGTATCGGAGCGACCTCCCCTGGACGCCGACTGCCGGCCGCGATCTGAACGGCGACGGCTTCAACACCGACCTGGTGCCCGGCGTGCCGCGCAGCGCCGGCAGCCGCGATCTGGACCTTTCCGCGATTAATGCCTGGCGGACCGCCAACGGCCGGCTGCCGATCGCGGAGAGCCAGCTGCAAAGCGCACGGGTCAACGTGCTGGACCTGCGGGTCAGCAAGAGCATCCCGCTCGGCAACGGCCTCAAGCTCGATCTCCTGGCGCAGGTGTTCAATGTGCTGAACACCGTCAGCCTGCAGGCGCAGTATGGCGGCGGGCGCGTCACGAATGCGCTGTCCGACGGCTTCGGCACGATCGTGACCGCGCGGCCGGCGACGCAAGGCGAGCTCGCCGCGAAAGTGTCGTGGTAAGCGGTATGTCCGATTGGAGCATCGTATGACCACACGATCATTCGTCCGACGAACCACGCCGTACTCCAGCGTGGTCCTCTGCGCGGTAACGCTGTGGGCCGCGACGCCCGCGGCCCGTCAGGGGACTCCCTTGAAGAGCGAGGACTTGTACGCCCTCAAGTCGATCGCCGATGTCCAGCTCTCGCCCGACGGTGGGACGATCGCCTACAGCATCCAGAACAGCGATCGGCCGGGGCGGCCCTACTCGCAGGTCTGGCTGATGAACGTCGCGAGCGGCCGGTCGAAACGGCTCGGCGACGACCGCGAGGCGGCCTCCGGACCCCGCTGGTCGCCGGATGGCAAGCGCGTCGCGTTCTTCGGGCGCGGCACCGAGTCCGAGGGCTCAGGGCTGATGGTGGCGAACGCCGACGGCTCGAACGCAACCTTCCTCGCGCCGGTCACGGGCACGAATCACCCCTTGCCGTCCTCGGGCGATCGCCTGGCCTGGTCGCCCGACGGCACCCGGCTGGCCTTCGTGTCGGCGACGTCGGGTCCGGAGGCGGACGCCAACGGCGATCCGATGGTCATCACGCGGTATCTCTACAAACCCACCGCCAGCGAAGGCCTGACCCGCTTCAACGACAACAAGCGGATCCACATCTTCGTCGTCGACATCGCGAGCAAGAAGGTTCAGCAGCTCACCGAGGGTGATTACTACGAGCACTCGCTCGACTGGTCACCGACCAGTGACGAGATCCTGTTCGTCTCGAACCGCGGGCCGGATCCGGATCGTTTCTTCAACTACGACCTGTTCGCGGTGAAGGTCTCGGATCGCAAGGTCCGGCGGCTCACCGACACGAAGAACGCCGAGTACCGGCCGCGCTGGTCGCCCGACGGGAACCACATCGCCTATCAGGGCACCAAGCGCCCGCTCACCTCCTCGGAGACGACGATGGAGGATACGCACATCTGGCTGACGGATGCGTCCGGGGAGAATCGGCACGAGATCGGCGGAGAGCTCGATCTGCGTCAGGGTGCGCCCGAGTGGGCGCCGGACGGCAGCGCGTTGTACTTCACCGCGCAGGACCGCGGCAACACCGCGCTCTACAAGCTTCCCGTCACCGGCGGCAAGCCGGCGGTGATCGTGCGAGGCGTGGGGTCCGTCGGATCCTGGTCTGTCGGATCCGAGGGCAAGGTCAGCTTCGCGTTTTCGACGGCAACCCGTCCGGCGGAGCTCTACGTCAAGGAGGGCAGGGACACGGGCGTTGGCAAGTCGCTGACCTCCCTGAACGAGAAGGTGCTTTCGGGCAAGCAACTGGGCGAGACGGAGGAGTTGACGTTCAACAGCTTCGACGGGACGCCGATCGGCGCGTATCTGACCAAGCCGGCCGGCGGCCCGGGCACCGCCACCCATCCGATGATCGTGATGATTCACGGCGGCCCGCATGGCGCGCAGGGACCCGCCTTCAACGCCAAAGCGCAGGTCTATGCGGGTTTGGGCTGGGCCACGCTGATGGTCAACTACCGCGGGTCCACCGGTTACGGGCAGAAGCTGACCGACGCGATCTTCAAGGATCAGGACGGCGGAGAAGCCAAAGACATCCTCGCCGGCGTCGACGCCGCCCTCGCCAAGTACCCATGGCTCGATCCCGCCCGGCTCGGCGTCGAGGGCGGCAGCTACGGCGGGCAGCTCACCAACTGGCTGATCACCCAGACCGATCGCTTCAAGGCCGCCGTGCCGGCGGCAAGCATCGCCAATCTGGTCAGCTTCAACTACATGTCGTACTACCATGACTATCTAGCGGTCGAGTTCGGCGCGTTCCCGCACGAGCAGGGCCTCATGGATCTGCTCTGGGAGCGCTCGGCGCTCCGCTATGTCGACAAGGTCAAGACGCCGACAATGTTCGTGCACGGCGAGAACGACAACGATGTGCCGATCGCCGAGGCGGAGCAGTTCTACATCGCGCTGCGTGACGTCGGGGTCGAGGCGGTCATGGTGCGCTACCCGCGCGAAGGCCACGGCGTCCGCGAAACCAAGCACGTCGTCGACGTTACCGATCGCAGCATCGCGTGGTACACGAAGCACTTCGACGCGGCCGCAAAGTCGACGCGTCCCTCCGCGTCGGACAAGACGGGCCGGCGCTGACGCCGGTCCACAGGAGGCAGGCATGACGGAGTTCACGGCGCATCGACCCGCGACCTGCGGTTCACCGTGAGGTAGGCGGGCGAAGCTTTCAGCCCTGAGCTTACTTGCCGATTTTATCCACCGCCGCCTTCGCCTCGCCGGCCGGGATCTCGCGAATGAAGATGTTCCGGAAGCGGATCTCCGACCCGTGCGTCTGGAGTTCGATCGGGCCACGGGTGACCAGCGGCGCTTTGCGATCGAAGTAGTTGTCGAGCACCTGACCGTCGACCGTCACCTTGTCGTTCAGCGAGATCCACACCCGCGAGCCAATCATCTTGATCTTGAAGGTGTTCCACTGGCCGACCGGGTTGTCCGCCTTGACCAGCGGCCACTTACCGGGGTTGTCGTCATTGTCGTTCCACAACGCGCCCGACCCCTTCGGTGCGCCGTTCTTCACCTCGCGCGGGTTGTCGGGATCCCAGACCTGCACCTGCGGGTAGCCGCGCAGGTACACGCCCGAGTCGCCGTTCGGGCTCACCATCAGCCAGTCGACGTAGAACTCGAAATCGCCGTAGTCCTTCGCCGTCGCCAGGTGCGGGCTCTGGCCGTCGGACACGATCTCGTGCTTCGCGGCGTCGACCTTCCAATGCTGGTCGCGCGCGGTGTTCCATTCGGCCTGTTTCGCCGCCAACTCCTCCTTCGAGAGCTTGGCTTCGGCGGCCGGGTCGTAGTTCGGCTGCCGTCCCCGCCAGCCGGTGAGATCGGTACCGTTGAACAGGCTGGTGAACCCCTTGGGGGGCTTGGCGATCTGCGGGGCGGCGGAGATCAGGACGCCGCCAGCGAGTGCGGTGACTGCGACAGTGACAGCGAAACTCAAGCGCATGGAAAATCTCCTCAGTCGACGACCGTTTCCAGCTGCCAGCTTCCCGCTGGAAATGACTGCGATATCCGGGTTGAAGTGCTGGCCGGTCCAACCCCGCAGAACCTCGAACCACGAGCCTCACAACCCGCCGACGGTCGCGCCTACTTGACCCCGCTGCTACAAGCATCTCCAGCGGGAAGCTGGAGGCTGGAAGCTGGAAGCGATCGTGAGCTGGTAGCTGTCGGCGTCAATGTCAATACATCACAAACGCATACAGCGTGTCGCCGGCGGCGACGAGCAAGTGCTGGCGCCCGTCGATCAGATAAGTCTGCGGCGGGTTGGTGACGCCGCCGATGCGCGAGTGCCACAGCGGCGTGCCGGTGGCCGCGTCGTGGGCGACGATGTTGCCGCCGCCGTCGCCGGCGAAGACGAGACCACCAGCGGTGGTCAGCATGCCGCCGCCTCCGCCCGCGCCCCCCTCGTACTTGTGCCGCCAGCGCGCCTTGCCGGTGCGATAGTCGAGCGCGGTCAGGAAGCTGCCGCCCGTGCCGACCCGCGACTCCTCGTGGCCGCCGAGGCCCATCGATCCGCGCGGATCGGGATCGGTCAGGTAGAAGACGGAGTAGAGGTTGTTCTCCGAGACATAGAACAGGCCGGTCTTGGGATTGAACGCCGGCGGCTCCCAGTTCACCGTGCCGCCCGCTGACGGCGAGACGAGGGCGCCACCGATCGACGCGTCCTTCTCGGGGTTGCGCATCGGGCGCCCCTGCTCGTCGATCGCCTTGACCCAGTTGGTCGCCGAGCCGTACTTGCTGGTCAGCAGGTGCTCGCCGGTGACGCGATCGAGCACGAAGAAATAGCCGTTGCGCGCGGCGGTCATCACCAGCTTGCGCATGCGCCCCTTGAACATGGCGTCGGCAATCACCGGCGTCTGCGCCGAGTCCCAATCGTGCATGTCGTGCGGCGCGGTCTGGAAGTACCACGCCATCTTGCCCGTGTCGACGTTCACGGCAATCAATGAGCCGGTGAACAGGTTGTCCCCCTCGCCGCGGCCGCTGGTATAGGCCGGGGTCGGGTTGCCGGTGCCGAAGATATAGAGCTTCGTTTCGGGATCATAGGCGCCGCCGAGCCAGGCCTGGGCACCGCCGTGCCGTGCGGCGTCGAGGCTCGGCCACGTGTCGAGCCCCGGATCACCCGGATTCATCGGGACGGTATAGAGCTTCCACTGCAGCTCGCCGGTCTCCGGGTCGAACGATTGGAGGAACCCGGGTGCGTCGAGATCGTTGCCCGTCCCGACGAGCACATGGTTGTCGATGACCACCGGCGCCATGGTCGAGAAGTACTGCTGATTGAAGTCGGAGATGACCTTGTGCCAGCGCTCCTTGCCGGTCTTCGCCTCGAGCGAGACGAGGTAGTTGTCCGGCGTTTCCATGTAGAGGTAGTCCTTCCACATCCCGAAGCCGCGCGTCGCGATGTGGGTGCCGCCTCTCGTCTTCCAGAAGTAGTGCCACAACTCGCGGCCGTCGCGGCCGTCCAGCGCCCAACCGTTGTCCGGCGCGGTGACGTAGAGCGTGCCGTCGACCGACAGCACCGAGGCTTTGATCGTGACGTCCGTGCTGACCGGATACTCGCCGGTCCCTTCACCACCGACGATCAGCCCGAGTCCCCCACCACGGCCGCCGCCGCCGCGGCCGCCGACGGGCCCGGTGGTGCTCACCGAGCCGCCGGTGAGCTTGGCGACCCAGGCCAGCGTCAGGTTCTTCACAGTCGCGGTGTTGATCTGGGTCAGGGCGCTGTAGCGGCGTCCGGAGTAGTCGCCGTTATACGTGGTCCACTCGTTAGCGAGCGTTTTCCCGATGTCCTTGGGATCCAGCCCCTTGCCCTGCGCAACGAGAAGCGCCGGGGCGACGATCAATGCGAGTGCGACCAACGACCGTTTCGACGTCATTTCAGCCCTGCGAGGTAAGCGGTCACGTCGTGCATGTCCTTGTCGGTGAGTATCGGCAGGAGCGCCTTGTGGCCGGCCAGCGGATCCTTCAGCTCGACTTTCGGGGTCGCGCCGGTCCGGCGGATCGTCCGCTGCGACCCGTCTTCCATCCGCAACGTGATCAGGAAATTGTCCATGCGCACCACCGGACCCGTGACCTTCTCGCCGCCCGGCAAGGTAACCGTCGCGATGATCGCTCGCGGATCGACGGGACGTGCTTGTCCCGGCGCCGGAGCGTCACCGCGGCCACCGCGCCCGCCGCGGCCGGCGACTGGCGTCCCGGTGATCCAACTGTTCTGAAGGGCCTTGCCATCCGTGATCCGGCTGGCGAGTCCCTGGAGGTCACCGGTGGGGGAGTGGCAGGAGCTGCACTTCGCCTTGAAGTAGACCTCGCCGGCGCTGGCGTCCCCGACAATCGGGTCCGGCGGCGGCGCCTCGCTCGGCGGCGGGGCGCCCTGATTCTGTCCGGTGGCGGCGACGCTGTGGATGTACTCCGCCACGGCCACGACGTCGTCGTCCGACAGCGGCAGCGCAGGCATGCCGCGCTCGGCCCGCGCGCCGTGCACGATCGGCAGAATCAGTTCGCCCTTCTGATCGCTGAGGATCACCTGCGAGCGGAGCAGGTTCGGCCCGCCCGTCGCGCCGCCGCGGAGATCCGCCCCGTGGCAGGCGGCGCAGGTCGTCACGTAGATGCCTTTGCCGCGCTCGATCGACGCCGGATCGCCGGGCGGCCGCTGTTGCGCCGGAAACACGGCCTGCCGTCCCTGGCCGAGAACCTGCGCGGTCATCGTCGCCGTGAAGACGACAGCCGCCGCGAGCACCACCTTCGACATCTGCACCTCGAGAACGCGTCCGCGGGTCTGAGCGGTTAAACCGTACGGCCTACGTGGTTGTGGAGTCAATAAGGGAAGCTTAGCGGCGGCCAGCTTCCGGCGTTCCGCCGGTTCAACGTTCAGGGTTCGCGGCGGGGCATGGCGGCGAACGTTCTAGCGATGTTGTCGAGCACTGCCAGCGTCGAGCGGACGCCGGCCTCCAGATAACGCTCGCCGGCGGCGGCGTTCGAGCCGCGGGCGTCGCCCCACGTGCCGCTCCTGGTGGCGGCGTGGACGGAGCCGGGGTTGGTGAAGAAAAAAGCGGTGTGGACCGGGCCGGTCGGCACCGTGAAGTCGGGAAATGGGGGGAACTCCGCGTTGGCCTTGTCGAGGTCGACCAGGTCGGGGTTGATCGCCATCACCGCGGAAGTCTCGGCGAGGTTGGCGTGGAGGCCGTTCTTCAGGCCGGAGAACTCGGCGATTTCGACCTCGGTCAACGCGTCCCAATAGTTCACGGGGAACGCCTGGACGTCCCTCGGCATCCGCTCCGCGGCGGCGGCGCACGCGTAGGCGATGGCGTAGGTGTTGTCGTAGTGACCGTTCAGAAAAATGATCCGCTTGAAGCCGATCGCCGCGAATGACGCGCACAGGTCTTCGACCAGTGCCATGAACGTGTGAATCCGGATGTGCACCAGGCCGGTGAACCCCACATGCGGATACGAGAGCGCGTAACTGATTGGCGGGGCAACGAGGGCGTGGATCTGCGGCGCGACGCGGCGCGCGACCTCGGTCGGGATCAGGACGTCGGTGGCCAGCGGCCCGTGCGGCCCATGCTGCTCCGTCGCCCCGGTCGGGATGATCACCGTCGAGCCGCTCGTGAGATACGCCTCGAGCTCGGGGTTGGTCATCTCGCCAAGGAACACAGTTGGTGATTTCGGCATCGTCCCTCCCAATGAGCCCCGGCGCTGGCCCTCAGCCTTGAGCCGTGGGCTTGCGGCCAGCCGCAGATGCACGGTGGCCCCGCCGCGTCACACGATATCGTGTTTTGGCGACGCGCCCGCTGCGGCGGCGCGGCAGCTGACGTACACTGCGCGTCGCTCGCCGGTTGCGGGCCGAATCGGGAGGTGGGTGGTGAAGCGAATCGTCCTGCTGCTGGTGACCGCGTTGACGCTGCCCTCGCGCCTCGAGGCGCAGGGGCTGCGTCCGCCGGCGGTGCCGCTCGTCGCGCACGACCCGTATTTCAGCGTGTGGTCGGTGTCCGATTCGCTGACCGACGAGCAGACGCGGCATTGGACCGGCACCACACAAAGTCTGTACTCGGCCGTGCGCGTCGATGGGAAGGTGTACCGAATCATGGGCCGCGAAGTCCGCGGTCCGCAGACTCCGGCGCTCGAGCAGCAGAGCCTCAAGGTTCTGCCGACGCGAACGATCTATACCTTCTCCGGCGCCGGCATCTCGCTCACGCTGACGTTCCTCACGCCGTCGTTCCCTGACGACCTCGACGTGCTGTCCCGGCCCGCGACCTACCTGACGTGGGACCTCACCTCCGCCGACGGGTCCGGCCACGACGTGTCGCTCTACTTCGACGCCTCCTCCGAGCTCGTCGTCAACACCGCGGATCAGCCGGTCACGTGGGGACGTTTCCGGCTTGGCGACGCCACCGCCCTGCGCTTGGGATCGACCGCGCAGCCGGTGCTGGAGAAGTTCGGCGACAACCTGCGGATCGACTGGGGGTATCTCTATGCCGTTTCGCCGCAGCCGGACGCGTCGACCTTCGCCGGGGATCGTGACGCCGCCCGGGCGAGCTTCGTCGAGAAGGGCACACTGCCGGACAGCGACGACTTCAGCGCGCCTCGGGCCGCCGGGCGCCGCGGTGCGGTGCTCGCCTTTGCGTGGGAGGTCAAGGGCGTGTCGAGCCAGCCGGTGTCCCGTCGCCTGGTGCTGGCGTACGATGACCGCTACTCGATCGAGTATTTCAACCGCAAGCTGCGCCCGTGGTGGCGCCGCAACGGCGCGGAGGCCAACGATCTGCTCCGTGACGCACTCGGTGACTACGACCGTCTGAGCGCGAAAGCCCAGGCCTTCGACGATGGGTTGATGGCCGATCTCAAGAAAGCCGGTGGCGAGCACTACGCCCAGATCGCGGCACTGGCGTATCGACAGGCGCTCGCGGCGCACAAGCTGGTGGCCGATCTCGACGGCACGCCGCTCCTCTTCTCGAAGGAGAACTTCAGCAACGGCTGCATCGCGACCGTCGACGTCACCTATCCGAGCAGCCCGTTCTTCCTGCTGTTCAGCCCGACGCTGCTGAAAGGCATGCTGACGCCGATCCTGGACTACGCCAGCCTGCCGCGGTGGCGTTTTCCCTTCGCGCCGCACGACCTCGGCACGTATCCCCTCGCCAACGGGCAGGTCTACGGTGGCGGCGAGCTCACGGAAGAGAACCAGATGCCGGTCGAAGAGAGCGGCAACATGCTGCTGATGGTGGCGGCGCTGGCACAGGTCGAGGGAAACGCCGCTTACGCACAGAAGTACTGGCCGCTGCTGACGAAGTGGGCGGCCTATCTGAAGGACAAAGGCTTCGACCCGGAGAATCAGCTCTCGACCGACGACTTCGCCGGCCACCTCGCGCACAACGCGAACCTGTCGATCAAGGCGATCCTGGCGCTGGGCGCGTACGCCAAGCTGGCCGACATGACCGGCCACGCCGCGGACGCGACGGCCTACCGAACGCTGGTGCGCGGCTTCGTCACCAAATGGACCGCGCTGGCCGACGATGGCGGGCACTACCGGCTGGCGTTCGACAAGCCCGGCACGTGGAGCCAGAAGTACAACCTGGTCTGGGACAAGCTGCTCGGCCTCGGTCTGTTTCCACCGTCCGTCGCACGCACCGAGATCGCGTACTACAAGACCGTGCAGGGCCCGTACGGCCTGCCGCTCGACAACCGCGAGCGCTACACTAAGCTCGATTGGATCGTCTGGACCGCAACGCTCGCCGACTCGCCGGCCGATTTCGCCGCGTTCATCGATCCGGTCTACAACTTCCTCAACGAGTCGCCAAGCCGCGTCCCGATGACGGACTGGTACTGGACCCACGACGGCAAGCAGCGCGGGTTTCAGGCCCGCTCGGTGGTCGGCGGCGTTTTCATCAAGATGTTGGCGGAGCCCGGGATGTGGAAGAAGTACGCGAACAAGTAGAGTCGCTGAGGGTTCGACAGGTTCGGCGGTTCGATTGGTTCGATGGGTGCGGGTTCCAGGGGTTCACTGGTTCGCAGGTTCCGGAGGTTGAACCTGTGGGGGCGGTGAAACCGGTAGAACCGCTAGAACCAACCACCCTCGAACCTTTTGAACCCGAGAACACGCACCTATCGAACCTCCGAACCTCCGAACCTGTAGAACCTTAAGATGTCCACTCCCCCCACCCGCATCTACCTTGTCCGCCACGGCGCGACGCAATTGACGGCTGAAGCGCGGTTCTCTGGCGCGGAAGGCGCGGATCTCTCGGAAGAG
>Ga0207701_10000191_pt1 | contig 60761 bp, 50 predicted proteins | sample KBSSwiSSwithPhiX_FD_184294 | JGI IMG/M metagenome (GOLD analysis project Ga0207701, IMG submission 184294) | Switchgrass rhizosphere bulk soil microbial communities from Kellogg Biological Station, Michigan, USA, with PhiX - S5 (SPAdes) (version 2) | ecosystem: Environmental > Terrestrial >... | reverse complement strand
GAGTTCAGCCTGAAGGGACGGCGGATTGAGACCCGGTTATCGTGGAAGTCGTCGCCGTCGCGCTGGCAGATGGCGTCCTACGTCTGGAACGAGGACGAAACTGATGCTGTGCTCGCACCGCCCGACGGGATTCCTGGCCTCGTCGAGATTGTGCCCGGACGTCGCCACAGCATTCCGTCGAGGAGCGACTGCATCGCATGCCACGGCGCATCGAAGACCGGACCGCTTGGCTTCAACGCACTCCAGCTTTCGAACGATCGGGATCCGAATGCGATCCATGGAGAACCGCTCGGTCCGGGAATGCTGACGCTTGCCGAGCTGATCGATCACGGTGTGCTGGCGCCGGCGCCGACGCACTTCATCGCCGATCCGCCGCGCATTCACGCATCAAATCCGTTGACGCGGTCGGTGCTTGGATATCTGGTGGGCAATTGCACGATGTGCCACAACGGAGGAGCGGACGCAACGCCGCTGGGGCCGTCGCTCTCGATTCGCGATCTACTCGAAGACGCCGACGCGGCAGCGCGAACCCTTACCGATCGACCGTCGGCATGGCAGGTGCCCGGCAGCCCCGAAGGTCATAGTGTGGTCGTGCAACCCGGACGAGCTGACTTGAGCGCGCTCTTCGTACGTCTTCGCTCGCGCGCGCCCTCGTCACAGATGCCGCCGCTGGGGACGGTGGTTCGCGATCAGCAGGCAGTTGACGCGATTGGTCGCTGGATTTCGAATTTGTCGCGGTGAGTTGGTGTTCGCGTTCGTCTACGAGTCCAGGCGGGCGAGAGGCATGGGAGCCACCGGGAGGCGGCTCGACCGAATGTCCGTATGGGAGCGACAGATTGTTCTGAGCGTGTCGACCGCATCCGGGCTGTAGAACGTCGCCGCTGAGTAGCCGCACAACACCGTGACTGGTTCCTCGGTCGTCAGGTCACTCCACATTTTTTCGAGCTCATGCGCGCCGTGAAAGTTCCCATCCGCCGCGAGCACATCCACCAGGTCGGCGTACACTCGCACGCGTATCCCGCTTGCACAGATCTGACGGACGGTCCTGCCGACGACTTCTTCGAACAGACCGCGGCAGGGAGCCCCGTGAAGCATGATTCGCGCGAGCGTGCGGGTACCGTCGAACACCGTCAAACGTCCGCTTGCGATGGCGTCACTGAGCAACACGTTCCGGCTCGTCAGTTTGGAGGCGACCGAATTCCACTGCGCCAGTCGCATCACGACGAGCACGTGATCTCCGTGATTCAGTCCGTCGCTGAGAAATGCCGACACCGCATCGACGAGCGTTTCGGTACTCTCGAACAGCTCGACCATGTGCTGCGCTTGATTCACTGCGGCAGAGTTCTGCGTCACCGACAACCTCTCAGGTTGATCGCACGCGCTGATGTCGCCGCAATCCTACAACAATAGGGACGAGGTGAGAGGAAATAATGACGAGCTCGGCAGTATTGTAGAGGTTGGGATTGCTCGCTGTACTTCCGGCTTCAGGCGGAAGACCGGTCTGGAGGGAGAAAAAGGCCGAACGCGACACCGTTCGGCCCAATCCGAGATTTCAGAGTTCTAGTACGCGAACGTTCCGAAGAACGAAGAGCGCTTGTTCGGATCGCTCCACTTGGTCCCGAGTGCTGTACCGGTGAAGGCGTTCTCCGAAGTAGTGCCCATCATCGAACTGGAAACCTCGGCCAGTGGACGGAACCACTGCCGCGCGCCACAGCTCGGATCGTGATCCATTTCCTTGGCAACCGTCAGTCGCAGCGACTTCGCGGTGACGCGGATAGCGTTTGCGTCGTCGGCAAACTGGATCGGTGACGCAGTCATTTCAACCACCTTCGAGACCATGCCGTTGGAGTGCTGCTTGGCCATGGCAACGAGAGCGGAACGCTGCGCGGGCGTCGCGCGTTCGTCGACGAAGATCGCCGCGCGGGTCTCTGCCGCCGCTCCGCCGATCTCACGGATGCCCAGGTTCTGATCGCCAGCAATCGCGGCTACCACGGCGAGTCCGTTCAGCGAAACGCCATCGAAGCTGCCGCGATCGACTTTCCAGACGAGCAGCGCCTCGCGTCCCGTGGTCGCAGCCTCGCCGTTCATGATGCAGCCGCCGGTGAATACTTCCGCCGTTCGCGCTTCGACATACGACCCGCTGATCGATGCCCCCGCAGGACCGCGCGCCGCCAGTGGCGCCGCCATCAACGCCGCCATCATCGTCGCCGCTACCACATGCTTCATAAATTGCTTCCTTTTCTTCGTTCGGTGCAGCACCCCAGCACCCGAGGCACGCCCGGCACCCGCGGCACTCTTGTCACCGCTAAACTTTGCAACACCCTCTTCCACCGCAGCAGACATCCGGCCGGACCGGTTGCCCATCGGGGCCAAACCCACTGTGCGTGTCCACGCACCAGTAGGCGGAGGCCTCATAGGGATCATAAAACGTCCGCTCATCCGGGTCCACCACGGCCGCGATATACATGCTTTTCGTGCGCATCTGCGAGCAATGGAACCCGACGGTTATCTTCGGCGACCTCAACGCTTCCATGTCATCACTCCGGCGTCAGATGGTCTTAACGTCGACGACGTTCATGCCGGCCGCATGCAGAATGGCCCGCTTGACCGCCGTCTTCGCGACCTGGATTTTGTAGGCATTCTGGCTCAAGGGCTTCGCACCGCGCAGCGCGGCTTCCGCTGCCGCCGCGGCCGTCTCTTCTGTAATCGTCTTGCCGGCAAGCGCGGCTTCTGCCGCCTCGGACCGCCATGGCACCGGCGCGACGGCACCCATGACGACACGCGCGGAACGCACGGCGTCGCCGTTCATCGCCAGCAGTACCGTCGCGAACGCGATCGGCCAGTCGTGCGATTCTTTGTAGCGCACTTCGTAGTGACCGCTCTTGATCGTGCCGGGTGCCGGCAGGATGACGTGCGTCAACAGCTCGTTCGGCATGAGCACGTTTTCCGTGCGCACGTTTTGAAGCGTTGGCATCGTGAAGTATTCCGATGCGGGCACCATCCGTTCGCCTTTCGGTCCGAGCAGCCGGAACGTCGCGTTATAGGCAATAGACGGCACCGCCAGGCTGGATGGATGGACGATGAAGCTGGGGCCGCTGCCGAAGATGGCGTGGAACTGATTTTCGCCTGACGGGGAGAAGCACTGATTCCCTCCCTTCTTGAAGCAGACGAACTCCTCATTCCGGAAATACCAGCAGCGCGGACGCTGATTCAGGTTGCCACCGACCGTGCCCTGATTGCGAATCTGCGGCGTTCCGACTTCGCCCGCCGCGAGGACCATCGCGGGATACAGCTTCGAGATCTGCGGATGTTCGACAAGATCCACGATCTTCATCGCCGCGCCGATCTTGAGGCCGCCGCCAGGCATCGATGTGACGGTCGCATCGAGCGCGTTCTTCACGTTGACGATGCGGTCCGGCTCGGTGACGTAATCTTTCATCCGCGCCAGCAGATCCTGTCCGCCCGCGAGCGGGAGCACCTTTTCGAATTCGGGACTCAGCGCACGAACCGCGTCCCGTTCATTGGTGGGATTCACATACGAGAACGCTTTCACAGTGTCCTCCTGAAACTACGCTCGGCGCTGCGCCAAGGTCTGAAGAATCTTTGCCGGGGTCAACGGCAGGCTGCGTACCGTGACGCCAATCGCATTCCTGACGGCGAGTGCGACCGCGGCCGCGGTCGGAACCGTCGGCGGCTCCCCAATACCAATGACGCCGCGCTCCGATTGATCGATCAATCGGACATCAATCTTTGGAATGTCTGACATGCCCGCGAGCAGGTACCACTCCATGTTCGGATTCACCATCTGCCCGGTGTTGCGATCGAGGATGCGATCCTCGAACAGCGCAAAGTTCAACGAACCAACGACGCCGCCATAGACCTGGCTTTCCGCCGTGAGTCGACTGACCACGAGTCCGCAATCCTGGAGCGCCAGGATGCGCGTGACCTTGACGATCCCGGTCTCGATGTCGACTTTGACTTCAGCGAACTGAACACCCGAAGTCGTGACCGATGAGAGGCCAGGCTGCCATGCACCGTCGGCGGCGAGTGGCTGCGGACCGATCTGTTTGCAGGCTTCCGCCCACGACATGCCCTTTGACGGATTGTCCTTGACCTGAATGCGGCCGTTCGCCGCGACCAGCGAGGCGGGTTCGACGCCCAGCGCCGGAGCGATTTTTTCCTTCAAGGCATCGAGTGCGTTGACGGTCGCAATCCGGATGGCAGGACTGATTCCTGCCGCTGTGGTGCTGCCGCCGGATCCGCCGCTGACCGGATACACCGTGTCGCCGATTTCCGGTTTGATGTTGCTGACCGGAATGCCGAACGTGTCGGCGGCGACGACCGCGACGAGCGTGCGAGTGCCGGTGCCGAGATCTTGCGTGCCGCAGCGAACGACGACGGTGCCGTCGGACGAGATTTCCACGTGTGCGCGTCCCTGGCTGCCGCCACCGCCCCAGGTGTTGATGGCCACACCCATGCCGGTCTTGATTGGTCCGGGTGCCGGATCGCCGGTTGGATGTCGCTTGTCCCACCCGAATTCCTTCGCACCCTGACGCAGGTACGAGCCCCACATGGCATTGGGTGCTTCCGGTGGAAGATTCTTGATGCGGAACTCCACCGGATCCATCTTCACCCTGTCGGCCAGTTCCTCCATCATCACTTCGGTGATGAACGATCCCTGCGGGTGACCCGGCGCACGCATTGGCCGCTGCAGGCCGGTGTTGATGAAGACATCCTTATGCGTTCGTCGTCGATTCGGGATTTGGTAGATGTAGGGCAGCGGAAATCCCGCCGCTGCGCCAGCACCGCCCGTGCCCCACGATTCGGCGTCGAACGCCGTAATCATTCCATCCGCCGTGACGCCCACCTTGATGCGCGCCGCCGCTGAGGGCCGGTTACCAGTGGCCAGATGCTCTTCCTTCCGATCGAGCATCAGCTTGACCGGGGCATTGGCCTGTTTTGCGAGCCGCGCGCAGATCATCGACTGCGGATCCTGTGCGCCAAGTTTGCTGCCGAAGCCACCGCCCATGTACTGCGTGATCACGCGCACATTCGAAGCGGGAATCTTGAGGCCGGTGGCGAAACCGTCCTTGGTGGCGTTGACGCCCTGCGTCGATACCCAGGCGGTCAGGTTGTCGCCGTCCCATTCGCAGACAGCGCCGTGCGACTCGAGACACACGTGTGTAATCACGTGCGTCGAATACGTTTCTTCGAGCGTCTGCGCGGCCTGCTTGAAGCCGGCTGCGATATCGCCGGTTTCCTGTGTCTGCCCTTGTCTGACGTTGCTTCGCGGTGTGCCTGGTGTGTTGTCTGCCGCGGGACCGCTTGCGGCGAACACGGCTGGCGCGTTGCCGGCGAGCGCCTGATCCACCTGAATCACAGCGGGCAGTACTTCGTACTCGACCTTTACGAGGCGCGCCGCGTCGGTTGCATGTTCTTCGGTGTCGGCTGCCACCGCGGCAATCTCGTCTCCCTGATACATGACGATACTGCGCGCGGTGTCCGCGGGATCTCTCCAAAGGAGCGTTGCCTTGACGCCGGGAGCTTTCTGCGCGGGAGTCAGGTCGACCGACACGATTCGTGCGCGCGGATGCGGCGACCGAACGATCTTGCCGTAGAGCATGCCGGGCCTGTTGATGTCGAACGTGTACTTCGCCCGGCCGGTGACCTTGTCGGGGCCGTCGAGCCGTTTGACGTGCGTGCCGATGGAACTGTGCGGCGCCGCCCAGTGATATTTGGGGTCCGCTGGCGGCGGCGGTGGCGCTTGTCCCCGGCCGCCACCCTGTGCCTGTGGTTGTGCAGGCGTCGGTCCTTGCCCGCGACCGCCGCCCTGTGCGGGAGGTTGGGCGGGTGGTTGTCCCTGTGGTTCGTTCGGGCTAGCCACGGGTCACCCCCTTTACGCTCGAGACCGCCTCAAAGATTCGCGAGAAGGTTCCGCATCGACAGATGTTCCCGTCGAGACCTTTCCGGATCTGGTCGGGCGTCGGCGATGGATGTTTTTCGAGGAGCGCGACGCTTGCCATCACGAACCCTGGCGTGCAGAACCCGCACATCAACGCGTCTTTGTCGCAGAATGCCTGCTGGACCGGATGCAGTCCGGTAGAGGTCGCGAGACCGTCGACGTTGCGAATCTGTTTTCCCTGCACGTCGATCGCGAGCGTCGAGCACGCATACACCGCGCGTCCGTCGACGATCATCGTGCAGGCGCCGCACGCGCCTCTATCGCACCCGCGCTTGTTGCCGGTCAAGTCGGCGCGATTGCGCAGCGCGTCGAGCAGCGTCGTCCGTGGTTCGATCATCAGATCGACGCGTTTGCCATTGACGGTCAGCCGCACGGGCACGTCGCCCGGACCCACCGCGTTCACACCGCCAGCCTGCGCTTCCGCCTCGGCCGGGGAAGTTGTGGCCGTCACAGCACTCACGACGCCCGCGGATTTCAGAAAGTCGCGGCGGCTGAAGGCGAAACCGCCGGGTTTGTCATCCTTTGAAGCCATCAGTCGTTCCTCTCGGACTGTCAGATCTGGGCAGATTTTAAGACGGCTTGCATCCTGCCGCAATCAAATAGGTTGGGTCTCTACCGTGGTGAAATGGTCGAGTCGGCGCCAGAGGATTGCCCCAAGCGCTGAGAATCCTATCAATATCCACGCGATACGGCCCCAGGCTCGCGACACTCCGACGTGGTAATCAATTGTGAGACTTCGCTGATCCTGGGATCGATGCTGCCCGAGAATCTGAATCGCCGTATCGGCCGGGAGCAGGGCATTCGCGAGATACACGCTCGATTCGGGATGATGTGTATTGATGACGCTTAGCTGGTGACGGCCTGCGGCACGCGCAGGAATGGCGGCCGACGCGCGCACGCGAAGTGTTCCGACGCCGGTGGCGATGTCGTTGATCGTCGGAGCTACAGTCTCGGCCACGTCGAGCGGTGTCGTGGCACCATCGACCGACAGCACGAACGAACTCAGCACCTGCCGGGCATAGGCGAACGATTCCGCCTGCGAGATCTCACCATCGCCGTTGACGTCGATCCATGTCGTCACCTGTCCGGCGATGCTGACGCCGGCCGTCAGATCGATATCGACATCGACGCGATCGCGTTCGATCGCCACGCGCGTCGCCTGCAGATACTCATCGAGCCGATGCGCGCCGGCCGTCGTCGGCAGGACGACGAGGAGCCAGCCGCCGACAGCCAGTAGCCAGGAGCTATTGCTTGACAAGTTTCGCCCCATAGTCGTTCGTCGGATCGCGATAGATGGTGTGAATGTGATCGAGATCTCCCTGCTGCGGGGCGTATTCGATGATCACCGTTGGTCCCTGGATCCGGTAATACGCGAGCTCACCGTTGGTCGTCGATCCACTCCACGCGAAGTACGTCTTGGGCAGATTCGTTTTGATCTCCGCCATCTTGGCCGACGCACCTTCGTCGTTCAGAATGCCGACCCACTCGTGCGCAATGTCGAGCAGCATCTGCTGCTGTTTCGCACTCATCGACGACGCGAGCATGCCCTCGGGCTGAATGACCTTGCCGTCGTTGCCCGGGCCGAGCACGAGATCTCGCACCTGGTAATTCAGGATCGCCTGCTTCTTCTGGTTCTCATCGAGCGCGGCAATCAGCGCGAAGCCTTTGTCGTTTTCATTGCCGAGCGGTCGAATGGTCTGTCCGTTCAGGACGTATCGAGCCGGCTGTGCCGCGGGAAGACTGGGCGTCATGACGTTATCGGACCCGACCACGGTGACGTTGATCGCGAGATGGTGTCCGCCAAACTGCAGCATCCACGGACTGCTTGCTGACGGGGCGCCAAGAAACGCGATGAAATACTCGTCGCGTCCAAACACAATGCCGCCACCGCGGCCGCCGCCCCTACCGCCTCCGCCACCACCCGGGGGCGGTCCACCAGGAGCGCCCGGCCGTCCGCCGGTCCGCCCGCCGCCCTGGTTCTTCAGGACTTCGTCACCGTTCATGATGTCGACGACCTTCTGGTAGCCAGACTTACTCAGCGTTGCGGCCAGCGTGGCCATCGCAGCGTCTCGCTGCGGTGGCGTGAGATCGGCGAGGCGCAGGCCGTTTCGCTGAAAAATGCCGCTCGGCAGGTTCGACCAGCCGCTGGTCTTCTGCGCGCTGTTGAACTCGAAGCTGACCTTTGCGCGGTCGGCGTCACTCAGCGTGGCAAGAAACGCGTTCGCGGCCGCAACAACTCGTGGCGTCGCCGCGGCGGCCGAAGGCGGCGTCGCGCGCTGCGCGAAACCAGATGCCACCAGCACGCCGAGCGGAAGGATGAGCGCAAGTCGTTGTGTTTTCACGACTGATACGTTAACGCCCGGCCGTAGGGAATGAAATGAAAAAACGCGGCTATTCCCATCGGAATACTCGCGCCGAAATCATGGTGCAAATCACGAAGACCAGCGTTAGCGCCGCGACGTCGCTGAGGTGAGGCGCCCACCCTTCACCACGCCAGATCCCGCGCAGGAGGGACACGACATACGTCAACGGCATGATGTGCGCAGCCGCTTGCGCTGGCGGTGGAAGCGCCGCGATAGGAACGAACAATCCCGACACGCCGAGCATGGGATACAGAATCAAAGTGCCGACCGGCTGCGCGAAGCGAGCTGTCGGAACCACGCTCGCGATCAGGAAGCCGATAGAGATAATGCTGAACGTGCTGAACAAGAGCGCGACGGCGAACGACAGCAACGGCGGATCGATGGTCGCCGGGTAATACCGCCGGCCGGCGAGCAGCATGGCGACGAGCGTCAGCCCGGTGAACAGCAGCTTCACGATCACGTGTGCAAGCAGGATGGTGTGCGAGCGCAGCGGCGTGGCGCGCAAGCGTTTCAAGATCCCACCCTCGCGATAGATCGCGATGATGGTGATCAGCGACAACACCGCACTGAGTGCGATCAGAATGGCGGCCAGCACCGGGAGGTCCGTCGTGATCAGGTCGGGCGCACCACGTGCTGCGGTACCGGCTTGCCGGCCGAACATGCGTCCGAGCAAGACGAACATCAGGACTGGGATGCCGACTGTACCGATCAGGCCGAGCGGTTCGCGCACGAAGATCTTGATTTCGAGCCAGGTCAGCGTCAGCAGTCCCCGAAGCATCCAGTGATCCTCAGTTTCGAATCGAATGTCCCGTCACGTTCAGAAACACGTCCTCGAGGGTTGCCCGTTCGCTCCTGAAATCCGTCACCTTGATTCGATTGTCGGCGACGCAGGCAATGACACGAGTGACGAGATCGTCTCCCCGGCCCCGAATCGTGAAGCGGCCGCCGCTGCTGTTGACTGATTCGACGCCGGGAATGAGCCGGAACTGTTCGGCGCTCGCTCCGTCGGGCGTGGCAACGATGACAGTCTGGTCAGGCGCGTGGCGTCGGATCAATTCCGCCGGCGTTCCAACATCAATGATGCGTCCCCGATCGATGATCGCGACGCGATCGCACAGCCGCTCCGCCTCCTCCATCAAGTGGGTCGTCAGGAACACGGTCTTGCCGCGCGCGCGAATACCACGCACGAGTTCCCAGATGGCACGGCGGGCCTGCGGGTCCAGTCCGGTTGTCAGTTCATCGAGAAATACGAGTTCAGGGTCGTTAATCAGGGCGAGCGCAATGAAGAGCCGCTGCTTTTGGCCGCCCGACAGCGTCATGAACCACGCGTCCCGTTTCTCCTTGAGGCCGAGCTGCTCGAGGAGGCGATCGCCGTCGACGGGCCGCTTATATAAGGATGCCCACAGCCCGACTGCCTCGTGGACTTTGATTCGTTTCTGCAGTTGCGCTTCTTGCAGCTGAACGCCAATCCGGTCCTGTAGCGCGTACACGTCACGCACCGGGTTGAGACCGAGGACCGATATCTCACCGCGATCGGGCGCCCGCAATCCCTCCACGCACTCCATGGTTGTCGTCTTGCCGGCACCGTTGGGACCGATCAGGCCAAAGATTTCCCCCTGGTGGACGTCGAACGACACCTCGTCGACGGCCACGAGTTGCCCGTACGCTTTGCGGATGGCCGACACCTGGACAACGGACACCTGATTCATCGTCCGGGATAACCTGGACGCTGCAACCACGTGGGCATGGGCGTGGCTGCGGGTTTTTGCGTGTACCGATAGGCTTCGATGGCCCACCCCGTCGCGCCACGCGCCATCACCAGCGTCAGCAGACCATCATATGGTGGAAGCGCCTTGCCACTGGAGTCGAGCACACCGCGGAGCTCCCACTTCCCATCCACAACTGCTGTATCGGGGTTGATACAGCGCACGTTGCCGAACGTCAACGGATGCTTCGAGCTGCGATATTCCTGCCGCATGAACAGGGCTGCGCGGTTGGCGCGGATCGTTTCACGTCCACGCTCGGTCAAGCCATCTGGATGGACCATGTCGCCGTCGATGGACCAGAGCCGCGACAGGCTTTGTGCATCGCCGTTGCTCCAGTGGAAGGTGAACGCGTCGGCAAACCCGCGGATGGTGCGCTCGTCGCCGGCTGTGCAGCTCTGCGGCCGTGCGGTGGCGCGGCTTGGCGCCATCGTCGACTGGGGTGGCGGTGGTGGCGCGGTGGTCACGGCCGATGGGGACGGAGGCGTCGCACGTCGCAGCGCCTCGACGTCCTCCAGGATCCCGGAGACGAGCGCCTCGACAATGATCTTTCCTTTTTCGCGGGTGGCTAACGTCGGATCGCCCCACACGCCGCTTTCTGAAAAGGTCCCGGGGGCGCCGCGTCGTCGCGTCAATTGCAACGGCCCGGGCGACGGGTTGTATTCCTTCACCGCACGGCGCATCTCGACCGATGCCGGATCGATGTAGAGCATCATCGACGTTTCAACTTCGTCGGCGTGGGTTCCGCCTTCTTCTTTGCGAATGGCCGCCGACGCTCGCTCGAGGCGGCCGGCGAGATCGGTGAACGTGAGGAGTATGCCTTGTGCGGCAAGCTGACGTGCGGCGGGCTCGAGCGCGCGCGTGGTCGACACACCCGTGTTGATCACATAGAAGCGCCGCGGACCGAAACGACTGAGTCCGACCACGGCATCGACCGTTAACGCGCGAGCCGTATCCAGTGTGAGCGATGTCGACCCGGGATACTCGACGAATGCAGGAAAGTAATGATACGGGAGGGAGGGTGCGACGACGACGTCCGAGGCGACGGTGAGACGCTGGGTCAAATACTCACTGACGATCGCATCGTTGCCGAGTTTCAGATGCGGGCCGTGTTCCTTCGATCCAGCGCCGAGAGGGATGACGACGACGGTGTCGGGGCTGAGCACATCGGCAGCCTGGAGCCACGTGAGATCAGCCAGCCGCAAACCACGCGGCAGCTGCTGCGCGAGCATGAAATGGTTTGGCGCGAGGAACATGATTGCGAGGGTCGAGACCGGTAGCAGAACACGCATAGGCCTTTCTCCGGCAGTTGCGAGAGCGAGTGGGAGGCGACTGTACACTGAATCCATGTCTGACTGGGATGCCGCCAAGTATCATCGGATTTCTGATCCTCAGCTCGCATGGGGGCGCGCCGTTGTCGCGCGTCTGAGGCCGGTCGCGGGAGAACGGATCCTGGATCTCGGATGCGGCACAGGACGTTTGACAGCGGAAATCGCGCAAATGCCGGGAATAATTGTGGTCGGGCTCGACGCGTCCGCGGCGATGCTCGCCCAGGCGGACAAGGGGCAGAGCCCTGTGTACGTACGGGCGGACGGCGCAGCGCTTCCGTTCGCGTCCGCCTTTGACGCCGTCTTCAGTGCCGCGGTGTTTCACTGGATCCCGGATCACGATCAACTGTTTCGAAGCGTCCACCACGCGCTGAGGCCAGGTGGGCGCCTGGTCGCGCAGTGCGGTGGCGCGGCGAACCTCGATCGGCTGTATGGACGCGCACGTGCGTTGATGGACTCGAGCGAATACCGCGATCATTTCGTCGGCTGGACCAGTTTCAATCACTTCGAAAACGTGGCTGATACCGAGCGACGGCTTCGGCAGGCGGGCTTCAACGACATCGATGTTTCGCTCGTCAGCTCTCCCGTGACGTTCGACACGCCCGCCGCCTTCAGTGAATTCGTCGCGGCCGTGTGCCTGCGCCACCATCTCGATCGACTGCCACCGTCTGCTCGTGTCGGGTTCATTGCGCGGATCACCGAGCAGGCAGGTGGTGACGATCCGTCGCTGACCCTCGATTACTGGCGCTTGAACATTGCGGCGCGAAAGGGGCGCGCGTGACGGTTCCGTATCAGCAGCGAGCGGCCGAACACACGGCGTGCCGCGATACGGAGGTGCGACGCTCGATTGCGATCTCGCGCGCTCGTCTCGCCGTCTTTCTTATCGCGACGGCAGGACTGATCTGGATTGTTGCTCGCGCTCCCGGCGCCATGTGGCTTGTCGCGGATGTCGCCTTGTTCGTCGGGTTCGGCGCGCTGGTCGCGTGGCACGCGCGCGTCGAAGATCGCGTCGCTTGGTACGAGGCACTCCGCGTCGTGGCGCTGCGGGGCGTGGCGCGGCTCGGTCGCAGTTGGGAAGATCTGCCGCCGGGCGATCCACCGGCCGCGATTGATATCGCGCACCATCCGTACGCGAGCGACCTGGATCTCTTTGGGCGTGCCTCGCTGTTCCAGTGGCTCGGGCCTGCGGCGACGGCCCGCGGGAGCTTTCGCCTCGCGACATGGCTGCTGCATCCGGCCGAACCAGGCACCGTGCGCGCACGACAGGCTGCGGTCATCGAACTCAGCGCCGCCGACGAGTGGCGCGAACAGCTGTCGGCGCGCGGTGAACTCGCCAGAGGTGCACGACAGGGGGAAATTGACACGTTTCTCGCGTGGGCCGAGGCCCCGGACGCAACGTGGGATTTCGCGGTGCCATTCATCCGCGGCTTTCACGTGACGCTTTTTTCGACAGCGATGTACGCGGTTGCACTCGCCCTGACGCTGTCGATCTGGATCCTGTTCGCACTGTTTCTCTTCGGGGCGACCGATGCCGCACTATGGTTGATTCCGCTCGTCGCCGGGATCATCCTGTCGTTCGCCAACGCGAAGTGGATCTACTCGGCCTTCGATCGAGCCGGTGGCGGACTGCACGCGCTCGCCCGATACGCCGGCCTCTTCGAGCATGCCACGGCGACACGATTCACGACTCCAGTGCTGCAGGATGTTCAACGGCGGTTGTCGATTGATGGCAAAAGCGCGCCGCTCTGCATGCGGCGGCTTAATCTGATCCTTGGATTCGCCGAGCTGCGCACCGGCGCAGCCATCCTGCATTTTCCCATCCAGGCCTTCACGTTGTGGGACTTCCACGTGTTCTTTGCTCTCGAACGCTGGCGTCGCGCCGCCGGCCCGCACCTGCGCGACTGGTTCGAAGCACTTGGCGAGCTCGATGGTCTGTCGTCATTGGCAACGGCCAAACGGGACAACCCGAGCTGGGCGATGCCGGACGTGCACGACCAGCCTCTCGTCGCCGCCGAAACACTCGGGCATCCGTTGATCCCGGATGACCGCCGCGTCGCCAACGACGTCACAGTCGGCCCACCGGGGACGTTATTGCTTGTGACGGGCTCGAACATGTCGGGAAAGAGCACGCTCTTACGCTCGATTGGTCTGAACATCGTTCTCGCGCTGGCTGGCGGTTGCGTCTGCGCATCACGGCTTCGCGTGCCGCGCTGCGACTTGCAGACGAGCATCCGTGTGCAGGATTCGCTCGAACTCGGACTGTCCTACTTCATGGCCGCGCTTGCGCGGCTGAAAGGCGTCGTCGATGCGGCGGAACAGGAGCGCGGGGATCGCGTGCTGCTGTATCTCCTCGACGAGATTCTGCAAGGCACCAACAGCGCCGAGCGCAGCATCGCGGTGCGAGCCGTCACGCGCCACCTGCTTGATGCCGGTGCGATTGGCGTGATGACGACGCACGACTTGAATATCGCGAGCGAGGAACCGTTGAAATCCTCTGCCGCCCTCGTGCACTTCACCGAGACGGTCGACGACCACGGCAAGATGGATTTTGATTATCGGCTCCGCGACGGGCTCGCCACGTCGCGCAATGCGCTTCGCCTGATGCAGACGATTGGCATTAGTGTGAAGGAAGTCTGAGGATGATCGGTCGGTTCGCCAAAGTCGTCGCGCTCTTCGCGCTGCTCGCCGTCGTGATGACGTGGCCTCAAACGGCGCGCCTCGCGACCGACGCCTGGCCTCACGAGGATGTCTTCTTCAACATGTGGCGGATCGGATGGGTTGCGCACGCCTTGGCCAGATCGCCAACGCACGTGTTCAATGGAAACATTTTCTACCCTGAGCCGCGCACGCTGACACTGTCGGACGCCGTCCTCGTCGAGTCGGTCTTTGCAGCCCCGCTGCTGTGGATGGGCCTGCCCATCGTCCTCGTGCACAACATCGTCCTTCTCGCCGGAATTGTCCTGTCGGCGGCTGGTGTCTGGCTGTTGGTGGTGACCCTTACCGGCAGTAAAACCGCCGGCATTAGCGCGGGAATCGTCTTCGCCTTCGTGCCCTACCGGTTCGATCACTACATGCATCTGGAACTTCAATGGACGGTGTGGATCCCATGGACGTTCTGGGCGCTGCATCGAGCGTTCGAGACCGGAGCACTCAGGCATGCGCTTCTGCTCGGTGCGTTCATCGCGCTGCAGTTCATGTCGAGCATCTACTACGGATTGTTCCTGGTGACGCTCGTTCCTCTGTGCGCCGTGCTGCTTCTGTGTGGCACTCGAGTTGGTGAGGTCAGGAGCCGGCTGCGCGCGCTCATCGTTGCTGCAGGGACCGCAGCACTGCTCACACTTCCATACCTGTTTCCCTATGCCATCACGCGACACGATGTCGGGCCCCGACCCGAAGATCAGATCGCGATGTTCAGCGCCCGGCCGTCGAGTTATCGAGCCACCACTGAAACCAATTATCTTTACGGCGAGCGAACGCTTCGTATCGGGCGCGGCGAGCGCCGGCTATTTCCTGGCATCCTGCCGCTGCTGCTCGCCGTCGTGGGTCTGCTTCTGTACTCGGCGTCGAGGGAAGCGATCATGTACGTCGTTGCGCTGGCGATCGCGTTCGACATGTCTTTTGGACTGAAGGGATATACCTTCAGCTTCCTCTATCAACATGTGCCGGCGTTCGACGGACTCCGTGCACCCGCCCGGGTCGCGATCTTTGTGATCTTTTTCCTCTCGATACTCGCGGCCTACGGACAGGCTGCCCTTGAAAGGGCCGCCGGCAAGCGGCTTCGCCGCGGTCTCATTGCGGCGATTCCCGCCGTGCTTCTGCTCGAATACTGGGTTGCACCGCTACCACTCACCGCGTATCCGTCGGCGCCATCCCCGCTCTACGCGTGGCTGGCAAAGCAGCCGTCTGGGGTCGTTGCGGAATTCCCCATGCCGCAGCCGAACGCACTGCCCGGCAACGAGCCACGCTTCGAATTCATGTCGACGTTTCATTGGATGCCACTGATCAACGGCTACAGCGGGTATTACCCACCTTCATACATCCACCGGCTCGAAGCTCTCAGCACCATGCCAGACGGGGCGGCACTGGAGAGTCTGGTCGGCGCCGGTGTGCGCTACGTCATCGTCCATGTCGAGCTCTATCGATCCGGAGGTGCGAACGAGGTGATCGCCGCACTCTCAGGTCATTCGCGATTTCGAGAACTCGGCCGTTTTCATGACGGCGTTGGTGAGGCGGTCGTGTTCTCGGCACGGTAGTCCGATCACCGCGTCAGTTTTCCTGGTTGCTGGCATTCCAGTTGCGTCGCTTCCGCGCACGGTTTGTCAGATAGTGTCGCAGGAGGAGCTCAATGAAAACGACCTACGGATTGCTGGTGGGAATGCTTGGAGTGGGTGCGTGGTTCTGGGTGCGTCGTCGCTCGGCAGAACGCATTGCCGGAGAGCGCGGCCGGGTCATATTTCGCAACACGCCCGAACCCACAGCTCTGTCGGCAGAGGGCGTGATTTAGTTCAGCTCTACGGCTGGCCCTTCCCTTGCACTATGTGAGGCCGAGGGCTATGTGAGGGTAGATCGCTTCCACTGGACGGGCCGGAGGACAGCCTTATGCCTGGCTTTGTTTGCGACAGCGATGTTGACGGTCGCGGCCTGTCACGGCGGTCCAGTTGTCGATCTCAGCACGAAACCCGCGCAGGCAGACGGCACCATCAGCGGCACCGTGCGCGGTCCCGAAGGGACGTCGGCAATTGAAGGCCGCAACGTGGAAGTGATCAATGTCGAGACCGGCGAGCGTCAGCGGGCGACGACCAATAACGCCGGCGGATTCACGTTCAAGGTCAAACCCGGTAACTACCGTGTCGAATTGACGCTTCTCGATGGCGAAATGCTGGTGAAGAAGCCGGACGTTATCCACGTGAATCGCAGCGATGTCGACGCGCACGCCGACTTTGTTCTCACCGCGGCGAAAGTTTCGCGTCCTCGTAATCGCACGCCGCGCGCCGACGACGGCCTCGGATCTGCCATTGCCCGCCTTCGCTCGCAGGATCTTCTACGAGCTCCGCACGATCCGTTTCGCACCTGATTTTTTGACGAGGCTCCGGCGGGCAGCCTCTGTATACTCGGGCGCATGAGACGCCTGAGCGGCTGGTCAGTAGCCTCGATCGCCGCGGCGTCTCTCTTCCTGACGGCAGCGTTACCACTTCAAACTCCAACCTACGACGTCTTGATCGTTGGCGGCACCGTCGTGGACGGGTCCGGTTCCGCGCCCGTTCGAAACGACCTCGCGATCAAGAACGGCCGCGTCGCCGCGATTGGCCGATTCCCAAAGGCGACGGCGACCGAGGTCATCGACGCCACCGGGCTCTTCGTCTCGCCAGGCTTCATCGACGTCCATACGCACGCCGACGACATCGCCAGCACGCCTCGAGCGGAGAACTTCGTGCGGATGGGCGTGACGTCTGTCGTTGCCGGTAATTGCGGAGGATCCGCTCTCGACATCGCCGATGCGCTCGGCAAGATCCGCAGCAGCGGCGCCGCCGTCAATTACGCCACGCTGATTGGACACAACACCGTCCGTCGCGCAGTGATGGGCACCGCGAACCGCGACCCGAATGTCGCCGAACTCGCGAAGATGAAATCGCTCGTCTGGCGCGCGATGGCCGACGGCGCGGTCGGATTCTCGACCGGCCTCCAGTACGTTCCGGGGACTTATGCGAGAGGTGCAGAACTCATCGAACTCGCTCGCGTCGCTGGCAATGCGGGCGGCCTCTATGCCTCGCACATGAGAAACGAGGGCACTCAGCTCGAGGAGGCCATCCGGGAAACGATTCGTATCGGCGAAATGGCGATGTGCCGTGTCCAGATTTCGCATCTCAAGGTCGACAGCCCAAGCCGATGGGGAGCGAGCGAGCGGGCGCTGGCGTTGATCGATGCGGCTCGTGCACGGGGCATCGACGTGCGGGCGGATCAGTATGCGTATACCGCCGCCAGTTCGTCGCTCAGCATTCGTTTCCCCTCGTGGGCGCTCGAAGGGGGACAGGAAGCGATCGCGCAGCGTCTCAACGATCCCGAGACGTGGTCGCGGATCAAGAACGACATGCGCGGGCTCCTCACCGAGCGAGGTCTGACCGATCTGTCCTTTGCCGTTGTCGCGGCGTATGCACCGGATCCGTCGCTGAATGGCTTGTCGATGAAACAGGCGGCTCAGAAACTGCGGCGCTCCGATTCCCTCGACGATCAGTTGGAATCGGCGCGGGTGATGATGCTCAATGGCGGCGCGTCAATGGTTTATCACCTCATGTCGGATAACGATGTCGAGCGCATCATGCGGCATCCGGTGGTCGGTATCGCTTCGGACAGCTCGGTGTTGCTCTTCGGCGACGGCATGCCGCACCCTCGCGGATATGGCAATAATGCGCGCGTGCTTGGAGACTACGTGCGAGCGCGACACGTCATTACCGTTCAGGAAGCGATCCGGAAGATGACGTCACTCCCCGCGCAGCACTTCCGGTTCGAGGGTCGCGGGCTATTGAAACCCGGCTACGCTGCTGATGTGACGGTCTTCGATATGTCGACTGTGGCCGATGCGGCGACGTTCGAGAAGCCGCACGCCTATGCGGCGGGAATTCCCTACGTCGTCGTGAATGGAATAGTGGTCGTTCGCAAAGGGGCGCACACCGGCGCACTTCCCGGGCAGGTCATTGCCAATTCTGTCGTGAATAAATGAATCGCTGGCGGACCTCATTCATCGGCAGCAGCAAAGTAGATTGCAACCGGCGCCAGCACGAGCCAGACCGCGACGACGACGAATACCACGAGTGGTACCGTCGCGGTGACGCGCGCGAGCTCGTGCATCGTGACGGCGGGAAGAGCGCTGCTCACCCACGCTCGCCACGCCGAGAAATATCCCGAGGGCAGCGCTCTCAGCAGCGACACGATTAACCACACTGCGACCGACGCTGCGACACCCTGGATGAACGCGACCGGGCGTCCCGCCGCCCGTGCAGCGTCTTCACGGGCGCGGAGCTGCGCCCGCCACCAGACGAGCCCCGCCGAGGGAATGCTGGCTTCAGTCCATGCCTGTTCTCGATCGTCGACGACCGCAACGGCGACGTCCGCGAGGTCGGCGCAAACAGCACAGGCATTCACGTGACCGCGAAGGTCAGCGCCGCATCGCTCGGGCCATCTCCCGGCCGCGACCGCATCGAGCACGTCTTGTTCACGATCGCATGTCATGATCACTCCGCCGGGGCTTCGCCCCTCGGCCGCCGGTCCACGCCGCGGCGCAGGATGTCCGCGAGTTTGTGACGCGCGCGAAATAGAAGCAGCCGGACACTCTCAGCCTTCACGCCGAGGACGCTGGCGATGTCCCGGTGTGTCGATCCCTGCGCGTAGGCCAACCAGAGCATCGCGCGTTCGCGGGGTCTGAGCTGCAACAACGCGCGCGAGAGATCGGCCCGGCGCTCCGCTTCGGCCGCCACATCGACGCTGGCAGTCAGCTCTTCGTCCGGGATCGTCACGAGATGCGCGCGAATGCCGCGGCGGCGGCAATCGCGTGCAAGGTTGGTTGCGATCCGAAAGAGCGAGTTACGCCGGTGGGCATCGTTCTCGTAACTGGAGCGAGAGCGAAGAAACCGATAGTAGGTTTCCTGGAGCAGATCGTCTGCAAGGTCCGGGCTTCCGGTGATTCGGGCGAGATATGCCCACAACGCGCGTGCCGTCCGATCGTACAACGCGCGGAAAGCGGCCTCGTCCATCTCGAACACTGCGTCGGAAGCACCAGCCTCAGCGCGAAGTTGTTCGATCTCTGAAAGTGTCACATCAGGCATGGTCGACCGGTGCCGGATCGAGCAAGCCGAGCCGCCGCGAGAGCGCGTAGGCGGCGACGGCCGAAGCGAGGAACCCACTGCCGAGTGCGAGACTGAGGACGCCGAGGACGCGGAACAACTCCGCCGGCTCGTCGATGAAGGTCGAGGCGACGTAGAGCAGGCCGATCCCGGTCAGCAGGAGTACGACGCCCACCTGGACGGACCATAGGATCCGTGAGAACGGTGCCGCCATCGATCGCGGTTCTTCTGGCAGACGCACCGGCGCGGCCTCGAGAAAGCGGCGGCCGGCGGGCGTCTGCATGTAGGCGAGCAAGTCTTCGTTCGACGTGAATCGGTCGAGCAGCTTGCTGTGCACTTCATACTGCACTTTCGACAACTTGTTCCATCGGCGCGAGGTGGCGATCAGCCGGATGACCCAGACCAGGATGCCGGTCATCACCAGAAACACGAGGAATGCGGCCACCCCTGCCAGCAAGCCGTTGAACTGTTCACGCTGCCGCGATTTCGGATCGTTGTAATAGTGGTTTGGTGAATTGACGTTCTCGAGAAAGTAGCTTGGATTGCGGCTGATCTCAGGGTGCTGCGCGAGGTAGTTCGACAGCACCGGGTAGGTCGACATGTACGCCTGATTGCTCATCAACGAGGGATCGAGCTTCAGCACCCGCCCGACCGCAGGCGGATACTTTTCCAGGATGAGCTCCAACTGTGTCCGCGTTTGTTCGGCGGGTGCATCCTGGGGTATTGGAGCCGATTCCGCCTGTCCCACGCTGGGACCGCCCGGCCGTGCGGTAGAACCGGACGGTTTCTGAGCCGCCGTCGCGGACTGGGTCAGCGCCAGCAGGAGGACTACGGGGCCGACGAAGCGAAGCAAGCCTTGACCGACGGTGTAGGACATGAGAATCGACTCCTCGCTCATCTATTACGCACGGGCGAGGATTCGGTTAACAACGGCTCGTCAAACACCCACCTCAGCTCGACGCCAATCCGCCGAAGTCCTTCACGGAGAAAGTCTTCGCGGGCGCCGAGCCACACTCTCAAATACCCTTCGAGGCCGACGTGAGAGCCGGGAACGACGAGCGTGTTCTGACGCGCCCGGATCCGTTCGGCCAGGGCGACGCTGGCAATCGGCGCGTCGTATTTGATCAGCGCGATTGCGCCCGCCTCGGGTTCACGCCACGTCAGGCGTCCGGCAAAACCTTCGATCCATGCGCGCGCCAGCGGGAGGTTGTGACAGAGAATCTCGCGCGTGCGCGCGTAGCACCGCTCACGATTCGCGGGTTCGACCGCGACGCGCGCGATTCGATCGGACATTTTGTTCGGACCGATCGTCAGATAGTCGTGCTGTGCCCAGCAGTGCTCGGTCAATGACGTAGGGCCGACAATCCACCCGATGCGAACGCCGGGGATACCGTAGGCTTTTGACAGGCCGCTCGTGACGATGACGCGTTCGCTCATCCCCCAGAAACTCTTCGTTCGGGATCGTGCGATCTCCGCGCCGAGATACACTTCGTCTGCGAGAAGCCATGCACCGGCGGCTTCACACCCCTCAACGATGCGCTGCATCGCTTCGTCCGGCAGCACCGATCCGGTCGGATTATTCGGGTTCGACAGGTAGACCAGCCGCGGACGCGCGGCGATCACGCGATCGAACTCGTCCCAGTCAGGGTTCCACCCGTCGGCCTGCTGCAGATGAAAGGCGATGACCTCGGCGCCGAGACTGCGCGCGACACCAGGCATCTGCATGTAGTTCGGCAGTTCCAGGCCGAACACGTCGCCCGGCCGCAGAAGGCTCAGCGCCACGAGATAGTTCGCTTCCGACGTGCCGTTGGTGACCTCGATTTGTTCGAGCCGAGCGCCTGGATAGATTGCCGCAATCCGCTCGCGCAACTCGATCGTCCCGTTCGACTGGCTGTAGCCGAGCGGTTGATCGAGGAACTCATCGAGATCGAATCCCATGGCGACGAGCTCGCGCAGCGTCAACGGCCGCACGCCGCTCTCACTCATGTCGTAGTCGACGAGGTTCTCCCACGTCGACTGCATCCGCTCCATCTCGAAGAGTTCTATTGGCATCAGCGTGCGAGCTTCCGCAGTTGGTCGAGCCGGTCCATCCCGATGTTGCCGCCACTGACGACCGCGACCATTGGTGCGGGCAGGCGCGGTTTGGCAGTGAGGGCGGCCGCCACCGATGCGGCGCCGGACGGTTCGGCGACGATTTTCGCCTGGGTAAACAACCACAGCACCGCATCCGTGATCTGGAGATCGCTGACGGTGACGATCTTGTCGACGAATTGACGGACATGAGCAAACGTGAGATCGCCAGGACGCACCGGCATCAAACCGTCGGCGATCGTTTCCGTCTTTTCGAGCGTGACCACGGCGCCGGCGTCGACCGACGCTTTCATCTTGGCCGCTCCTTCAGGTTCGACCCCAATCACCTTCACATCGGGCCGCGACAGCTTGATTGCCGCTGCGATCCCGGCGATGAGACCGCCGCCGCCGATCGGAACGATCACAGCCCCGATGTCGGGTCGCTGCTCGAGGATCTCGAGTCCCGCCGTTCCCTGGCCAGCGATGATCCACGAGTGATCGAACGGCGGCACCATCGTCAGCCCGCGCGCCGCCGCTTCGCGCTCGGCGCGAACCCGTCGTTCGACTGACGTCGTTCCCTCGAAAATCACTTCGGCGCCGAAAGAACGCGCCCCTTCGACTTTGATTCGCGCCGCGGTTTTCGGCATCACCACCACCGCTGGTGCGCCAAGCTCGCGCGCGGCCAGGGCCATCGCCTGTCCGTGATTACCCGACGAGTAGGTAATCACGCCGCGACGGCGCTCGTCGTCGGTCAGCTGCGCCACCATGTTGTATGCGCCGCGGATCTTGAACGCGCCACTCGGCTGGAGGCTTTCACATTTCAGCAGCAGCGGCTGCTCTGCCTGTGTTGAGACGTCGAGAAGGGGCGTGCGCCGCGCGATCGGCGCAACACGCGTCGCCGCCGCGCGGATGTCGTCAAGGCTAACGAGCTGAGTCATTCGGAAGGGATCTTACACCTCGGCCGCAACAACTGGCCCGGGCGTTGCACAGTTACCGGTACACATTGGGAGGAGCACCATGGCACTGTTGAGCCGCGGGTGGAAACCGAAGAGATTACGCGATCAGGTCATCGTCATCACCGGGGCATCGAGCGGCATTGGCCTGGCGACAGCTCGCATGGCGGCGCGACGCGGCGCGTGTGTGGTCCTGACGTCACGCAACGAACGAGACCTTCGTGTGGCGGTCGAGGAGATCGATGCCCGCGGCGGCCGCGCGACGCACGTGGTCGCGGATGTCGCCGTGCCGGAAGAAATGGACCGAGTGGCCAATGTCGCAATCCGCGAGTTCGGCGGGTTCGACACCTGGGTGAATAATGCCGGCGTCTCGATCTACGGCAAACTGATCGATGTGCCGATGGAGGACAAGAAGCGCCTGTTCGACACCAACTTCTGGGGTGTCGTGAATGGATGCCGTACGGCCGTGCGCTATTTCGCCGGACGCGGCGGAACGATCATCAATATCGGCAGCGTCGTTTCCGATCGCGCCATTCCGCTCCAGGGCATGTACTCGGCGTCGAAGCACGCCGTGCGCGGCTACACCGATGCGCTTCGCATGGAGCTCGAGCACGACGGTCTTCCGATTACCGTGACACTGGTGAAACCTGCCTCGATCAATACCCCGTTCATCGATCATGCGCGCAACTACATGGCCGGCGCCCCGACGTTTCCTCCGCCCGTCTACGCGCCGGAAGTCGTCGCGCGCGCGATTCTGAAATGTGCCGAGCGTCGCATCCGTGAAATCACCGTCGGCGGCGGCGGCCGCATGATTACCGCGTTCGGTCGTCTGGCACCGCGCACGACCGATGCGGTCATGGAGCGCACGTTGTTCGACTCGCAGCAGGACCAGAGCAGACCGATGCCGCCGCTCGATAGTCTGTATCGACCGACGCGCGACGGACAGGCGAGCGGCCCGTACGACGGGCACGTGATGCAATCGAGCCTTTACACTCGCGCCATGATGTCCGACATCACCCGCGCACTGCCGTTCATTGCTGCCGGTGCGCTCCTGGTCGGTGCGACGAGGTGGAAGAGTCACTAGACGCACCATTACAATCTCACATATGCGCTTTGGCGTGTGCGCCGCGGTCGCGGGCGTGTTGTGTGTCGCCGCATACAACCCGCAGCCGACCGAGCCATTCGTCCCCATCGGCGTGTGGTACGCGGGCGGGACGACTCGCGCGCCGATGGTCTCCCGAAATCCAGCCGCCGAGAGGGATCGCTGGCGCCGCGACCTCGTGTCGATCAAGTCGCTTGGATTCAACAGCGTCAAGACGTGGGTTGACTGGGCGAGTGCCGAACCGGAGCGCGGCCGCTATCGCTTCGATGCCCTCGAACAGCTGCTCACTCTGAGCGACGAAGTCGGCCTGAAAGTCATCCTCCAGATCTACACCGACGCCGCCCCTGAATGGCTGGGAAAGCGCTATCCGGATTCGAGTTTCGTGACCGATCAAGGTGCGCGGATTGGATCGCAGGCATCTCCGGGCTACTGTCTCGATCACGGCGGCGTCCGCGCAGACATGATCGCTTTTATCGGCGCGGCATCAACCGCCGCGGCCCGTCATTCGTCCTTTTACGGCGTTGATGTCTGGAGCGAGCCGCACGTCGTCAACTGGGTGTGGTTCAACACACCCGCGGAATTCTGTTTCTGCGCCAACACCCAGGCGCGATTTCGTGACTGGCTCAAACGCAAATACCAGTCGCTCGATGCGATCAACGCAGCGTGGTATCGCACGTTCTCGGCCTGGGACCAGGTTGAAGCCCCGCGATTCGGCACGATCCTCTCGTACACCGATCTAATCGACTGGAAGACGTTCATCGCGACGAAGCTGCAGGAAGATCTCAAGATCAAGGCTGATGCGTCCGCGCCGCGCGGAGCGCGGCCTGTTTCCAGTCATTCCGACGCGCCGGCAATCATGCTGAGTCCGCTCTCGGGATTCGGCAATCCCGATGACTGGTGGATGACGCGCGCGGTCGACTATTACGGCACTTCCATCTATCCAAAGCACGCCGCTGCGGCAACACCCTGGTCAGCCGTGCGGCTGACATCGGCGCTCGATGGTATTCGATCGGCTGCTGGCGATCGTGGATGGTGGATTGGCGAGCTGCAGGCCGGTCAGGGTGCAACCGGCGTCCGCGTCGCGGCGCCGGTGACCGGTGCCGATCTGCGCCTGTGGGGATGGGCCGCCATCTCGCGGGGTGCCCGCGCGATCAGCTATTACGCGTGGTATCCCATGAGCTCCGGCTACGAGTCGAACGGGTACGGCATGATCGAGCTGGATGGAACAATCACCGATCGCGCGCGCATCGCGGGCGAGTTCGCTGGTGTGGTGGCGCGAAACGCCGCCCTGTTCGCTCCGCTTCAACCGCATCCGTCAAGAGTCGCGATTCTCTACAACCGGCTCTCGTATCTCGTCGGCGGCAATACCGTCGCCCCTGGCACGATCGTCCGCAATTCGATGCTTGGCCTCTATCGCGCACTCTTCGAACAAAACATCCAGGTCGATTTTATTCATCCCGATGATGTCGTTGCCGGCGCGGCGTCGAAGTATGCCGTGATCTATCTCAGCTATCCGGTGATGCTGCAACAGCCGGTTGCGGATGCGCTGAACGCATACGTTCGTGGCGGCGGCACGCTGATCAGCGAAGCCCGGCCGGCGTGGAATGACGAGCGCGGCCTCGCAAACGAGCGCATCCCGGGTGCCGGGCTCGACCGAACGTTCGGGGCTCGCGAGCGGCAACTGCGCGCCGCCGATTCGATTCCGTTCACGATGGAATCCACGCTCGAGGGTCCGCTCGCGCCGCTGGCGGGGCGGACATTTCACGGGCTCGGGTTCGCGGAGCATCTCGATCCTGCCGCGACCGGCACGCGTGTGCTCGCACGCTTTGGCGGCGATGGCGAACGTTTGAGTGATCCCGCGATGGTGACGACCTCGCAGGGCGCCGGACGCGCCATCTTGATCGGAACATTTCCGTCCGCCGCGTTCGAACAGGATCCCGATAAGATGCGCAGCACGGGAGAGTTGCTGCAGCGGCTGATTGCCAGTGCCGGTGTCGCGCCGGAGATCCGTATCGACGGGGGTGCCGGCCGCGTCGAGGCACGGTTTCTCGAATCGTCGAATGCGATTGTGTTGATTGCCATCAATCACGGCGACACAGCGGAACGCGTGACATTCAAGTTTGGTCCCGATGTTCCAGAGGCCATCTGGCAGAACATGGAGACCGGTTCGGCCGTCAACTTTGTTCAGGGGCCGGACGGTCCGACCTACGCGCACGCGTTCGGCGCGCGCGACGTGATGGTGTTGGTGAGAGGGAAGAGGCTGCGATAGTGACTGGGTGCCAGGGGTGCCAGGGGTGCCAGGGGTGCCAGGGGTGCCAAGGGTGCCCGGAGTATTAAGGGGATTTGTGATGAAGACGATTGCATCGCTCGTTGTCATGACTGCGGCGTTCGCCGCATTTGCGCTGAAAGCGCCGAGTTGGGCGCAGGCGCCCAAACCCAGTCAGCATGGGACGGTGAGTCAGCAGGTCGCCAACACGACGATCACGATCGATTACAACCGCCCGGTTGCGCGCGGGCGAACGCTCTTTGGATCGCTCGTGCCGTACGGCCGCGTCTGGTGTCCCGGCGCCGACTACTGCACCACAATCCACATCTCCACGGATGTGAAATTCAATGGCCAGACGCTTGCCGCGGGCACCTATTCTCTCTGGGCCGAACCACAGCCGGAACGCTGGACGATGATCTTCAATCGCGCGCAGCCGGTGTTCCACACACGATATCCGGCCGATCAGGACGTGCTCCGCGTTCAGACCACCGCACGTCAGGGACAGCAGATGGAAACGCTGGCTTACTACTTTCCGGTGGTTGACGGCAACCATGCTGAACTTGTGCTGCATTGGGGGACGGTGGTTGTCCCGTTATCGATCGACGTGAACTGAAGTCCAACCGCCAGTCGCCAACTCGGCCGTCATGCTTCAACTCCGGCTCTACGATCGCGCTCGGACGCCAAGCAGCTGGACCGAGATCATCGGTCCGGGACAGTTCGCCGCGTTCGCAAAGACGTTCGACACAGGGGCGGCGTGCGATGCAGATGGAAAGCCATTCGCGACGGTCGAGGACGTCAGCTGCTTTTTGTTCGACCACTTCGCCGAGGCGAACGCGTTCTGCCGTGAGCAGGTGAATCGCGCGCCCGGTGTTCGCTTCGAAATCTTCGATTCCGCCGGACGTGCCCAGCCGCCGCTCGTCGTCATCGTTCATCCGTCAAAGCAGGGGCAGCTCGAAGGAAACCCGCGAGGCATACGGCTCCGCACCCAGGGTGCGATCGCGCTGTTTGCCGTCGCCGCGGTGTCGTTCTGGTACGACTTTCGACACGGACCCGGCGCGCAGATCTTCCCGACACTCCTCGGAATCAATCTTGTCGTCGTCGCGGCACGCCTGCTGCAGTTGAATGGATCGTACGCGCATGCCGAACGCGTGCGGAAGCAGCGGATCGCTGAGTACGAACGCGCCGCCGGCAGCGGTCGTTAGGACTAACCCGGTTCGGTCTACACCAGCGCGTTGCTGAAGAAAAGATCGTGATCGCCGGGTGGTTCAAAACCAGCGAGCCTGACCGCGAGCGCGATCTGTGCCCAATGTCGCGTCTCGTGCAGCAGAATGTGGAAGAGCAGCTTTCTCGGCGTCATCGGCCATTTCTTTTCGCGCACCTCGAACTCACGCATCGTGTCGATCGCGTCGTCGTCAAGGTCCTCGACGTGTTGCTCCAGCTCGCGCCGCACCGACGCGCCGTAATCAAACAGCGGCGAGGCATTGTTGCCGGTCAAGCCGGTGCTCTCCGAGAGCGGCTGCGATGTGAGCCGCTGTAGATGTCGCCGCTCGACGAGGAAGATGTGATCGATGAGTTTGCCGACCGTCGGCAGACGTCCCTCGCCTTGAACGGGCGCGTCGAGCGCCGCCGGGTGTTCACCGAACCAGCGCCGCCATTTCTCGCGTTCTCCATTCGTGTAACGGACCAGTTCGCCGAATGTCATCGCCAGCGGCATCGCTATTTCATGACCTCTGAGGTTTCGACAATCTTGAGCGGCCCGAGATTGAGTGCCGCGATCCCGGGCTCGATGGCTTTTCGATCGCCAACGATCACGACGGCGAACTTGTCGGGCTGAATATACCGCTCGGCGACGCGCTGAACGTCCGCCGGTGTCACCGAGCGGACACGCTGCATGTATGTCGCAAAATAATCCGCAGGAAGGTTGTAGATGAAGATCTGGGCGAGCGACCCGGCCAGGCGCTCGGTCGTTTCAAAGCTTCGCGGCATCAACAACGACACGTAGTTCTTGGCTTTGTCGACTTCCTCAGGCGAAATCGTTTTGCGTATCCCGTCGAGTTCCTTGAAGAACTCCTTCAGGGCTTCCGATGTCTTGTCCGTTTGCACTCCGGCAGACGCGTAGAACGGGCCCGCGGAAGCACGCATGTCGAATGTCGAACTGGCGCCGTACGCGTATCCGTGCTCTTCCCGAAGATTCTGATTCAATCGCGATGTAAACGACCCGCCCAGAATCGTATTGAGCACGCGCAGCGCAAAATAGTCTGGCGTGGATCGCGGCACGCCGATCCACCCAATTCTGATCTGCGACTGGGCCGCATCCGGTTTGTCGACCAGATACACTTGACGTGAGCTCAACTGCGGAGCCGTGGGGATCGCGGGAGAGGACCCGGTGGGCCCCTTCCACGCGCCAAATGCCGATTCCAGCCGTGCGACGGCATCAGCAGCAGTGACGTCGCCGGTCACAATCAGCAGCGAGTTCGACGGCACGTAGCGCTGCGAATGAAACTGCCGTAAATCGGCGGCGGTCAGTGCCTTCACCGTCGCCGCAGTTCCCAGAGACAGCGTTCCATATCGATGACGCGGGCCGTACACGAGTCGCGGAAACGCGAATTGGATCAGTGACTCTGGATCGTCTTCGGCCTCGATGAACGAGGTGAGGAGGTCGGCGCGCACACGTTTCAGTTCGTCATCCGGAAACGTCGGCCGCAGGGCGACGTCAGCCATGATCGGCAACGCCTCGGCCAGCCGCGTGACCGGGACGTGCAGATCGATCGAGGATGCATCGGACGTGCTGTCGGTCGAAAGACTCGCGCCGAGATAGTCGACCGCGTCCGCAATCTGGAGGGCGTCCCGCGACCCGGCTCCTTCGTCGAGCATGTCAGCCGTGAGATTGGCAAGACCGTACTTGCCTTCCGGGTCGGCAGCAGAACCGGACTTGACGATCAACGACACATGGACCACCGGAACTTTGTGCAGCTCGGCGATCCACACGGGAAGACCATTCGAGAGCGTCCGCTTCTGGATTGCCGGCAGTTTCAGCGCCGGCAGCGTGCCTGGCTTCGGAGCGACGGATCGATCGGGCGCCTGCGCTTGTAACGCCACCGCCGTTACAAGGAGGAGCCATGGCGCGATAACGAAAAGCCCGGTGACGAAAAGCAGGAGGCGCAGGATTTTCATGGCCGTGACTCCTGCTTGCCCGGTTGAGCCGTCTTCATTGGCTCGACGGTGAGTTCCACGCGGCGGCTTGCCGGCAGCCAGAACGCCGCAGCTGCCTGAATGTCGCCCGCTGACAGCGCGCGATATCGCGACAGGTCTTCGTTGAAGTAGTCGGGATTCCCGGTGGCTGTGTAGTAGGCGTTCAACTGATCACCCTTCCCGCCGAATCCGCCGACGCTTTCCATGCGGTTATAGAACGATGCTTCAATCTGGTTGATCGCACGCTGAAATTCTCGCGTTGTCGGCGCCGTTTGTTGCAGCTTCGCGATTTCCTCGTCGACGATCCCTTTGATCCGCTCGATGAGCGCAGCCGGAGTCGACTTCGGATCGCCGGGGCGAGCGGTGACGATGATCTGGAACTGGGAGTCGAGCGCGGCCGAGGCTTGGTACGCCGTGACGTCCTGAGCAATCTGCAGGTCGTAAACGAGTCGCTTATACAGCCGCGAGTTCTTGCCTCCGGCGAGAATCTGCGACACCACGTCGAGCTCAGCGTCGCCTGGCTTGAACAATGCCGGCGTCAGCCACGAGAGGTAGAGTCGTGGAAGCTGGACGCGATCCTCAATCGTCTTTCGCGTGACGGAGCTGAGCATCGCGTGTGGATAATCGATCGGCGGCACCGGACCGCTGCCGGGTTTGACGTCGACGAACCACTTTTCGACCAGTGCCCGTGTTTTTGCCGGATCGATGTCGCCGGCGATCACCAGACTGGCATTCGCCGGCTGGTAATACTTGCGGAAGAACTCGACGACATCCTCGTAGCTGGCGGCGGTCAGATCTTCCATATACCCGATCGTCGGCCAGCGATACGGATGTCCTTCAGGGAACAGCATCTTGTCGATTTCAATCGATGCCATTCCGTACGGTGCGTTCTCGTAGTTCTGGCGCCGCTCGTTCTTGACGACGTCTCGCTGGCCGCTGACGCGTTCCGGAGACATCGCGTCGAGCAGGTATCCCATGCGATCGGATTCGAGAAACAGCGCCAGCTCCACGGCGTTGGCCGGCGCGTCGATGTAGTAATTGGTCCGATCGTTCTGCGTCGATCCGTTGTTGGTCGCCCCGGCGGCCTCGAGTAGGGTGTCGAACTCTCCTTCTTTCACGTGGCCGGATCCCTCGAACATCAGGTGTTCGAACAAATGCGCGAAGCCTGTGCGTCCGGGCTTTTCACGCGCGGATCCCACGTGGTACCACATGTTGACCGTGACGAGCGGCACAGTGTGATCTTCGTGAAGGATCACGCGCAACCCGTTGGGAAGCGTGAATTGCGTGAACGGCACGGCCAGTGTTGCCGGTCGCGTCGCGGGTGGCGACGGCCGGCGCGCGGGCTGTGTGACCGGCGGGGCGGTCGACGCGGGACGCTGTGCGGCCTTCGTGGGTCCTCGGTCGGCGGCCACGAGATTTAGCGGAATCAGAAGCGCGACGGCAAGCAAGCGGCGGATCATTCCTATACTCTATCAAGCGGTGTTTTCTTCGCGCGTACCCGGGGCTCTCGCGCCCAACCGGCTGACTCAGGTTTTGCGGCGGCTTCGGGCGACGGGGGCACCCCTCATTGATCTGACCCTCACCAACCCGACCACCGCGCGCATCGAATATCCTGAATCGATCCTTGACGCTCTGGCTGACGCGCGTTCATTCACATACACGCCAGCCCCGCTCGGCCTGATCGAGGCACGCGAAGCGATCGCGCGTGACTACCAGCGAAACGGCATCAACGTTGCTGCCGACCGTGTCGTGTTGACGTCGAGCACGAGCGAAGCGTATTCGCTGCTGTTCAAACTTTTGTGCGAACCCTCCGGCGACGCGGTGATGGTTCCGGTTCCGAGCTACCCCCTTTTTGAGCATCTCACTGATCTCGACGGAGTTCGGTCGATTCCGTACCGGCTGGATTTTCACGGTCGCTGGGCTGTGGATTTCGATACGCTTGACCAACAGTGGACCGACAGAGTCCGAGCCGTGCTCGCCGTGAGCCCGAATAATCCGACCGGTTCGATGATCACCGATTCCGAGATGAAAGACTTGTCCGGGCGATGCGCAAAACGCGACGCAGCGCTCATTGTCGATGAGGTCTTTGTTGATTATCCGTTGTTCGGCGCGCCGGGTCCGACGACGCCAGTGCCCGAATGCCTGACCTTTCGACTCGGAGGCCTTTCGAAGTCGATTGGTCTTCCGCAGGTCAAACTGGGTTGGATGGTTGTCGATGGTCCAGAGCCGTTTGTGCAGAGCGCCCTCGATCGGCTCGAGCTGATTTGCGACACATATCTCTCGGTCTCCACGCCGGTTCAACACGCTGCGGCGAAATTGCTTGCGGCGGGCGCCGGCGTGCGCGCCCAGATCCTGGACCGCATTCGCACCAACGCTGGCGCCCTGCGTCACATCGCGCAGCAGTACCGATCGATCGAAGCGCTGCCCGCCGATGCTGGATGGTCGGCCGTCTTACGCGTGCCATCGACACGCTCGGAAGAGGACCTCGTGATCGCCATGATGGAGACGGCGGGCGTGGTCGTCCATCCAGGATTTTTCTTTGATTTTCCTCACGAAGCGTATCTGGTCGTGAGCCTTCTTCCCGAGCCGGCTGTGTTTGATGACGGAATTCGGCGTGTGATGGAGATGGCGCATGCCTGAAGCCAATTTCGCCGACTTCCGACACGGCGGCGCGCTGGTGCCGCTCTTTTCAATCCCGTCACGCGCGAGCTGGGGGATTGGAGAGATCCCGGATCTGCCGCGATTCGCGGAGTGGCTGGATGAGTCGGGGCTCGACTTCGTCCTCCTCCTGCCGGTCAACGAGATGGCGGTTGGCCAGAATTCGCCGTACTCGGCCCTGAGCGCAATGGCGATCGATCCGATTTACATCGCGCTTCGTGATGTCGAAGAGTTCCAGGCTGCGGGTGGGGAGCTGGCGCTGTCCAACAAGGATCGGGCAACGCTCGACGACGTTCGGCGCGCGCCCCGTGTCGCCTACGACCGCATTCGCGACGTCAAGTCGCGCGCGCTCGTTGCGGCATTTCGAACCTTTGAAGATCGGGAATGGGCCACGCGCTCGGCCCGGGCTCGTGAATTCCAGGCGTTCAGGGAACGTGAGGCGTGGTGGCTGGCCGACTACGCGCTCTTTACCGCCCTGAATCAGGAGAATGGTGGGCGGTACTGGCTCGAGTGGAAAGATGGCCTCCGCGATCGACGACCGGAGGCGCTCGCCGAGGCTGAGCGCCGGCTTGAACGAGAGATACGCTACCGCGCGTGGCTGCAGTGGATCGCCGATGAGCAGTGGCATCGGACGCGTCGCGACGCGCAGCCGGTGGCCATCTTCGGTGACTTTCCTTTCGTCGTCAGCGCGCATAGTGCCGATGTGTGGGCCCGTCAGCACGAGTTTCGGATCGATGCCTCGGTCGGGACCCCTCCCGACGCGTTCTCTGCGACCGGTCAGGATTGGGGGCTGCCGCTCTATCGATGGGACGTGATCGAGCAAAGCGGCGACGAGTGGCTGCAACAGCGGGGGAAGCGGTCAGCGGATCTCTACGATGGTTTTCGCGTCGATCATTTGATCGGCTTCTATCGCACCTACTATCGCGAACGCGACAAACGGGCCGCATTCGTCCCACCCGATGAACCATCGCAGATCGCGCAGGGGGAACGCATCCTGCGTGTGCTCGGCGGTTTCGCCACCCAGATCGTCGCCGAGGACCTTGGCAGCGTTCCGGATTTCGTGCGCGCATCGCTGGCGCGATTGCACGTGCCAGGCTACAAGGTTCTACGATGGGAACGGCACTGGGAGGTCGAGGGAAAGCCGTTCCGCGATCCGACATGTTTTCCGCCGCTCTCGCTCGCCACGACCGGCACCCACGATACCGAGACGCTCGCTGAATGGTGGGACGAGGCCGATGCCGATGAGCGACAGAAGGCGATGGAATGGCCCCAGCTGAAAGCCACCGGGCGCGAGCCTGACGCGGCGTTTGACGACTGCCTGCGCGATGCACTCCTGCGCATCCTCTTCAGCGCTGGATCCAATCTCGTGGTCGTTCCAGTGCAGGACATCTTTGGCTGGACGGATCGCATCAACACGCCGGCGGTTGTCGACGACGTGAACTGGCGATGGCGAATGCCGTGGCCGGTTGAAGACTTGAAAAACGAACCGTCGCCGCGCGAGCGTTCGGCATTTCTTCGCGAGCTGTCGAGAAGTTCCGGACGATACCTGCGATAAGATTTCCCCCGCCATGTCCGAAACCGATCTCCGCGCCGCGCGTGAGCGGCTCGATCAACACCTACGCGAAATCGTCCGCTGGCATTTCGATCCCGCGACCGGTTCTCCCTTCTGGCTCGAACGCGCGAAGCAATTCACGTTCGATCCGGTGAACGACGTCAAAGGTTTTGCAGATCTCCAGAAGTTTGGCTTGTTCGAGGACGAGTGGCTGCGCGGCGGCCCGGTGCGCCGCTGGGTGCCGAAGGCGTACGCCGACAAACCGATCTACGTCTTCGAAACTGGCGGAACGACCGGCGTACCCAAATCACGGATCAACGTCGACGATTTCCGGATCGATTACGAACTCTTCAGTGAGACGCTGCCGGATGACAAGTTTCCAAAGGGATCGAACTGGCTGATGCTCGGGCCCAGCGGACCGCGTCGTCTCCGGCTCGCCGTCGAGCATCTGGCGCAGCATCGTGGTGGCATCTGCTTTTCCGTCGATCTCGATCCGCGGTGGGTGATCAAGCTCATTCAGAAAGGCTGGATGGATCAACTCGAGGCGTACAAGAACCACGTGATCGATCAGGCGGTCACGATTCTCGGAGCGGGTCACGACATCCGGTGCATGTTCACGACGCCCAAGCTTCTCGAGGCCTTCGCGCTCAGGCTCGAATCGAGGGGCACGACGATCCGCCAGTCCGGGATCACCGGCATCTTCTCTGGTGGCACCGAGTTCACCCCGCAGTGGAACCGGTTCGCGCAGGAAGAACTGCTCGACGGCGCCTACATGACGCCAACCTACGGCAACACGTTGATGGGACTCGCGGCAAGCGCGCCGTCGGGCCCGTTCAACAATTACAAGATCGCGTATTACGCCCCGCAGCCGCGCGCCGTCGTCGAAGTCGTCGATTTCGACAACCCGTGGAAGATCGTCGATTACGGTGCAACCGGACGAGTCAAGCTGACGACGTTGACCAGAGAATTCTTCATGCCCGGGTTCCTCGAGCGCGACGAGGGAGAGCGCGAACCTGCCACCGACCGGTTCGCGTGGGACGGGGTCAGCGGCGTTCGCCCGTTCCGCGGTTTTGCCGCGACGACGACGGTCGGGGTGTACTGAGTTGGTTCTTCCGCCTAAAGGCGGTCGCCACGATCAGCGATTCGAGCGCGCCCCCTTTGCCGGTGCCGCGCAGCTGAAGTTCGCGGCGTCGTTCGTATCCCCTTTTCCTTTGTAGGTCGCGACCTGCGGATACGGACACAGCGGACGCGATCGATCGACGACGCCGGCGGTCAAGTGCGTCGCCATGATCTGATCCGGTGCCGTCGCTTTCTCGACCCACTCTTCGAGTGCGGCTTGCGCATCAAATGTGTTCGGGCCTGGACCGCCTGAGCAATGAGTCACCCCGGGCGCCATGAACAGGCGATAAAACGTTTGCACGTCAGCGGTCTTTCCGCCGAAGAGGGCAACGACGCTTTCGTAGTAGTCGATGCTGTTCTGCGCCGCGATCAGTTGATCGCTCCAGCCATGCCATTGCAGCAGCTTGCCGCCTCGTTTCCGGAACTCCCGGAGATCGGGATTGGTCGCATTCAGGACCGGCGCAAACTTCGCCTCGGCTTTCTGATACGCCTGATAATCAGATGGCTTCGACATGTCGAACGTTTTCCAGTCCCAGTTCGGATCGGCGAAGACCAGCCATTTGTAGTGCGACACTGGAATCGGGAAGGGATTGGCCGCGTCACGATTCGGCCAGAATGGCTCGCTGCCATAGGCCATTCCTGGATAGATCGTCGCGCGGGTTGCCGGGTCTACCGGTCCTCGATAGACGCGGCGTGCTGCCTCGACTTGTGCTGGCGATAGGCACGTGTCCGGCTTCTGATTCGGCGCGCACTGCAGCGTTCCGGGATCGAAGCGGCATTGCCGCGGATCCTCGAGCACACCGTCGGTGACTCCATCGCCGGCGTCGCACGCAGCGAGCGCTCCTCGATACAGCACGCTCAATGCCGATGGCGGCAGGTTGCTCGCCGGATCCTTCAGAACGGCCAACGTCGCGTCGAAGTCCGCCGCCATCAGCCGGGTCCAATTGTTTGCGGGGGCGGCCGCCAAGATCCCGTCGAAGTCAGCGGGAAAACGCTGCGCTTCCTGCAATCCCTCGTACCCACCCGACGAGCAGCCGAACCAGTACGCCTTGTCCGGGGTCTTTCCATAGAACGCGTTGACGAGCGCCTTGGCTTTCAGTGTCGTCTCGTGATGCGCGCGATAGGCGAAATCCACGAGTTGTTCGGGATGCTCGAACGCGAATCGCGCCGCATCGAGACCCGGCCCAACCTGATGACCGGTATTGGTCGACGCCACGGCATAACCGCGTCGAAGCTGATCCTGCATTTGCCCGTACGAGATGACCCCTGCCCATCCGCCGTTTCCCACTTGCGCATACCTGGAATTCCACTTGTCGAGCGGGAGCCACACCTCGAACCGGACATCGGATTCCGCGGTGGGTTTGATCGCACCGACGATGCGACAGAACGGTGGCAGATTGGTTAGGGCGCTGGTCGATCCAGGCGCCGTGAACGACCCACCCGTAATCGTTTCGACTGCCGTGATTGACGTGTTCGGCAACGGCGTGTTCGCCAGCGCCGTGCAGGCTGCTGTCCGATCGTTCTGTGCGTGAAGTGCTGCGACTGGGAGAACGGTGGCGATCAAAGCGACGATGCGGGAATTCATGAGCGGCTCCTGACTGGAGAGCTATTTCTACAGATCAAAAAATCAACCTTCACTGTCACACGGCGACTCTGTCTTAGAGAAGGACAGGAGAAAGGAGAAAGGAGAAAGGAAGAACCCAGTCATGTCGTGAGGAAGTGAAAAGCTCCTCCCTTCTCTTTTCTCCTGTCCCTTCTTACTCAGTGGAGGCTGTCGATTGTGCCCAGACGTTTCTCATCCCCATGATCTCCCGCGCCGGAGTGCGGTCGCCGGTGCAACTGATGCGGCGCGGCGCATTGAGGAACCGCACGTCGAATCCGAGAGATCGGTACAACCGTTCCATGCGATCGGTCGCCTGGTTCACGATGATCACCGGGCCGTCATGCCGCGACAGAAGACGCGCGGTCCGCTCCTGATCCCGCCAGCTGAAACCTCCGCGCGCGTATTGCGTGAATGGCACATCGTACGGCGGATCGGCATATACGAAATCGCCAGCGCGAAGCGGCAGCGATTCGACGTCACCGGTAGTGAACGTCCAGCCAGCCAGCGCCTTGCAGTACGGCGAGAAGTCGCTCGTGTAACGGATGCGCGCGTATCGGCCAAACGGCACGTTGAACAGCCCCTGCCGGTTGAAGCGGCACAGGCCATTGAATCCCGTTCGATTGAGATAGTAGAAAAGCGCGGCGGCTTCCTCGCTCCGCGATTGACCGGACGCCAGGAGATCGTTGAACCGATCGCGATGGCGATAAAACAACGACTCGTCGTTTTCCATCGGAATCCGGATCTGCAGGCCGCGTTGCAACCAGGTGTAGAAGTTGACCAGGTGCGGATTGGCGTCGTTCAGCAGAGCCTGTGACGGTTTCAATCCCAGCGCGACCGCGAGGCCGCCACAGAAGGGTTCGACGAGCCTGGACCGCCAATGGGGTTTCCACAGCGGGCGAAGGTGGGGAACCTGCCAGCGCTTGCCACCGGCCCACTTCAATGGCGGGCGCAGCAAGGACTCCGCAGCCGGGGCAATGGGCATGCGAGCGCCAGTGTATGCGATATCCTTCACTGACAGGCCATGCTTCATTTACCCGTGCTTCGATGGGGGCAGCCGTACACCAGCATGGACGTGGACGACGTCGTCCACTTTCAGACCGGCGAGCCGATTGCGAAAGTGAGCCGCGCCAATGGCGGCATGATCCAGCGCGATATGCGCCGCGCTCAGCGCGCGCGCGACGTCCTCCGGGAGATCGCGATTGACGATCTGATCGCGCGCGTCGGCAAGGCCGGCGAGTTATATGCGACCGCTGAACTCCCGATGGGTGACGGTACGCAGACACCGGATGCATTCGTGCACGCGCAGTCGGCGAGCACGGGCCTGCCGGAGCGTCTCTGCCGCGCGAACATGAAGAAGAACATGTTCGTGTTGACGGAAATGCGTCGCATCCTCACGTCGCTGACCCGTGGGCTCGATCTCGAAGTGCTCACGCGCGGATTTGGAGAGGAACGTGGCGTGCCGATCAGTTATCAGGCGCAGAGTCCGGTGCTGGGACTGGTCCTGCCATCCAATTCGCCTGGCGTGCACACGCTGTGGCTGCCGATCATTCCGCTGCAGATTGGACTCGTACTCAAGCCTGGCCCCCAGGAACCCTGGACACCGTTTCGCATGGCCGAGGCGTTCTTTCAAGCCGGCGTGCCGCGCGAAGCGATCTCCGTCTACCCCGGTGAAGCGGATGTGGGTGCCGCGGTCCTGGCGAGTTGCGAGCGAAGCCTCGTGTTCGGCGGGCAGCCAACAGTGGATCGGTATCGCGGCAATCCCAAAGTGCAGGCGCACGGACCCGGCTTCTCGAAGATTCTCCTCGGCGACGACGTCGTCGACGACTGGCAGTCGCATCTCGATGTGATGGTCGACAGCGTCTTCGCCAACAGTGGACGCGGCTGCATCAACTGTTCAGGGATCTGGGCGAGCCGGCACACTCGCGAGATCGCAGAGGCGATCGCGAAGCGACTGGCCGATGTGCGGCCGCTGCCCGCCGATCATCCCGAGGCGACACTGGCGGCCTTCACGGTTCCGGGAGTCGCGACGGCGATCTCGCAATCGATCGATGCCGATTTGCAGGCGGCTGGCGTGACCGATGTCAGCGCGAAGTATCGCAACGGCTCACGGATCATCAAAGACGGCCGCGCGGAATTCCTGCTTCCCACCATCGTGCACAGCACGTCGGCCGATGCCGCGGTCGTTCGCAAGGAATACATGTTTCCGTTCGCCACGGTCGTCGAGTGCCCGCAGGATCACATGATCGAGGCAATCGGCCCGACACTCGTGTGCAGCGCCATCACGAACGATGGTCAGTTCCGCAAGCGACTCGTCGATGCCGTGAACATCGATCGCCTGAACCTCGGTCCGGTGCCGACGATTCAGCTCAACTGGCTCCAACCGCACGAAGGCAATATCGTCGACTTTCTCTATCGCGCGCGCGCGTTCCAGACGGCGTAGCGAACGCATCAGCCGGTAAGCATGAGAGTTCTCTCATTCACGGGCGGGGCCGGGGCGATGTATTGCGGCAGCTGCCTGCGGGACAACGCGCTGGCCGCGGAGCTGTTGGCGAGAGGCCACGATGTCGTGCTGACTCCCGTGTACACGCCAACGCGAACCGATGAACGAAACGTCAGCGGGGCCCACGTGTTCTTCGGTGGCATCAGCGTCTACCTCGAACAACACGCCGCGTTGTTTCGGTATACACCGAAGTTTCTGGATCACCTGTGGGATTCGACGTGGGCACTCAAGCTGGCGACGAAACGCCAAATCAGCGTCGATCCAAAGAGCCTGGGCGAATTGACCGTGTCGATGCTGCGGGGGGAGCAGGGTTTTCAGAAGAAAGAGATCGGCAAGCTGCTTGATTGGTTGCGACAGGAGCCGCGTTTTGACGTGGTGAACCTTCCCTACGCATTGCTGCTGGGGCTGGCGGCGCCGTTGAAGCGGGTCCTGAAGGTGCCGATCTGCTGCACGCTACAGGGCGAGGATCTGTTTCTGGACGGACTCGGCGAACCGTATCGATCGCAGTCGCTCGATCTCATCAGAGCGGCTGCGGATTCTGTCGATGCGTTCCTGCCGGTCAGCCGCTACTACGCTGATTACATGTCCAGATACCTTGGCGTGCCGGCGTCGAAGATGCATCTCGCGCCACTCGGAATCAATCTCGACGGCTATACGTCGCGTCATCGCGACCGATCGGGTCCATTCACTGTCGGATTCTTCGCCCGCATCTCCCCCGAGAAGGGACTGCATGTGCTGTGCGACGCCTATCAGCGATTCCGTGCGAAGACTCGAGGAACACCCGCGCGGCTCCTCGCCGCTGGATACCTGGCCCCGGAGCATTCCGCGTATCTCGACGATCTGACGCACCGCATGAAGGAAGCTGGTCTTCGGTCGGAATTCGAGTATCGCGGCGAGCTGGATCGCGCCGGCAAGATTGCGTTTCTCCAGAGCCTCGATGTGATGTCGGTGCCGGCAACCTATGCCGAGCCGAAGGGGATCTTTCTTCTCGAAGCCATGGCCGTCGGGGTGCCAGTCGTGCAACCGCGGCGTGGCGCTTTTCCTGAGATCCTCGAGAGGACAGGTGGCGGAATTCTCGTCGAGGCCGACGATCCGGACGCACTGGCGCAGGGGTTTCGGCAACTCCAGAACGATTCGTCGCTGGCCTCGGCGCTGGGAGACGCCGGAGCCGCCGGGGTCCGCGCGCATTACACCGCGGGCCACATGGCAGAGACGGTTGAGCGGATCTATGCGGGCGTGGTTCGCCGATCGCCCCCGTTGCCGACGCTCTGACATCCTTTAGCGCCAAAACGACCGACACATGCTCATTGCGAAGGACATCAGTAAGTCGTATCCGACACCCAGGGGCGAGCTCTCAATCCTCAACGGTGTGTCCCTGACCTTGAACCGTGGTGACGCAGTCGCGATTACCGGGCCTTCCGGCAGCGGCAAAAGCACATTGCTCTACATTCTGGGCGCGCTCGAACCACCGTCTTCGGGAATCGTCACGCTGGACGGTTCGAATCCCTACGACCTCGGAGAGCGGGCGCAGGCAGCGTTTCGTAATCAGCACATTGGCTTTGTCTTTCAGGATCACTCGCTGCTGCCGCAGTGTTCGGTTCTCGAAAACGTGCTCGCTCCGACGCTCGCGGCTCCATCGCGCAACGGTACTGTCACCAGTGACGATCGTCGTGCCCGGGAGTTGCTCGCGCAAGTGGGGCTTGGCGATCGACTCGATCATCGGCCGGCGGAACTGTCGGGAGGTGAAAAGCAACGCGCCGCAGTCGCCCGCGCGCTGATTCTCAATCCGACGCTGCTGCTGTGTGACGAGCCGACCGGCAACCTCGATCGTTCGTCCGCCAATGGAGTCGCCGATCTGCTGGTCGATCTGCATGCAGCTCGGAAGACCATTCTGATTACGGTCACGCATAGCGCGGCGCTGGCGGAGCGCTTTCGAACGAAGTACGAGATGGATGCGGGCCGGCTTGTGAGTCGCTAAGGAGCCAGGATCTAAGAGCCAAAAGCATGAACTCGACGCACCTGGTCTGGCGAAGCGCGACGCATCATTGGCGGACCAATCTCGCGATGGTAGCGGGGGTCGCTGTCGCGGTGTCGGTTCTCTCCGGAGCGCTCCTGGTCGGCAATTCGGTGCGCGGCAGTTTGCGAGATCTGGCGATGGCGCGGCTGGGGCGCGCCGACGTCGTGATTTCCTCCACAGGTTTTTTCCGTGATGCGCTTGCGGCGGAGATCCAGTCGGCAACACCCGGTGCCAGGACAGCCCCGGTGATCGTTGCGACGGGGTTTGTCACGCACGAAGGATCAGGGCGCCGCGCCGCGAGCGTACTCGTCTATGGCGTTGACGACCGATTCTGGGCCTTCCACCACAGAACGAACCATTCAGGCGTTCTGTCGTCACCGGCATTGGTTTCAGAAATTGGTGCCGGGACAGGGGACACGATCCTGGTGCGTCTCCAAAAGCCTTCCGCGATTCCGATCGAATCGTTGTTTGGACGAAAAGACGATGTCGCGCGGACGGTGCGCCTGACGCTCGAGGCCGTGCTGCCGGCAAACGAGCTTGGAGAGTTCTCGCTGCAGCCACGACAGGCGGAGGTGCGCGCGCTCTTTTTGCCGCTTGCGCGCGTGCAGCGCGAGCTTGGTGTCGCGGGGCGTGCCAACACCATCCTGACTGCCGGCGCGGACGCGAATGCGATCGCGACCGCACTCGGTCGCACGGCGACGCTCGAAGATCTCGGCGCGGGCATAGCGATCAGCGGCAACCCGGCGCACCTGATCGTCGAAGGTCACAGCGGCATCATGGGTGAGGCCGTTGAAGCGGCTGTGGTTCAGGCGGGAACGGGTTTGGGCTGGCGGCCGATCCCGGTATTCACGTATCTCGCGAACACCATCCGAAAAGGCGATCGAAGCATTCCCTATTCATTAGTTGCCGCAACCGACCTCGATGCGGTCGCCGGCTCGTCACCACTGTCGCCGGCCGCAACAGCGGCCGATTCGATCGTCCTGAATGATTGGGCGGCGCGAGAGCTCAACGCATCGCCAGGCGATGCGATCGCGCTCGACTACTTCCTCTGGGATACGGCAACGGGGCTCACAACTCACAGTGCCGAGTTCACGTTGACAAAGACGATTCCGATCGACGGCCTTGCCGCCGACCGGCGCCTTGCGCCGGAGTATCCGGGGATCACCACGGCGATCAGTCTCTCCGATTGGGATCCGCCGTTTCCGGTGGACTTGTCGCGCGTGCGCCCTCAGGACGAGGCGTACTGGAAGCAATATCGAACGACACCGAAAGCGTTCATCAACTTCACCCGCGGACAGAAACTCTGGACCACACGATTTGGCGGCTCGACCTCCGTACGATTCGCCCTGCCTGAAGGTGCCGATCCCGAGGCGGCGGCACAGCGTCTTCGTGCCACACTCTCGCCGCTGTTGGCGCCGCAGGCCGCTGGCCTGAGCATTCGAGACGTTCGTCAGGAAGTGCTCTCTGCATCAGGCGGTGCCACGGATTTCGGCGAATACTTTACCTACTTCAGTTTCTTCCTCGTCGCTTCGGCACTCCTTCTTACTGTCTTGTTCTTTCGCCTCGGCGTTGAACAGCGTCTCCGTCAAATCGGGATCCTTCGCGCCGCCGGCTTCACTATTCCGCAGCTGCGAAAATTGCTGATCGCCGAAGCCTTGGTGCTGGCGATCGTGGGCAGCGCGATCGGAGTGGCCGGAGCGGTCGCTTACGGAAGCCTGATGATGCTGGGGTTGCGCACCTGGTGGGTGGGTGCGGTCGGGACGACGAGGTTGTCGTTGCATCTGTCGGGAACATCACTGGCAATCGGCGCCGTCGCGGGAGTCGTGACGGCAATCGCCTGCGTCGGCATGTCGCTTCGTTCGGTAGCGCGACTCAGCCCGCGCGCGCTGCTGAACGCCCAGGCGATTGAAGGTGACCGATTCGTCGCTCATCGATCGCGACGAGTTCAGATCGCGAAGTGGCTGCTCGCTGCGGCGGGGGTCGCGATGCTCGTGACCGCGTTCACCAATCGAAGTGCGCGCACGGCGATGTTCTTTGGCGCAAGCGCAACACTGCTGGGTGCGTCAATGTGTCAGATCTCATCGTGGTTTCGCGCGCGACATCCGGCGCCGCTCGTTGGCCGCGGCGCGTGGGCGATCTGCCGTCTCGGTTTTCGCAGCGCCGCGTTCCGGCCGTCGCGCAGCGTGATGTCGATTGCCCTGATCGCCTCAGCTGCCTTCATCATTGTTGCTGTCGACGCATTTCGGCGTGGCGAAAGCTTCGCCACCGACATTCATTCCGGCACCGGTGGCTTTGCCCTGCTGGCGCAATCGGAAATGCCGATCCTCGCCAATCCGAATGACCCAGAGGGCAGGGACGCGCTTGTGGTCAACGCGCCGGACTTCCAGCGAGTGAAGTTCACCCGCTTCCGGCTGAGACCAGGTGACGATGCAAGCTGCCTGAATCTGTATCGCCCGACGGCCCCGACCATCATTGCGGCCGAAACGGGATTCATTGAACAGGCGCGCTTTTCCTTCGCCAGCTCGCTTGCCGAAACCGAGGCCGAGCGGGCGAATCCCTGGCTGTTGCTGCGGCGTCCGACAAACGACGCGATTCCGGTCGTCGCCGATGCCACGTCCCTGGAGTACGTCCTTCATGCCGCCGTCGGCGACACGTTCTCGATGGACACGGGAGCAGCGCAGCCGATCGTGTTCAGGTTCGTTGGAGCGATCAGCGACAGCGTTCTGCAGGGGCAGCTGATTGTTTCGGAAGAGAACTTTACGCGGCTGTTTCCATCGCAGCAGGGATATCGCTTTTTCTTGATCGAAGATCCAGCAGTGCATTCCGCGGGCCAGGCAGACGCCCTTGCGGGCGTACTCGAGCGCGACCTGGCGCCGTTCGGCTTCGACGCGGTGAGTACGGCGGAGCGGCTCGCGGCGTTTCACCAGGTGGAGAACACGTACCTGTCGACGTTTCAGGCACTCGGAGGGCTCGGGTTGCTGCTTGGCACGATTGGTCTCTCAGCCATCATGTTCCGCAACGTGCTGGAGCGTCGTCGCGAGCTGGCGCTGCTCGGCGCGGTAGGGTTCGACGCGCGGCGGCTCTCCACGATGATCGCGGCGGAGGCGTCACTCCTTGTTACAGCCGGAGTCGTCACCGGAGTGGCCTGTGCGGCAGTCGCGGTAGCGCCCGCATGGTTCGGCCGCGAGGGGAGTGGTCCCGGGATTGGCCTGTTGCTCCTGCTCGGCGCCGTGATCTTCGCTGGCGTGCTTTCATCGATTGTCGGGGTGCGCGCGGCGCTTCGCGGCCGGATGCTCGACGCGCTCAGCTCCGAGTAGAAAGATTCTGGTTACGTGCTCAAGCAGAACGTCTCACCGTGAAGCCAGCACGCCGGTGCGGGTTGGTGCGCGTCGCGCCGCATTCGCGAGAACGCGGGTAGCAGCCCGCCTCTCATGAACGCCTCACGCAGGCGATCGTTCATACGGTTGTCGCGAATATCGAGGGCGGAATAGATCGCCGTCATCGTTACGACCCGCGCGTGCCACGCTTCGCCGTCCCGGGTAATCAGCGTCATCACTCCCTTGCCAATCGGTCCCATGGCCGGCACTGTAAACGTCAGCGGAACGAGGAGGCGGCCTCCTGGTTTGAGCGCATCGAGCCAGCACTCGTGCGGATGAGTCACCCCGGCGTTGACGAAGATGGCGTCGAACGATTCACGAGGCACGTCCGTTCCGTTGCCGTTTTGAACCTCTACCCACGCCATGTCGCGCAGGTTCGTGCGTGCTGTCTCCGCGAGTGATTCATCGATGTCGATGGCCGCGACCGAGCCGGAATCGCCGATCGCATGTCCGATGAGCGCTGAGTAATACCCGGTGCCGCAGCCGACGTGCAGCACGTGTGCGCCGGCCGCCAGCCCCAGCGCGTCGAGGCAAGTGCAGACCAGGCTCGGTGCACCGTTGAAAAGTTGGCGATCCGGATCGATTGCAATGGCGATGTTGTGGTACACGTGGCGCGGGTCGGCGTCGGCTGTCTGCCGTGGTCCGCCGCCATAGTCGATTTCGGACCGGATCAGCCACGGTCCGGGCGGAAGAAATCGTTCGCGGGGAACGCGGGCCAGCGCCTCGACGAGACTCGCAGTCCTGAGGTTGGCGGCAGTGGCAATCTCATCAGCGTAAAAACGGCGTCGATCGCGTAAATCCATAGCGGAGATGAAATCGATCAGTATTGGCGTGGAATCGAAGGTTACTCGTGACGTTTCTGTGACATCTCAATCAGCCATCAGAATTTTCAGCGGTTTGATATTCTGCCGATCATGGCTCGCATCCTGATCTCGCTGTCGATCGCTGCGCTGTCACTCGTCTCGCTCGAGGCGGACAACTGGCCTCAGTGGCGAGGTCCCCTCCTGAACGGCGTCAGTGGTGAAACCAATCTACCCCTGAAGTGGACCCCTGAGTCGAACATCGCGTGGAAACTGCCTCTTCCAGAATGGAGCGGGGCGACGCCGATCATCTGGAACGATTACATCTTCCTGAACGTGGCGCAAGGCAGCTCGTTGTCGTTGTGGTGCGTCGATCGCCGCGGACCGACTGTTCTATGGAAGGCATCCCTCGGCGCCGGCAATCACCAGGAACAGAAACAGAACATGTCATCCCCATCTCCGGTCACTGACGGGTCGCATGTCTACGTCATGACCGGGACCGGGATCCTGAAGGGCTTCGATTTCAAAGGGCAGGAGCTGTGGGCGCGCGACATCCAGCGCGAGTACGGACGCTTCGGACTGAATTGGGGGTATGCGTCGTCACCGCTGCTCCACGAAAATGCGCTGTACGTGCAGGTGCTGCACGGGATGAAAACCGACGATCCTTCTTACGTGATGCGGATCGACAAGAATACCGGCCGCACGCTTTGGAAAGTCGACCGGCCGACAACCGCTGTCCTGGAATCGCCGGATGCGTACACGACGCCGGCGCTCGTGCGCAATGGATCCGACATGGAGATCGTCATCAGCGGCGGCGACGTCGTCACCGGCCACGATCCCGGAACCGGTAAGGAGTTGTGGCGGCTCAATGGACTGAATCCCACCAACCACGGCGCCTACCGCATCGTTGCGTCACCGGTTGTGACGGGCGGCATGATCCTCGCGCCGTCGCGTCAGAATCCGCTCATCGCTCTGCGTCCCGGCGGTCGCGGCGACGTTACGCAGTCACATAAATTGTGGAGTTTCTCGCGCGGCCCGGACGTGCCAACACCCGTCAGCGACGGTACGCATGTGTTCGTCGTCACTGATAACGGCGTCGCTTATGCGCTCGATGCCAAGACTGGCGCGACCGTGTGGGGCCCGAGTCGGCTCAAGTCTGGCACCTACAGTTCGTCACCGGTTCTCGCCGATGGCCGGATCTACGCGACCGACGAAGATGGAACGACGTCGGTGTTCAAGGCCGGCGCGTCATTCGAGTTGCTGGCGGAGAATCCGCTGAACGACTACACGTTGAGCTCGCCAGCCGTGTCGCAGGGGCAGATTTTCATTCGCACCGCGAAGCACCTGTTCGCCATTGGAACGCGGAAGCCGTAAGCCACGGAAGAACACGGATCAAAACAACCACGGATGAACACGGAAGAACACGGACAACCTTCATCCGTGTTCATCCGTGTTGTTCCGTGGCCTGGGAACTCCGTGTTCATCCGTGTTGTTCCGTGGCTCGTTAATGCGTGTTCATCCGTGTTGTTCCGTGGCTCGTTAATGCGTGTTCGTCCGTGTTGTTCCGTGGCTTTAATGCGTGTTTTCCGTAGCCGTTTAATCCGCGTTGTTCCGTGGCGCTACGCCGCGGGCCTGAAGTAAAGCACCATCGCGGCGCCGATGGCGGTCACGAGAAACCCGACGTAGAGGAGCGGATGGGGTGCCACCTTCGGTGGATGCACCGCCATGGTGTAGAGCACGTTCACCAGCGGCGCGCCGCCGAAGACGAGCGGCATGACGTAGGTCGGCAAGCCGCCGGCGCGGAAAGAAAAGATGATGCAGGCTGCGCCGATCGCGCCGAGTGCGCCGGCAACCGTGGCGAACGTTGCGCCCGACGAGTTCCAGCCACGCGAATCCAGCTGTCCCTGCGACAGCATCGTGATCACGGGGACGAGCACACCAATCAGGAAGTAGGCAATGCCAACACAGAGCAGCGCACGCATCGGACTCCCGAGCTTCGTCTGTCCCTGATGAAGCATCGCGCCGTACACGCCCCACGACAGCACGGCTCCCGCCACAAATGCCAACCAATGCATGCGCGCCATTCTATCGCATTGAATCGCTCATCACTGATCACTGATCGCTCAATCCTTGAATCACCTATTCTCGACTCCTCGAATCGCCAATCGTCGAGTCGCGTTGAAGCGGTGGCGAGATTCAGCGATTCAAGGATCCCGGATTCAAGGATTCCCGGATTCAAGGATGAGGGATTCAGGGATTCACGATTAGTGATCAGTGATGAGCGATTCACAGCGCCGCGCGGTAGATTTCGGCGGCGCCGTCGGCGTCGAGTGGGCGTGGATTGAACGTCCCGGTCCATTGCGCCGCGGCCTGGGCGGACAGTTGTGGAACGGCCTCTTCGTCGACGCCGATGTCCGACAGCCTCATCGCCAGACCGCCAGCCCGCGCGAGATCCTCGAGACGCAGTGCGAGCGTTTCGGCGGCATCCTCGTCGCGCGCCCGGCGACGGGGTGATCCAATCAGCGCGGCATAGCGTTGACTCGCGACATCGGCGTTCCAGCGCACGACGTGGGGAAGCAGAATGGCGAGCGCCAGGCCATGTGACAGGTTGTATCGCGCGGTCAGTGGATTGGCACAGGCGTGAGCCGCGCCAAGCATCGACTGCTCGATGGCCATGCCGGCGAGGTGCGCTCCGATCTGCATCGCCGAACGGGCTTCAATGTCGGCGGGATGCAGCAGCACGCGCTCGAAGGCCTCACTCAACAGGTGCCAGGCGCGATGAGAGAACGTGTCGGAGAGGGGCGTCCTTTTCGCCGTGACCGCAGTTTCGACCGCATGTGCGATCGCGTCGAATCCCGCCATCGCTGTGACGTGGTGCGGGGCGGTCAGTGTCAGTTCAGGATCCAGCACCGCGACGCGCATTGCGGCGGAAGGGTCGCCGCACGCCATCTTCATGTGGGTGGCCGCGTCGGAAATGACCGCGTAGCTCTGCGCTTCGCTGCCGGTCCCGGCCGTCGTCGAAATGCCGATCGCCGGCAGGAGGGGTGTGGAGGCCTTCGCGTAGCCGCGGTAGTCGGCGATGCGGCCGCGGTTGGTCAGCAGAAAGTTGATGCCCTTCGCGCAGTCGAGCGAACTGCCACCGCCGAGCGCGACGATCGAATCGATGCGAAGCGGGTGCGCGAATCGGCGGCCCGCCTCGATCATCTCGCTGTCCGGGTTTTCGCCAAAGTCGTGATACGGCAGGACGTCGATGTTTTCGCTCTCGAGTGCCCTCGTCACTGTTGTGACGTGGCCCGCCTTCACGACCCCGTGATCGGCAACCAGCAACACGCGTGTGAATTGAAGGCCCTTGGCCAGCGGCCCGACGCGATGAACGGTTCCTCGTCCGAAAATCACACGTGTGCGTGGTTCAAAATCGAACGGAACCATCTGAAGTAGACTCTACCATTCCCACGAACTGCCATCCGATGCTGGAGTTATGCACACATCGAACCGAATGACCGCCGTTCAATGGCTCATCTGTGTCATTGCCGCGATAGGTTTCGCATTCGACACGTACGAATTGTTGATGTTCCCGCTGATCAACCGGCCTGCGCTGACCGAACTCGGTCATCTCGAGTTCGGCAGTCCCGAATACCGCCGCTGGCTCGGATTGCTCTTCTACGTCCCGGCCCTCTGCGGCGGAGTGTTCGGGCTGCTCGGCGGCTATCTGACGGATCGGCTTGGTCGCCGCCGCGTGCTGACGTGGAGCATTCTCGTCTATGCGTTCTCGGCGTTCGCTGCCGGCTTCACGACGAGCCTGCCCTGGCTGCTTGTGCTTCGCTGTGCCACGTTCATTGGCGTCTGTGTCGAGTTCGTAGCGGCCACCGCCTGGCTTGCCGAGCTCTTCCATGACCCGGCGCAGCGGGAGCGGGTGCTTGGCTGGACCCAGGCATTCGGTTCCATCGGCGGCGTGCTTGTCACTGGTATGTACTCATTGATCGTCACTCACACAGCCTCGTTGCCCGCGATTCACGGCGAGCACGAGCCGTGGCGCTACACGCTCATGTCGGGTGTCATTCCGGCGATCCCGCTGATCATCATTCGTCCATTTCTCCCGGAGTCGCCGACGTGGCGGGAGAAGAAGGCAGCCGGAACGCTCAAGCGTCCGAGCGTCGCCGCGCTATTCACGCCGGAGTTCCGCAGGACGACGGTGGTGACGACGGTGATGTTTGCGTGCAGCTTCGGCGCCGCATTCGGCGCCATTCAACAAATGCCGCAGCAGATTGCACCGGGACTGTCCGACGTGCGCACACTGCCTCCCGCGGCGCGACAGCAGGCGGTCGCCGCCGTTCAATGGTTTCAGGAGATGGGTGGACTGACCGGTCGAATCCTGCTGGCGTTTCTCGCCCTTCGCATCGTGAGCCGCCGATCGCTGTTGTGGGTGTTTCAGGTGCCGGGTCTCGTCATCCTGCCGTTGGTGTTCCTGATCGCGCCACACGAGCCGCTTGCCTGGGCGAAGTGGGGAATCTTCGCTGTCGCCGTGTGCACGGTTTCGCAGTTCAGTTTCTGGGGCAACTACATTCCGAAAGTATTTCCGACCTACCTCCGCGGCACTGGTGAGAGCTTTGCCGCGAATGTCGGAGGACGGATGATTGGCACCGCCGCCGCGCTGCTAACGACATCGCTGGCCGGCGTCATGCCCGGCGGGACGCCTAGTGTGCAGATGGCGTACGCAGCCGCATCTGTCGGGCTTCTTGTCTACGTCGTCGGGTTTATTGCCAGCTTCTGGCTCCCGGAACCAGGGAAGGGAATGCTCGAGTAGCCTCTAGTAGTAACCAAGCGTCGGGTGAACCGCCTTCAAGATCAACCCGAACAACGGCCCGACGATCACTGGAAAGATCCGCCACGCAATCAGCAGACCCAGGAGTTGGAACATCGGCGTGTGACTCATTTCGCGGAACTTGTATGCGACGCTTTCGGGCACAAACAGACCGATGACCGACGCGCCGTCGAGCGGCGGCAGCGGAATCAGATTGAACGCGCAGAGGAGGACATTCAGCGTCAGAAAGATTGACAGCAGTTCTCCGACAAATGTCTTGCCGGCGTCGGCCGCGGAGACCAGATGTTCGAAGGTGACGCGGTCAGGAGGAATGAACCAGCCGGTCGCGAGGCCGATCTTGATCAGCACAAGGGCGACAATGGCAATCGACAGATTACCGGCCGGACCCGCGGCAGCCATCAGCGCGGCGCGTTTCGGATAATGCGCTGCCCATCGCGGATCGTACGGCGTACTGGCCCAGCCGATCGCCCATCCTTGCGTCAGCGCCGTGAGCAGCGGGACGACCAGCATCCCGATCGGCTCGCGGCGGATGTGCGGGATCGGAGAAAGCGAGACCTGCCCTCCGTGATAGGCGGTGGGATCGCCGCCTCGCAACGCCGCCAACGCATGCATCGCTTCGTGGACAGTGGTTGAAAACAGAAATGCCAGGAACCAGAGAAATCCGGTCGCGAGAGCCTGCTGATCCATCACCGAGGTTGTAACATTCGCGGCACTCGGCAGGCAATCATCGCTTTCGGGAGATCAGATCGTGACAAGACGACTCACAGCACTGATTCCGGCGATAGTCACATGCGTTTTGGTGGTGGCGAAGGCCCAGGGCGGTCCTGACTGGCCGGCCACTGGCACTGAAGCGATCCGCACGATCCAGGAGTACGTGCGGATCAACACGTCGAACCCTCCCGGTGACGTCCTGAAAGCGGCAGACTTCCTGACGCGGATTCTCGAACGCGAAGGCATCCCGGTCAAGCGATACGACTCCGGTCCGGGGCGGTCGATTGTCCTCGCCCGATTGAAGGGCAGTGGCGCGGCCAAGCCGGTCCTCTTGCTGAACCACATGGACGTTGTTCCCACCGATCCGGCGCGCTGGAGTCACGATCCGTTTGGTGGCGAAATAGCCGACGGCAAGATCTGGGGCCGCGGCGCGATCGACATGAAGGGGCTCGGGGTCGTGCAGTTGATGGCGTTTCTGACGCTGAAACGCCAGAACGTGCCTCTCGCACGCGACGTCATCCTGATGGCCGTTCCCGACGAGGAAACCGGCGGCACGCTTGGCGCGGAATGGATGCGAAAGGAACACTACGCCGATATCGATCCCGAATACATGCTTGACGAGGGTGGCTTCGGCAGTCGTGATCTGTTTTCGCCGGGAAAGCTCGTGTTTGGGATTTCTGTCGCCGAGAAAAAGATCCTCTGGCTGAAATTGCGTGCCGAAGGGGTCGCCGGTCACGGATCGCAGCCGCACGACCGAAACCCGAACGATCGGCTTGTGCGCGCACTCGGCCGACTGCTCAGCGAGCCGCTTCCCAGTTCGTCGTTTACCGTGCTGGAGACGATGAAGTCGCGCGTGGGAACATTTGCTGCCAACAAATTCAACAATGCGATCCAGCACTCGACGATTTCGCTGACGAGCCTGCGGTCTGGCGTCGGTGATCCGCCGAAGGTCAACGTCATCCCATCGGTCGCGGAAGCCACGATCGACTGCCGTGTGCTTCCCGGAACCTCGAAGGAACAGTGGCTGGCGGAAATACGTCGGCGTCTCGGCGATCCGGAGATCAAGATCGACATCACCTACGAGGGGCCGGATCCCGTAGTGACGACCGTGGACTCGACGTTCTATCGGGCGCTGGAGTCGGCCGTGAAGCGGCGGCACCCCGACGCCACGGTGACGCCGATGGTCGTGCCCTATGGCACCGACTCGAACGGCTATCGCCCGCGCGGAGTGAAGAGCTACGGTTTTACGCCGGTGATTGTTCCGGCTGAAGCCGTAATGTCGATGCATGGCGATGCCGAATACCTGCCGATCGATGCCGTCGCTCCGGCGATTCAAGTTCTCTTCGAGGCGCTCAAGGAGACGGTGGCCAAGTAGAACCAACTAAATCGCGCTCACAAACGTCAATCACACAGCGACGGACGTCCGTACCGAGCGAGGCTGCCATGTTCCTGCTTGAAACCCTCGTCAAAGATTGCCGCTACGCGATCCGGCTGCTGTGGAAGAGCCCGATCTTCACCGTCGCCGTTACCCTGTCGCTGGCACTTGGGATCGGCGCGAATACCGCGATCTTCAGCCTGATCAACGCGGTCATGTGGCGAACGCTGCCGGTGAAAGATCCCGAAGGCCTGGTGCTCCTCATTCACAGCCGCGGCTCGACCTTTACAGGCGGCTTCACCTACCAGCAATACCGCATCATGCGTCAGCAACCGGGCGGCTTCAGCCAACTCGCTGCCTGGTCGTCGGCTCGCCTGAATGTGAGTGTCGATGGAAATCTGGAACCGACGACCGATGGGCAGCTCGTCTCAGGCAACTATTTCTCGCTGCTTGGCATCTCTCCCATTGCCGGTCGAACGATCGGTGCGGAGGACGACGTGATGCCGAACGGTCATCCGGTTGCGATGATTAGCTACGGCTACTGGAAGCGGCGCTTCGGATTGTCGCCTGCCGTTATCGGACGCGACATTTCAATCTCCGGCACTCGCTTCGCGATCATCGGCGTGACGCCGCCGGAGTTCTTTGGCCTCGAAGTCGGGTCGTCGCCGGACCTGTTCCTCCCGGTCCTGATGCAACCAACCGCGATGCCGGATCTCGAGAACCTTCTCGATCAACCAATCATCTACCGGACGTGGTTGCAGGTGGTTGGCCGACTGGCGGCGGGTGCAACGCCGGCGCAGGCGGTCTCGCAATTGGAGCCCATCTACAACCAGGAAGTTCCAACCGCAAACAAGTTCGGAGGACCGCCTTTACCTCCCGAACGATTGCGAGTGGAACCAGCTGCGACCGGGATTTCGGATTTGCGCCGCCAGTTCTCGCAGCCGCTCTTCATCCTGATGGGCCTCGTCGGGATGGTGCTGCTGATTGCGTGCGCCAACACCGCGAATCTCCTCCTCGCCCGCGCCGCCGCTCGACGGGGTGAGTTCGGCGTGCGGCTCGCACTCGGTGCCGGACGCCGCAGGTTGATCCGCCAATTGCTCGTGGAGAGCGTGATCCTCGCCCTCGCAGGCGGTTTCTGCGGAATCCTGCTCGCCGTCATGGCCACGCGACTGCTCGTCGCCTACATGTCGGCAGGGCAGACACCGATTGCGCTCGAACTCACGCCTGATCTCCGTGTGTTGACGTTCACCGGCGCGGTGTCCGTCTTGACCGGCATTCTCTTCGGCCTCACCCCCGCGATGCGCGCCACGCGGATTGATCTCACGCCATCTTTGAAGACGGTCGGCCGATCCGTTCGTGGAAGTCTTCGCTCTGGCAAGATCCTCTGTGTCGTCCAGGTGGCGCTGTCGCTGATCCTCCTGATCGGTGCCGGGCTCTTCGTCCGCAGTCTGCAGAAGCTCAATGGACAGGATACCGGCGTCGATCGCGATCGCGTGCTGATCGTTCGTGTTGAGCCTCGCGGCAGCGATCAGCGAAATATTCCCGGGACCACACCTCGACTCGATCGGACGTACCGCGACCTGTTGACTCGCGTCGCGTCGATTGGCGGCGTCCGAGCGTGCAGCCTGGCGCAGTTCACACCGATGACGCTCAGAGGCAACAACGTTCCCTTCACATTGCCTTCAGGCGCCGAGCAGCGGGCAACGGTGCCGATGATCTATCCGAACTTCTTCGCGACGGTGGGCATTGGACTCGTCGCCGGACGTGATTTCAACGACAGCGATCTCCGTCCGCAGTCGCCGCTGGTCGCGGTGGTCAATGAAACGTTTGCCCGGCAAGCGTTCAATGGCGCACCGGCGGTAGGGCAGCAGCTGCGACAGCGGAACGACCTGATTGAAATCGTCGGTGTGGTCCGCGATTCGCACTACACCAGTGTTCGCGAAGAAACGCCACCAACCGTCTATCAGACCTTCCTTCAAACCAGGACCGGGCGTGGACAAATGGCGTTATACGTCCGAACAGATGCTTCGGCTGCCACTGTGTTTTCACAAGTCCGCCAGGCCGTCCAGGATGTCGATCGCGATCTGCCGCTCTTCGCCATTCACACGCTCTCCGAAGAAATGGGGGCGGTGCTGATCCGTGATCGTCTGATTGCGACGCTGTCGTCGGTCTTCGGCGCGCTTGCGCTCGTGCTCGCCTGTGTCGGATTGTACGGGCTGCTGTCCTTCTCGGTCGTTCAGCGCCGGGCGGAAATGGGGATTCGTATAGCTCTGGGCGCCAACCGCGGCGACGTCGCATGGACAGTGATGCGCGAAGCGCTCGTCCTCGTCGGCGGCGGAGTGATCATTGGAATTCCGCTGGCGCTGGCGCTCGGACGGCTCGCATCGAATCGGATCTCGGGCTTGCTGTTTGGACTCGACGCAACCGATCCACTCACGATCGCGGCGGCGACCACGCTGCTCGCCTTGATTGCGGCTGCCGCCGGTTACATGCCGGCGCGGCGAGCGTCGCGCGTCGATCCGATGGTCGCGCTGCGAAATGAGTAGCGATCGCTCCTATCTCACATACGCATCGAGCATGCGCAGATCGACTGTGCGCTGCTCATCGGCACCGACGACCACCAGTGTGGCTTCTTTGGCGAGCTGCTCGAAGAACGCCGCGTCGGCATCGCCGGCGCGTGAGACATCGAGCCGTTGCCGCGGAACCGCCGCGACGTAATATCGCCCGGGCATCAAGCCGGCGATGCGGAAATGGGCCTTCGCGTCGAAGCTCGCTCGTTTCGTCCAAATCGAGTTCATCCGCCAGGAGGCCTTGTCCTCAGCAAACAGGATCACTCCGGCTTCCGGCAACTGCACGTCGCGAGTATCCGTCACGTTTCCTTCGATGGTTGCCACCGTAGACGTCATCGTGATGGTGACGCGATCGCTGGCTCTGAACTCGCGCGCCACGTCGGTGACGTCTTCGCCATTGGCGGTGACGGATTTGAGGTACTGATTAGCAATCCCCGTGCGGAGCACGTATTCCCCCATCAAGCCCTTGAGGGTAAACCTGTAGTCGGCCGTCACAGTGCCAGGCTCTGGAGAGGGCATGCCGGCGAAATCGTTCGAGCTCGAGGCGGAAGCAAACACGCGCATGCCCGTGACGTTGCCCGTCGGCGGTGCTCCTTCGAACACAATCTGACCCGTCATCGTCGTTCCCAGGCTCGTCGTGACCATGATGTTGTCGACGTCGGCGCCGGCGATGGAGATCGGCACGCTTGCCATTTCCACCGGCTCTCGCGGTGTGTCGGGGGAGAACGGCACCGTGTTCTGTTGCTGTCGGAACACGAGCCGGTAATCGCCAGGCGGAACGTTCCGCATCTGGAACTGTCCTTTGGCATCGGCCATGGCGAAGAGTGGCATCACGCTCATCATGGACCCTCGGCGCATCAACTGTCCGTTTGCGCCGGCGAGGGGACGTCCTTTCGAATCGGCGACAAAACCGGAGATGTGATACAGCCGCGCCTGGCCGACGCGGATGTCGATGCCCTGTATCTCTTCACCGATCTTGACGCGCACTCGCTGAGCCATGCCCTCGTCGAGCGTGTCCGGGTAATAGGTCGTCACATAGCCGGTGCGATCCTCTTCAGTTTCAGGTGGTGCGTTCGGCGGAACGAACGAGTTCGATCTCGCGTCGGCCACGATGATGAACTCGCCGGCGTTCAGTCCCCATAAACGGAACTGGCCGAGGTCGTCGGTGGTCGTGCCTCCTCCCGTCCGCTGGGCCCGCGACATGCCGGGCGGAAACGCCATGGGGTAGACCTGAACTCTCGCCATGGGTTCGCCATTCTCATCCATGACCCGGCCGGTGACGATTCCGCCTCGAGGCAAAGTAATGACGACCTTGTCGAATGTCTCTCCGTCTTTCAGTTCGATTGACTGACCTTGTTCAGGCCAGTACATCCCCGTCGGCCTGTTGGCACCGTACGCCATCGAGAGATACTGCGAGGAGTACTGCGCAGGAGAGGCGAAGAGGCGATAGGTGCCCGCGGGGAGGCCGGTGAATTCGAACTGGCCTTCGCTGTCAGTCGTCGCGCGACGCGGCATCATCGGCTGGCCAGAGCGCAGAGTCGGCGCCACGACTGGCCCCGCTTCGGGAGGTGCACCGCGCATCGACGGCGGTGCCACGGTCGTTAAATTGACGCTTGCGCGCCGAACCGGCATGCCGCGATCGGCAGAGACGACTCGTCCTTTGATGCGCGCTGTTCCGGTTGGCTCCGCGCGCTTGACGACATCGCGCGGAGGCACCGGTGACTGAATCGTTTGCCTGGATTGAACGATCGGCACCTGGGCAGAAATGAGAGCAACAGTCGCACTGATCACGAGACCGGATAGACGCATGCCGCCTCCTACGTTTCGAGAGACGCTTAGAGTCTGCGACGACGCTAGTCTTTATATTCCTTGGCGCTGTCGGCCAGCGTCATCAGAACTTTCCGGTCAGGTACCTCTGCTCTCAATCCAGCCAGTTCGTCCATGCCGCCGGTAAGCGGCAGCGAGATCTGGCCGCCGTCGATCACTGATCGATAGAGCGCGGAGACGATTTCCAATCCCTGATACGCACGTTCGAAGCTGCACGGATGCGGCTTTCGATCATTGTCCAACCAATCCACCATCTCTTGGACGTATGGCCCCATGTCGTGGTCGTAATCCATGGTGCCGGGACCCGACTGAACGCCATCTCTTGTGACCGCCCGCCACCCGCTGCCGGTATGAACCTCCGCGTAGCCTTCATTTCCGAGCGCGCCGATTCGACACTTCCGCCACCAATACGGTACTTCCGGCACATCCGGAGCTCCGGCGCCGCAATCATAGACGCCGCGGACACCGTTTCGGAACTGGACGACGCCGGCGATGTAATCCGGCGACGCGTGAATGTCGCTGAGCTTGCCCCGGCCTGCCGCCTGCCCCATGGCCCACTCGGCCGGCTCGTAGTTGTTGAACCACGACGTGTAGTCGACGAGGTGGCTGAGCATGTGCGCCGCCCAGCCCGTCGCCGTGCCATACACCGTGTGCACGTTGCCGATCGCACCGCTCGCAATCAGCGATTGCACTTTTTGATAGTGATCCCCGTATCGGTGCTGATGGCTGACAACGGCCTTCACGCCGGACGCGTCGAGGGCGCGCTTGATGGCAATGCCCTCGTCGCTTGTCATGGCGACCGGCTTTTCGAAGGCGATCAGCTTTGCGCCGCTCTTGATTCCAAGCTCGATGAGCGGCAGCCGGACACTGGGCGGCGTGCAGAAGCAGAAAACGTCCGGTTTGACTTCCTCGACGAGTTTCTGCGTGTTCGTCCCACTCTTGGCCGAGCCAAACTTCGCGGCGGCGGCTTCGAGACGCGCCCGATCACTGTCTGCGAGGCCCACGAGCTCGAATCGTGGATTCGCCGCAAACGCGGCAGCGTGATGCACGCCGCGCTTGCCGGTGCCGACAACGACGACGCGGTAGCGCGTGGTCACTTTGCCGACTCGTCCCACTCGAGGACTCTGGCGACGACGTAATCGACCTCATTCGCCGTCAGTTCCGGATACATCGGCAGGCTGACGCAGCTGGCGGCGTTCCGTTCTGCATTCGGAACTGCGCCGACGATCCGTGCCTGCTTGCCCCATGGATAGCCGTCCTGCTGATGGATGGCGATCGAGTAATGGGTCTTTGCGTCAATCCCGTTCTTGACGAGATAGTCGACAAGCTGATCGCGGTGCGCGGGGTTCTTCGTCTCGACGACGTAGAGGTGAAAGACGTGCCGATAGCCCGGACGCACGTACGGGAGATCGATCCGGGACGCTTTCCGGAGCCCGGCCGTGTAGCGCTCCGCCCACTGGATCCGATCGTCGTTCCACTTGTGAATGTGTTTCAGTTTTGCGCTCAGGATGCCGGCATGGATGTCATCCAGACGGCTATTGAAACCGAAGCTGTGAACGTTGCGCTTGTTGGATCCGTGATTGCGCAATTTCCGGACTCGTCCATCGATCTCGGGATTGTTGGTCACGAGCGCTCCGCCGTCACCGAAGGTGCCGAGATTCTTCTGGATGATGAAGCTGATCGAGGTGGCGTCGCTGAGCTGGCCAATTGTGAAACCGTCGCCCGCCGCATCGATGGCCTGCGCGTTGTCCTCAATGACCCGCAGCTTGTGCTTGTCGGCGATGGCCTTGATCGCCGGCATGTCTGCGCATTGACCGTAAAGGTGAACGGGAATGATCGCCTTTGTCTTCGCTGTGACTGCGGCCTCGATCTTCGCTGGATCGATGCATTTGGTTTTTGGATCGCAATCGACGAACACCGCCGTCGCGCCGGCGACCCAGATCGCTTCTGCCGTCGCAAAGAACGTATTCGGATGCGTGATCACTTCATCGCCAGGCCCGATTCCCAACGCCATCAACGCGAGCCAGATCGCGTCGGTGCCGTTGCCGACGCCAATCGCATGGGCCGTGCCATGGAATGCTGCCAGTTCCTGTTCGAACTGCTTCAACATCGGACCTTGCACGTACTCGCCGCTTTCAATCACGCGTTTGATATTTGCGTCGATCTCGGCCTGGATGTTCTTGTACTGACGAACGTGGCCGTAAAAGCCTACCTGCATCATTTGTCCGAGCATAGATGTCTCCCTGGACGAGTCTTAAAACGCTCAAGTTTATTGAAATTCGCCGCCGATTCAAAGTGACCCATCCAACACAGAGTTGGTTCGTTCGCGGCGAACGTTTTGGCGTTTAATTCCGTCACAGCACATACCAACGCAATTCGTCAGCGATTGGGGTGAAAGGCGGGACGTATGCGGACGTTATGGCAGGACCTTCGCTATGGTCTCCGCGGCCTGGCGAATCGCCCATCCTTTGCGCTTCTCGCCATCCTCAACCTGGCGCTCGGCATCGGCGCCGCCACCACGATCTTCAGCGTCATTCAGAACGTTCTGCTCGATCCATTTCCCTACGCTGACGCCCGCCGTGTCGCGATGATCCAGATTCACGATACGACCAGCAGCAGGCCCGGCGGCCGCTCCTTCTTCCAGGTGCCGGAGTTTCTCGAACTCCAGTCACAGAACCATGTGTTCGAAGACGTGATTGGCGGGGCCTTCGATGATGTGCTGATGACGACCCCCGAAGGCACGGAACAGTTCACCGGCGGCGCCATGACGCCCAATATGTTTCAGTTTTTGGCGGTGCCGGCACTGATTGGTCGAACGCTCCTGCCGAGCGATGCGGCAGCAGGCGCAGCGCCGGTGTTCGTGATGTCGCACAAGATGTGGGTGGGGAGGTACAACCGCGATCCCGGCATTCTCGGCAAGACCTTCGTGCTGAACGGTGTGCCGACAACCCTGGTCGGCGTCATGCCACAACGGTTCACGAAACTGGCTGCGGATCTGTGGCGACCGATCGTGCTCACTCTCGCGGATCCAGCCGTAAAGCAGCGCTACTTCATGTTTCAGGCGAAACTGAAACCCGGCGTCACGTTGCAACAGGCGGCCGCTGACGCCGACGTCATCACGCACCGCCTGGCCAAGATCTATCCGGCAAACTATCCGCAGCAGTTCACGACCCTCGCCGTCAGCTGGGTCGACAACCTGATCGGGCCATTCCGCGCGACCCTTTATACCCTCGCCGCTGCCGTCGGATTGCTGCTCCTCATCGCGTGCAGCAACGTCGCGAACATGCTGCTCGCCCGGGCGTCAGCCCGGGAAAAGGAGATGGCGATTCGCGCCTCGATGGGAGCGAGCCGGTGGCGGCTGATCCGCCAGTTGCTCGCCGAGAGTTTGATTTTTGCCGCGGGCGGTGTCGTGCTTGGATGCCTGCTCTCGTACGTCGGGATCAAGGCGCTGGTTCGGTTGATGCCGGACGGCCTGATTCCTCACGAGGCGATCATTCGACTCAATGTGCCCGTCCTGGTTTTCAGCCTCGTCGTCGCGGCACTTACGGTGCTGTTATTCGGGCTGCTGCCTGCTTTTCAGACGGCAAAGCGCGACATCGTGGAGCCGCTGAAGGACTCGGGCAAGGGGACCAGCGCCGGATTCCGCGGCGGCAAGCTGCGCGGCGTGCTGGTGGTCGTCGAGGTTGCGCTGTCGCTAATGCTGCTCGCAGGCGCCGGCCTGCTGATGCGCAGCTTCGTCGCATTGCAGACGGTTGATCTCGGGATGAACCCGAACAACGTACTGACGGCGCGGTTGCCATTGCCGCGTGGTCAGTACGCGACGGCCGCCGAGAAGCAGCGTTTCTTCCGCGAGCTGCTGCGTCGCCTGCACGAAGTGCCCGGCATTGAAGTCGCGACAACCGCCTCGACCTTGCCGCCGTATGGCGGGATCGTAAGCGACATCGAGATTCCTGGCAAAACCTCGACCGAAAGGTGGAATGCGATTTTTCAATTGGCCAGCGAAGGATACTTTCAGACACTCGGGCTGCGATTGCAACGAGGCCGGGCGCTCTCGGAGGCGGATGTCAACAGCGCGCGACGGGTTGCCGTGGTCAATCAAACGCTCGTGAACCGCTATTTCGGACACGACGATCCGATTGGCCGGCAGATCAAATTCAAGCTCCTCGAGACAGAGGAGCCAATCGACAATCCCGTCTTCGACATCATCGGCGTTGTCTCCGATGCAAAGAACCAGGGCATTCAGGATCCGCCGATGCCCGAGACATTCATTCCATACACCGTAACTGGCGCGTTCGAACGGGGCATCATGGCGCGCACTCACGGTGACCCGGCAGCGTTGGTCGATCGGGTCAAACGGGAGGTCTGGGCGGTCGATCGGGGGGTTGCGATCACGGATACCGGCTCGCTGACGGGATTCCTCACACAGTTCTCGTATGCGACGCCGCGCTTTAGTGTCGTTCTTCTCGGTGTCTTTGCCTCCGTGGGCCTGGTGCTCGTTGCGATGGGTGTCTACAGCGTGATCGCGTACACCGTGTCGCAGCAGACGCACGAGATCGGCATCAGGATGGCGCTCGGTGCGGCGCCTGCGCACGTGCTCCGCCTGGTGGGGTTGATGGGCTTGCGACTCGTCGCCATCGGCGCGGTGATAGGACTTCTCGGCAGCTTCGCCGCGACACGACTGATCGCTGCCGAGTTGGTGGGCACGTCGCGGCACGATCCACTGACGCTCGCCGCCGTTGTCCTGACGATCGCCATCGTCGGTCTCGCGGCGTGCTACTTCCCCGCACGCCGCGCCACTCGAGTTGATCCGCTCAACGCGCTTCGCGGGTGACCACGGCCACGGATCAACACGGATGAATGAGCCACAGATGAACACGGATCAACACGGATGAATGAGCCGCAGATGAACACGGATCAACACGGAAATAATCCGTGTTATTCCGTGTTTTTCCGCGGCTTATTTACCCGTGTTATTCCGTGTTTTTCCGTGGCT